>ERZ650300.55-NODE-55-length-52383-cov-37.532105_pt1 | contig 52383 bp, 47 predicted proteins | sample MGYA00376236_ERZ650300 | MGnify/ENA primary metagenome ERZ650300 (study PRJEB26733, sample SAMN07839303) | wastewater metagenome | biome: urban; feature: wastewater treatment plant; material: waste water | place: USA: North Carolina | collected 2016-04-28 ...
AGGTGGCGATGATCGCCTTCTGCCGCAGCGCGGGTGTGCCGGTGGTGACCTGCGGCGCGGCGGGCGGGCAGATCGATCCGACCCAGATCCGCGTTGATGATCTGTCGCGGACGATCCAGGACCCGCTGCTCGCCAAGGTGCGCGGGCAGCTGCGCAAGGGCCACGGTTTTACCCGTGACCCGAAGAAGAAATTTGGCGTGGAGGCGGTGTTCTCCACGGAGCCGCTGCGCTATCCCGCGCCCGATGCCGCCTGCGAGCTGCCCGCCTCCGGGCCGGCCGGCCTCAACTGCGCCGGCTTCGGATCGATCGTCACGGTGACGGCCTGCGTCGGGATGTTTGCCGCGGCTCGGGCGATCAACGCGCTGGCGGCGGAGCAATGAAGAGCGCCGGGTCCACCGCTGCGCCATTGAGATAGACGCTCCAGTGCAGGTGCGGGCCAGTGGCGCGGCCGCTCATGCCCGACTGGCCCAGTACCTCGCCCCGACGCACCGGCTGGCCGGGTGTCACCGTGGTGTCGCTGAGGTGGCAGACCATCGTGACGAAGCCCTGGCCGTGGTCCACGAAGACCGTCTTGCCGTTGAAGTAGAGGTCGTCCACCAGCGTGACGACGCCGTCGGCGGGGGCGCGGATGGGGGTGCCGGTGGGCACCGCCACGTCGAGCCCGGTGTGGGGCGCGCGGGGTTCGCCGTTGAACACCCGACGCAGGCCGAAGCGGCTCGACAGGCGGCCTTCGGCGGGCAGGGTGAGGTCGGCGCGGGGCACCGGCACGTCGCGAAACTGGCTGCGGATGTCCATCTGGCGCTTGCGCTCGGCGTCGATGCGCGCCACGTCGGCGGGGTCGGGGGTGACCATCTTGGGGTTCTTGATGGTGAGCTTCTGGACCGGATAGGCCTTGGGCATCACCGGAAAACTCAGGCTGCGGGCCTGGCCTTCGGGGCCGACTTCGAGGGTCTGGTCACCGACGGGGGTGTCGAGGGACAGGCCGACCAGCGCGTGCCAGCCGTCGCGCTGTTGCTGGAGGAGAACCGGGCGCCCGCCGAAGCGCACTTCGGGGCGCGGCGAGCCGGCCGGGGCGACATGGATCTCGGCGACACCGCCGGGCACCGCTTCGGGCCGGAACCCGGCGTGGGCATTGGCGATCAGCGATGTGGCGGCGGCAATGAGGGCTATAACTTTAGTCATGAATTCAGTGGCAACCGGGACTATTTCACACGCGGCTGCAGGAAGTTGGGCGGGAACGCGGATTTGAGCATGGACAAGCCTTTGCACGGTTTAACATCTTGTAAAGACTGGTCTGCTTCCAGAGAGGGCGTTGTCGCCCTTTGATGCTGGTCCGAAAGGGCCGGTCAGGTTGATCGATGGTCTGTGCCGGCAAGCCGGCCAGACGCGGGAGTGATGGATGTCGCAGGAAGCAATCGTACTGTTTGCCCACGGGGCGCGTGATCCGATCTGGGCCCTGCCGGCCCAGCGGGTGGCTGAGGAGGTGCGTCGGCTGCGTCCGGGCACGCTGGTCAGCGTGGCGTTTCTCGAGCTGATGACGCCGACCCTGGCCGAGGCCGTGGAAGCGGCGGCGGCCTCGGGTGCGGAAGTGGTGCGCGTGGTGCCGCTGTTCCTGGCCCAGGGCGGGCACCTGAAGCGCGACGTGCCGGCGCTGATCGAGGCGGTGCAGGCCAAGCATCCGGCGTGCCGGATCGAGCTGGTCACGGCCGTCGGCGAGGATGCCGGGGTGGTGCAGGCGATGGCGGTTTATGCGGCGGGGGCTGGCGGTGTTGCGTCGGCCGACTGAGACAGGGGAGGTCTGGGGTTCGATGGCGAGTCGCATCTGGCTGGTGGGGGACAATCCCCAGTTGGCAGGGCAGATCGAGGCCTGGCTGGCGCCGGCCGGGTACGCGTGCAGGTCGCTGGCCTGTCTCGAGGCGTGCGTGCGCCTCACGGACGAACTGACGCTCGGCGATCGGGTGATCGTCGATGTGTCGTCGGACGAGTGCTCGCTCGCGCTGCTGGCCGTGCTCAAGGATGCCGGCGTGCAGGTCACCCTGCTGCTGGAGGCCGAGGATCTGCTGGCGGTGGAGACCGGGCTGTACGCCACGGTGTCGGGTTTCCTGGTCAAGCCGTTCGAGCGTCAGGCGCTGGTGGCGGCGCTGGCCCTGCCGTGGGGCGGCGTGAGCGCGCCGGCGGGCGGCTATTTCCCGTTCCGCACCCTGGAGGACGTCACCGGCCTGTCGCAGCTGGTGGCGGGGCTGTGCCCCGAATCCGAGATGGTGCAGATCGCCCTTTCCGAGCTGATGCTCAATGCCGTGGAGCACGGCAACCTGGGGCTGGGCTTCGTGCGCAAGGGCGAGCTGATGAGCTGTGGCGCGTGGCGTAACGAGGTCGAGCGCCTGCTCGACACGCCGGCCTATCTCGAACGTTTTGCCTACCTGCGGGTGGAGCTGCGCCCGCGGGAAGTACGCTTCCTGATCCGCGATCAGGGCAACGGCTTCGATCCGGAGCCTTATCTCAACCTCAATCCGGCGCGCTCCGTCGAGCCCCATGGGCGCGGCATCGCGATTGCCCGGATGCTGGCCTTCCCCGATCTGGTCTTCCTCGAAGGCGGTCGTTGCGTGGAAGGGGTGGTGCGCCGGCTGGCTGCACTCGATCTGGCGGCCTGAGGCCGCAGTTTGACCGGCGGGAGGCCCCGCCGGCTTGACGGAACATAATATAAGCGTATTCTTATATTATGTTCCTATACACTTCTCTCCGTCTTTCCGGTGCGTCCGGCCTGCTCGCGGCAGTGCTGGCGCTGTCTCCTGTCGCAGCTCCTGCCGTCCCGACGACGGCCGACGTGCCCACCGTGCGCATCGGCCTGCAGGCCCACGCTCAGACCTACGCCAGCGAGGCGACCATCGAGGCGATCCGTCAGGCCACCGTGGCCGCCCAGGTGCAGGGGCGGGTGCTGGAGGCGCGGGTCGATGCCGGCGCCCGGGTGCGCCGTGGCGACGTGCTGATGCGCATCGACACCCGCGAGGCCGATCAGGCCGTGGCGGCGGCCACCGCCAACGTGGCGGCGGCCCAGGCCCGGGTGGTCGAGGCCAGGGCCAGCCTTGAACGCACCCGTAGCCTGAAGGCACGCAATTTCATCAGCGCCGCGGCGGTGGATCAGGCCCAGGCGGCCTTCGATTCTGCCGCGGCCCAGCACAAGTCGGCCGAGGCGGCGCGGGCTCAGGTGGATGCCTCCCGCGGGTTTGCGACGGTGACTTCGCCCATCGACGGGGTGGTCGCCCAGCGCCTCACCGAAGCCGGCGAGATGGCCCAGCCGGGCCGTCCGCTGATGACGATCTACGAACCCGGCGGTCTGCGCGCGGTGGTGGATGTGCCCCAGTCGCGCCTTGCCGAACTGGGCAAGGCCGGCCTCAAGGCGAAGGTGGAATTCCCCGAGAGCGGCCTCTGGCTGGATGCGGCGGCGATCGTCGTGCTGCCTTCGGCCGATCCGCGCACCCACACCGCGCGGGTGCGGGTGAGCCTGCCCGCCGACGCTGCCGGCGTGGTGCCGGGCATGGCGGCGCGGGTGCATTTCGTGGTCGGCGATGCGCCGCGGCTGGCGGTGCCGGCGGGGGCGATCCTGCGCCGGGGCGAGATCACTGGTGTTTACGTGGCGGACGGCAAGGGCGGTTTCAGCCTGCGCCAGCTGCGGGTGGGCAGCCCGCTCGCCGATGGCAGCGTCGAGGTGCTGGCGGGGCTCAACGGCGGCGAACTGGTCGCCCTCGATCCGGTGCGCGCCGGTCTGCTTCGTCAGGCGCGCTGAGCCATGGGGATCTCTGGCCGTATTGCGGCGCTGTTCCAGCGCAACGCGCTCACCCCGCTCCTCGCCCTGGTGCTGATGCTGTTGGGCATCTTCGCCACCCTCGTCACCCCCAAGGAAGAAGAGCCCCAGATCGACGTGACCATGGCCGACGTGATGGTGGCCTTTCCCGGCGCCTCGGCCAAGGACGTGGAGGCGCTGGTCGCCCGCCCGGCCGAGCAGGTGCTGTCGCGCATCGCCGGGATGGATCACGTGTATTCGGTGTCGCGCCCGGGCATGGCGATCATCACCGTGCAGTTCAAGGTGGGGGTGAAGAACCAGGACGCCATCGTGCGCCTGTACGACACCATCCACAGCCACCGGGACTGGATCTCGCCCGAGCTGGGCGTGGCGGAGCCGGTCGTCAAGCCCAAGGGCATTGACGACGTGCCCATCGTTGCGCTCACCCTGTGGACGCGTGATCCGGCCCGCTCGGCCTTCGACCTGCAGCAGGTGGGCCGCGCGGTGGAAGTGGAACTCAAGCGCGTCAAGGGCACGCGGGACGTGAGCACCATCGGTGGCCCGGACCACGTGCTGCGGGTGTTGATGGACCCGGGCCGGATGAACGCCTATGGCCTCACGCCGCAAGACCTGAAAGGTGCGCTGCTGCTGGCCAACGCGTCCCAGCCCAGCGGCAAACTGATCGACCAGAACCAGGAAGTGCTGGTGCAGACCGGCACCTATATCGAGAGCGCCGACGACGTGCGCCGGCTGGTGGTGGGCGTCTCTGGCGGCAAGCCGGTGACGATGGCCGACGTGGCCACGGTGGTGGATGGAGCGGACCAGCCGTCGCGCTACGTGTGGCATGCCCTCGGCAAGGGCGGCGGGGATGCCGCCGCCAGCGGCGAGCGCTTCCCGGCCGTGACGCTGTCGATCTCCAAGAAGCCCGGCGAGAACGCCGCCGACGTGGCCGACGGCCTGATCCGTCGGATCGAGCAGCTCAAGGGCAGCATCGTGCCCGACGGCGTCGAGGTGACGGTGACCCGCAACTACGGCGCCACTGCAACCGAGAAGGCCGACAAGCTGATCGGCAAGCTGGTTTTTGCCACCTCGGCGGTGGTGCTGCTGGTGTTTTTTGCACTGGGCAAGCGCGAAGCGGTGATCGTCGGTGCGGCGGTCACGCTCACCCTGGCGGCCACGCTGTTTGCCTCGTGGGCGTGGGGCTTCACCCTCAACCGGGTGTCGCTGTTCGCGCTGATCTTCTCCATCGGCATCCTGGTGGACGACGCCATCGTGGTGGTGGAAAACATCCACCGCTGGCACACGCTCGAGCCGGCCACGCCCCTGTGGCAGCTGATCCCCAAGGCGGTGGATGAAGTCGGTGGGCCGACCATCCTCGCCACCTTCACGGTGATCGCGGCGCTGCTCCCGATGGCTTTTGTGTCAGGCCTGATGGGGCCGTACATGAGCCCGATCCCGATCAACTCGTCGATGGGCATGTTCATCTCGCTGGCGGTGGCCTTCATCGTCACGCCGTGGCTGGCGGGCAAGCTGATGGCCGGCGGCGGGCATGGCGCGATGGCGGTCGACCACGGGCCGGACAAGTTCACCCGGCGCCTCGAAGCCCTGTTCCGCCGCATCATGACGCCGCTGCTCGACCCCAAAACCGGCGGCCGGGCGCGGATGAAGCTGTGGCTGGGCGTGGTGCTGGCGATTGCCCTGTCGGTGTCGCTGGCGGTGGTGCAGCTGGTTGTGCTCAAGATGCTGCCCTTCGACAACAAGAGCGAGTTCCAGGTGGTGCTCGACATGCCGGTGGGCACGCCTGTCGAAACGACCACCGAGGTGCTCCGGGAGATCGGCGACGAGCTGGCGAAGGTCGATGAAGTGACCGACTTCCAGACCTACGCCGGGACCGCTGCGCCGATCAACTTCAACGGGCTGGTGCGCCAGTATTACCTGCGCGCCCTGCCCGAGATGGGGGACATCCAGGTCAATCTGGTGGACAAGCACAAGCGCAGCCGCAAGAGCCACGAGATCGCGGTGTCGGTGCGCGACGTGGTGGCCTCCATCGCCCTCAGGCACGGCGGCAACGCCAAGGTCGTCGAGGTGCCCCCCGGCCCGCCGGTGCTCTCGCCCATCGTGGCCGAGGTGTACGGCCCGGACTACGCCGGCCAGGTGGCGGTGGCGGGCACCCTGCGCAAGGCTTTTGAATCGACGCCGGACATCGTGGGCGTGGACGACACCGTGGACGAGGCTGCGCCCAAGCTGGTGCTGCGGGTCAATCAGGCCAAGGCGGCGCGCCTCGGCGTGGCCCAGGCCGACATCGTCGAGGTAGTGCGCCTTGGTCTTGGTGGCGAGAACGTCACCCCGGTGCATGGCGGCGACAACAAGTACGAGCTGCCGGTGCGCCTCACTCTGCCGCCGGAGCGGTTGTCGTCGGTGGAGCAGATCCTCCAGATGAAGGTCCGCGCGCGTGCGCCGGAGGCCGGCGGCGCGCTGGTGCCGGTGTCGGAGCTGGTGCAGGTGCAGCCCACCCGCCGCGAGCAGGTGATCTACCACAAGGATCTGCTGCCGGTGGTCTACGTGACCGGCGACATGGGCGGCAAGCTGGATTCGCCCCTCTACGGCATGTTCGACATCCGCAGCAAGGTGAAGGACCTGCCGCTGGTGGGCGAGGGGCTGGCGGGCGTGCTGGGCGAGTGGTTCATCCACCAGCCCGACGACCCCTACGCCGCCTACGCCATCAAGTGGGACGGCGAATGGCAGATCACCTACGAGACCTTCCGCGACATGGGCGCCGCCTACGCCGTGGGCCTGGTGCTGATCTACGTGCTGGTGGTGGCGCAGTTCCGCAGCTATCTGGTGCCGCTCATCATCATGGCGCCGATCCCGCTCACCATCATCGGCGTGATGCCGGGCCACGCGCTGCTCGGCAGCCAGTTCACCGCCACCAGCATGATCGGGATGATCGCGCTGGCGGGGATCATCGTGCGCAACTCGATCCTGCTGGTGGATTTCATCGACCAGCAGGTGGCAGCCGGCACAAGCTTCGCAGAGGCCACCATCCACGCCGCCGCGGTGCGCGCCAAGCCCATCGGCCTCACCGGCCTCGCGGCGATGATCGGCGCGCTGTTCATCCTCGACGACCCGATCTTCAACGGGCTGGCGATCAGCCTGGTGTTTGGCGTGCTGGTGTCCACCCTGCTGACCCTGGTGGTCATTCCCGTCCTGTATTACGCGGCCACCCACAAGCGGCGCGCCGCAACCGAAGGAGAAGTCTCATGAAGCTCACCGTCAACCAGTTCGTGCGCATCTTTGCCGGCGCTTTCGTGATGATCTCGCTGGCCCTCGGCGTGGAGGGAAGCCCGCTTTTCGTGAACAGCAAGTTCCTGTGGTTCACCGCCTTCGTGGGGGTCAATCTGTTCCAGAGCGGCTTCACGCGCTTCTGTCCGCTCGAGAACATCCTGCGTAAGTTTGGCGTGAAGGACAGCACTGGCTGCGCCTGATCCAGCCCCTATGACAAAGCTTGAGGCGAGCCCTCAAGCTTTATGGCGCGGGGCCGTTCACCTCGGGCAATGAGCCCGCGACACCCTCCTTTCTCGAGATTTGACCGGGCCCTCCGCTCACAGGGTTCATCGCCTTTGCTGGAGGGCCGCTGGTTCGTTGCGGCCTTCGCGCTGGGGATGCTCATCACTGCGCTGGTGTGGGCCCATCTGCGCGACCACGAGCGCGATCTCGAAAAGGCCCATCATGCGGCGGCGGCCGACCGGCTGGTGCATCAGCTCAACGAACGCCTGGGCAAGGTGGATTTCATCCTGCGCGGGGTCGCCGGCCTGTTCTCGGCCCAGAATCTCGTCGAGAAGCGCGAATTCGAAACCTACGTAGCCGGCCTCAAGCCCACCGAGACCCTGCCCGAGGTCGTGGCGATCGGGCTGGTACGGCGCGTGGATGCCGCCCGGGTGCCGGCGGTCGAGGCGCTGCTGTCGGCGGCCTACGAGCGGGAGATCCGCATTACGCCGCCGCCCGACGCTGCCCGCGCCGGGGTGACCTATCCGGTGGTTTATGTGTGGCCGCTCGATGCCCAGACCACGCGGGCCATTGGTTACGACGGCTATTCCGAGCCGCTGCGCCGCCAGGCCATCGACGACGCGCTGCGTCTTGACGGCATGGCGATGACCGAGCCGATCGCCATGCGCGCGCTGGGGGATGCCCAGCGCGGTGCCGCCGTGATGCTCTATCGGGTTGCCCGCTCGGCTGACGACCTGAGTCCGAGCGAGGCCCAGGATGGTCTGGTTGGCCTCGGGATCGATGTGAACCGGATGTTCGACGGGCTCGCCGAGTCGGCCATCGCCGGCTATCGGGTGCGCGTCGACGATGTGTCCAGCAGTGATCCGGCGCTGCTCTACAACACAATTGGCGACGCCACCGCGTCCTTGGCCGAAGTCCGCACCGCCAGCTTTGGCGGGCGGGTGTGGCGCCTGTCCCTGGCGGCGCTGCCGCCGGCCGAGCTGATCGAGGTCTCGTCTCTGGTGGCGCTGGGCGGGGTGGCCGGCAGCGGCCTGCTGGCGTTTCTGCTGGCCAGCCTGTCGGGGCAGCAGAAGCGTGCCCGCGAGCTGGCCGATCTGATGACTTCCGAATACCGGGCCAGCCAGATGCGTTTCGAGCTGGCGGTTTCCGCCACCGAGGAAGGCATCTGGGAATGGCAGGCCGGGCCGATCCGGCGGGAGTTCCTGATCTCGTTGCGGACCCACCTGGCCGGCAAGGGCGCCCTCGACAGCGTGTTGCCGGTGACCCGGATCGATGGCAGCGTGGGCTGGTTCCACGTGGCCGGCAAGACCGAGTTCCACGCCGGTGGCCGGCCGGAGCGCACCGCCGGCGCCATCGCCGACGTGACCGGGCTGCGCAGCGCCCAGCAGGAAGTGATCGATTCCCACGCCCGGCTCGACGCGCTGTACCGCCACGCCTCCCTCGGCATGGCCATGGTGGACGGCAAGGGGCGCTATCTGCAGGCCAACTCGGAATTCTGCCGGATCGTCGGCTACAGTGAAGATGAGCTGTGCTGCGACCAGCCGCCGCTGCTCACCCCCGCCGAATACGCGGCGCGGGATGCCCGGGCGGTGGTGGATGCCTGCCTCGGTGCCCGGGGCAAGGCCTATGAGAAGGAGCTCCTCCACAGCAGCGGGAAGCGGGTGCCGGTGATGGTGATGACGACCGTCGTGGGCGGCAGCGATGGCTCCCACCGCTGGATCGTCGTCGAGGATGTGACCGAACGGAAGCGGGAGCAGCGGGCCGTGCAGGAGGCCAATGCCACCAACGAATCGCTGATCGCCGCCATGCCTGACATGCTTTTTCAGCTCGATGGCGACATGCGCATCGTGCGCTACCACGCCGACAAGCCGGACCTGACGGTGCCGCCGGAAGCCTTCATGGGCAAGCGGCTCGATGAAGTGCTGTCGGCCCGCACGGCCCGGGCCTTCTTCAATGCGGTGCATGCCGCGGGGCGCAGCGGCCAGCTGCAGCGGCTGGAGTATTCGTCCCGGCGCGGCGCCGATCGCCTGCGCCATTTCGAGGCCCGGCTGCGCATGGTGCCAACAGGGGGCGCGCTGGTGGTCATCCGCGACATGACCGACCAGAAGGAAACCGAGCTGGCCCTGCGGGAGAGCGAGGCGCGCTGGCAGTTCGCCCTCGACGGCGCCGGCGACGGGGTGTGGGACTGGAACATCGCCGAGAACCGGGTGTTCCGCTCCGACCGCTGCAAGACCATGCTCGGCTACGCGGTGGACGAGCTGCCCGATGACCACGCCAGCTGGGCTGCGCTGGTCCATCCGGAAGATCTGCCCGCCTTGCTGGAGGCCCGGCGCATTCATCTCAAGGGCGAATCGCCGATGCTCGCCATGGAGGTCCGGACGCGCGCCAGATCGGGGCGCTACAAGTGGGTGCTGGTGCGGGGCCTGGTGGTTGAGCGGGATGCCGACGGCCGCGCGCTGCGCATGATCGGCACCCATTCCGACATCGACGACGCCAAGTCGCGCGAGGCCCAGATCCTAGACCACAACCTCAATCTGGCGACGCTGGTGGATGAGCGCACCAAGGATCTGCAGGCCGCCAAGGATGCCGCCGAAGCCGCCAACGAGGCCAAGTCGGCCTTCCTTGCCAACATGTCCCACGAGCTGCGCACCCCGATGCACGGCATCCTCGGCTACGCCAAGCTGGGCGAGACCCGGGTGGCCAGCGCCGGGCACGAGAAGCTGCGCAACTACTTCGGCCGCATCCGCCTGTCCGGCGAGCGGATGCTGTTGCTGGTGAATGATCTGCTCGATCTCTCCAAGCTGGAAGCCGGGCAGATGGTGCTCAACCTGGAAACCGGCGCCTTGTCCGAGGTGGTGTCGGAGGTGATCGCCGAATTTGACCTGCTGGTCCAGGCCCGGCGGCAGTCCATCGAGCTGTCGGTGGATGAGGCGTTGCCCCTGTGCCGCTGCGATCGGGCCCGGATCGGGCAGGTGGTCCGTAACCTGCTTTCAAATGCGGTGAAGTTCACGCCGGAGGGGCGGACAATCCGCGTCCGGCTTGGGACGGGCATGCTGCCCGATGCCCGGCCGGCGCTTGTCCTGGGCGTGTCCGACGAAGGCGTGGGGATTCCGGCCAGCGAACTGGAGCTGGTCTTCGACAAGTTTGTACAAAGCTCGCGCACCCGGACGGGCGCGGGCGGAACGGGACTCGGCCTGGCGATCTGTCACGAGATCGTCGAGGCCCACCACGGGCGTATCACGGCCCGGAACAATGCCGTCTGCGGAGCGGAGTTCATCGTCGAGTTGCCGGCCCTGGGCCGGACCGAAGAGATGGCGCCCGCCCTTGCGGCACAGGGAGAAGCTTGATGAGCATGGCAAAGATACTGGTCGTGGATGACGAGCCGTTCAATCTCGACATCGTGGCTGAATACCTGGACGGGATGGATTTCGAGCTGGTGATGGTCGAGTCCGGCGAGGCCGCGTGGGCCGAGCTGGAACAGCCCGATTCCACCTTCGATCTGGTCCTGCTCGACCGCATGATGCCGGGCATGGACGGCATCCAGGTGCTCACCCGCATGAAGGCCGACCAGCGCCTGCACTCGATCCCGGTGATCATGCAGACTGCGGCCACCTCGCCCGAGCAGATCCGCGAAGGCCTGGCCGCCGGCGCCTTCTACTACCTCACCAAGCCCTTCGAGGGCGAGGCCCTGCAGACCATCATCCGCTCGGCCCTCGACGACATGCGGACCCGCCGGGAGTTGAGCGCCAACCTGGCCGATCACGCGGTGGCGCTGGGTTTCCTGGGCGAGGGCGAGTTCGTCATCCGCACCCTCGACGAAGCCCACAAGCTCGCCTCCTTCGTGGCCCTTCTTGGCCCGCAGCCGGAAACCCTGGCGATGGGCCTGTCCGAGCTGCTGGTCAATGGCATCGAGCACGGCAACCTGGGCATCGACTTTGCCGAGAAGAGCCGGCTGCGCGAGGCCGACCGCTGGGAAGACGAAGTGGATCGACGGCTCGCGCTGCCCGAGAACCAGAAGCGGGTGGTGCGGCTGCGCGTCCTGCGCGATGAGGACCGCTGGGTTTTCGAGATCTCCGACGATGGCCCGGGCTTCGACTGGCGGCGCTTCCTCGATTTCGACCCGGAGCGGGCCTTCGCGCCCAATGGCCGGGGCATCGCCCTGTCGCGCCAGCTGTCGTTCTCGAGCCTGACCTACATTCCGCCCGGCAACGTGGTCATCGTGACCGTGCCCCGGGTGCACCGCGACAAGGCGGCCAGCCAGTAATGGCCCCGACGAACCGGAATCCGGCATGCCGCGAGGCGTGCCCCCGATCGAACTTCCAGGCGGCGGCGAGCGTCCGCTGCCTGCCAACGGTAGAGTGCTGCTGATGGCTGAAAATCCACTCCGGGTGCTCGTCGCAGACGATATTGCATCCAACCGAACCATCGTGGGGGCTTTCCTCGCCCACCTGAACTGCACGCCGATCTACGCCACCGACGGTGTCGAAGCGGTCGAGCTGTTCCGCATGGAATCCCCCGATGTGGTCCTGATGGACCTGATGATGCCGCGCATGGATGGCTTCGAGGCCATCAAGCAGATCCGCGCAATGGCCGACGACCACTGGGTGCCAATCATCATCCTGTCGGCCCTGTCGGGCGAGGGCGACATCGTGCATGGCCTGGAGATCGGTGCCGACGACTATCTGGCCAAGCCCTTGTCGTTCCCGGTGTTTGCCGCCCGCTTCAAGGCCCTGCGCCGGCTGCTCGACATGCAGCGCCGGCTCGCCGGATCGCTGGAGCAGGTGCGCGCGGTGGCCAACGGCGTGATCGACGGGATCATCTCGGCGGACGAGAAGGGCACGATCCTCTCCGTCAATCGTTCTGCCACCCAGATCTTCGGCTACACCGCCAACGAGCTGGTCGGCCAGAACCTGCGGATGCTGATGCCCAACCCCCACCGGGACAAGCACGACGAATACCTTGGCCGCTACCTGAGCACCGGCGAGAAGCACGTGGTCGGCCAGATCCGCGAGCTCTCCGGCGTGCGCAAGGACGGCACCGAGTTTCCGCTGGAGCTGGGTGTCTCCGACATCACCCTGCCCAACCGCCGGATGTTCATCGGCGTGGTGCGCGATGTCTCCGAGATGCGCCGCATCCAGCGCCAGCTGGCCGAGGACGCGGCGCGGCTGCAGCGCTACCACGACGAATCCGAGCGCGAGCAGGAGCTCGCCATGGCGATCATGGAGCGCCAGGTGCGTAGCGACTGGCTGCGCGACGGCGCCGTGCAGTACGCGGTGATGCCCGCGCGCAACTTCTCCGGCGACGTGGTGGCCGTGGCCCGCTCGCCCCAGGGGGCGCTCTACGCCATGCTGGCCGACGCCACCGGTCACGGCCTGGCGGCGGCGGTGAGCGTGCTGCCGGCCCTCGGCGCCTTCTACCGGGGCGCCGCGGCCAACCAGTCACTCACCGAGCTGGTGACCGAACTCAACGGCCTGCTGTGCGGCCTGCTGCCCAAGGGGCGTTTCGTGGCCGCATCGCTGGTGCGCCTCGAGGCGGGCACCCACAAGGGCCAGATCTGGGTGGGCGGCGTGCCCGACGTGCTGCGCATCGACGATGGCGGCAAGGTGGTGCAGCGCTTCATCTCCCGCCAGCTGCCGCTGGGCATCCTCCCTTCGGAAGAAGCGGGGATCAGCCACGAGGAGTTCGTCTGGAGCGAGGTGTCGCAGATCGTGCTGTGTTCCGACGGCCTCACCGAGGCGGAGAACACCAGCGGCGAAGCCTTCGGGATGCGTGGCCTGGAGGCGACGCTGCAGGGCTCGCCGCGCAGTGGTCGGGTCAGCCGGTTGCGTCAGGCGCTCAGCCGTCACCTGGGGCGCCAGGCCGCCGGCGACGACGTCTCGGTGCTGATCCTCGACTGCGCCGTGTAAGCCCCCGCCGTCGGGCGGCGCGGCGCAGGGCCGAAGCTGGCGTGCTTTTTGCTGAGGTAAGTCGGTACTCTTTAAGGTCCGAATTCCCATGCTACGAGTGCTGGTTGTCGATTCCTCCCGCGAGCGCGCCGCCGACGTCTGTTCGGCCATCGCGCTGGCCGGTCATCAGGTGGCGGCCGTGCTTTCCAGTGCCCTGGAGCTGTCCGACCAGGTGCTGAACACCAAGCCCGACGTGATCTTCATCCAGGCCGATTCCCCCAGCCGGGACACCCTGGAACACCTCGCGATCATGAACCGGGACTGCCCGCGCCCGGTGCTGCTGTTCTCCCAGGACGCCGACTCCGAGATGATCCGCCGTGCCGTGAAGGCCGGCGTGTCGTCGTATGTCGTTGATTCCGTGTCACCTGCGCGCCTGGACGCGGTGGTCGAGGTGGCCATCGCCCAGTTCGAAGCCTTTCAGCACATGCGCGCCGAGCGCGACGACGCCACCCGCAAGCTCTCCGAGCGGATCACCATCGACCGGGCCAAGGGTGTGCTCATGAAGGCCCGCGGCCTCGACGAGAACGCGGCCTACCACGCGCTGCGCAAACTGGCGATGGAGCGGGGCCGCAAGCTGGCCGACGTGGCCCAGGACGTGATCGACATGTCTAACCTGTTGCTGTGACGTAATCCGAAAGTGGTAGTTGCTCCGCGGGTGGGGCCTTGATTCGGGGCGGAGGCGCGGTGGCGGCTCCGCCCCGAATCCTTTTGAAACGCCCGCCGCACCCAATGGCCTGCCGTGCTGCGCGGCCGGATGATCCGGCGTGGTGCGAAATCGGCGGGTGTTGCACTGCAACAGTGCATCAGAAAGGGGTGATTCAACTACCCAAAAGGGGGTATGGATTCACCCAAAACAATCTTTGTTATACAAATCAATGAATTAAAAATACTGGCACGGTCCTCGCTAAATGTTGGTTGTCGGACCAACGGCGGCCCGACTTGATCAGGCGATCTCACTTGGACAAGGGCGTCCATCCCCTCGCGGGTTATTGCGGGGAGATGTGGCGCCCGTTTTTTTTGAATTTTCGATTTCACGATCAGGGGCGAGCGATGAGCAAGCAATTCGACGACAAGTTTCTTTCCCGCCGCGGCTTTCTCAAGGCTGGGGCTGGCCTCGGAGGTATGGCGGCAATGGGCACGATGATTCCTGCGGGTGGTGTGTGGGCTGCCGGTTCGGACAAGCCGGAGCTGGAAGAGGTGAAGATCGGTTTCATCCCGCTGACTGACTGTTCGTCGGTGGTGATGGCCTCGGTGATGGGCTTCGACAAGAAGTACGGCATCAAGATCACCCCCAGCAAGGAAGCCTCCTGGGCCGGCGTGCGCGACAAGCTCGCCAACGGCGAACTCCACGCCGCCCACGTGCTGTACGGCCTGGTGTATGGCCTGCACCTGGGCATCGGCGGCCCCAAGAAAGACATGGCCGTGCTCATGACCCTCAACAACAACGGTCAGGCCATCACCCTCTCCAACGGCCTCAAGGACAAGGGCGCGGTGGATGGCGCCAGCCTCGCCAAGGTGATCGCGAAGAAGGAAAAGGAATACACCTTCGCCCAGACCTTCCCCACCGGCACCCACGCCATGTGGCTGTACTACTGGCTGGCCGCCCACGACATCGACCCGTTCAAGGACGTCAAGAACATCGTCGTGCCGCCCCCGCAGATGGTCGCCAACATGCGCGTCGGCAACATGGACGGCTACTGCGTCGGCGAACCCTGGAACCAGCGCGCCATCGTCGACAAGATCGGCTTTACGGCCGTGACCACCCAGGACATCTGGACCGACCACCCCGAGAAGGTGCTGGGCTCCACCGCCGAGTTCGCGGCCAAGTACCCCAACACAGCCCGGGCGATGATCTGCGCGATCCTCGAAGCCTCCAAGTGGATCGACGCCAGCGCCGCCAACCGCTCGAAGACCGCCGAGACCGTCGCCGCCAAGAGCTATGTGAACACCGACGTGGATGTGATCCGCAGCCGGATGATCGGCCAGTACGAAAACGGCCTGGGCAAGAGCTGGTCCGAGAAGAACTACATGAAGTTCTACAACGACGGCCAGGTGAACTACCCCTACCTGTCCGACGGCATGTGGTTCCTCACCCAGCACAAGCGCTGGGGCCTGCTCAAGCAGGACGTGGATTACCTCGCCGTAGCCAAGGCCATCAACAAGACCGATCTCTACAAGCAGGCAGCCAGCATCGTCGGCGCGCCGGTGCCCAAGTCGGACTTCCGCACCTCCAAGCTCATCGACGGCGTGGTGTGGGACGGCAAGGACCCGAAGAAGTACGCCGCCAGCTTCAAGATCAAGGCCTGACCGGCGGGCGGGCCGGCACCACCGGCCCGCCACCCCAAACCCCGATTCAATCCCGCACGCAACCCGACAGGCTCACCCGCCGTCACGAAGATCACGGAGATCACCATGACCACTGCATCGCTAACGTCCGGCCTCGTTGCCGTCCGGCCCGAAGCCGAGTCTGCCCCGGTCGTCCGGGGTGAAGTCACCAAGACAGAGGATTCCAAGATGGGCGCCACGACCCACACCGACAAAGCCGCCGCCGCGCCCGCCAAGGCAGACGATTCCGTCTCCTTCGGCACCCACCTGGGCAACTTCGTCCGCAAGGTCATCCCGCCGCTGCTCGGCTTCGCGCTGGTGATCGGCGTGTGGGCGCTGGTGGCGATGAAATCCGCCGACTTCCCCGGCCCCGGCAAAACCTGGGACGCCGCTGTCGTGCTGTTCTCCGACCCCTTCTACAGCAACGGCCCCAACGACCAGGGCATCGGCTGGAACATCCTGTCGTCCCTCAAACGCGTCGCCATCGGCTTCGGCGTGGCCGCGCTGGTGGGCATCCCGCTGGGCTTCATCATCGGCCGCTTTGCCTTCATGAACAGCATGCTCGAGCCGATCATCAGCATCCTGCGCCCGGTCTCGCCGCTGGCCTGGCTGCCCATCGGCCTGATGGTCTTCAAGGCCGCCGATCCGGCCTCCACCTGGACGATCTTCATCTGCTCCATCTGGCCGATGATCCTCAACACCGCCCAGGGCGTGCAGCGCGTGCCGCAGGATTACCTCAACGTGGCGCGGGTGCTCAACCTCTCCGAGTTCAAGATCATCACCAAGATCCTGTTCCCCTCGGTGCTGCCCTACATGCTCACCGGCATCCGCCTGTCCATCGGCACCGCCTGGCTGGTGATCGTTGCGGCCGAAATGCTCACCGGCGGCGTCGGCATCGGCTTCTGGGTGTGGGACGAATGGAACAACCTCAAGGTCGAGCACATCATCATCGCCATCTTCGTGATCGGCATCGTCGGCCTGCTGCTCGAACAGCTCCTGCTGCTGATCGCCCGCCGCTTCAGCTACGGCGCCAACTGATACTGCCCCGAGGAGAATGCAAATGAACGCCATCGTCAAAGTCGAAAACGTCGGCATGAGCTTCGACACCAAGAAAGGCCGCTTCATCGCCCTGCAGAACGTCAATCTGCAGATCAAAAAGGGCGAAGTCGTCTCGCTCATCGGCCACTCGGGCTGCGGCAAATCCACGCTGCTCAACCTCATCGCCGGCCTCACCCTGCCCACCTCGGGGGTGATGCTGTGCAACGGCCGCGAGATCGCCGGCCCCGGGCCTGAGCGCGCGGTGGTCTTCCAGAACCACTCGCTCCTGCCCTGGCTCAACTGCTTCGAGAACGTCTATCTCGCCGTCGAGCGCGTGTTCGGCACCAAGGAAGGCAAGGAAAAGCTCAAGGCCCGCACCAACGAAGCCCTCGAGATGGTGCACATGAGCCACGCCGCCCAGAAGCTGCCCCACGAAATCTCCGGCGGCATGAAGCAGCGCATCGGCATCGCCCGCGCCTTCGCCATGGAGCCCCAGATCCTGCTGATGGACGAACCCTTCGGCGCCCTCGACGCACTCACCCGCGCCTCGCTGCAGGACGAACTCATCGGCGTGATGGAAAAGACCGGCGCAACGGTGGTGATGGTCACCCACGACGTGGATGAAGCCGTGCTGCTCTCCGACCGCGTGGTAATGATGACCAACGGCCCCGCCGCCACCATCGGCGAGATCCTCGAAGTGAAGCTCCCCAAACCCCGCGACCGCCTCGCCCTGGCCCACGACGCCCACTTCGTCGAATGCCGGGCGGCGATTCTGGAGTTCTTGTATCAGAAGCAGATGAAGAAGGCGGCTTAGTGGACGCCCCCCGAAGCGCCTGCGGCGCCTCCCCCCACTGGGGGGCAGGCCGGCCGCTTCGGGGCGGCCGTGCGCGGCCGGCCTTGGTTCGTGCCTTTTCTGCTCGAGTCGGCTTATGGGGATAGTGCAGCGTAACCCGACTACTCCTATCAGACGCGTCGGCCGGTGCTTCACTGTGCCGTATCGAACCGGAAGGGTGGGGGAAGTCCTTTGGTATTCCTACTCGAACTGCCGGGTTAGCGGTTTAGTCCTTGAGCCACTTATGCAACGCATACACGCCCCCAGCCACTGCGAGCGGAGCTGCGCATGTGATGACTACGCCAGTTGCCATGCCGCCACCGACGACACCGCCCACTGCGGCGAGGCCAGAAGTAATTCCTGCTGCTGACAGCCCTCCAACGGCTCCCGCCGCCGAAACAGTTGCCACAGAGCCCGCAACGCCAGCTCCGGCACCAAGACCTGCAGCGATTTTTTCATCTGTTTCGATGTTGTCACTTGTAAGTGCCGCTGCCAGAGCTCCACCGGCAAGAACTGGCGCCGCCGCAACGCCGATTCCTGCAGCCATGCCCCCGCCGACGAGGCTCCCAAGGGTGGCTAAGCCAGATGTCATGCCTGCCGCGGACAGCCCTTCTACAGCACCCAGCGTTGAAACAGCAGCTAAGGAGCATGCTGCACCTGAAGCTCCGCCTCCGGCTGTACTTGAAACTACTTTCAAACTTTCTTCGCTCATTTTGATCTCCATGAAAAACACTCTCTAAACGATCCCAAAGCGGCTGTAGGGGATAGCTGCTAACGCGGCACCGGAGTATGCGTAGGGGTTAGCATACGTAGGTCGGGTTAGTACCCGTAGGTCGGGTTAGCGCAGCGTAACCCGACAACCCGCGATCGGCCCTACTCACGCCCGACGCCCTCAAAACACATCGAATCACGCCCCCAATTCGGCGCATAAACCCCGTCCTTCACATAGCATACGTAGGTCGGGTTAGCGCAGCGTAACCCGACAATCCCTGATCGGCCCTACTCACGCCCGACGCCCTCCAAACACATCAAATCACACCCCCAATCCGGCGCATAAACCCCGGCCTTCACATAGCGGCCGAAGCTGGAGTACGGCCACGCTGCGGGTGATCGGGCCAATCCATGCTTGACCGGGTTGTAATGGATGTAATCCACATGGCGGGCAAAGTCGGCTTCATCGCGGATCTGATGTTCCCAATATCGATGTTGCCACACGGCCTGTTCGCCCTTCTTCAAGCGCGCCGCATCAGGCGTGCGCCGGCATTCATCCGGGCAATGCTTGGTGAACACGCTCTTGATCAGACGCCAGCGGGTCGAGAAGTCGCCATCGTCCGGCGGCAAGGTCCAGATGCAGTGAAGATGATCCGGCATGACCACGATGGCGTCGATCTCGAACGGACGTGATTGGCGAACGGAGCGGAAGGCATTGCGCAGCACATCGACGGCTTCAGCCGAAGCCAGAATAGGCCGGCGGCGATCCGTCACGAGGGTGAAGAAGAAGGTGCCGCCGGGGACGATGGCGCGTCGATAGTGCATGGAAGGTGTCGGGTTACGCTGCGCTAACCCGACCTACGAGACTCGTCCGTGCTGGCCTTCCAGTTCTTCCGAAGTGATCCGACCGTTGCATTTGTGCCTGCCTTTCGGCCGCTTGGGTAAGACAAAGAAACACTTCCGCTGGGCAAGTTGAATGTCTCTTCTATAGTCTTGATCATCGAAGGAATGCTTGAATCGCTCCGGGCGACTCTATATCGCTTGGCATTTGCGGCCTTCTGATACACCTTTGAAATCTCTATGACCGCGTCTTCTGGGTAGGTGACGCCTGACGAAATGAGTCCGGCCTCTCGTAGTACCTTCAGTGCGTGGCGAATTCCAATGACTCGATGTTTTATAGGATCAGTAAACATTGTGGCTCGATTGAAGTTGAGTCGGAGTTGGTTCGAGTGAGTAGTTCGGTGGCAACTTGGCTTTCCTGAGGCCTAACGTTTGAATTGAGTGGCCTCGCGCGGCTTTATGCGCGGGGTCCGCTCGAATGATGGATTGGGCACCTATGAACGCCTAGCCTTGAGTTCGACAAGCGTGGAATACAGGACGATGAATTTCACGGCCTCCATTGCTGACCATAGAGAAACAATTGCTTGGCTTTCTGCCCCTTGCGCATCTACGAAGTAGCCAACGAAATGGTTTCCATCGACCCATTTGAACTTGAAGTCGGCTGCATGATGCAAGCGGTGAGAAATTAATAGTTGGCCAAGTTCATTTGTAACCGTAACGGTGACGTCGTCGAGTTCGTTCAGTGATTTGAGGCGACTGACTATTTTCTCTTGGAGTGTTGCCATCGAATATTCCTTTGCGTCGATTGTGACGTGATGAATTGTCAAGCGCGAACCGGTGTGAGGCTATCCTTCTGCCACCCCCAATGCCGTATGCCGTACCAATCTACCGCGCACCGCTTCAGCCCGCAAGCATGGCGTCGGGCTGCTGTTGGCATGATTGCGATCGGATGATATTCGGCGCGGGGCCGGTATGAATGGCCGCGTGAAAGGAACACAGCCCGGCAGCCCCACTGCACTCCCGGGCCGTGCCTCAACCCATCAACCCTTCTCAGCAGCCTTGCCGCTGCGTTTCGGGCGGCTGCGCTCCGATTTCTTCTTCATTCCCAGCGCGGCGATCTGGTCGGAGTCGGGGCCGAAGAGGACGACGGCTTCGTCTTTTACGCCCATCGCGATCTTGTGGACGGCGTTGCGGTCGGTGAGGAGGGCGCTGCGGGCGGCGGCGAGGGCGTTCTCGGCGAGGATGACGGCGGTTTCGGAGTGGTTGAGCCGATCGAGCGCGGCGGTGGCGGATTCGAGGCTGTAGGCGGGGTTGTGCGGGGTGTAGCCGTCGATGCCCGAGAGGGCGCGGATCAGTTCGATGTCGTTCTTGAGTTGCAGCGGGGAGATGCGGGTGATGGCGCCGGTGGTCATGGGTCCTCCTGGGGTGATGGCGTGCCGGGTGGCGTTAGAAAGGCGTCATGGTATCCATGAAATCGCCATTTTGGAATGGTGAATGCATTTGTTGGTGGCGGGTGCAGGTTGCGCGGAGGCGGGCGAAGCCAACGCGGGGGATGGGTGAGGGACGGACAGGGCGAGGGGAGGCGTTTGCACGCGCGGGTGAAGGCGTTGCAGCGCAGCGGGAGGTATTTCGGGCGGCGTAGGTCGGGTTAGCGGAGCGTAACCCGACGTTCCGTGGCTGGATTGGCGGTGTGAGCCGTGGGCGGTTCACACCGTAGCGGACGGGGTATCGGTGGCGCCGGGGTGGATTGGGCGGGGAGATTGTCGGGTTACGCTGCGCTAACCCGACCTACCTTCTGCGGGGGCTGCGAATGCTTCTCGCAGGGCTGCGTGAAGCATTCGCAGGCTTGCGTGAAGCAATCGCAGGCGTGTGTGAAGGATTCGCAGCGCTGCGAGAACGATTCGCAGGCCTGCGAGAAGCAAGTGCACGGCTGCGAGAAGCAATCGCAGCGCTGTGTGAAGCATTCGCAAGGCTGCGTGAAGGATTCGCAGCCTTGCGAGAGGGATTCGCAGGCTTATTTGAGGGGGAAGCCGCGGGCTTTGAGGGCGTCGGTCAGGCGGTCGCGGCCGGTGAGGGCGGCGGCGTCGCGGATGCGCTTGGCGGAGTGGTTGGACCAGGTGCCGCGGACCTTCATGCCCTGGCTGGCGTAGAAGGCGGCCATCGCGCCGTCGTATTCGGCGAGGCCGGCAGCCTGGGCTGGGAGGGAGTAGGTCTCGTTGTGCAGCACGACGGACTGCGGCGGGCGCGGTTTGACGGCCGCCGGCTGGGCGGGGTCGGGCGTGCCGACGCAAAGGCCAAACACCGCAACCACGCGGGGCGGGAGCTGCAGCTCGGCGGCGACGTTTTCGGGCTGGTTGCGGATGCCGCCGATGTAGACGGTGCCAAGGCCCAGGGATTCGGCGGCGGCCACGGCGTTCTGGGCGGCGAGCGACGCGTCGATGAAGCCCACTTCAAGCATCTCGAGGTAATCCAGCGCGGCGTGGGCTTCGCCGGCGGTGTTGGCGACCTGTTCGAGCCGGGCGAGATCGGCCAGCCAGACGAGGAAGAGGGGGGCCTGGCGGATGTGGGGCTGGTCGCCGGCCATCATGGAGAGGCGCGCCTTGCGTTCGGGGTCGCGCACCGCGACGACGCTCCAGGCGTGCAGGTTGGAGGAGCTGGCGGCCGATTGCGCCGCGGCCACGATGGCGGCGAGCTGGTCATCCGAGACCGGATCGGGCAGGTAGGCGCGCACCGAGCGGTGGGCCAGCAGGTGGTCGATGATCGGCGAGCGGGCGGCGGGTACTGCCACTTCGGGCGAGCCGTAGCGGGCCTGGTAGAGGGCCTGTTGGGTGGGGGTGGGGGCGTTCATGGCGTTCCTGACGTGTGACCCGGCAGGGGCGGGGCGCCGCCTGCCGTCAAGGCCGTGATTTTAGCGCCAGGAACGCCGGGGGAATCAGCCCGCGCGGGTGCGGCGGCTGCGGGCGGGGGGCGCCACTTCGGTCTTCTCGGCGGGCTCTGCGTCGCCGGCGAGGGCTTCGGACACCTGACGCACCTGCTCCTCGACCAGATCGGTGCCCTGGGCGGCGGCATCGGCGAGGCCGTTGAAGCCGGATTCGGCCTGACGCAGGGCTTCGCGGGCGTGGTCGATCAGGGCTTCGCCGGTGGCGTCGGCGGAGAGGGCCGCGCGGTCCATCTGACGCTGCAGCACGGTGTCGAACACGGCCACCTGATCCTTGGCCATCTGCAGCAGGGCCTGCTGGGCGTCGCCGAAGATCTCGAAGCATTCGCTCACCAGCCCGGCGGATTCGCCGCGCCATTCGGCGAGGCGTTCGAGGGGCAGGGGCTCGAAGCGGAAGCTGCGCGCTTCGGCGAGCTCTTCGAGGTGGTCGCGGCCTTCGTCCAGGGCCAGGCGTCCGGCGCGCAGGGCGAGCTCGGACAGCCGCTCGGTGGCCTCGACCCAGGCGCGGGAGGCGGCGTGCAGGTTGTCGATGGTGTGGATGCGGGTGTGCTGGATGTCGCTGGGCGAGAGGTACATGGCTGTCTCCGGATGGGTGGGAGGGACGGCCAGCTTAGGCCGCCCCCGTTGCAGCCGGATGACATCGGCGCGCGCTGCTCAGGGCGTGAGGCGCTCCATCATGCGCACCAGATCGGGGATGGAGGCGGCCCCCATCTTGCGCATCACGTTGTGGCGATGGACCTTGACGGTCATCTCGGTGACGCCCAGCTCGGCCGCGGCCTGCTTGTTGAGCGCGCCCTTGATGACGTAGGCGATCACCTCCTTCTCGCGGGCGGTGAGGGACGCGTACTTGCGGCGGATCTCGTCCACCTCGCCGTGCTCCTTGCGGGCGGCGCGGGCGCGGGCGAGGGCGGTGTCGATGGCGCCCAGCAGGTCCTCGTCGCGGAAGGGTTTGGGCAGGAACTCGGCCGCGCCTTCCTTCATCTTCATCACCGCCATCGGGATGTCGCCGTGGGCGGTGATGAAGATGATGGGGATGGCGTCGCCGGCGCGGGCGAGGGCCTGCTGCAGCTCTGTGCCGGTCATGCCCGGCATGCGCACGTCGAGCACCAGGCAGGCGACGCCGGCCTCCCGCGGGGCGGCGAGGAAATCCGCCGCCGACGGATAGGTGCGCACCGCCAGCCCCACCGACCGGAGCAGGCTGCTGAGGGCTTCGCGCACCGAGAGGTCGTCGTCGACGACGTGGACGAGGTCGGGCTGGGTCATGGAAATGCGGTTTGGCATCGCTTGACGATAAAGTCTGCAGGTCGGGCTTCAGTCCGACACCCCGCGTTGATTCTGCGCCGGCGTTGTCGGACTGAAGTCCGACCTACAGGGGGGCCATCGCTTAATGGGGGCCTTTTCTCTGGTGTCATGGGTGTTGGCGGATGGCGTTCAGGCATCGGGGATGGTGAACACGAAGCACGCGCCGCCGGGCTGGGTGCGGTCGAGCCACAGGCGGCCACCGTGGTTCTCGATGATCGAGCGGCTGATGGCGAGGCCCATGCCCAGCCCGTCGGGCTTGGTGGAGAAGAAGGCGTCGAAGAGCTTCGCCTCGCTCTCCGGTCGCACGCCGGGGCCGCTGTCGTGCACCGCGATGCGCACGCCGCCGCTGGGCTCGGCATCCACCCGGATCGCCAGCGCGCGCTCGCCTGCGGGCGTGTCGCGCAGGGCGTCCACCGCATTGACGATGAGGTTGAGGATCACCTGCTGCAGCTGCACCGCGTCGGCGGTGAAGGCCGGCGGCGGGGTGGGCAGGTGGACGCGCACCCGTACGCCGTTGTCGGTGAGCATGGCCTGGAGCATCTGCAGCAGCTCGTCCAGCAGGCGGGCGATGGGGATGGGTTCGCGGCGGAGCTCGCCGGCCCGCAGGAACTTGCGGATGCGCGCGATCACCTCGCCGGCGAGGGTGGCGTCGCGGTTCACCCGGTGCAGCGCGGCGGCCACTTCGTCGAGGTTAGGCGTGGCGAGGGACAGCCAGCGCAGGGCGGCCTGGCTGTTGGTGATGACGGCGGCGAGGGGCTGGTTCACCTCGTGGGCGATGGAGGCGACGAGCTCGCCCATGGCGGTGAAGCGCGACACCCGCGCGAGTTCGCCCCGCGTGGCGGCGAGGGAGCGTTCGGCCTCCATCCGCGAGGTGATGTCCTCGACGATCACCGCCAGCATCGGGCCGTCCTCGGCCATCGCCGGGATGCGCGAGGCCGACACGTTGGCCCACAGGTAGCCGCCGCCGCGCCGCTCGTAGCGCTTTTGCGTGTGATAGGCCGGCAGCTCGCCATCCACGAGTCCATGCACGTTGCGGCGGGTGGTGGCGCGCTCGGAGGCTTCGGTGATGGCGATGAGCGACACCCCCGCGATGTCCTCCGGCCCGTAGCCGAGCATGCGCTGCAGCGCCGGGTTGGCCGAGAGGATGCGCCCATCCCGGTCGGCCAGCGCGATGCCCACCGCGGTGTTCTCGTAGAGCCCCAGCCAGCGGCGGTCGGACACCTGCAGGGCGGTGAAGCTGCGTTGAAGGGATTTGCGGCTCTCCACGAGGCCGGCGGTGAGCTCCCAGATGTCCGAGGCCTGGGTCTGCAGCTCTTTCTGCAGGATGTCCACGGTGCGCTTAACCGTAACCAGGTTGTGCACCCGGGCGCGCAGCTCCTGGGGCGAGAAGGGTTTGGTGAGGTAGTCCTGGGCGAGCTCCTCCAGCAGCCGCTCGCGCAGGGCGTCGTCGGCGCGGGCCGAGAGCACCAGCGCCGGCACGTTGGGGAAATCCGGCCGGCTGCGCAGGGTGCGCAGAAAGGTCTCGCCGTCGCAGCGGGGCATCATCAGGTCGGTGACGATGAGGTCCGGCGGGTCGGCGAGGGCGGCTTTGATCCCGTCGTCGCCGTCTTCTTCGAGGGTGACGTTGTATTCGTCCACCAGCACGTCGTGGAGGAAGTGGCGCAGATCCGGGTTGTCCTCCACCACCAGCACCCGCGGGCGGCCCGGGCGGAAGGCGCTGGGGGCGGGCTCGGCCTGCGGGAGCGGTGGGGTGTCGGCGGTGGGCAGGGCAGGGGCTTTCGGTGCGCTGTTGGTACGCACGTAGGCGCCGTCGGGGGCCTGCAGGGGCAGCTCGAGCTGGAACAGCGCGCCGCCGCCGGGGGCGTCGAGCACCACCACCGTGCCCCGGTGCAGCTCGACGAACTCCTTGACGATGTTGAGCCCCAGCCCGCTGCCGATGGCGCCGAGCTGCTCGTCGCCCTGGGTGAAGCGGTCGAAGATGTGCTGCTTCATGGCGTCGGGCACGCCGGGGCCGGTGTCCTGCACCTCGATCAACAGGCGTTCGCCGGCGAGGCGCTCGACACGGCAGGCGATGCGCCCGCCGGCGGGGGGGAACTTGAAGGCGTTGGAGAGCAGGTTGGTGAGCACGCGGACGAGCTTGGCCCGGTCGATGTCGGCGTAGAGCCCACCGTCGTCGTCGGGCTCGCCGCGCACTATCAGGCGGATGGCGCGGGCCTCCGCCTCGCCCTCGAAGCCGGCGGCGATCTCGCGGATCAGCGCCATCACATTGACCCGGGCGTAGGCCATGGGCATCCGGTCGGAGTCGATGCGGGCGAGGTCGAGCAGGTTGTTCACCTGCTGCAGCAGCGACTGGGCGTTGCGCTTGATGGCGGTGAGGCGGGCGCGCTCCCGCTCGGTGCGGGCGGTGGTCTCGTGGATGAGCTGGTCCACCGGGCCGAGGATGAGGGTGAGCGGGGTGCGCAGCTCGTGGCTCACGTTGGCGAAGAACTTGGTCTTGAAGCCGTCGATCTCCTTGAGCTTCTCCAGCGCCACCTGCAGCTCGCCGTTCTTGCGGGTGAGCTCGGCGCTGTTGGCGATCTTCTCGGTGATGTTGCGCCCTTCGGGCAGCAGGAAGGCCACGTGGCCGCTGTCGTCGAGGATGGGTGTGAGGGAGAAGTCGATGGCAATGGTCTTGCTGCCGTGGAGGTCGCCATACACCTCGAAGTCGCAGCGCACGAAGCGCCCGGCGCGGGCCTCGCCGATCATGTCGCGCACCCGGTGGCGCACTTCGTCGGAGACCGACCACCAGCGGGCCTCCCAGAAGGGCCGGCCGACCACCTCGTCGAGGCTGAGGCCGGCGCCGTCCAGCGCGGCCTGGTTGATCTCCAGCACCGTGCCGTCCACGTCCAGCAGGCCGAGGAACTGGTACATGGAGTCGAGGATGATGCGGGCCATCTTCTGGCGCCGCACGTCATGGGTGTCGTCGTCGCCCAGCACGACGCCGCGCACCGATGTCTGTCTGGTCACGCTGTGGGTGTCCTCCTGTCGATGGCGGGTCGGCCCGCCATCATCACGATACGTCGCCCGGGGCGGCGATGCGAAGCCCTTTGCACCGGCGCGTCAGAAAAAGCGGTCGAAGTGGATCTGCCCGAAGGGCACGCGGTGGCCAACCATCAACATCTCCTGCAGGGCCTGGGTCATGGGCGGCGGGCCGGCGAAGTAGAACTCGTAGCCGGCCAGCGGATCGGGCAGCAGGCGGGTGACGGCGTCGTGGACGTAGCCGGTCTCGCCCTGCCACGCGCCGTCGTCGCCCGGCAGCGACACCACCGGCACGTAGCGGATACGGTCGCCAAAGCCATCCAGCTTGGACAGCAGGGCTTCGCCGCAGACGTCCCGCGGGGTGCGCGCGCCGTAGAAGAAGTGCAGCGTGCGATCCTTCAGCAGCCCGGCCTCGGCGGCGCCGCGGGCGATGGAGATCATCGGCGCGAGGCCCGATCCGCCTGCCACGCAGACGATGTCGCGGGGGGCGTCGGTGCGCAGCCAGGCCACACCGTAGGGGCCGTCGAGGCCGATGGCGTCGCCCACCTTGAGCTTGTCGAACAGCACGTGGGTGCCCTGGCCGTGGGGCACGCGGCGGATCTGGAAGTGCCATTCGCCGCCGTCGTTGGCGGTGTTGGAGAGCGAATAGGCGCGGGATGAACTGACGCCCGGCAGGTCGAGCATCGCGTACTGCCCGGGCAGGAAGGCCGCCGGGCTGTTGGTGACGAAGCGGAACTCGCGGATGTCGTGGGTGAGGTCGGTGATGCCGGCAAGGCGCGCCGTCTGGCGGGCGGGGCGGATGCGCGGCACGTACTCGGGGCCGCCCGGGGCCTTGATGCGCAGCGGCCCGGTGGCGCGGCACTGGCAGGCCAGATGACGGCCGCGGCGGCGGTCGCGCTCCGAGAGGCCGGGGGCGTCGGGCCACAGGGTGTCGAGCTCGCCTTCGACCAGCTCGAACTTGCAGGCGCCGCAGCCGCCGGAGTTGCATTCGTGGGCAAGGCCAACCCCGGCGCGCAGGGCCGCGCGGAGCACGGTGTCGCCATCTGCCTGGGCAAAGCTGGCGCCGTCCTTCTCGTTGTGGATGAGGATCTCTTGCATGGAGGGCTCCCGGCGCGGGCGGCGGTGCTGGCCGCGCCCGCGCGCTGTGGGTTACAGGCCGAGGGACCGGCGGAAGTCGCGGGTGGCGGCGCGGGCCGAGGCGGCGGCCTCAGGCACGTCGGGCAGGGCCGCGCAGTAGGCGTCGATGGCCTTGTCGGCGAGGGGCTCCCACTTGGCGATCCAGCCCTGGATGAGCTCCAGGTTGCCCGGCGTTTCGAGGGCCGTGCGCACGAAGGCGGCGACCCAGCGGCGGTGGCGGGCGGAGTCGATCAGCTGGGCGTCGGTGAGGAGCGCCAGCAGCATGTCGCCGTTGTGGCGGGCGGATTCGCCCAGGCGGCGCAGCACGGTCTCCTCGATGGCCGGCTTGGCGACGAGGTTGAGCACGACGATGGCCTCGCCCCAGTCCCACACCGTCAGGGCGCGCTCCATCAACTCGCGGAAGCCCTGCCAGGCGGCGTCTTCTTCCCAGTAGCGGCGCTCGTCGGCCCCGAAGCCGGTTTCGGTGAAGGTGCTGGACAGCTCGCGGGTGCGGTAGGCGGTGTGGGAGAGCCAGCGCAGGCTGTCGGCCATCTGGAAGTAGTGGCAGTTGGTGATGGTGCTGGCGGGCGACACCTGGCCCACGTAGGCCGAGGCCATCTGCACGGTGTGGAACAGGTAGCGGGCCGGCGTGTACAGGCGGGCGAGGGTGCCGGCCCAGCGCGGGTCGAGGGCCTTGTCGTGCTCGCGCTGGTTGAACTGGTCGAACAGGCCGGTGACGTAGGTTTCCTGGCCGTCCTGCATCAGGTTGTAGGTGCGGTAGACGACTTCCTCGGGGTCGCGGAAGGCGTTCCAGTCGGCGTGCTTGAGGGCAGTGCCGAAGGTGTGCTTCTTGTACCACTCGTTCATGAACAGGCCGGGCGAGAGCTCGTAGGGCGCGTTCGGGTCGCGGTCGTTGTAGTGCAGGTTGGCGCTGACGATCTCGTATTCGCTGGGCTTCCTGCGGCGGGTGGCCAGGTGGCTCCAGGTCTTCTGGGGCTTGAGCACTTGGGCTTCGGTCATGGTTGTCTCCTCCGGTGTTCTGTCTTGTCTTGTGTGTGCTTGGGGCGGGCTCAGAGCTTCTTGGCGAAGTAGAAGCGCACCGAGTCGTCGCGGCTCTCGATCTGGCCGGCGAAGGAGCTCAGGTCCACTTCCAGGTCGTTCATCTTGAAGGGGCGGCCGAGTTCTTCTTCGATGGTGGCCTGGCGCAGGATCATTTCGTGTTCGGTGTGGATGCGGATGTAGGCCCGCTTGTCGTCCACGAAGACTTCCTTGCCGGGGTTGTCGACCTTGGCGGCCTCGATGACGGCCTGGGCCAGGTCGCCGGCGCGCATCACCGGGCCGACCAGATTGTTGTGATAGGCCTGCGCGGAGCTGGTTGTGCTCATGGGGTTCTCCTGGGTTCAGCTGTGGGCGAAGAGCGGTTCGACGCCTTCGGTGCTCACGTAGATGTCGTCGCCGTCGATGCGCACGGGATACTTGGCGAGCGCGCAGTCGTCGGGGTTGATGCCCTTGCCCGAGCTGGCGTCGAACTGCCACAGGTGGGCGCGGCAGATCAGCTTCTTGCCGTCGAACTGGCCTTCGGCGAGGGAGATGTCCTGGTGCGGGCAGACGCCCTGGAAGGCGGCGATCTCACCGCCTTCGGCGCACACCAGCACGATCTCGTGGTCGTTGACGGTGAAGGGGGCCATCTCGCCTTCCCACACGTCGTCGACGGTGCATATCTTGGTAAAGCTCATGTCTTGCTCCGGGTGCGGGGCGGGCTCAGGCGGCCTGCCAGATGATCTCGACGGTCTCGGTGGGCTTGAGGCCGGCGTCGGCCACCTTCAGGTCGCGCGGCAGGAACTCCGTCGCGCCCTGCTGGCGCACGCGCAGGATGTGGCCGGGGCGGGCGCGCACGCGGCGGCCGACCGAATGGACGGCGGCGGCGGCGGCCACTTCGTCCATGGTGTTGTCGGTGTCGACGGCGACCAGCTGCAGCACGAAGTCGCCTTCAAAGTTGGAGGTGAGGGGGAACAGGGCCATGGGGAATCTCCGGGTGTCTGGTTGCCCGGCGCACGCCGGCGCCGGGTTTGCGATGGGGCGGGCTCAGCCGGCCTTGCGGGTGGCGCGCAGGGCGCGGTAGACCTCGGCCCAGGCGTAGTTGTGGGCGTCGTCGCCCATCTCGCCCGGCGCGAGGTTCATGTAGGCCAGCGCGCCTTCGAGGTTCATGGGCTGGATCATCCCGGCCAGGAAGCGGTCGACGATGCTGAGGTGGCCGGCGTAGCGCTCCGGGTCCTGCTCGAAGACCCAGCGATCCACCTCGGAGCCGAAGTGGTAGAGCCGGCCGTTGTATTCGAGCGGGTAGTCCTTGACGTTCCAGCCTTTGCCCGGCGTGCCGAGGATGGGCAGCTGGCACATGTTGCACACGTAGGGCAGGGTTTCCGGGTAGGTCATCGCCATGTTGCCGTCCACCACGTTGTCGATGAACACGTCCCAGCACTGGCCCCAGGTGTCGTTCCAGCCGGGGTATTTTTCTTCGAGCCAGGTGCGCTCGTCGGGGGTGACGCCGGCGGCCGGGTTCCACCACAGGGTCGGGCGCCAGAAGTAGGAGCCCAGGTGCATGCCGTGGTGGGTCTGGCTGATGTCCTTCAGGAAGATGTCCCAGTACCAGGGCAGGTCGAGGCCCATGTCGGTGAGGGCGCGCTCGAACTGGGCGACGATCCACTCCTCCATGAACTCCTTGAACGACTGCTTGCGGTGCTCGAGCGGCGTGTAGTAATCCATGATCGGGCCGGTGAGCACGGAGAACAGCTTCCAGGCTCCCCACACGGCGATGTCCACGCGCTTCTGGGCTTCGGCCTTGTGACCGTTCTCGATCAGCACCTTGAGCGCCGGGCCGCCGATCTGGGCGTGGCGGGATTCGTCGGTCTGGATGCTGGAGATGAGGTTGGCGAAGGTGTGGTCGCCGGCTTCGGCGGCGTCGGCGGCGAGGCCGAGGAACTGCATGTTGGTGAAGCCCGTCTCGAAGCTGAAGGTGAGCATGATCGACACGCTGATCGCGTCGCGGGTCATCATGATGTCGTCGAAGAAGTGCCGTGCGGCGATCATCGCCCACTCGTTGGTGTCGTAGGCCTTGAAGGCCCAGTCCATCTGGCGGTCCTTCGAGACGTGCTCGTGGGGGAAGTAGAGCTGCATCTGGCCGTGGCGGATCTCGTCCATGCAGCCGAGCGTGGCCATGTTGCGCATGCCCGGCGCCTTGGAGAAGCGCATCATCCGCGCCTCGGCGCTGGCGGCGGCGTATTCGCCCCGGGCGATGGCGCCGTAGTGGGCCTTCATCACGGATTTCCAGCCCGGATCGGCGTTCTCGAAGATGCGGCTGCGCTCCAGCGCGGCCTTCACCGAGTAGGCGCCGGCGTCCTTCTCGCGCTGGACCTTCACGTATTCGGGGTAGGTCTGCTTGTAGGGCTCGTCGTATTTCTCCCAGGCAGAAAGCGGCAGGCCGAATTCGCCCGACAGCATGGGCGGAAACAGCTCGTCCTCGCTGACGTATTTGGGGGTCCAGTTGGTGGTTCTGGCGAGGTCATACCAGTCCATCCGGTTGAGTACGGCCATGGGTGTCTCCTCCTTATCGGAATGCAGGTGCGGCGCGGCACCTTTTTTGTATGGGCGAAAAGGGCTCGCCCGAATCGACCGGTCGGCGGCAGGGGGCCGTTCAACCACTCGGGGGCCAATTTATCGAGATTTTTGTTGTCCAAAAATTAGACGATGGTTTAGATGCTCCGCAGCAAACCCGGCTGGCATTGGCGGGGTGACGGGCAGCGGCGCGTTATCCCGCAGTGTTCCGCCGGTTTTTTCGACTTATCCGATCCGGCCGGCGCTGCTAACATCCGCCGGTGCATTCCGGCGTTTTGAACCTCCTTCCCTTTCTGCCCCTGCTGCCTTTTGCGGCGGCCTTCGCCGTGGGCGCGCTGCCGGCAAACCGGCGCGGCCTGTCGGCGCTCATTGCTGCTGCGGTGATGCTGGCGGCCGGCGCCTTCACGGTGGCCATGGGCCCGGCGATGTTCGCCGGCGAGCTGCTGCGCGTGAGCACTCCGTGGCTCGCCGGCATCGACTACACCGTGCGGGTCGATGGCCTCGCGTGGATCTTCTGCCTGCTGATCTCGGGTATCGGGTCGCTGGTGGTGCTGTACGCCCACTACTACCTGTCGGCGGAGGACTCCGAGCCGCGCTTCCTGGCCTATCTGCTGGCCTTTGCGGGGGCGATGCTGGGCGTCGTCACCGCGGGCAACCTGATCGTGCTGCTGGTGTTCTGGGAGCTGACCAGCGTCGCGTCCTTCCTGCTGATCGGGTTCTGGACCCACCGGGACGATGCCCGCCAGGGGGCAAGGATGGCGCTCACCGTCACCGCCGGCGGCGGCCTGTGCCTGCTGGCCGGGCTGATCCTGCTGGGCCAGGTGGCCGGCAGTTTCGATCTCGACGCCGTGCTCGCCGCTGGCCCGGCGGTGCGCGCCGATCCGCTGTACCCGGCGATCCTGGCCTTGATCCTGCTGGGCGCCTTCACCAAGAGCGCCCAGTTTCCCTTCCACTTCTGGCTGCCCCACGCGATGGCCGCGCCCACGCCGGTGTCGGCCTTCTTGCATTCGGCGACGATGGTGAAGGCCGGCGTGTTCCTGCTGGCGCGGCTCTACCCGGTGCTGGCCGGCAGCGACCTGTGGCTCTACGCGGTGAGCCTCGCCGGGCTGGCGACCCTGCTGGTGGGCGCGTGGTACGCGGTGTTCCAGCACGACCTGAAGGGCCTGCTGGCCTACTCGACGCTCTCGCACCTGGGGCTGATCACGCTGCTATTGGGGATGGGCTCCGAGCTGGCGGTGGTGGCGGCGGTGTTCCACATCCTCAACCACGCCACCTTCAAGGCCAGCCTGTTCATGGCCGCCGGCATCATCGACCACGAGTGCGGCACCCGTGATCTGCGCCGCATCAACGGGCTGATCCGCTTCATGCCGTGGACGTCCGTGCTGGCGATCACCGCCGCCGCCGCGATGGCCGGCGTGCCGCTCCTCAACGGCTTCCTGTCGAAGGAGATGTTCTTCGCCGAGGCGCTGACGGTGGATCACCCGCTGCTGGCCTGGCTGGTGCCCACCGGCGCGGTGCTGGCGGGCCTGCTGGGGGTGGCGTACTCCAGCCGCTTCATCCACGACACCTTCTTCCATGGCGAGCCGGTGGGGCTCGACCGCACGCCCCACGAGCCGCCCCTGTGGATGCGCATCCCCGTCGACCTGCTGGTGCTGGTGTGCGTGGCGGTGGGGCTGATGCCCATGCAGACCTTCGGCCCGCTGCTCGCGGTGGCGGTGCCGGCGGTGACCGGCGCGCCGATGCCCGACGTGAGCATCGCCCTGTGGCACGGCTTCAACCTGCCCTTGGCGATGAGCGCGGTGGCCTTCGTGGGCGGCATCTGGCTGTATTTCCGGCTCCAGCGGGCGCGTGGCCTGCACGGGCGCGACCCGTCCCGTGGGCCCAGCGGCCAGCGTGGCTTCGAGCGGGTGATGGCGGGGCTGGGCAAGCTCGCCGGTGTGGTGACGAATGCGCTCCAGCATGGCCGCCTGCCGATCTACACCGCCACGCTGCTGGCCGCCGCCGGGCTGGCGCTGCTGCCGTGGGTGCTGCGGCTTGAACTGCCGGCGGCGTCGGGCGATGTGGATGCCGGCCTTGCCGCCGGCGCGCTGCTGGTGGCCGGTGCCGGGCTGGCCTGTGTTTTCGTGCGGCGGCGGATGGCGCTGCTCCTCGCCAGCGGCATCGCCGGGCTGGGCTCGGTGCTGATCTTTCTCTCCCGCGGCGCGCCGGATCTGGCCTTCACCCAGCTGGCGGTGGATGGCGTCTTCGCGGTGGTGGTGGCGTTGGCGCTGGGCCGCCTGCTGCCCCCGGGGCGAAACGTGCTGCCCCACGGCCGGCCGGCGCTGGCGCTGGTCGCCGCGGTGCTGGCCGGGCTGGGGCTGCTGCTCCTGGCGCTGGGCATGACCGCCGCGCCCTTCGACAGCGCGTTGTCGGATTACTTTGGCGCGCAATCCCTCGCCGCGGCCCACGGGCGCAACGTGGTGAATGTGATCATCGTGGACTTCCGCGGCCTCGACACCCTCGGCGAGATCGCCGTGGTGCTGCTGGCGGCGCTGGCCGCGGGCGGCATCCTGCGGCGCATGGGGAGGGCCGGGCGATGAGTGATTTCCGCCTCGGCTCCCGCGAGATTCTCGTCGAGCAGCTGGTACGCCTCGTCTATCGGCCGCTGCTGCTGGCGGCGCTGGTGGTGTGGTTTCGCGGCCATAACGCGCCGGGGGGCGGCTTCATCGCCGGGCTGCTGGCGGTGGCGGCCACGGCCAGTTATGCGCTGGCCTTTGGCGGGCGGGCTGCCCGGGCGCGGCTGCCCCTGGCGCCGGAGCGCCTCGCGGCGCTGGGCGTGGGGATGAGCGCGCTGGCCGGCGTGCCGGCGCTCGTCGCCGGGCAGCCCTTTCTCACCCATGTGAGCGGCGAGCTTGCCCTGGCGGGCATTGCGCTGCCGTGGTCCACGGTGATGCTCTTCGACCTGGGCGTGATGCTGTGCGTGTGGGGCGGCCTCGCGGCGCTGGTGCTGGCGCTCTGGAGGAAGACATGAACGCCTGGCTGCTGGCGATCGCGATCGGCCTGTGCGGCGGCGCTGCCGTGTGGCTGATCCTTGCCCGCGACCTGCTGCGGGTGGTGGTGGGCCTCGCGCTGGCCGGCACCGCGGTCAATCTCTTCGTGCTGATGGCCGGGCGGGTGGGCTCTGGCGTGCCGGCGATCATGGCCGACAGCGAGACGGTGCTTGCCGCTACCGCCGCCAATCCGCTGCCCCAGGCGCTGGTACTCACCGCCATCGTGATCGGCTTCGCCTTCGTGTGCTTCGCGCTGGTGCTGTTGATGGCGCTGCTGGCCAAGCGGCCGGATGGCGACGTGGATCGTCTGGGCGATGCCGAACCGGGTGCCGGCCCCGACGGCAAGCCGCTGCCCTTCGACGCGGAGCGCCGGGCATGAGCGACGGGATGGCCAACCTTGCCCTCGCGCCGGTGCTGGTGCCACTGACGGGCGCCGTCGGCTGCGTGCTGCTGGCTGGCCGGCCGCGGCTGACGGAGGGTTTCAGCCTGCTCGCCGGGGCTGCCAACCTGCTGGTGGCTTTGCTCGTGCTGCAGGCGGTGGGCGAGCACGGCCGGCTGGCGCTGATCCTCGGCAACTGGGCGCGGCCCTTCGGGATCGAGTTCGTGGTCGATCGCCTGTCGGCGGGGATGATCCTCGTCTCGGCGCTGATCGCCTTCGTGTGCCTGGTCTTCCAGGCGGCGCGGGTCGATCCGGCAGACAGGCGCTCGGTCGCGCTGCCGCTGGTGCACGGGCTGATGGCCGGGGTCGGCGGGGCGTTTGCCACCGGCGATCTGTTCAACCTGTACGTGTGGTTCGAGGTGATGCTGATCGCCGCGCTGGGCCTGCTCGTCCATCGGGGGCGGGTGGCCGCGCTGGACGGCACGCTGCGCTATCTGGTGCTCAACATGGTGGGCACGCTGGTGCTGCTCACCGGCATCGCGGTGGTGTATGGCGCCACCGGGCAGCTCAACTTTGCGGCCCTGGCCCAGGCGCCGACCAGCCCGCTGCTGGCGGCGGGCGTGGCGCTGCTGACGGTGGCCTTCCTCGCCAAGGCGGCGGCGTTTCCGGTGTTCTCTTGGATGCCCGCGGCCTACCACGTGCTGCCGGCGCCGATCCTGGCGTTGTTCGCGGGGCTGCTCAGCAAGGTGGGCGTGTATGCGCTCTTACGGCTGTTCGGGCAGGTCTTTCCGGCGGCGATGGCCGACTGGCAGGCGGTGCTCGGCGCCGTGGCGGTGGCGACGATGCTGGCTGGGGCGCTGGGTGCGGCGTGGCACTGGGATCTGCGGCGCATCCTGGCCTTTCACATCGTCAGCCAGATCGGCTACCTGATCCTCGCGGTAGCGCTGGCCACCCCGGCCGGCTACGCGGCGGCGATCTTCTACACGATCCACCACATCATCGTGAAGGCCAACCTGTTCCTGATCGCCGCGCTGGTGTGCCGCGTGGCCGGCAGCTACGACCTGCGGCGCATCGGCGGTGTGGCGGCGGCGCGGCCGATGCTGGCGATCATCTTTGCGGTGCCGGCGCTGTCGCTGGTGGGGATTCCGCCCCTGTCGGGCTTCTGGGCCAAGTTTCTGGTGCTGCGGGAGAGCTTCGCCGGCGGCCACTGGGTGTGGGGCGGCGCTGCGCTGGCCACCGGCGTGCTGACGCTCTATTCGATGAGCAAGATCTGGATCGAGGCTTTCTGGAAACCCCATCCCGCGCCGGTGGCGGTGGGCCGGCTGCCCCTTGCGGCGCTGGCCTCGGTGGCGCTGCTGGCGGCGATCACCGCCGGCATCGGGATGTTCCCGCAAACCCTGCTGGATTTTGCCGGGCAGGCCGCGGCGGGGCTTGTTGAGGTGGCGCGATGAAGCGCGTGGCGGCGGCCGTGGTGCTGGCGGTGTCGTTTGTCTGGCAGCTGGTGGTGTCGGGGCTGGCGACCGTGCGGATCATCCTCGCCCCCTGCGTGCCCGCGCAGCCGGTGCTGATGCGCTACGAGTTCGCGCCCTTGAGCGAGGCGGGCGCCGCGCTACTGGCGAGCCTTGTCACCCTCACGCCGGGTTCGACGGTGGTGGATATCGACATGGAAACACGCAGCCTGCTGGTGCATCTGCTCGACGGGCGCGACCAGGCCGCTGCGGCCGACGGCATCCGGCGCCACTTCGAGCGCCACGTGCGGGTGCTGTGCGGGGTGCAACCATGAACGCGCTACTGATCGGCCTGTTGGCCCTGGCGGTGGTGCTGGCGGTGATCCGCCTCCTGCGCGGCCCGACCGACGCCGACCGGGTGGTGGCTTTCGACCTGCTGTCGGCCTGCGGCATTGCGGCCTGCGCACTGGCGGCGACGATCACCGGCCGGGTGCTGTATCTCGACGTGGCGCTGGGCGTGGCGGTGGTGGCCTTCGTGGGTACCCTGGCGTGGGCGCGGGCGGTGGAGAAGCGGGGAGGCCGGAGTGGCTGAGGGCCTGATGCTGCTGGGGCTGGTGCTGCTGGTGATCGCCGCGGTGGGGCTGCTGCGCCTGCCGGACGCCCTGTCGCGCCAGCACGCGGCCACCAAGGCGGCGACCCTCGCGCTGGGCGTGCTGCTGATCGGTGTGGCGCTGAAGGGCGGCGGTCTGGACTGGGCGCTCCGGGCGCTGGGGATCTTCGTGGCCCTGCTGGTCACACTGCCGGCGGCCTCGCACCTGCTGGCCCGGGCCGCGCTGCGCGAGCGGGACCGCGGGCCCGACTGAACGCGCCGTTTCAGGCCGGCGTCTGAAAGGCCGGGCGGCCGTTGGCGTAGCCGGCTTCGATCTCCTCGACCACCACCCGCCAGATCGGCCGGATGAAGAAACGCAGGTTCTTGATGACGTGATCCACGTTCATCATCGACGGCACGCGGGTGCCCCGGTGCTCCACCGGGCCGCCGATCTGGGTGATCTTCACGCCGAGCTTCGAGAAATGGTCGGCGAGGCGCGGTTCGGTGAGCATGAACAGGGTTTCGACGCCCTCGTGCTTGGCCAGCGCAACCACCGCCAGATACAGGCCGATCGGGATGTACGGGAAGCGGGGCTGCTCCTTGGTGCCGAAATCGTCTTCGGAGAGCGCCAGCGCGGTTCTGGTCTCGCCCTTCCGGCGGCGGTAGTGGGCGCGCACCGCAAGGCGCGAGACTTCGGCGATGGCGCCGCGGGGCTCTCTGGCCGGGTCGATGATCGAGCGGTCGAGGGTGGCGCGGCATGCGTGCTCGAAGGGCAGGGGATGGGCCGGCTCTTCCGGCCGGGCCATCACCAGGCGGTTGCAGCCAACCAGGATGTGCGGCTCGGTCGAGGTGCGCAGCAGGCAGTGCAGGCTGTGGCGGTCGTTGTCGTCGATCTCGCGACGGTCGGGCCGGACCGGCTCGAAGCCCAACTCCTCGCAATAGACTTCGTGGCGGATGCCATAAACATCGTTGCGCAGGTCGTCGCTGAAGGCGGCGGCGACTTCGAAATACTTCTTGAAGCCTTCCCCCAGACTGAAACGATCAAGTAGCGACATGGCTCATGGGCCTCTTCTGGTTGTACGGAATGGATGTATCGAGCATCAACGACCCCGGCGCACAGACCTGAAGGGCTGATCGGTATGGCCGGTCCGATCCATCCGACGGACGGCGGCCGGGATGGGCAACGGGGCCGGGCCCGGACGCGAACTGTCGTATCATAATGTTTCCCGGTCCGACGGATTCGATACGCATGCCCGACGCCAACGCAAACTTTGATTACCACGAAGCCTTTGCCCGCAACATCGGCTGGGTCACCGAGGCCGAACAGGCAGCGCTGCGCGGCAAGCGCATTGCCATCGCCGGCATGGGCGGCGTCGGCGGCGTGCATCTGCTCACCCTCACCCGGCTCGGCATCGGCGCCTTCAACATTGCCGACATGGACACCTTCGACGTGGTGAACTTCAACCGCCAGGCGGGTGCGTCCATGTCGACGGTCGGCCAACCCAAGGCCGAGGTGATGGCCCGGATGGCGAAGGACATCAACCCCGAGCTCGACATCCGCATCTTCGACAAGGGTGTCGATGCTTCCAACCTGGACGATTTCCTGTCCGGCGTCGACCTCTATGTAGACGGCCTGGATTTCTTTGCGTTCAAGGCGCGCCGCGATACTTTCTACGCCTGCCACCGGCTGGGCGTGCCGGCGGTCACCGCGGCGCCGCTGGGCATGGGCACGGCGGTGCTGTCCTTCCTGCCGGGGCACATGTCGTTCGAAGAGTACTTCCGGCTCGAAGGCTGCGATGAGGACGAGATGGCGGTGCGCTTTCTCCTCGGCCTGTCGCCGGCGATGCTCCAGCGCGGCTATCTGGCCGACCCGACCCGGGTGGATTTCAACGCCCGGCGTGGCCCCAGCACCATCGCCGCCTGCCAGCTGTGCGCCGGCGTGACGGCCACCGAAGCCCTCAAGATCCTCCTCGGCCGCGGCAAGGTGCTGTGCGCCCCCTGGGGCTTTCACTTCGACGCCTACAGCAACCGCTACATCAAGACCTGGCGTCCGGGGGGCAACCGCAACCCGATCCAGCAGATTGGCCTGTTCATCGCCCGCCGTCAGCTTAAGGCGATGCGCCAGGGCAAGTTTGCCAGCACCGCCTGATCCAACCTTCCGCGCCCCGCGTTTCCGATCCAGGAGAGCCCTCGATGGCCAGCCGTGAAACCCTGCTGAAAATCCTCGACCTGGCCCGCTGGGCCCCCAGCGGCGACAACACCCAGCCCTGGCGTTTCGAGATCGTTGCCGACGACCACGTCGCCATCCACGGCAACGACACCCGCGAGTGGTGCCTCTACGATTTCAACGGCCACGCCAGCCACATGGCCCACGGCGCGCTGCTCGAGACCCTGCGCATCGCCGCCACCGGCGAAGGCCTTGCCGCCAGCTGGCAACTGCGTCCCGGCAGCCCGGATAAATCGCCGGTGTTCGACGTGAAGCTCGCCCCCGCGCCGGGTATCGCCCCCGATCCGCTCCTGCCCTTCATCGAGAGCCGCACCGTGCAGCGCCGGCCGATGCGCACCACGCCGCTCACCGCCGTCCAGCGCAGTGCCCTGGCCGCGGCGCCGGGTGCGGGCTACAGCGTGCAGTTCTTCGAATCCGGCGCCGAGCGCCGCCAGGTCGCGGGCCTCTTGTGGCGCAACGCCTACCTGCGCCTCACCTGCCCCGAGGCCTACCCGGTGCACAAGGAGATCATCGAGTGGCGCACCCGCTTCAGCAAGGACCGCATCCCCGAGCAGGCCGTGGGCGTCGATGGCGCCACCGCCCGGCTGATGGAGTGGGTGATGGCGAGCTGGGGCCGTGTGCAGTTCTTCAACAAGTATCTTGGCGGCACCATCGCGCCGCGGGTGCAGCTCGACTACATCCCGGCCATCGCCTGCGCCGCCCACGTGCTGGTGAAGGCCGACGTGCCGGCCCAGGGCGTCGAGGCCCATGTGCGCGGCGGCATTGCGCTGCAGCGGGTGTGGCTGACCGCCGCGGCGGTGGGCCTGCATCTGCAGCCCGAGATGACGCCGCTGATCTTCCGCTGGTACGCCCGCGCCGGCCTGAGCTTCTCGGCCCTGCCCGAGATCCAGCAGGGCGCCGCGGCGCTGGCCGATGAGTTCGAGCGTATCGGCGGCTTTGGCCACGACCAGGGCCTGACCTTCTTCTGCCGCGTCGGGGTGAGCGATCCGCCCAAATCCCGCTCCCTGCGCAAGAGCGTCGAGGAACTCATGCTGCCCGGCCGATGAGCCACGACCACGCCCACCACGGCCACGCCTGCAGCCACGCTCACGGGCATGGTCACGGTCATGGCGGCCACGGCCATCACCACGGGCCGGCGTCCTACGACCGGGCTTTCGCCATCGGCATCGCCCTCAACATCGGCTTCGTGCTGGTCGAGGCCATCTTTGGCTGGATGTCCGGCTCCCTCGCGCTGCTGGCCGATGCCGGCCACAACCTGTCCGACGTCGCCGGGCTGATCCTCGCCTGGGGCGCCACCGCCGCGGCGCGCCTGCGCCCGACCCACAAGTTCACCTACGGCTGGGCGCGGGCCTCGATCCTCGCGGCACTCGCCAACGGCGTGCTGTTGCTGCTGGCGATGGGCGCCCTGGCCCTCGAGGCCGTGCAGCGCCTGCAGTCGCCTGAGCCGGTGGCCGGCTGGACGGTGATCGTCGTGGCCGCGATCGGAGTGCTCATCAACGGCATCACCGCCGTGCTGTTCATGTCGGGCAGCAAGGACGACCTCAACATCCGTGGTGCTTTCCTGCACATGGCCGGCGACGCGCTGGTGTCCCTCGGCGTGGTGGCGGCTGGGGCGCTGTACCTGCACTTCGGCTGGGCGTGGCTCGATCCGGTGGTCAGCCTGGCGATCGCTGCGGTGATCGTGATCGGTTCGTGGGGGCTGTTCCGGCAGTCGCTGCACCTGGCCTTCGATGGTGTGCCGGAAGGCATCGATCTCGTCGATGTGCACACCTGGCTCGCCGGCCTGCCCGGCGTGAAGGACGTGCACGACCTGCACATCTGGGCGCTGGGTACATCCGAAACCGCGCTGTCAGCGCATCTGGTGATGCCCGACGGCCATCCGGGCGACAGCTTCCTGATCGACGTGGCCGAAGGGCTGAAGCACCGCTTCCGCATTCACCACCCCACCATCCAGATCGAGCTGGATGGCATGGACGACGGCTGCACGAAGCCCGCCGCGCTGGGCTGAGGCGAGGCCATGTCAGCCCTTCCGACACCGCGCACCCGGGTTCATCTCGTGCTCGGGTCGGGCGGCGTCAAGACCCTGGCCTATGTGGGCGCGCTGGCAGTGCTCGAAGAGGCCGGCATCGAGTTCGCCAGCATCTCGGCCTGCTCGGCGGGCAGCCTGATCGGCGCCCTCGTCGCCACCGGCCTGCCGATGCGCGAAGTGCAGGCGCGGGTCGAGGCGGTCGATCTGCGCCGCCTGCTGGGCAAGCCCAGCCTGCCCGGGCCGCTGCGCTACGTGTCCTGGCTGCGCTGGCCTTTCGCGCCCTACGACAGCGACGCGGTGGTGCAGATCATGGAAGACCTGATCGGCCCCGGCAAAACCTTCGGCGAGATGGCGATCCCCTTCGCCACGGCGGGCATCGACCTGCTCTCGAAGCAGCTCCTCGTGTATGCCAGCGAAACCCACGCCGACATGAAGGTGACCGAGGCGGTGCGCATCGCGGTGGGTATCCCTCTGTTCTTCCCGCCCCACGAAGCCGGCGGGCGGGTGGTGGTGGATGCGGCGATCGCCACCCACTGCCCGATCTGGATGGTCGGCCGCTTTGACGACGAATACCCCATCGTGGCGCTGCAGCCGGCGGACGCGCCAGTCACCACGCCGCCCCAGGGCATTGGCCGCTTCATCAAGACCATCGTCGGCGCCGGTGTGGCCAGCCGCGACCACTACCTCATCGACGAAATCCCCCGGGCGCGGCTCATCGAGGTGCCGGTGTTCGATCTGGAGATGGAGCAGTTCGACGCCGCCCAGACGCGCAAGCCCTACCTCTTCGAAGCCGGGCGCCGCGCCGCCACCGCCTGCCTGCGCGACTGGGGAAATGACCTCTCCGGCGAGCGCCGACGGGCCCAGGCGGGCAGCCGGCCTGCCGACCGCATCCACGACGAGCGGGCCGTGATGACCGCCTCGGCGATGATGCGCGGCTTCGCCAACCGCTTGTCGCGCATCTCCCGCAGCCAGCTCTTCATCAGCTACAGCCACCGGGACAAGGCCTGGCTGGACGTGGTCAAGGCGCCGCTCGAACCCTACGTCGAGCTGCGCGGCCTGCAGGTGTGGGACGACACCCGGATCGAGGCCGGCGAGATGTGGCGCGACGCCATCGACCGGGCGCTGGCCTCCACCCGCGTCGCCCTGCTGCTGGTGTCGCCGGGCTTTCTGGCCTCGCCCTTCATCCGCAGCGAGGAGCTGGGCTTCTTCCTCGAGGCCGCGGCCCGCTACGCGGTCAAGGTGCGTTGGGTGCTCCTCAGTGCGATCGGCGATGCGCCGAATCCGGTGGGGCACATCCAGGCCATGCACGACATGGCCACGCCCCTCGATGCCCTGTCGGCGCCCGATCTGGTCCGCGCCCTGGCGGCCATCGCACGCCAGCTGGCGGCCGATCTGGACGGCTGAGGCTCAGCGCGTCGCCCTGGCCAGAAAGCGATCCAGCGCCGCGCCAAAGGCCTGCCGGTCGGCCTGGCTGAAGGCCGCCGGTCCTCCGGTCTGCACCCCGCTGCTGCGCAGCTCTTCCAGAAAATTCCGCATCGACAGGCGCTCGGCGATGTTGGCTGCGGTGTACATCTCGCCCCGCGGGTTGAGGGCGTGGGCCTGGCGCTCCAGCACCGCCGCGGCCAGCGGAATGTCGGCGGTGATCACCAGATCGCCGGCCGCCAGCGTGTCGACGATGTGCGCGTCGGCCACGTCGAAGCCCGACGGCACCTGAATCGCCCGGATGAAGCGCGACGGCGGCGTGCGCAGCAGCCGGTTGGCCACCACGAAGGTCTGGATCTGCAGGCGTTCGGCGGCGCGGAAGATGATGTCCTTGACCACGGCCGGGCAGGCGTCGGCGTCGATCCAGATTTGCATGATGGCTGGGGCGTGAAAGGGAAGGGCGCCAGTGTAACCCCGGTCGTTACGGGGTCTCTGTTGCCGAAAAACAACGGATTCCGGTGGCCCCCAGCGGAAAACCCTCACTTCGGCCGGTGTCCGACCGCCAATCGCGGCATTGTGCACAGCAATATAAGCAAAGACGGCCTAGCTTGAACTCACGCTGTCGATCAGTGCTGTAGCCCAAGAGAGCAAAAAAGAGGAGACAAGGCGCCGGCTCGAACCCCAGGTTCGGGTTGTGTCGCACCGGGCGAGGGATGCGTCCCCCGCGCAGGTGCCCCACGACCAGCCGGCTGGTGGTTGATTCACCGCGGTCTCCTCATCATGACGCGTTCCATCGAACAGACCGGGCTCTTCCAGCCCGACGCCGCCGCCCCGGCCATTCCGGGCATTCCGGCTGCGGTTTCCCATCCCGCCCACGCCGCCCGCCGCCTGAAGAAGAGCCGCTGGCCGGCCCGGCTCGACCTGCTCCAGAGCGCCTCCGGGCTGTTTCTGGCGGTCTTCCTGGTGGCGCACATGTTCTTCGTGTCGTCCATCCTCATCAGCCACGATGCCTTCTACACCGTCGCCCGCTTCTTCGAGGCCGGCTGGCTGTTCGGCACGCCCCAGCCGTGGGTCGTGTCGTGCGTGGTGGGCTTCGTGCTGGCGGTGTTCGTCGGCCACGCGTGGCTGGCGCTGCGCAAGTTTCCCGCCAACTGGCGCCAGTACCGGGCCTTTGCCGAGCATCGCCGGCAGCTGCGCCACAGCGACACCGGCCTGTGGTGGCTGCAACTCTGGACCGGCTTTGCGCTGTTCTTCCTGGGCACCGTGCACCTCTACGGCATGCTCGTCCATCCCGAGCTGATCGGCCCCTATGAATCCGCCGACCGCATCTGGACGGGCACCATGTGGCCGCTCTACCTGCTGCTGCTGTTCGCGGTCGAGCTTCACGGCAGCGTCGGCCTGTACCGGCTGGCCCTCAAGTGGGGCTGGCTCGAAGGGCGCGACCCAGCCGCCAGCCGGCGCCGCCTGCGGGCGGTGAAGACGGCTTTCAGCGTGTTCTTCGTGGGCCTCGGCCTCGTCACCCTGCTGGCCTACGTGCAGCTGGGCATCGCCCATGCCGACCGGGCCGGCGAACCCTACGTGCCCACCGCGGCCAAGACAGCCCGGGGCTGACCATGCGCATCCACTACACCGACGTGCTGGTGATCGGCGGCGGCCTCGCGGGCCTTCGCGCTGCCGTGGGCGCCCGGCGCCGCGGCCACGACGTGACCATCCTGAGCCTCGTTCCGCCCAAGCGGTCCCACTCGGCCGCGGCCCAGGGCGGCATGCAGGCCAGCCTGGGCAACACCGCGATGGGCGCCGGCGACAACGAGGACGTGCACTTTGAAGACACCGTGCGCGGCTCCGACTGGGGCTGCGACCAGCAGGTGGCGCGCCTCTTCGTGCACACCGCCCCCCAGGCCGTGCGCGAACTCGCCGCCTGGGGCGTGCCCTGGAACCGCATCCAGGCCGGCCCCCGCGAGGTGGTGATGGACGGCCAGCGGGTGACGCTCACCGAACCCGCCGCCATGCACGGCCTCATCGCCGCGCGGGATTTTGGCGGCACCAAGAAGTGGCGCACCTGCTTCGTCTCGGATGGCACCGGCCACGCCATGCTCTACGCGGTCTCCGACCAGGCCGTGGCCGAAAGCATCCCGGTGCATGAGCGCACCGAAGCCATCGCGCTGATCCATGACGGCCAGCGCTGCCACGGCGCCATCGTGCGCGATCTCGTCACCGGCGAACTCTCGGCTTACGTGGCCAAGGCCACCTGCATCGCCACCGGCGGCTTCGGGCGGATCTACCGGGTCAGCTCCAACGCCGTCATCAACGAAGGCATCGGCGCCGCCATTGCGCTGGAGACCGGCGTGGTGCCCCTGGGCAACTTGGAGGCGGTGCAGTTTCACCCGACCACCATCTTCCCCGCCGGCATCCTCGTCACCGAAGGGTGCCGGGGCGACGGCGGGCTGCTGCGCGACGCCAAGGGCCACCGCTTCATGCCCGACTACGAGCCCGAAAAGCGCGAGCTGGCCTCCCGCGATGTGGTGTCGCGGCGTATGGAAGAGCACATCCGCGCCGGCCACGGGGTGAAGACCCGCTTCGGCGAACACCTGTGGCTGGACATCACCCTGCTCGGCAAGGCCCACATCGACGGCCGCCTGCGCGAGGTGAAGGAGATCTGCCAGCACTTCCTGGGCATCGACCCGGCCCGCGACATGATCCCCGTGCGCCCGGCCCAGCATTACTCGATGGGCGGTATCCGCACCGACGCCGCCGGCCACGCCCGCGGCCTTGCCGGCCTGTTCGCCTGTGGCGAGGCCGCCTGCTGGGATCTCCACGGCTTCAACCGGCTGGGTGGCAACTCGGTGGCCGAGACGGTTGTCGCCGGCATGATCGTCGGCGAGAAGATGGCCGACTTCGTGGAATCCGACGCAGGCGATCTGCATGTCTCCACCGCCCTCGTGCGGGAGTTCCTCGAACGGGAGCAGGCAAAGCTCGACACTTTGCTGCATGGCAACGGAAGCGAAAGCGCCGCCGAACTCACACGACGGATGCAGGACATCATGACCGAGAAGGTGGGCATCTTCCGCCGCGGCGATCTGCTCGAATCCGCGGTGACCGAACTACAGCAACTGCTGGAGAAGAGCCGCCACATCGGCATCGCCACCCGCCGCCCCGGCAGCAACCCCGAGCTGGTGGCCGCCTACCGGGTGCAGAAGATGCTCAAGCTCGCCCTGTGCGTGGCCCACGGCGCGCTCACCCGCACCGAAAGCCGCGGCGCCCACTACCGCGAGGACTACCCCGCCCGCGACGACGCGAACTGGCTCAAGCGCACCCTCGCCACCTGGCACGGCGACGACACCCTGCCGACCCTCGCCTGGGAAGACCTGGACGTGGCGGCGATGGAACTGCCCCCCGGCTGGCGCGGCTACGGCGCCCGCAACGCCATCGAACACCCGGCCACGGCCATCCGCGCGGACGAGATCAACGCCATCCGCAAAGCCTTCGGCCACGCCGACCGATACACCCTGCAACACGCCCTGATGCCCTTCGACCACCTGCTGCCCGAGCGTTACCAGGGCCGCAACGAAAGGCCCGGAGACACCACGTCATGAACGCCCCCATGTCCCACGTCCGCACCGTCACCCTCCACCTGCGCACGCTCACCGGCGGCTCCACCCCGGTCGAGATCGTCGAAGCCCCCGACATGACCCTTCTGGGCGCCATCAAGCAGGCCAAGGGCGCGCTGCCGCCCACCTGGGCCGACACCTTCATGTGCCATTCCGGCGCCTGCAACACCTGCAGCGTCTCCATCAACGGCGTGCCCGGCGTGCCCTGTACTGCCTTCATCCGCGACCTGGGCCGCGACATCGCCGTCGCCCCCGGCATCCACGCCGAAGGCTGGGACGGCCTGCGCACCCCTGTGCGCGGCGGCCACTGAGCCCGCCCCCGCGAAAGGCCCCGCCATGACCGCTCCCCGCAGCCTCACCCTGCGCATCCTGCGCAGCAGCCCGGGCGAGGGCATCGCCCCCCACTGGCAGGATTTCCTCGTCGAAGAGGCCGAGGGCATGACCCTCTTCCTCGCCCTGGGCGAAGTCCGCGAGCGCCTCGACCCTTCGCTGCAGTTCGACTTCGTGTGCCGTGCCGGCATCTGCGGCAGCTGCGCCATGCTCGTCAACGGCAAGCCCACCCTGGCCTGCCGCTGCCTCACCCGCGACCTCGCCCCGCTCATCACCCTGGCGCCCCTGCCGGTGTTCGAGCTGATCGGTGACCTCTCGGTGAACACCGGCAAGTGGATGCGCGGCACCGCCGAACGCCTCGAAACCTGGATCCACAGCCAGGAAGAAACCGCCCTCACCGCGGTCGAGGCGCCGATGGAGCCCGCCCTCGCCGAAGCCATCTATGAACTCGACCGCTGCATCGAATGCGGCTGCTGCATCGCCGGCTGCGGCACCGCGCAGATGCGCCCCGATTTTGTCGGCGCCGTCGGCCTCAACAAGATCGCCCGCTTCCGCCTCGACCCGCGGGACACCCGCAGCGACGACGACTTCTATGAACTCATCGGCGACGACACCGGCGTGTTCGGCTGCATGAGCCTGCTGGGCTGCCACGACGTGTGCCCGAAGGGCTTGTCGCTGCAGACGCAGATCGCGTTTTTGCGCCGCAAGATGGCGGTGGTCGGCATCAAGTAGGCCGCCCGGCCGAACCTGGCCGCCGGTGTCCGCCGGCGGCCCATTTCCTTCCGATTGGTTTCTCCGTTTGTGCCGCGTGGGTGCGCCCCGCGGCCTGTCGGCCCGCGTGCGTCGCAATCACCTAATTTTATTCAACCATTTAATTAATCTTTGTATGATTGCAGCTCAAGGGCGCAGCCCCTGACCTCCATCCTTCTGGCTCTCCGGTTTCATCTTTTGAAGCATTCGCGCGATGGCTAACCTGATTACTCCGCGGGACTTGCCCACCTGGGTGCCAGGCCGGATCACCTCGTCGAGCGACGGTCTGGGCTGGAAGAACGTCGGGCACCGGGCCTACCGCTACACCGGGCTCGACGTGCCGATCCCGCCGATGGATCACTTCATGGTGGTGCGCTACCACGCGGGCGTCACGCCGATGGACCGCTGCGTCGAGGGGCGCTGGAGCCGCAAGCGCTGCACGCCCGGCGACTTCTCGCTGCTGACCCGCTCCGAGTCGTCCCACTGGCACTGGACCCAGTGCATCGAGGTCTCCCACACCTATCTCTCCGAAGCCCTGATGGCCCGCGTGGCCTCCGACGTCACCGAGCGCAGCGTGGCCGAGGTGCGGCTGCACGACGTGCTGCAGGGGCAGGACCCGGTGGTCACGCAGATCGTCGATGCGATCACCCTCGAGGCGCGCCAGCGCGGGCTGGGCGGCGGGCTGTACGTCGAGGCGCTGTCGATCCAGCTGGCGGTGCATCTGTTCCGCAAGTACGCGCGCTTCACCTTCCGCGACGAGATGCCCGCCGGCCCGCTGTCGCCCAGCAGGGTGCGGCGGCTCGAGGAGTTCGTCGAAACCCACCTGCACGAAGGCATCACCATCGAGCAGATGGCCGAGACCCTCGGCCTCGGGATCTGGACCTTCACCAAGCACTTCCGCGCCTCGATGGGCTGTTCGCCCTACGAGTTCGTGATGACGCGTCGGGTCGAGCGGGCTGCGCGCCTGCTCGCCACCCGCGGGCTGGCCATCAAGGAGGTGGCGGCCATGTGCGGCTTTGCCGACCAGGCCCACCTGACCCGCGTGATGCGTGCGCGGCTGGGCACCACGCCAGCCCGGCTGAAGAAGGACGGCGGCGCCTGACGCGGCCTTCGTCGGCCGTCCTGCAAGCCCCGGTTTCTCCCAAACCCCCTCAGCTCCACCCAAAAAAATGGCGCACCAGGTTGCCCTGATGCGCCGCAAAGGCACCCGCGGGGAGCGCCGGTGTCGTCATCGTCCCTGCTGAAGGACGACGTCACCTTTCGGAGGCGGTGCTAGCTGGCGAGGAGTTCCCGGAGGTGGCTGTCCACTTCGGCGATGGCGTGGGCATCGGTGCCGAACAGGGCGAGGTGGCCGTCGATGCTGCTCACTGGACGGAACTCGCTGTTCGGGATCAGCTGCTGCTCGGCCACGCAGTCGCTGGGCGGGAAGAACATGTCGTGGCTGATCGGCATCACATAGGTTTTTGCCTTGATGCGGCCCAGGGCTTCGGCGAGATTGCCGCCGGTGTGGCGGCTCACGTCGCCGCGCTGCCACTTCCAGGCCATGGCGAGCAGGTTGTTCGGGTCCATCGGCCCGAAGTAGCCGGTCATGAACTGGTCCACGAAGGCCTGTACCGATTCGAAGCCGAGCACGCGATGGCGCCCGCCGCGGAAGAACTCCGTGCTCCAGCCCATCACCGTCCAGATCTTGGCGTGGCGCTTGAGGCCCGCCGCCACGTCGGCCGCCGATGAATAGTCGCCGTTGCGGAAACCCGGGTCGGTGGTGATCGCCTCGACGAGGGTCTCGGTGAACACGAAGTCATGCTCGGTGTTGCAGGCGGTGCCGGCGATGGGCGCGGCGCGCTCGACCATATCGGGGTAGCGCACCGCCCATTCGTAGGTCTGCTGGGCGCCCATCGAGCCGCCCACCACCAGCGCCAGGCGCTGGATGCCGAAGTGCTCGGTGAGCAGCCGGTGCTGGGCGCGCACGTCGTCGCCGATGCGCACCTTCGGAAAGTTCGGCCCGGCGATGGCGGCCGGCGCGTTGCTTGGCGACAGGGACAGGCCGCTGCCGATCTGGTTCACCACGATGATGAAGTAGCGCGTCGGGTCGAGGGCGTGGCCCGGGCCGATGTACACCTGCTCCATGATCTTGCTGGTGCCGGAATACCAGGTCGGCACCAGGATCGCGTTGTCCCGGGCGGCGTTGAGGGTGCCGTGGGTCGCCACGGCGAGGGTGCAGTCGGGCAGCACGCCGCCTTCCTCCAGCTCCAGCGTGCCGATGTTGATGGTCTTGAACGGACCGTGGTTGTCCTGGCTGTAATAGTTGTTCATGTCGATTTCCTCCGATGGGTGCCCGGCCGCGCGGGGCGGCCGGTGGTGCGGGGTGGGGGCTCAGCGCGCGGTGTAGCCGCCGTCGATGACCAGTTCGGCGCCGGTCACCCAGCGCGACTCGTCCGACGCCAGGTACACCGCGCCCCAGGCGATGTCGTCCGGGGTGCCGGTGCCGCCCAGCGGATGCAGGGCGTCGAGGCTGGCCTTGGCGGCGCTGCGCTCCAGGCCGGCGTCGTGCACGTAGCGGTCCACCAGCGCCGTGAAGATGAAGCCCGGATGGATCGAGTTCACCCGGATGCGCTCGCTGGCGTAGGTGAGCGCGTCGTTCTTGCTCATGCAGCGCACGGCGCCCTTGGCCGCGTGGTAGGGCGGAATGTCGCCGCCCCCGACGATGCCGTAGATCGACGAGATGTTGATCACCGAGCCGCCGCCCGCCTGGCGCAGGTAGGGGATGACGTGCTTGGTGCACAGGAAGACGGCGGTTGCATCGACGGCCATCACCCGGTTCCACTCGGCCAGGGAGAGGCGGTCGGTGGGCACGTTCTCGCCCTCGATGCCGGCGTTGTTCACCAGCACGTCGAGGCGCCCGAAGGCTTCGAACGCCGCCCGCAGCGCGGCGCTCACCTGGGCTTCGTCGGTGACGTCGGTCTGCACGAAGAGTGCCCGCCCGCCGCCCGCGGCGATGCGTTCGGCCACCGCGCGGCCGTTGGGGTCGCGGTCGAGCACCGCAATGGCGGCGCCCTCGTCTGCCATGCGCTGGGCGATCGCTGCGCCCAGGCCATTGCCACCGCCGGTGATGGCGGCGGCCTTGCCGGAAAGTCGGTTCATGGTGGATGTCCTTTCCGGTTGGCTCAGCGCATCTCGAAGCCGGGGTAGCCCTGGCTCGCCAGCTGGTCGCACTTCTGGTTGTAGGTGCCCACCCCGCCGATGTACGAGATCAGGCGCCGGGGCTTGCCTTCCACGTTGGAGCCCATGTACCAGGAGTCGGTCTTGACCACGAGGGTCTTGGCGGCGGTCTCGTCGTGGTGCTGGACCCATTCGTCCTGGAGGGATTCGGTGGCCTCGACGACCTTCTTGCCGTTGCTGCGGGCGTAGTCGATGCAGTCGGTGATCCAGTCCACCTGCTGTTGCAGGCAGGTGGTCATGTTGCACAGGGCGGCGGACGGGGCGAGCGGCGCGCCGGTGGTGAACAGGTTGGGGTAGCCGTGCACCTGCAGGCCCATCGCGGTGCGGATCTCCTGGCCCCATTCGGCCTTCAGGGAGCGCCCGTCGCGGCCGCGGATGTCGATCCGGGTGAGGGCGCCGGAGCCGGCGTCGAAGCCCACCGCGAGGATGATCACGTCCGCTTCATGGATCACCCCGTCGGCGGTCTGGATGCCCTCGGGCACCACGCGCTCGATGGGCACCGTGCGGCAGTCCACCGCCGTCACGTTGGGCTGCAGGTACACCTCCAGATACTTGTTTTCCAGCGGCACGCGGTGGGTGCCAAAGCCGTAGTCGGTGGGGATCAGCAGATCGCACAGCTCGGGGTTGTGCTGGAGGCGCTCGCGCATCTTGGCGCGTACGAACACCGACACCTCCTCGCTCACTTCCTCGTCGAAGAACATCTCGGGGAAGGACGCCAGCCACAGGGCGAGGGAGCCGTCTTCCCACAGATTCTCGAGCACGGCGGTGCGTTCTTCCGGCGTCTTCTCGGCCCACGGGCCGGCGTCGAAGTCGTAATCGAAGCCGGCGAAGGTGCTGCGCACGCGCGCCTTGAGCTCATGGAAGCGCGAGCCCCACTTCTCCCAGTCGGCCCCGGAATACTTGGGGTTGCGCATCGGGATCACGTATTGCGGCGTGCGCACGAAGATCTTCATCGAGCCCACTTCCGGCGCGATGGTCTGGATCACCTGGATGCCGGTGGCGCCGGTGCCCACCACCGCCACGCGCTTGCCCTTCAGATCCACCGGCTCCTTCGGCCACAGGCCGGTGTGGAAGATCTGGCCCTTGAAGCTGGCCTGGCCCGGGAAGCGGTCGGACAGCGGCGCCGACAGCATGCCGCAGCAGGCGATCAGGAACTGGGCGGTGATCTTCTCGCCGGCGGCGGTCTCGATCCGCCACAGGTCGTTGGCCTCGTCGAAATGGGCCGAGGCGATCCGGGTGCTGAACTGGATGTCCTTCTTCAGATCGAGGGTGTCGGCCACGTAGTTGAGCCAGCGCTCGGTCTCGGGCTGGGCCGGAAAGCGCTCGGAGGGCTGCCAGGATTTGTACAGCTCCTCCGAGAACCAGTACTGGTAGATCTCGGCCTGGGAATCGAAGCGCGCGCCGGGGTAGCGGTTCCAGTACCAGGTGCCGCCAACGCCGGTGCCGGTCTCATAGGCGCGCACCTTCATGCCCATCTCCCGCAGGCGGTGCAGCTGGTACAGCCCGGCAACGCCGGCGCCAATGATGAGGGCGTCCAGATGCGTCACCGCGTCGGTGGCGGCGGGGGTGCGGGTCGGCTGGGGGCTATTCGTGCTCATTTTGTCTCCTTCACTTTCTTGTGGTGTGGCCGCCCCCCGGGGTGGGGCAAGCCTGCGGAAGCGGAGCGGCGTCGGGGGCAAAGCCGCGACTGCTGCTGCCGTGGAGACAATCTAGGGGCAGGGCCAGCCGGCGATCTTGTCGATCCTTGGCGATCTTTTGAACGAAACGGGAAATCGCCCGATTTAGCCGCCCGGGCGGCGCAAACCCCTGTTTTTGCGTGATTAGAATCGGCCCGGCACAAGATCGGTGGCATGCCGGCGAGGTGGTGGAAAGGGCTGGCGGAAGGCGCCCGGGTCTCGTGCGATCAAGAAGAAACGGCCGGGCACATCCGGCCGCCCAACCCCACATCAAAGGAGATCCCCATGAACGCATCCCTCTGCCACGCCCCCGCCCGGCGCCGGCCCATCGGCGCGCTACTCGCCGCCAGCCTGATCGCCGCCACGCTGCCCGGCGCTGCCCACGCGGTGGCCGTCGACCCCGGCGACTACACCTACCTGCCGCCCGGCACCGGGCTCGCGCTGCTCTACTACCAGCACGCGTCCGGCAAATCCCTGTATTCCGGCGGGCACAAGGTGTCCGGCAATGCTGATCTCGACGTGGACGTGGGCATCGCGCGGGGCGTGAAGTACCAGGGCTGCCGCAGCTACCCTAATAGCATTGCCCGAGCCCAAATAACGTTCACGGTCAGCCACTTGCCGGCCCACTGTTCACAGCCCCCGCTTTTGTGTAGTTTTCTGCGTTTTTGGGCGAACGATGGAAGCGGGCAAGTTGATGGACATGGTCGAGGTT
>ERZ650300.59-NODE-59-length-51377-cov-16.502436_pt1 | contig 51377 bp, 52 predicted proteins | sample MGYA00376236_ERZ650300 | MGnify/ENA primary metagenome ERZ650300 (study PRJEB26733, sample SAMN07839303) | wastewater metagenome | biome: urban; feature: wastewater treatment plant; material: waste water | place: USA: North Carolina | collected 2016-04-28 ...
GCGTGCTTCGCCACATCCTGCAGGCTGTATTGCTTGTCGGCCGGGGCGGCCACGGCGCGCTGGCCAACGGGTTCGGGGGCGAGTGCGGCGGCCAGCCAGAAGCCCGTTACCGCGATGCCGAACAGTAGGGTCGACGAAATGAACAGTTTTTTCATGATCTGAACTCGAAGCTTTCGAAGTGGATGGCTTCGGGGGGCACCCCGGCCCGGCGCAGGGCTCTGCTTGCGGCGGCGTTGAGGCCGGGTGGGCCGCACAGCCAGGCTTCGCGCCCGGCGAGCCCGGGCACCGCAGCCAGCAGAGGGCCGAGGTCGGGCGGGCTGTCGCCGGAGGCGACCGGCACGAAGCTCAGGTTCGGCGAGCCGGCTGCCAATGCCTGGAGCTCGTCGGTGAAGCCGGCGTCGTCGGCGTGGCGGAACAGGTGGATCAGGTGGGTGGGCTGGGCGGGCAGCCGGCTGCGCAGCACGGCCAGAAAGGGCGCGATGCCGATCCCGCCGGCCAGCCACAGCTGGGGGCCGTCACCGGCCGCGGCCAGGAAGTCGCCGAAGGGGCCTTCGAGGCGCAAGGTGACGCCCGGCGTCAGGTGCTGCAGGTGGCGGGTGCATGGGCCGAGGGCCTTGATGTCGAGCTTCAGCACGCCGCCGGGGCCGATTCCGCTCACCGTGAAGGGGTGGAACTCCCGGCAGCCGTGAAAGCCCTCGCCGTCGCCGAAGGCCGCCAGCACGAACTGCCCGGGCGTGGCCGGCAAGGCCGCCGCGCAGGGGACGAGGGTGACTTCGACCAGCTCGGTGGCCGGGTGGCGCACCGCGCTGACCCGGTAGGGCCGGGCGAGGGCGCCGAAGTCGCTCACCACCAGCCGCCAGCCCAGGGCCGCCAGGGCGATGCGGGGATGGCGGGCCACCTCGGCCTGCAAGGCGGCGGTGCGGTGTGCGCTCAGGCGCCTCACCAGCTTCTCGGACAGGCCGCCCCGGCTGGTGGGTGCTTCTGCTGGCTCCCCCTCGCCTCTTGCAGGTGCGTCCGGTATCGGCTGCGCCTGCGCACGCAGCGCCTTGACCTGTTCCTCGCGCAGCAGCCCGCGATGCACCACCACAGCGCCCATGGGGTCCACCGACACCACCGCCCCGGCCATGGCGACGATGCCGGGGTCGTAGACCACCAGGGTCTGTTCAATGGCGTCCAGTTGATCGCCCAGCCGGTCCAGTTCTTCGTGCAGGGCCTGTGCACCGTCATCGCTCAGGTCGTCGTCCTCGTAGTCGAGCTTGTCCTGAAGCCGCGCCTGCTCCGCTTCCAGCTTCTCGATGCGTTTGGCCTCGGCTTTGGTGGGTTCCCGGCGTGAGCGCCGCGCCCGCTGGAAGGCGTGCAGTTCGGCCGACGACACGCGCGGCGTGACTTCGACCCAGCCCCAGCCTTCGGCCCGCACCGATTCGGCCGCATCGGCCAGCCGGTCGCGGGCCAGCTTCTCCAGCAAACCGGCATCGGTGAGGAACACGCCTTTCTTCTCGTCCGCGAACAGGTCGCGCCGGATGCCACCCCCTGCCGCCTCATAGGCCTCCACGCCCACGAAGTGCGCCAGCGCATCGCGGCTGGCGTCCACCTCGTCGTGGGTCAGGTGGTCCCGCAAGGACTCCGGGTGGCGCTGCCACTGGGGCACTTCGTAGAACGCGGCTTCCTGCGCCGCATGGTCGTCGGTGATCGCCAGGGCCATCAACTGCTCCAGCGACACCGCGCCTTGCTGGTAGTCCGCCAGCAAGCGGGGCGAGACATTCGCCAGCCGCAGCCGCCGCTTGACCACCAGCGGGGTGACGCCGAAGTCGGCGGCGATGTCTTCCGTCGACCGGCCTTCGGCCACCAGCGCCTTCCAGGCGAACAGTTCATCCACCGGGGTCATGGCCTCCCGCTGTACGTTCTCGCTCAGGCTCACGGTGCGGGCCGAGGTGTCGGGCACCAGCAGACAAGGCACCAGGTGGTCCTTGTCGAGCTTGTGGCGCTTGACCAGCAACTTCAAGGCGGCCAGCCGACGACGTCCGGCCACCACCTCGAACCACTGTTCGTCAGGCGAGGTGATGACGGTCAGGTTCTGCAGCAAACCCACGCGGGCGATGGACGCTGCGAGTTCAGGAATGGCGGTGCCGCCGCTCTGGCGCACGTTGCGGCTGGAAGGCCGCAGCCGCGACAAGGGAATCAGGTGCAGCTCGTAGGGAGCCACTTCCGGTACGGTGACGGATTCACCGGTCATGGCCGCAGAGCTGACGGCTGCCGCAGCAGCCACGGCGCTCAAGGCCAGGGTTTCGGATTGGGTAACGGTGTTCATGTGAAATCTCCTGTCCCACAAGGGGACCTTGTTCAAACAATGGAAGACATAGTGAAAAGGTTGGGAAGTCAGTCGTTGCTGTGCATGGGCGCTCTCCTTGGGTGTTGGGCTCCGCAGGGGCCGCGAAGCCCTTCGCGGCCATGGGCAGCAGCTGGGGCCGGCGCGGGTGCGCCGTCAAGGGAGGAAGCGAAGGCGCTGGCGCGGCCCGCAGGCGCAGCCGAGGACACGGGCGCCGCAGCGGCCCTTGACGGGGGGAGCGCCCGCAAAGGCCAGGCAAGCCGGTGAAACCGGCACGCAGGGGGTGCGAATCGCGCAGCACTGCCGGAGAGAAAGGGGTCGGCCCATTGGGTTGAGGGTCAACCCCAACAGCGCAGCACAGCATCAGAAAAGCGCCGCTCCCGCGATGTACGGGGCGGCGCCACAAGGCCTCAACGCAGCGTCAATCTGTCGCAGGCACCATCGCCTGCAGTTGTTCGATCACGCCAAGCTCGACAAAGACACACGGCTGCTCGGCCGCGACCGGAACGTTGAACACCCGGGCGAAGGCATCCCGCTTCAAATGCGCCAGCCGCCCGGTGCGGTACGCCTGATCAGGCTTCATCAGGCCCGAACCCGACGGCGTTCCGCTGCGCTGCGGATCGCATTCGACCAAGGCCACGAAGCCCTCCGAAAACAGGCGCTGGTGCTTGGGACACAGCCCCCAGCCCGTCGTCGTGTGGTGCTTCATGCTCGCGCGCAGGCGCCGGTCGAGCAAGATGTTGCCGGTATCAAAAGCAGTGCCGCACACCAGACAAAGCTGCTGCTCCAGCGAAACGTGTGATTTGTCGTCCATGACCAACTCCGGTGATCGGGCGGGATTGCCCGAGACCGGAAACGGCACGCCGCAGCGCAGCGGTCACAGGTTCGAAGACGGCCGAACGGCCGCCAGCGACCACAGGACGCGCAGACCTTGACAGCGAGAACGGTGTGCAAGGATGAAGGGATCAGCAAGCCAGCCCCACCACACAAGCAGGCACGAAACAGGCAAGCGCAGCGCGCAGGCCGGGGGCCCACCGACGGCCGGAGTGCGTCAGAGATCGGAGCCGAATGGCTGCGACCCGCAGGGGCGCGGGGCGCAGCCCGCAGAGCCCGACGGAGGTACGCCGAGACGCGAACGCCAATCTCTCGCACCAAACAACATCAAGTTCTGCGAGAACCACCGATGTCAAAGAACAAGCTACAAACGAAAGCAATGAATACACCTCGACCCAGCGGGCCAAAGCACAGTACGTACAGGTGGCGCCAGCCATGCGCTCGACCAAGGTTTCCCTCGTAGCCGCCTGCACCAGACCCCATATTGCCGGGGACTTCTATACCGACAACCAGTTCGTCAGTCTCGTCACCGAAACCCCCGCGACTTCGGTGTATGCATGCTCGTTGTTCAGAATAACTGGCAGCTTGATTTGAACGGCAGCAATTCAACGCTCTTGGCTGAGTTCAATCAGGCGCTGACGGAACACCTGTTTCAGTCAGGCGTTCCGTCCCAGTCCGTGTTGGAGACGAACTCCGCCGCGTCGACCGCTTGAGCCAGACCCCCTTCGCGCACTGCAGCCCGTGCCAGCAGGTGAGAAGCCACCGGCAAGGTCGCCAGCAGAAAACCCAGGATCAGCAGCAGCCGCCAGGTCCAGGCCGTGTCCTGGGCCACGAGCAAGGCGCCCACGCACACGAGCGTCAGCGCCAACGTGCCCGCCTTCGTCGCCGCGTGCTGGCGGGCCAGTGCATCGGGCAACACGATCACGCCCCAGGCTGCGATCACCAGCAACACCGCGCCAGCAGCAAGCAGCAGCCCGCCCAGGGTCGTCATCATCGCCGCTCCTCCTGCGTATCGGACGGCGCCGACCGCTCGATCAAGCGTGCCCACCCCACCGTCCCCACGAAGCCGACCAGCGCAAGGCCGATGGCCACGTCGAGGAACACGGTGCGGCGGGTGGCCAGCGAGGCCGCAACGCACAGCGCCACGGCGGCCGCCAGGAAGATGTCGAGGGCCACCACGCGATCCGCATGCCGAGGCCCGCGCACGATGCGCACGGTGGCGATCAGGGTCGCGCACAGCGCCAGCAAGGTGAGCACGGCTGTGGCCCAGCCCACCGAGGCCGCGTTCAGCAGCCCGTTCATGCCGACTCTCCAAACCAGGCCAGCAGCGGCGGCTCGAAGTCGCGCCGGATGGCGTCGACCTCAGCCGCCGCGTTGTTCGCGTCGAGCACGTGCAGCACCATCTCCCGGCGCACCAGGTCGATGTCGATCACCGTCGTCCCCGGCGTCAGCGAGATCATGCAGCCCAGCAGCGCAGCGCCCTGTGGACTCATCGGCGCGAAGCCGATGCGCACGAAGGTCGCCGCAGGCGCCGTGCCGATAGCCAGGCCGCGCCGAACGATCGCGGCAACCGTTTGCACGCCCGAGGCGAGCATCGCCCAGCCAAAGCGCAGTGGCAAAAGGACGGCGGCGGTGAGCTTGTTCATGCGGCACGGCAATTCATGTGGCGGCTCCTGCGGTTCATTTCCGGCCCAGCGTCGCGGCCGCGGCCTGCGCGAACTCGATCAGTGTCTGGGGTGCAAATCCGATCGCAAGCGTCACGGCCGCCAGGCTGACCGTCGCCGCCCAGGCCGGTGCGAGCGCCACGCGCCGCGCTGGCCATACACCTTCCGCATCGGCCAAGGGATGGGGCTTCCAGAAGGCCTCGGTCCAGATCTTCATCATCGAGTAGAGCGTCAGCACGCTCACCAGCAGGGCCAGCGCGGCCCACGTGTAGCGCCCCTGTGCAAAGGCCTCCTGCAGCACCAGCAGCTTGGCCCAGAAGCCCGACAGCGGCGGAATGCCTACCAGCGACAAGGCCATCACCGCGAACAGCAGCGCCAGCATCGGCCGTGCGGCGGCCAGGCCACCGATGCGCCGCAGGTCGTAGCTGCCGGCCACGCTGGCCACCATGCCGGCGGTCAGGTACAGACTGGCCTTCACCAGGCTGTGGTGCAGCGTGTAGAACAGCGCCGCGGCATGGCCGGCCGGGCCGCCCAGTGCCACCGCCAGCAGCACGTAACCGATCTGGCTGACGCTGTGGAAGGCCAGGATGCGCCGTATGTCCCAGTGGTGCGCCGCGCCCAGCACACCAGCCACCATGGTGGCCACCGCCACCCAGCCCAGCACCTCGTACAGCGCCGCACCTTCGGGCATGAACACGTCGCCCAGCATGCGCAGCACGGCGTAGGCCGCCACCTTGCCCAGCAGCGCGGCGAACAGGGCCAGCACCGGCGCGGGCAGCGTGGGGTAGGACGCCGGCAGCCAGGCATACAGCGGAAAAGCCCCGGCCTTCAGCAGCAGCCCCACCGTCAGCGCCGCCAGCAACGTGTGCAGCAGGGCCGGGTCGAGCTGGCGCGCCGCCAGTGCCAGCCCGCCGTAGTTGAGCTGCCCTGTGGCGGCATAGAGCAGCCCGATGGCGGCCAGCAGCAGGAGCGTGCCGAACAGGTTCAGGCCCAGGTACTTGAAGGCGGCATCGAGCTGGTCGCGCCGGCCGCCCAGCGCGATCAGGCCCAGGGCGCAGATCAGCATCACCTCGAACCAGACATAGAGGTTGAACAGGTCGGCGGTGCTGAAGGCACCGGCCACGCCGGCCAGCGTGCCGTGCAGCAGCGGCAGCAGCAGCCGGTGGCGCGGACCGGGGTCGGCGTCGCTGCCCAGGAAGATCAGCGTGACCAGGCCCATCAGCGCCGTCAACAGCAGCAAGGCGGTGGACAGGCCGTCGAAGCGGAACTGAATGCCGTAGGGCGCGGGCCAATCGCCGAAGCTGACGCCGACCGGGCCGCTGGCGCTGACCTGCGCCAGCAGCGTCACCGCCGCCCCCAGGAAGCCCAGGACGCCGACGAAGCTGATGGCCTGCTGCGTGCGGGACCGGCCCGAGAACAGCGCCGTCAGGCCCGCGGTGGCCAGCGGCACGAGCACGGGTGCGGTGGCGACGATGCTCACGTGTCGGCCCTCTGCGGCCGCGCATCGTCGTCGGCATGGACGGCATCGAAGGCCAGCGGCGGCTTCACGGGGTCCGCCGGCTCGGGCTCCACCAGCCGCAGCGCCAGCGCATCGTCGGTGCCGACGCGCCGCACCAACTGCATGACCAGCACGAGCGCAAAGCACATCAGCGCGAACCCGATCACGATGGCGGTCAGCACCAGCGCCTGCGGCAGCGGGTTGGCCGCCTCCTGCAGCACCCGGCCGCCCGCCTCGATCACCGCCGGCTGCGCCGACCCCAGGCGGCCCGCGGCCAGCAGCAGCAGGTTCACCGCGCTGCCCAGCAGCGCCAGGCCCACCACGCAGCGCAGCACGTCGCGCGACAGCGCCAGGTACAGCCCTGCGGTCAACGTGATCCAGAGCGCGAAGGCGACGGCCCAGATCATTGCGCGCCCTCCTCCGCCTCGTCGCTGTCGAGCAGTGCGATGGCATAACCCCCCAGCGCACCCCACACGCACAGGTAGACGCCGAGATCAAACACCAGCACCGTGGACACCGGCAGCGTCGTGAAGCCCAGCGGCACACCGGCCCACAGGTGCGTAAGGTAGGCCTTGCCCATCAGCCAGGCCGGCAGGCCCGACAGCGCGCCGACCAGCACGCCCAGCGCCGCAAGCCGCACCGGCGAGCGCAGCGGCAGGCGCTGCGTGGCGGCATCGGGTCCGTGCGCGACGGCCCACAGCACGCTGGCGGTCACCGCCAGCAGGCCGCCGATGAAGCCGCCGCCGGGCTCGTTGTGGCCGCGCAGCAGGACCACCAGCGACGCGGCCAGGATCACCACGTACAGGGGCTTAGCCACTACCTCCAGGATGACCAGCCGGCGGTTCATCGTCCGGCCTCCGTGTCGCGCCGGGTGCGCACAGCACGCAGCAGCGGCACCGCCGCCAGCAGCGACAGCATCACGACCGTGATCTCGCCCAGCGTGTCCAGCGCTCGGAAGTCGACCAGGATCACGTTTACCACGTTGCGGCCCTGCGCGGCCGGCACACTGTGCTCGCCGAACCAGCGCGACAGCGTGTCGTCGAAGGGCAGCGCCACGGCGGCCAGCAGCAGCGCGGTCAGCACGGTGGCGAAGGCCAGCGACAGCACGAGCGCCATCGGGCGCCAGACCGGCTCGGGCACGCTCATGGCCTTGCCTTGGCGTTTCAACGCCAACAGCACCGCCGCAACGACGATGACGAACACCGTCTCAACGACCACCTGTGTGAAGGCGACGTCCGGCGCCCCCGCAAAGAGAAACAGCACTGCGCTGCCGTAGCCCACGAGACCGGCACCCAGCAGCAGCACCAGGCGGTCCTTCAGCGTGGCGGCCGCCATGGCGCCGACAGCGATCAGTAGCACGGCACCGGCCACGCCCAATGGCGGCGCAGACCAGGCCGGCCAGGCCAGCGTGGGCGCGGCTGCCACCAGCGGGAGCCCGATGGCCAGCACCGCCGCGGCCGCCGCCACGGCCATGTAACCTGGCGAGCGTCCGTGCTGCAACGCCCGCGTACTGAACGCAGCGAGACGCGGAATCCAGTCCAGGGAACGTTCGTAGAGCCTGGCAAGGCCGAAGGTGGCTAGCCGCGGGGCAACCGCATCCACCATGCGGTGCAGCACGTCCCACAGCAGATAGACGATCGCACCCAGCGCCAGCGTGGTGGCAAAGGTCAGCGACTCTGCCAGCAGTGCCCGCGCCAGCGGCGCCAGCACAGGGCCGTCGCCGGCGGTCATGGCCACCCCCGCAGCTTCTACCATCGGCTGGGCCCAGGCCGGGAACAGCCCCAGCGCGACGCCGAAGCCGGCCAGCACCATGGGCGGCAGCACCAGCGCGGGACCGGCCTCATGCACGCCGGTGAGCGCGGGCTCGGGCGCGCGGTGCCAGAACACGCGCACGGCGGCGACACCGGCCACGGCCACCGCGATGGCCGAGAACACCGTGTTGGCCAGCGGCGCGAAAGCCAGCACGTTGTCGGCCGCCTTGGCGTCGCCGATCAGGTCCTTCACCACGAAGCCGAACGACAAGGGGATGCCGGCCATCGACATGCCGGCCAGCGCCGCCGCCGCCGCGGTCCACGGCATGGCGTGGCGCAGGTTGCCCAGTCGGTCGATGATGCGGGTGCCGGTGCCATGATCGACATTGCCAGCGACGAAGAACAGCGGCGCCTTGTACAGCGCATGCGCCAGCAGCAGCGCGCCCACAGCCACCGCAGCACCTTCGCCTGGCATGCCCACCAGCGCCACCAAGGTGCCCAGCGTGGCCACCGTCGACCAGGCCAGGATGCGCTTGAGGTCGCGCTCGCGCAGCGCCAGCACCATGCCCCAGGCGGCGGTGATCGAACCCGCGCCCTGCAGCAGCACCTGCCACAGCAGCCAGTCGTCGAGGCCGGCGTCCAGCCGCGCCAGCAGGTACACACCCAGCTTCACCATCGTGGCCGAATGCAGGTAGGCCGACACCGGTGTTGGCGCGGCCATCGCGTTGGGAAGCCAGAAGTGGAACGGGAACTGCGCGCTCTTGGTGAAGGCGCCCACGATCACCAACAGGACACCCGCCGTCAGCAGCGGGGTGGGCGCGGTGGCCGGCAGGCGTTCGACGATCACGCTGATGGTGCTGGTGCCCATCACCTGCCCGATCAGGATCAAGCCCGCCAGCAGCGCCAGGCCGCCGGTGCCTGTCACCAGCAGCGCCTGCTGCGCCGCCTTGCGGCTGACCGCGCGTTCATGGTGGAAGCCGACGAGCAGGAAGGACAGCACGCTGGTGGCTTCCCAGAACAGGAAGAGCGTGAACAGATTGTCAGCAGTGACGCAGCCGATCATCGCCACCATGAACAGCGTGAGCTGCACGAACAGCCGCCGTTGCCCCGGGTGGCTTGCGAAGTAGCCGCCGGCGTAGACGAATACCGCGCTGCCCACAGCCGTGATCATCAGCAGCATCAGCACCGCCAGGCCGTCGATGCGCCAGGCCAGCGAGATGCCCAGCGCCGGTATCCACTCGAGCGCACCACCCGTCGGCAGCTGCAGCCACAACAACATGCCCACCACGACGCCCAGCGCGGCCAGAGGCAGCGCCGTGAAGGCGGCACGAGAGGCCAGCCCCATGCCGCCATCGGCCGCCGAGCTCAGAAGCGGCGTGCCCACGCTCAGCGCCCCGCCCGCCGCAACATCGTCACGCCCAGCGTGACGATGGTCAGCGGCACCACGAACCCCAGCATCGCGTCGCCGAAGGCCTGGACGCCGTCATGGCGCTGCGCCGCCAGCACCAGGTAGGCCACATACGCGACGTAGTAGCCCAGGAACAGGCCGCCCTCCCAACGGGCGATCTCGCGACCGGTCAGGAAGACCGGCAGGCAAGCCACCAGTGCGGCGAGCATGACCCACAGATCAAACCGGGCCACGTCCGGCGGCAGCGGCAGCGCGGCACCGGTGCCCACAGCCGCCACGACGGCCCCCAGGCCAACGACGCCAAAGAGGTTGAACACGCAACTGCCCACCACGTTGCCCACGGCGATGTCGCGTTCGCCCTTGAGGCTGGCCACTACCGATGCCGCCACCTCCGGCAGCGAAGTGCCCGAGGCGACGATGGTCAGGCCGATGATCACCTCCGACAGACCGAGTGCACGCGCGAAGATGACTGCCGCCTGCACCAGCCAATCCGATCCCAGCACGAGCAGCACCAGCCCGGCGACGATCAGACCGAGCTGTGCCGGCAGCCGGGCGTCCCACCGCCCCGCCTTGGCCGGCTGCAGTGTGTCGGCGTACTCGTCGGGACCGGTCGCGGCCGGCTCCGCGCGCGACTGCCGGACCAGGAACGCGGTGTAGGCCATCAGCAGGCCGAGCAGCAGCGATCCGTCGAACAGCCCCAACGATCCGTCCAGGCCCAGGACGATGAGCAACACGGCGCCGCCGATCATGATCGGCGCCTCCTGGCGGATGACTTGCCGGTGCACCGCCAGTGGCGTGATGAGCGCGGCCACGCCCAAGATGAACAGGACGTTGAAGATGTTACTACCCACGGCGTTGCCCAACGCCAGCCCGCCCTGCCCGGCCAGCACTGCGCCGGTTGTCACGGCCAACTCCGGTGCACTGGTGCCAAAAGCCACCACCGTGAGACCCACCGCCAGCGGCGACAGACCCAGGCGCAATGCCAGGAGTGACGCACCGCGCACGAGGATGAAGGCGCCGGCAACCAAGGCCAGGAGCCCCCCCGCGAACAGAAGAAAAGTCATTGCCGCAAAGTCGCCATGGCTCAGTTGCTCAAGGGAGGTTTCGAGGTGGCGCCGCGCACCCAGCTGCGAACCATGGACAGGAGCGTGCCTCCCGTCAGCATGCCCAGCACGTACACCGCCAGCAGCAGCAACGACAGCGGTAGCGTCAAGCTCGCAGACAGGAACTGCACGGTCACAGTGTCGAGGTTCTGGAACTTGAAAAGAAAAACGACAGCCGTCATGGCGAGCAGCAGGGCCAAGTAGACATATTTCATGTTGTTCTCTCTTCGCACAGCAGACAAGCTGTTGCGGGAATTATACCTTTGTTGGTCAGCTCGACAAACAACAAGGCCGACAGCGCTGCAGCGCGGCCGGCCTCGGGAATGGAGAATGGGGGAAGGGGAATCACCTGATGCTTGATCGAACGTTAGCCCGGCATCGAGATGCCAGGGCGCGGCACCACCTGAAAGTCGAGGCCGTAGACCAGTGGTTCGACACACTCCTGGTCTTCCATCGGCAGCACCCACCGCTCAAGTGCCGCGCGCAACAACATCGACTCGCCCGGGTGCACCTCGCCGTCGGCCTCGATGACTTGAGCGCAAAGCTTGATCACCAGCGCCTGCAACGCGACGTTATCGATCTCGTCCAGCCAGGCAGCGAGCGTCGGGCCGTCGATCAGGATATCCCGCCCCGGGCGAACACCGGTCATCAGGTCCTGGCACAACTCGTCCAGAACGACATGCCATTGCAGGCCATGCAGATCGAGCCGTTCGAAGGCCTGCGTGTCGGCCAGTCGCTGCCATTCGACATCCTTGATGTCGCCGTTGGCGAGCAAGGCGGTGGCCAGGATGCGCCCGGCGGCCTGAGGGCTGTTGCGGGGGGTAGTGCCGGAAAACTGGGTGGTTCATTGGCTTGGTCCTCCTTAAGGGGCCATGGAGAGCGGTGGATGGCGGTGGTCAGCCGAGCCTGAACACCACGAAGACGGTCAGCGTCATGGCCAGCAGTGTCCAACCAGCGGCTCGCGCCGCGGGGTGCCAGCGGGTGACCGATGGCGTGATGGCGATGGTGGTGGCACGTTGCTGCCGGGCGCGGTGGGAATGAAGATGGTGCATCGTGAAGCTCCTGGAGTTAGGGCGTGTTAACACTAATGGCGATTTCTGCGACTGCGCGGGACAATCTCTGGCATGGAGATCACACCCGAGCAATTCGCCACCATCGAGCACTGTCTGCCCAAGCAGCGCGGCAATGTCAGCCTGAGCAACCTGCAGGTAGTCAACGCCATCCTCTATGTGGCCGAGCATGGCTGCAAGTGGCGTGGACTGCCCAAACGGTTCGGCAACTGGCACACGATCTACACGCGCATGAACCGCTGGACCAAGGCCGGTGTACTCGATCGCATGTTCGAGGAATTGCAGCGGGCCCAGGTCGTGCGCATCAAGATCGAGGCGGTCTCGCTGGACTCCACCAGCATCAAGGTCCACCCAGACGGCACCGGAGCGTTAAAAAAAACGGCCCTCAGTCCATCGGCAAGTCCCGAGGCGGATGGAACACCAAGATTCATATGGTTGCCGCGGATGCTCGAACGGCCGTGACGTTCTGCCTCTCGCCAGGACAAGCGCACGACGCACCTGAAGGCAGGCGTTTGCTCAGCAGCCTCGGGGCGACAAGCCGACCCGTTCATTTGCTCATGGACCGGGCATACGAAGGCAATGAAACCCGCCAACTTGCTCTGGACCTGGGATTCATTCCGGTCGTGCCCCCGACCAGCAAACGCCTTGATCCTTGGGAATACGACCGGGCCATGTACAAGCGCCGCAATGAGGTCGAGCGACTGTTTCGTCGCCTCAAGGGTTACCGGCGCATCTTCTCGCGCTTCGAGAAACTCGATCTCATGTTCCTCGGCTTCATCAGCTTCGTGCTTGTCGCAGATGGACTGAGAATGTGTTAACAGGCCCTAGCGCGCCCGACAGGAAGTATTTAGCTCCACGCGCTGCGCACCTGTGGCAGGCGCCTCAATGTAATACTGGCGCTTCAATAGGCGCAAAGCGCCAAGGGAGGGCACGATGGACGAACAGGCGGCAGAGGCAAAGTTCTCGTTTTTCAAAGGTGCAGACGATGTGGTCGCCCCGAAGGATGGGGCACCTTTCGTCTGGGAGCGGGCTGCATCAAGGGTGCGCGAGAACTTGCAGGACGCGCTCAATGCCAAACATCTATCGTTCCTTTTCGGCTCGGGATGCTCGTCACTGTCGCGCGAAGGGCAACAAAAGGGCATCCCGACGATGGCGCCGCTGGCCGTGGAATTCCTGGCCGCGGCCCCTGGGTTCGACGACGTGCAGTTTCCGAGTGCCGAAGAACGGGAGGCTCTTGCGAAGCACCTCGGATTTGACCTGGGCGCGGGAGAATTCAAGAACAACCTAGAGCGCCTAATGGAGGTTCTTTATAGCTTCCAGTTCGTGCTGAAGCGAAGCAACAGCGACGAGCTACGAAAGGGCGCCGCCGCCACGGTGCCACCCGCACCTTTGTGCTGGTGTCGCAGCCTCAGATCGCCAGCGTGCAAGCGCTCAAGGGCAAGCGCCTTTACCTGCCGCAACAGGATTCTCTGCGCTCTTGCATCGCGCGCGGCATGCTGGATCAGGCCAGGATGTCGCTCAAGGATTTGGGCAAGGTCGAGTTCCAGAACACCCGCGGCGCTGGCCTGAACGCACTGGGCCTCGGGGCCACCGATGCCACGGTGGCTGAATCGAGCGAGGCAGAGAAATGGCTCGCGGCCAATCCGGGCAAGGGCCGCGTGCTGCTGACCAGCCGCGAAACGCCGGCAGGCCTGGCGGTGTTGAGCCACAAGAACGTGGCAGCCGAGCTGCAGACCAAGATCGCCCGCTGGGCCACGGCGCCAGAAGGCGTGCTGCCCGGCCAACCGGCGCTGGCCGCCGCGTCCGCCGACGGCGAACAGAAGCTCGTTTACCTGGCCTCGCTCGGCATTCACACACCCGATGCGCTTGACGGCGTGACGCGCGTGTCGGCAGAAGACGTGGCCAAGCTCATCGCCGGCAACGAAAAGCCGGCACTCGTCGACACGCGCTCGGCGCAGGAATTCAACAACGAGACCATTCAGGGCGCCATCTCGGCCCCCTATGGCGAGAAAAGCCTGAAAGAGCGCGATTACGACGCCAAGCTCGACGACCTGAGCGCCATCGGCAAGCTCGACAAGTCCAAGCCCACGGTGTTCTTCTGCAATGGGCCCGAGTGCTGGAAGTCGTACAAGGCCGCCGAGCAGGCGAAGAAGATGGGCTTTGCCAAGGTCTACTGGCTGCGCAGCGGCATGCCCGAATGGCGCGCCAAGAACTTGCCGGTGCGCAAGCAGGGCTGAACGCGCGCCGCGATCGCCGTGACGCGCCCGCGGTGGAAAGGGTGGAGCGTACCGTCAGCACATGGTGGTGATGTGTGCGCAGTGCGGGGTACGGGGTCAGGGGTGGCGGGCTGATTTGTCATCGTGTGGCGCTGCCCCTCGCGCCGTGACAGGGTCCCCAGTATGTTTTCAACCCCCTGGCGACCAGCCGGGGTCTTGTGCTCGCCCGGTACGCTCCAGAAAAATATCAGTCAAATCAGCCGCCAGCGCTTGAGGGAAAAGCGCAAGCAGCTCTCAAAATCATAGTCATCAGTCTTCAAGCTCAACGCGCCAGTTGGTCTCTTGAATCTGCACGTTCAGCTCACAAATCTTGCGCGAATAGTCTTCCATCTGCTTTTGCGTCGCCGCGACGTCGATCTGCGGCACCCACTTGATCTCGCGCGGGCTGTAGCGATCTTCTTCCTTGTGCGTGGCGTCTACCGCGCTTTTCAGCACGCTGTGCTGCTGCATCAGCACGTCGCGCTGGCCCAGCACGGCGGCCAGCGGCCGCCCATCCGGCAGCTTGGCGGCGGCATTGGCGACGTCGATCTTCAGCACCAGCGCCTGCTGCTCGGCGATGACGGCAAAGCATTCGGCAATCAGCTTGGCGATGTCCTCGCGCGGCGAATCGCCCTCCTGCGCCATGGCGTTCTGCGCGATGCGCTCGCGCAGAGAGAGCATTTTCTTGCGCTGGTCGGCGCGGATGAGCAGGGCTTCGGCGAGTTTCATGGCTTCAATTGTCGCTTGGTGTCAGCCGCTGCAGCAATGCGGCGGGCGTGCAGATGGTGAAAGGCGATGGCGCAGGGGTCGCCAGTTGGAGCAGATCGTCGTCACCCGTCACCAGCACATCGGCGTTGCCCGCATGCGCGAGCAGCAGAAACATCTGGTCTTTCGGGTCGCGGCACTGCGGTAGCTCGGTCGACGATTCCGGCGCGGTCACCGCCTCGGCATACGGCAGATAGTTCGCCAGCAACTCGTCGCGCTCAGCCGCAGTCAGGCGAAATTTCGGATACGCCAGAACACGCAGCAATTCCTGCGCGGTGGCTTTGCTCACCAGCAGAACGATGCGGCCGCTCTGCCAGTGGTGGCGCAATGGACTCAAGCGCCCCGAATCGAACAGCAGCGCCGACAGCACAACATTGGTATCCAGCACCGCCCGCAGACGCTGGCCTGCCGGCGATTCAGTCACCCTGGCGCGCCCACGCCACGGCGTCACGCACGTCGCGCTCGTCAATGCCCAGCGCCGCCAACTTGGCCCGTACAGCGTCGGCTTTTTGCAGGCGCACTGGCGTCAACATCAGCCGCCCATCCACCGCCTCCACCTCAAAGTATTCGGAGGGCGGAAGTTGCGCGACCACGGACTTGGGAAGGGTGATCTGGTTCTTTGAGGTCATCTTGGCGAGCATGACAGCATTCCTTTAAGAAAGGAATCCTTACTTTAGCCTACATGATGGCCGGGGTCAAACTAAGGATCCAGGTGACGCTGGACGACGACGGCGGCCGCTACGAGGACAACACCGCGATCGCGGTCGGTGGCCAATACCTGTTCGGCGACCGCTCCTCGGTCGGCGGCGAGGTCAGCACCGGCGACCGCGGCGATGCGGCCAGCCTGACCGCCGAGTACTGGTTGCAGCCGGACTGGTCGCTCTACGGCAGCTACACCTGGTCCACCGACACCAGCCAGTACGACTCGCTGTTCAATCCGAACCGGCAGAACGGCTGGACCGTGGGCCAGCGCTGGCGGCTGTCGCAGCAGACCAACCTGTTCAACGAGAGCCAGTACCTGAAGGATCCGGACGGCTCGCAGGGCCTGGCCAATACGTTCGGCATGGATTTCTATCCGGGCGTCGGCTGGAACCTGAGCTTCACCCTGCAGGACGGCGACCTGACCAATGTCGATGGCGGCAACGTCGACCGCCAGGCCGTCAGCCTCAACGGCGGGCGCACCTCCGGCGACACCGACTGGCAGAGCAAAGTCGAATACCGCCGCGACCGTGGCGCCGAAGACCGCGACCAGTGGGTCACCACCAACCGGCTCGTGCACAAGTTCAACGAAAGCTTCCGCATCGCCGGCCGGCTGAACTACGCCGACACCGACGACCATCGCGACCGCCTGGCGAACGCGCGCTTCATCGAAGGCAACGCCGGCTTCGCCTGGCGGCCGTGGGATAGCGCGCGCTGGGAAATGTTCGGCCGCTACACCTACCTGTACGACCTCTCCAGCCTGGGCCAGCGCGAGCAGGACTACGACCAGAAAACCCAGGTGCTGTCGGTGGAAGGCGTCTACCGCCACGACCAGCATTGGGAAGTGGCCGGCAAGCTCGCCCGGCGCGAGGGCGAGGTGCGCTACGGACGCGGCAGCGGGCCGTGGTTCGACTCGGCCACCGACTTCGCCGCGCTACAGCTGCGCTACGAGGTGGTCTACGCCTGGCACGCGCTGGCCGAATACCGCTGGCTGGACGTGAAGGCCGGCGGCACGCGGCAGGGCTGGCTGGTCGGACTGGACCGCGACATCGGCAAGAACTTCCGCATCGGCGCCGGCTACAACTTCACCGAGTTCAGCGACGACCTGACCGACTTCGACTACGACCACGAGGGCTGGTTCCTCAACATGGTCGGGATGTACTGAGGGTGCCGGTCCACGCAAGACCGTCGACGTTCAGCCGTCCACGGTCTCCTCGCCGCCATCCTTGGACAGCTCTTCGGCCCGGCGCTCATCCAGGTGGCGCTGCAGGCGGGCCACGTCTTCGGGCGACCAGTCGTCGATGCCGGTGACTTCCAGCCAGGCGTTGATGTAGTGCGATGGCGCGTAGACGTGGCCGAAACCCATTGGTGCGCTCATCGACAGCGAAGTATCCATTGCCATCTGCATCATCGTCACGACCGGATACCAGCGCATCGCCGGGGATACGTCCGGCGGGCGCGGGGCATCGAGCAGTTCCGGTTCGCGGAAGAAGCCGTGACGGTCGAAGAACGTCACCGCGTCGCTGCCGTACTGCAGGTAGACCACGCGCATCGGGCCCCACGGCGTGCCGGGCGGGGTGGAGCTGCCGTCCTGGTTCATGAAGCGGACGAACGAGCCGTCCTGGAACTGCGGCAGCCACACCGGCGAACCGGGATTGCGCGAGCGGGTCAGCCCGGCCCACTTGCTGGCGGCGAACGGAGGTCCGCTCCAGACCGCGCCATCGAATGGTTCGCCGAGCAGCTCGAACATCTCGAACGAGCGTTCCGAATTGAGCGCGCCCAGGCTCAGGCCGTGCAGGTACAGCTTCGGCCGCCGCTCGGGCGGCAGCGTGCGCCAGTAGCCGTAGACCTCGCGGAACAGTGCGCGCGCGGTGACCCCGCCTGTGTCCGGATCCAGGAACAGCGTCAGCGGACTGGACAGGTACGAGTACTGCACCGCGACGCTGGCCACATCGCCGCGGTAGAGATATTCGATGCCGTCGATGCCGGACGGGTCGACCCAACCGGTGCCGGTCGGAGTGATGATGATCAGCGCCTTGCGCTCGAAGCCGCCGACGCGCTTGAGTTCTTCCAGCGCCAGCTGGGCGCGCTCTTCGGGCGTGTCGCCGGTGGGCAGGCCCGCGTACACGCGCAGCGGCGCCTTGGCGCCGGGACCGGCGTAGGCGGCGAGTTCGTCGGCGGTGGGGCGGGCATCGACGTAGCGCCGGCCCATGCGCCCGAGCTGGTTCCAGGCCACTAGCGACTGCGCGCTGCCGGGGCTGTCCCATTCGGTCGGCGGCGGCATGTCGGGCGGGATCAGTGCATCGGCCTGGCGATAGGAGGCGTCCAGGGTGTCCAGCAACGAGGACAGGATCACGCCGTTGACCAGGCCCACCAGCAGCAGCACGCCGGCGATCGCACCGACCACGTGCGCGATCCGTCGCGGCACCTTGCGGGTGACCAGGCGCATCACCGCCTTGATGATCATCAGCGCGATGCGGCCCAGCACGACCAGCAGCAGCGCCACGACCGCCGCACCCGCGAGTACGCCCAGGATGCGCGATGGACCGGCGGGAGCCAGGTGCATCAGTTCGCGGACGATGTTTTCCCAATGCTGGCTGCGCCAAAGCGCGAGCGCGGCGATGACCGCGCAGGCGACGACCGCGATACGGCGGCGACGCGGCTGTCCCGCCGGCCCGGGGAGCGGCAGCTCCAGGTATCCCCACAGCCAGCGCAGCAGCACGCCCAGGCCGTAGCCGGCGGCCAGGCACATGCCCGACAGCACCGCCTGCGCGACCGTGATCCGTGGCGTGAGGCTGGGCGTGAGCGAGGCGGCGAAGAACAACGTCCCCAGCACGAGCCCGGTATTGCCAAGGCGCGCCAGCAGCGAACGCCGGAGCCGGGTGAACCAGCCATCGGATGTAGTACCGGAAGCGAGTGCAGCGTCGTCGTCCTGTCGCATCAAGTATCCCCTGCGAGTGGTCCCCTTGGGCCAATATACCGGACACGGATAGGCGTTTTAACCGCATGAGGCCAAGTATTGACCTTGCCCCTGTTTCGTGTAGTTCTTAACCCACGATTCACGCGGCCTTTTTACGCTGTGCCTCGTACCAGCGCTGCTCGTATTGCATCGGGCTGAGGTAGCCCAGTGACGAATGCAACCTTCGGTGATTGTAGAAGGCCATCCAGTCCATCACCGCCTGACTTGCCTGCTCACGGGTGGCGAATTTGCACCCATGCACGCTGGCGGTTTTCAGCCGCCCCCAGAAGCTTTCCGTCGGTGCGTTGTCCCAACAGTTCCCCTTGCGGCTCATCGATGATTGGATGCCCCAGTTCTTCAGGGCCTGCTGGAACTCTGCGCTGCAATACTGGCTGCCCCGGTCGCTGTGGAATATCACCCCAGGAGGCGGTCTACGGCGCCACCACGCCATGGCCAGCGCGTCCTTGAGGTAGCCTCTGCTGTCATTGCTCGTTTGATATTTGATCGTCTACGAAAAGCAGAGCCGAGAAACCGGGCGCCAGTGAACTTGATCCTGGAAGAGGCCCATCGTTACGTGGCAGAGCGCCCTTCGGGTCACGCAATTGACGCCAGCCGAGTCTTTCAACGCATTGCGAAAGAGGGACGCAAGTACGGCCTCTTTCTTATGGTCGCATCGCAGCGGCCAAGTGAACTTTCGAAGACAGTTCTGTCCCAATGTTCAAACTACATCGTCCACCGCATACAGAATCCAGACGATCTTCAGCACATCCGACAAATGACCCCCTTCGTGTCTGACAGCGTAATGAAGCGGCTACCGTCTTTACCAAAGCAGCATGCTTTGATCTTTGGTAACTCGGTCAATCTGCCGACAACATTTAAGGTACGGGACGTTAAGCCGAAACCGAAGAGTGACGATGCAGCAATACGAGACCTTTGGTTCCGTCCGGATGGCGGCGTTTCTGAACTGCAGATGCCGGCCTGATCGCCCACGCAGATATTAATTTGCGCAATGAGATGTGGGTAGTGCACATGAGGTTCAACCTTCGTTGCGGCCTACCTGCGCCTGCCTCGCTGGCTGGATGGCTGAACTCCGACGTTGAACGACTGCTTTCCTACGTCCAGTTCAGCAAGGCGAAGGACAGCAACCGCTGCAACGCCGTCATTCCCGTCATCGCCGACATGAGGATGACCCTCAACTGCATCCCTGTTGCCACTGCACCGAAGCAACCGATGACCCAAAAACTAAAGATAAGTGACGCGTTCTCTAAAGTAGAGTGACGTTCCGCATCTGAATGGAACCAGCATTTCTGCTTCGGGGCAATGGGGCCTTCTTGAAATTGTCACAGACGCCCCTATCATTAGCACTCACCGCAGACGAGTGCTAACACTCTCTGCAGGCAGTCATCGGGCTCCAGCAATCGCGGGAGCCGAGTTATCAGCTTTTTTACTGAAACAGGAGCAATGCAATGAATCTTCGCCCTCTGCACGATCGCGTGATCGTCAAGCGTATTGAAAGCGAAACCACGACCGCTTCCGGCATCGTGATTCCTGACAACGCCGCCGAAAAGCCCGATCAAGGTGAAGTGTTGGCTGTGGGCCCCGGCAAGAAGAACGACAAGGGTGAAGTGATCGCCCTGAACGTGAAGGTCGGTGACCGCGTTCTGTTCGGCAAGTACTCGGGCCAGACCGTCAAGGTCAATGGCGACGAGCTGCTGGTGATGAAGGAAGACGACCTGTTCGCCGTTGTGGAGAAATAAAGCTACTGCGCAGGCGCCAGGCGTCGTTGCGCGGTGCTCGCAATCCTCACGTACTAGGCAAGTACGTTCCGGTTGCTGCGCTCCGTGCGCCTAGCCTGACACCTGCTCGCTACGCTTTCTTTCACCACAAACCGTTATCCGTTTAACGATTTTCAGAATTTAGGAGCCAAAAATGGCAGCAAAAGACGTAGTTTTCGGCGGCGAAGCCCGCGCTCGCATGGTTGAAGGCGTGAACATCCTGGCCAACGCGGTCAAGGTCACGCTGGGCCCCAAGGGTCGCAACGTGGTGCTGGAGCGCTCGTTCGGCGCCCCCACCGTGACCAAGGACGGTGTGTCCGTGGCCAAGGAAATCGAACTGAAGGACAAGCTGCAGAACATGGGCGCCCAGCTCGTGAAGGAAGTGGCTTCCAAGACCAGCGACAACGCTGGTGATGGCACCACCACTGCTACTGTGCTGGCCCAAGCCATCGTGCGCGAAGGCTCCAAGTACGTGGCCGCTGGCCTGAACCCCATGGACCTGAAGCGCGGCATCGACAAGGCTGTCACAGCCCTGGTGGAAGAGCTGAAGAAGGCTTCCAAGCCCACCACCACTTCCAAGGAAATCGCCCAGGTGGGTTCGATCTCCGCCAACTCTGACGCTTCCATCGGCCAGATCATTGCTGACGCCATGGACAAGGTCGGCAAGGAAGGCGTGATCACCGTGGAAGACGGCAAGTCCCTGAACAACGAGCTCGACGTTGTGGAAGGCATGCAGTTTGACCGCGGCTACCTGTCGCCCTACTTCATCAACAACCCAGAAAAGCAAGCTGCTCTGCTGGACAACCCCTTCGTGCTGCTGTTCGACAAGAAGATCAGCAACATCCGCGACCTGCTGCCCACGCTGGAGCAAGTTGCCAAGGCTGGCCGTCCCCTGCTGATCATTGCCGAAGACGTCGAAGGCGAAGCCCTGGCTACGCTGGTGGTGAACACCATCCGCGGCATCCTGAAGGTTGTGGCTGTGAAGGCTCCTGGCTTCGGCGACCGTCGCAAGGCCATGCTGGAAGACATCGCCATCCTGACGGGCGGCAAGGTCATCGCTGAAGAAGTGGGCCTGAGCCTGGAGAAGGTGACTCTGGCCGACCTGGGCCAAGCCAAGCGCATCGAAGTGGGCAAGGAAAACACCATCATCATCGACGGTGCTGGTGCCGCTGCCGACATCGAAGCCCGCGTGAAGCAAATCCGCATCCAGATCGAAGAAGCGACCAGCGACTACGACCGTGAAAAGCTGCAAGAGCGCGTGGCCAAGCTGGCTGGCGGCGTGGCAGTGATCAAGGTCGGCGCTGCGACCGAAGTCGAAATGAAGGAAAAGAAGGCCCGCGTGGAAGACGCCCTGCACGCTACCCGCGCTGCTGTGGAAGAAGGCATCGTGGCCGGTGGTGGCGTGGCTCTGCTGCGCGCACGCCAAGCGGCTGGCGAGATCAAGGGCGACAACCCTGACCAAGACGCCGGCGTGAAGCTGATCCTGAAGGCTATCGAAGCCCCTCTGCGCGAGATCGTTTACAACGCTGGTGGCGAGCCATCGGTGGTGGTGAACGCTGTGCTGAACGGCAAGGGCAACTACGGCTTCAACGCTGCCAACGACACCTACGGCGACATGATCGAAATGGGTATCCTGGACCCCACCAAGGTGACCCGTACAGCTCTGCAGAACGCCGCTTCCGTGGCATCGCTGCTGCTGACGACCGAAGCCATGGTGGCTGAGGCTCCAAAGGACGACGCTCCTGCCGGCGGCATGCCTGACATGGGCGGCATGGGTGGTATGGGCGGCATGGGCATGTAATTGCCTGGCGGGCATTCCACGGTGCCCTAGCCCAAAGCCTGCAGGTCTCACGGCCTGCAGGCTTTTTTTATGGCTGTGCTGGATGTGCTGCCGCAAACAGCGGACCGCTCTGCCTTGCGGCGATGAGCTATCGCCAAATCACATCAAATTTCATAGCATGCAGCGCTTACCACACGGGCGCTAGAGCCACTTTCGGCATCAACCACGCCAAACAGCCGTGGGGCCAAGCTGAACGCCGCATGAACGGGTTGTTAAGCCATTCTTCATGCCCGCGCCGCACCATAGCGGCATGACAACAGCACACCGCCCCCTCTTCGCACGCATCGCAGCCCCTCTGTTGCTGGCTGCGTTGGCACCCCTGGCACACGCTGGCGACACCACGGCCGCCTCGCAAATGCAGCGCTTCAGCGATGCCTCTGGCACCGCTGTCAGTGCCGAGCGGGGACGCGTTTTCTTCAACAGCCGCCACAGCGGTGAATGGTCGTGTGCTTCGTGCCACGGCAACCCGCCCACCACGCCTGCGCGCCACGCCAGTACCGGCAAGACCATTGCGCCGCTGGCACCTGCGTTCAACCCCGAGCGCTTCACCGAAACGGCCAAGGTCGACAAATGGTTCCGTCGCAACTGCAACGACGTGCTCAAGCGCGAATGCACGGCGGCTGAGAAGGCTGACGTGCTGGCCTGGCTGCTGAAGCTCGACGCCAAAACTGCAGCCGCCCAACCCAGCAAGAGCACGCCATGACCCACGCCACCCTCACAACCACCCTCACACCCACCCGCACAAGCTGGATATATGCCGCCCGCCTGCCCGCAGCCTCGCTGGCACTGGCCTGCGCCCTGCCTGCAGCGTGGGCCGACAGCCGCCAGATGCCTGAGTCCAGCATGCTGCCCGCCTACAAGCAGGAATGTGCGGGCTGCCACATGGCCTACCCGCCCGGCATGCTGCCCGCCAGCTCCTGGAGCCGAATGATGAAAGGTCTGGACCAGCACTACGGCACCGACGCATCGCTGGACCCCGCCATGGTGCGGCAGATCAGCGTGTGGCTGGAAGCCCATGCCGGCACCTACAAGCGCGTGCGCGAGGCACCTCCGCAAGATCGCATCACCCAGTCTGCATGGTTTGAACGCAAGCACCGCGACATCGAACCCGCCGTGTGGAAGCGCGCTTCCATCGGCAGCCGCGCCAACTGCATGGCGTGCCACACCCGGGCCGACCAGGGTGACTTTGACGACGACCGCGTCCGCATTCCCAAGTGAGCACCCGCATGACCAGCAACAGCCTTCCCCACAACGCGCCGCCCGCACCGTCCGGGTCGGCCCCGTCCGCTTCATCGTCAGCCACCACGCCCCGCCCCGCCACCCGCCGCGTGGTGGATGCCGCCACGCGCATGCTGCACTGGCTGATGGCGCTGAGCTTCACCGGTGCCTACATCACCGCCGATGGGGAACGCTGGCGGCTGGTGCACGTCACGCTGGGCTACACCCTGGCGGGGCTGCTGGTGGCGCGGGTGCTGTGGGGGCTGTTCGGCCCCCGGCAGGTGCGCCTGTCCGTGCTGTGGCGCAAGCTGCAGGGGTTGCCCGCCTGGTTGCAGTCGCTGGTCGCCGTGCGCTCGCCATCGGCACTGCAGGCCGCCTGGCGGCCCGGGCAAAACCTGCTGATGGCACTGGCCGTGGGGCTGATTTTGGTGTCCATCGTCCCGCTCACCCTCAGCGGCTACGCCGTGTGGGATGAATGGGGCGGCGAATGGCTGGAAGAGGTGCACGAGTTCTTCGGCAACGCGATGCTGATGGTGGTGCTGGTGCATGTGGGGCTGATCGCCCTTTTGAGCGCGCTGCGCCGCAAGAACCAGGCGCTGCCCATGCTGACAGGCCGTGTGCCCGGCCCTGGCCCCGACTTGGCCAAACACAACCACCGCGCCTTGGCCGCCCTGGTGCTGGCCTGCGTGCTGGGGTTCTGGGCCTGGCAGTGGAACAACGCACCGGTGCAACCCGCGGCCACCAGCTGGGGCTGGAGCGAGAATCACGACGATGACGACGACGATTAACTGAAGGCACTCCATGCGCATCCTGCTGGCAGAAGACGATGAACTCCTGGGCTCGGGCATCCGTGCGGGCTTGGCGCAGCACGGCTTTCAGGTGGACTGGGTGCGCGACGGCGTAGCGGCAGAGCGGGAACTGGCCACCGGCGCCTACCAGGCCGCAGTGCTCGACCTGGGCTTGCCCCGCCAGGACGGCATGGAGGTGCTGCGCCAAACGCGGGCACGCCGCAACACCACGCCCGTGCTGGTGCTTACCGCCCGCGACGCCGTGCCCGCCCGCATCGAAGGGCTGGACGCGGGGGCCGACGATTACCTCATCAAACCCATCGACCTGCACGAACTGGCCGCCCGCCTGCGGGCCCTGGTGCGCCGCGCCCATGGGCAAAGCGACACCTGCCTGGCTGCGGGCGATGTGGTGCTGGACCCTGCTGCACACCAGGTGCTGGCCCACGGCCAGCCTGTGGAACTCTCCAACCGCGAATACGACCTGCTGCACGCCCTGATGCTGAACGCGGGCCGCGTGCTCAGCCGCGAACAGCTGGAGCAACGCCTGTACGAATGGGGCAGTGAGATCAACAGCAATGCGGTGGAAGTGCACATCTACCACCTGCGCCGCAAGCTGGGCGCCGGATTGATCGAAACCGTGCGTGGCGTGGGCTACCGCATTCCGCGGGAGCAGGCATGAGCGGCACCACATCAACGCGCACGCCGCGTTCGTTGCAGGCGCGGCTGCTGATGACCGTGCTGGCGCTGGTGGTTGTGGCCTGGGCGGCTGCGGCCGCGCTGGCATGGCAAGAGACCGATGACGAAGTCAGTGACCTGCTGGACGCGCACCTGGCCCAGACCGCCGCCCTGCTGCGCCTGCAGCCGCTGGACGAACTGGACGAAGACCGCCTGAACGAGGCACCCGAGCTGGACAAGCACCAGCCCCGCGTGGTGTTCCAGCTGTGGCATGAGGGGCAGCTGCTGGCCCGATCAGCCAGCGCGCCGCACGAGCCCCTGACACGGCGGCACAAACGGGGCTTTGCCGACAGCACTGTGGACGGCAAAGCGTGGCGCGTGTTTGTGACCCAGGGGCGCGAAAGCGATGTGCGCATTCTGGTGGGCGAGCTGCAATCGGTGCGTGAAGAAATCATCCTGGCCAGCCTGACCAGCATCCTCAAGCCGCTGGCCTGGGCCCTACCTTTGCTGGCACTGGGCATCTGGTGGGCCGTGCGTGGCTCAGTGCGCCCACTGGAGCAGTTGGGCCGCGCAGTGGCCACCCGCCAGCCCCAATCGCTGGAGCCGCTACCCACCCAGGGTGTGCCACCCGAGGTGTTGCCGCTGGTGACTGCGTTGAATGATTTGTTTGAACGCACGGCCCGCCTGCTGGCCACCGAACAGCAGTTCACTGCCGATGCCGCCCACGAACTGCGCACCCCCATCGCCGGGATTCGCATGCAAGCCCAGGTGGCACAGGGCGCGGCAGATTCGCAGGAACGCGCACGCGCGCTGGAGGCTACCGTGCAAGGCTGCGACCGCGCCACACGCCTGGTGGAACAGCTGCTGCAACTGGCGCGGCTGGATGCAGAGCCAGCCACGGGTAACGCCCAGAGCACGCCGCTGGCAGACGTGATCCGCTCCCTGGTGGCGGAATGCAGCCCGACCGCACAGCGCCGGCAGCAGGAAGTGGCAATCACCGAGCCTTTGCCCGCAGCCCTCCATATTCCGCTGCCCGAGCCCTTGGCCCGTGTGCTGTTGCGCAATTTGCTGGACAACGCCGTGCGCTACAGCCCCGATGGCGCGCAGGTGCGACTGCAGGTGGCCCAGGCCCAGGGCTTTACGGAGTTGACCGTGGAAGACAGCGGCCCCGGCCTGGCACCGGAACAACAGGCAAGGCTGGGCGAAAGGTTCTTTCGCGTGCTGGGCACAGGCCAGACGGGCAGCGGCCTGGGATGGTCCATCGTGCAGCGCATCGCGCGCATTCACCGGCTGCAGATCAGCACCGACACCAGCCCAGAGCTGGGGGGCATGCGCGTGAAGGTGCGCTGGTAAGGGGGCAAGCCCCTCCCCCACCGAGCCCTCAGACTGGCGCGCGCAAAGCGTGTGTGTCGCGTGCCAACTGGGTGATGCGCGCCCAGTCGCCCTGGCGCATGGCGTCTGCAGGCGTCAACCACGAGCCGCCCACGCAGCGCACATTGGGCAAAGCCAGGTAGTTGGGGGCGGTGGCTTGGCTGATGCCGCCCGTGGGGCAGAAGCTCACCTGCCCAAACGGACTGGCCCACGCCTTGAGCAAGGGGATGCCACCAGCAGCCTCGGCCGGAAACAGCTTGAGGAACGAGAACCCATCGGCCAGCGCGGCCATGATCTCGCCGGACGTTGCCACGCCCGGCAGCAGCGGCAGGCCAAGCCCCTTGCAGGCATTGCCCACGTCTGAGGTGTAGCCAGGGCTGACGGCAAAACGTGCACCGGCCTCGCTGGCGCGGCGGGCATCATCGGCATTGAGCACGGTGCCCACGCCGACCAAAGCTTCGGGCAAATGGCGCGCGATGGCTTCAATGGCCGGCAGCGCAGCAGCAGTGCGCAGCGTCACCTCCAGCACCTTCACACCACCGGCCAACAGCGCTTCAGCCAAAGGCAGCGCGTCTTCCACGCGGTCGATCACGATGACGGGGATGACGGGGCCATGGCTGGCGATGTCAATGGGATTCATGGAAATACTCCTTGATGTTGGATGCCGCACGCGGCGTATGACAGGGGCGCGGCCCATACCAGTGCACCCGTGGAACTGGCTTCGCCAGGCCACTGGGTGCGTCCCCCTCCCGCGCAGCGAGAGAGGGGGAAGGCGCGCAGCGACTCAGGGGGTGCATCCTGCTACAACCATGTGCAGGCTCCTTGTTCGGCACCGCCTGCGTGGCGGCGAAAGTTGGTGAAGAGTTCGCGACCAAACCCGGTTTGCGAGGGTGCGTTGTAAGGCGCGGGGGTGCGAGCGGCCCAAGTGGCTTCATCGACCAGCACATCCAGCGTGCCTGCCACGGCATCGACCCGCACCATGTCGCCATCGCGCACCTTGGCCAACGGGCCACCGGCCAGTGCCTCGGGCGTAACGTGGATGGCAGCAGGCACCTTGCCCGATGCGCCGCTCATGCGGCCATCGGTGACCAACGCAACTTTGAAGCCCTGGTTTTGCAGCACGGCCAGCGGGGGCGTGAGCTTGTGCAGCTCGGGCATGCCATTGGCCTGCGGGCCCTGAAAGCGCACCACAGCGACCATGTCCTGGTTGACCTCGCCCGCACTGAAGGCGGCGAGCAAGGCCTCTTGCGAATCAAAGACGCGGGCCGGGGCCTCGATGATGTGGCGGTCTTCAGGCACGGCAGACACCTTGATCACCGCACGGCCCAGGCGGCCTTGCAGCAGGCGCAGGCCGCCCGTGGGGGAGAAGGGGTTGGACACGGGGCGCAGCACGCTTTCGTCGCCCGACTGGGCCGGTGCATCTTGCCCGCCTGCGGCAATGCCGCCCGCATTCACGCTCATCACATCGGCGTGCATGAAGCCACCGGCCAGCAGCTCGCGCAAGATCCACGCGGGGCCGCCTGCGGCCTGGAACTGGTTCACATCGGCATCGCCATTGGGGTACACGCGAGCCAGCAACGGCACGGCGGACGAGAGTTCATCAAAGTCCGACCAGTCGATCAGAATGCCCGCGCTGCGCGCAATCGCCACCCAGTGGATCAGGTGGTTGGTGGAGCCGCCCGTGGCCAGCAGGGCCACCATGGCGTTGACGATGCAGCGCTCGTCCACCAGCTTGCCGATGGGGGTGAAGCGGTTGCCGCGCTTGCCGATGTCGAGCACGGTGCGCAGCGCCTGGCGGGTGAAGGCCTCGCGCGCCTCGGTGCCAGGCGCTTCAAACGCCGCGCCGGGCACATGCAGGCCCATGGCTTCCAGCAGCATCTGGTTGCTGTTGGCCGTGCCGTAAAACGTGCAGGTGCCAGGGCTGTGGTACGCAGCGGACTCGGCCTTGAGCAGCTCGTCGCGCCCCACCAGGCCTTGTGCGTACTGCTCGCGCACCTTGGCCTTGTCTTTGTTCGACAAGCCCGTGCCCATGGGGCCTGCGGGCACAAATACACAGGGCAAGTGGCCATAGTGCAGCGCACCGATCAGCAAGCCCGGCACGATCTTGTCGCACACACCCAGCAGCAGCGCACCGTCAAACACATCGTGGGACAGCGCTACCGCCGTGGCCATGGCAATGGCATCGCGGGAGAACAGCGACAGCTCCATGCCGGGCGTGCCCTGCGTCACGCCGTCGCACATCGCAGGCACACCGCCCGCCACTTGCACCGTGGCGCCCAGCTTGGCGGCTTCGTCGCGCAAGACGGCGGGGTAGCTTTGGTACGGCTGGTGGGCCGAGAGCATGTCGTTGTAGGCCGTGACGATACCGATGTTGGGCGCCTTCTCGACGGTGACCTTGAACTTGTCGGAACCTGGCAGCGCCGCATAGGCATGGGCCAGGTTGGCGCAGCCCATGCGGTCTTGGGCGGGCTTGCGAGCGATCATGGCATCGATGCCTGCAAGGTAGGCGCCGCGGGTGTCTGCGCTGCGCTGGACAATGCGCTGGGTCACGCGCGCTACAACTGGGTGCATGGAAGTCTCCATCGGTGGGTGGCAAGGCCCCGTGCAGGGTGACGGAGCCCGTTGTATGAGGCCCTAGAATGTAACTCGATAACCACCCCGCTTCAACCCATGCCCCTGCAAACCTTGCCCTTGCCGCCGTCCGAACTGGGCGAATCGCCCTTCTGGCACCCCACGGAAAAATCCCTTTACTGGTGTGACATTCAGGGACAAGCGGTGCATGCGTGGCATCCTCAGAGCGGCAAACACCGGCAGTGGCGCATGCCCAGCGAGCCCGGTTGCTGCGCGCCAGTGGCGGCGGGTCGATTGGTAATCGGGTTACGAAACGGTTTCTATCTTCTGGACACGGCCAAGGACAGCGCCGACCCCACCGCCCTCACCTGCCTGGCCCTGCTACCGCCGGAGCAGCACGACACCGCCGTGCTGCGCCTGAACGATGGCCGCTGCGACACCGCAGGCCGCTTCTGGGCGGGCTCCGTCATCACGCCCCGCACGGCACCCAATGCCGCACTGTGGTGCCTGCAGGCCGATGCCAGCAGCGCCACCGGCTACAGCGTGCGCCACATGGCGGGCGACAACTTCACCGCCAACGGCTTGGCCTTCAGCCCCGACAACTGCACCCTGTATTGGTCGAACACGCCGGAACACCGCATTGACCAGTTTGACTTTGATGTGACCACGGGCGCAATCACCAACCGCCGCCCCTGGGTGCAGTTTGACCGCAAGGTGGACGGCCAGCCTTATGGCGGCCGACCCGATGGCGCGGCAGTGGATGTGGAGGGGAACTACTGGGTCGCGATGTATGAGGGGGCGTGTGTGCTACAGCTCTCACCAGCGGGCAAGGTCCTGCAGCGCATTGCAGTGCCAGTACAGTGCCCGACGATGGTGTGCTTCGGCGGTGACGATTTGCGCACGCTCTACATCACCTCTGCACGCGCCGGACGACCCCAGCAGGAGTGCGAAGCCCTCGTGCCCGCAGGCAGCTTGTTCAGCATCGAAGTGGGCGTGCCAGGGTTACCGGTGAACTTCTTTCGCTGCTGACTGGGCAGCGCGTTGCCTCACACCGCAGGGGTGCGCAACATTTGCAGCAGCCCGGCGGTTGAACCGTCGAGGCCTGCCAGGTCGCCGCTGTCCCAGCGCGTTTCCAGGTCCTTGGCCAGTACCTTGCCCAGTTCCACCCCCCACTGGTCAAAGCTGTTGATCCCCCACAGGCTGCCGCTGACAAACACACGGTGCTCTTGCAGTGCAATCAAGGCACCCAACGTGGTGGGTGTCAGGGCGTCCAGCAGGATCAGCGTGCTGGGGCGGTTGCCGGGGAAGTGGCGGTGTCCATCATCGCTGGCCTTGCCCACCATCAGCGCCTGCGTCTGCGCCAAAGCATTGGCCAGTACCTTCTGCTGGTGCCCAGGCAGCGGATGTGATGCCTTGCGCACGGCCACGATCTCCAGCGGAAGCACATCCGCGCCCTGGTGCAGCATCTGAAAGAACGCATGCTGGCCATTGGTGCCGGGCTCGCCCCAGATGGCAGGCGACGTGGCGCAAGTCAGTGTGCTGCCATCCAGCGCCACGCGCTTGCCGTTGCTCTCCATCTCCAACTGCTGCAGGTAGGCCGCGTAGCGGCACATGGATGCGTGGTACGGCGCCACGCAGCGGCTGGTAAAGCCGTAGAAGTTGCGGTACCACACATCCAGCAGCCCCAGGCGCACAGGCAGGTTCTGCGCCAGCGGTGCGGTGCGAAAGTGCTCGTCCATGGCATGGCCACCGGCCAGGAACTCACGGAAGCCTTGCTCGCCAATGGCGATGGCCATCGGCAGACCAATGGCCGACCACAGCGAATAGCGCCCACCCACCCAGTCCCAAAAACCAAAGGTGGTGGTGATGCCCAGTGCGCGCGTGGCTTCGAGGTTGGTGGACAAGGCCACGAAGTGCCCCGCCACATCCTGACCACCCTGGGCAGTAAACCAGGCCAGCGCCGAGCGCGCGTTCATCATGGTCTCGGCCGTGGTGAACGTCTTGGACGCAATGATGAACAAGGTGTTCTCGGCCTTGAGCCCTTGAAGCACATGGTGCAGTTCATGGCCATCGACGTTCGAGACGAAATGGAAGCGCTTGGAAGGAATGCGGAACTCTTCCAACGCCCGCACCGCCATGTGGGGGCCCAGGTCGGATCCGCCGATACCGATGTTCACCACATCGGTGATGGCGGTATCGCTGCGCACCTCTTCGGCAAAGGCCAGCATCGCGTTCAGCGTGCTGTGCACATCGGCCAGGCGCTGAGCTGTTTCGGGCACATCGCCGGGCAGAGCCACATTCGCAGGCCTGCGCAGCAAGGTGTGCAGCACGGCACGGTTCTCTGTGGTGTTGATGGCCTCGCCCGCAAACATGGCGTTGCGGTGCGCCTCCAGGCCCGTGGCGCGGGCCAGATCCAGCAGCAGCGCTTCCGAGTCGCGATCCCACAGATTCTTGGACAGATCAGCGAACACATGGGGGGCCGACTGGCTGAAATGCGCAAAGCGGTCTGCATCCTGCTCAAACGCCCGCCGCATGTCCAGGTGACGGCCCCGGTCTGCATAGTGCGCCTGCAGCAAGGGCCAGGGGGGAGTTTGGTCGCAACGGAGGGGCATGAACATTTGGATGGACAGGGTTCTCAATCGGCTGGAATCGTAACTTGATTACACAAACAACAACGAATACCTGGATTCTTTCTGGTTACAAAACACTGCAAATCTGAATTCAACGAGGAATTTTCATGTAACGAGATTACAATTTTCACCACAAAACGATCCACACTTCACGGAGACACCATGAGTTTTGACCTCGTCCTGTTCGGCGGCACTGGCGACCTTGCCTGGCGCAAGCTCATGCCCGCATTGTTTCAGGCCTTTCGGCATGGAACGCTGCCCACAGGAGGGCGCATCATTGCCGTGGCGCGGGATGACCTGAGCGACGAACAGTACCGCAGCCTGATCCAGTCACGCTTTGACAGTGTGGACCTGGCCAAACGCCCCAGTGCAGAAGAATTTGCACAGTTTGCAGCGCTGCTGCAGTACCTGCGCATGGATCTTTCCAAGACCGAAGATTACCAGCGCCTGGCCGAGTTGCTGAACGCGCGTGGAGCGGACTCGGTGGTGATGTATGTGGCCACGGCCCCCAGCCTGTTCACCAACGTGTGCGAACAGATCGCCGCCGTGGGCCTCAACGGCCCCACCACCCGCGTGGTGCTGGAAAAGCCCCTGGGTCACGACCTGCAGTCCAACCAGGCCATCAACGACACGCTGCGCCGTGTACTGAAGGAAGAGCAGGTTTTCCGCATCGACCACTACCTGGGCAAGCCATCCGTCCAGAACCTGTTTGCGCTGCGCTTTGGCAACGCCCTGTTCGAGCCCCTGTGGCGCCGCGAGACGATTGCCAACATCCAGATCACCATCGCCGAAGAACTCGGCGTCGAGTCGCGCGGTGCCTTCTACGACCAGACCGGCGCGCTGCGTGACATGGTGCAGAACCATGCGCTGCAATTGCTGTGCGCCATCGGCATGGAGCCGCCCATCAACTCCAGCGCCAACGCGATTCGCGACGAAAAGCTCAAGGTGCTGCAGTCGCTCAAGCCCTGGACGCTGGAGAGCATCGGCCAGCATGTCATCCGCGGCCAGTACGCGGCAGGTACCCACCAGGGCCAGGCCGTGCCCGGATACGCGCAGGAAAAAGGGGTAGCCCCCGACAGCACCACGGAAACCTTTGTGGCACTGCGCACCGAGATCCTGAACTGGCGCTGGGCGGGCGTGCCTTTCTACATTCGCACCGGCAAGCGGTTGGCGGGACGCGATGCGCACATCGTCATCAACTTCCGCCCTGTGCCCCACCCGATTTTCAAGACGCCCATTGGCGCAGCCAACCGCCTGGTGATCAACCTGCAACCCAAGGACGGCCTGGAGTTGCACCTGATGGCGCAAGGCGCAGCACAGCACCAGACCGAGCCAGCCCTCTCGCAGGTACACCTGAACCTGGACTTTGACCAGCGCTTCGGCGCAGAGCGCGTGGGCGCGTACGAACGCCTGCTGCTGGACGTGATTGCCGGCCGCCTGAATCTGTTCGTGCGCAGCGACGAGCAGGAAGAAGCCTGGCGCTGGGTCGAACCCATCCTGCAGTACTGGAAGAACGATCCTGCAGGCCCCCGCCCCTATGCCGCAGGCAGCTGGGGCCCACGGGCCGCCAGCGCGATGATTGCGCGCGATGGGAATTGCTGGAGCGAAGAGATGTGATTCGGGACGGAGGCGACGCAAGCATCGCCTCGTCCAATCCACAAGGCCTGCGATTGTCAGCTGCAGCGCACGACTGCAAGCATATTGAACTCAGGCTGAAGTAAACGCCAGCGCATGCTCCGCCAGATGCATCGCGTGGGCCTGCTCATAGTCGCGGCGCTCCAAGGCACCGTAAGCGAAGTGCGGACGCAGCGGGCCGGAATGCTGCAGAAAAGCCTGAACTGCGGCTTCCAGGCGCTGAAGTGCAGAGGCTGGGTCCTGCGCTGGCGCCGGCAGCGGGGCGGCCGATGGAATGGGCTCGTTGATGTCGTGCTGCATGTAGCCGCGCGCACGGAACACAGCAAACGCAGCCGCACCGGCCGTGTGCTGGAACAGAGGTGAATACAGCTGCGGATAGCCCTGCAGCGAATATTCAATGCTCTGCGCACAGTGCTCCAGCGTTTGGGACCACGACCACCGCGCAGCGGCAGACGACGGCTGCACTTGGGAATGCGCCTGCAGCTGCCGCATGCCTTCCAGGGCCTGCTCCAGTGAATGCCATGGTGGCGGATGTTGGCCTGCCGTCAAGCGGGACACGCCCCACCCGATGGCAGCGGCGCCGCCCGCTGAAGCCACCAGCACGGATCGCCGCCGCCAGCGGGCTGGGCTGGGGCGTGGGTTGGAGGCAGAGCTGGAGGGTGCAGGCTGGTGAGACATGGGCGCAGTCGCAGTGATGGCAACTGGCGCATTGTGCGCAGCGGTGGGCCCTTCGGCCATGCCCGCTAACAGCTGAAGGTCAGCCAGCCGACACGCCCGGCGCAGCAGCGCCCGAGGGCGCGACCAGCTCAATGGGCAAACCATCCGGGTCCGCAAAAAAAGTGAACAGATCGCCCGTGACCGGATCGGTGCGCACGGGTTCCACCGCCACACCCTGCGCCGCGAGCCACGCCACGCTCGCGCCCATGTCGGCCACGCGCAAGGCCAGGTGGCGCAGGCCACACGCCTCGGGGTACGAAGCGCGCGGAGGCGGCGAGGGAAACGAAAACAGCTCCAGCTGCGTGCCATCGGGCAGCTGCAGGTCGAGCTTGTACGACTGGCGCTCGGCGCGGTACATCTCATGGACCACCGGCAGGCCCAGCACCTGGGTGTAGAAGTGCCGGGAGCGGGCGTAGTCCGACGCGATGATCGCGACATGGTGCAGGCCCGTGATCTGCAACGGCCGGGGTGAGGAATCTGCCACGGCGTTCATTCGGTGCCCGCAATGTCCAGCGCGCGTGCGGCGCCGTGCAATGCGGGGGTGGCGGTGGGGTCGATGATCCAGCACGGAATATCGGCCAGATACGACTGAAAGCGCCCCTTGGACTCGAACCGCGCGCGGAACGAGGATTGGTCAAACCAGGTGCCCAGGCGCGGCACGATGCCGCCGCCCAGATACACGCCGCCCCGCGCGCCCAGCGTGAGGGCCAGGTTGCCCGCCACGCTGCCCAGAAAGCCGCAGAACAGGTCCAGCGCCTCCAGCGCCAGGGCGTCGTTCGACTGCAGAGCCAGATCGGTCACCTGGGCGGCCGAGCTGACTTCCTTGCCGCCGCGCTGCGCCAGCCTGCGCAGCGCGTGGTACAGGTCTACCAGCCCGGCGCCACACACCGCGCGCTCGGCAGACACATGGCCGTAGCGCTCTTGCAGGATGGCCAGCACATCAAATTCCCGCTGGGTCTGCGCGGCCAGCGTGACGTGCCCGCCCTCGCCCGACAGCGGCACACCGTGGCTGGCACCCGGTGGAAACACCAGGCCCGACACGCCGAGCCCCGTGCCCGGCCCCACCAGCGCAATGGCGCTGCCCGCCACGGCCGCACCGCCGCCCACCTGGCGCAGTTGCGCGGGGGCCAGCGTGGGCAAGGCCAGCGCCAGCGCGGTGAAGTCGTTGATGACCACCAGGCGCTGCAGGCCCAGCGACGCCTTGAGCGCGCTTTGCGAGAAGCACCAGCTGTGGTTGGTCATGCGCACTTCATCGCCCGTGACCGGGTTGGCAATGCCAAAGGCGGCCTCACGTGGGGTGGCGATGTTCACCTCGGCCAGGTAGGCGGCAATGGCCGCGTCTACCGTGGGGAACTGGGCGCAGGGCAGCACGCGGGTGTCGTGCAAGGGGCCATCAGGCTGGTCTTGCCAGGCCAGGCGAATGTTGGTGCCGCCGATGTCGGCCAGCAGGCGCAGGGGGGTCATGCGGTACTTTAAACAAAAATAGCCTCCAGCGCTTATTCAACAAGCGCCAGCAGCTATTATTTTCATAGCAATTGATCGACTGGTTTGCCAAAACGGAGAACGCACCCGCAGGCGGGCTCCCTCTGTCACGCCAGGCGATTTTCGCTGCTGGCGTCAAACCAGTGGGCGTTGGCGGGCTCTACCGCCAGGCCCACGGAGTCGCCGGGCTGCACGCGGGTCTGCGCATCGGTGCGCAGCGTCACACTGCCTGCAGCAGTGTCCACCACCACGTAGGTGTCGGGGCCCGTGGGCTCCACCACGCTGACCTTGCCGCGCCAGGGGGCGCTGTCCTGCATCACCAAATGCTCAGGGCGCACGCCCAGCAGCACCTCGTTGGCACTGGCGGGGGCTGCCAGGTTCAGCGCCGCGCCCTGGATGCCAAACTGCCCGCCCGTGGCCGCGCCGCGCAGCAGGTTCATGGTGGGCGAGCCGATGAAGGTGGCCACGTAGGTGTTGGCCGGGCGGTTGTAGATATCGTCCGGCGTGCCCAGTTGCTGCACCACGCCGCCCTTCATCACCGCAATGCGCGAGCCCAGCGTCATCGCCTCGACCTGGTCGTGCGTGACGTACACGCTGGTGATGCCGCTGGCCTGGTGCAGCCGCTTGATTTCGGCGCGCATCTCCACGCGCAGCTTGGCGTCCAGGTTGGACAGCGGCTCGTCAAACAAGAAGAGTTGCGGCTGGCGCGCCAGGGCCCGGCCCATGGCCACGCGCTGGCGCTGGCCGCCCGAGAGCTGGCTGGGCCGGCGGTCCAGCAGGTGGCTGATCTGCAGCATGGCCGCCACTTCGTCGATGCGCTTTTGGCGCTCGGCCTTGGGCATCTTGCGCATCTCCAGCGCAAAGCCGATGTTGTCGGCCACGCTCATCGTGGGGTACAGCGCGTAGCTCTGGAACACCATGGCAATGTCGCGGTCGCGCGGGGGCATGCCCACCACGTTCTTGCCGCCAATGCGCACCTCACCTTCGGTCGGGTCGTCCAGACCCGCAATGATGTTGAGCAAAGTGGATTTGCCGCAGCCCGAGGGGCCCACCAGGATGAGGAACTCGCCCGGCGCGACGTGGATGTCCACGCGGCGCAGAACCTCCACGCTCTTGTCGCCGTTGCCAAAGCGCTTGTTGATGCCTGCAATTTCGAGTGATGACGCCATGATCTTCCCTTACCCTCTTAACCCTTAACTGCGCCAGCCGTCAGCCCGCGCACAAAAAACTTTCCGGCCAACACATAGATGGCCATGGTGGGCAGGCCCGCGATGATGGCGGCAGCCATGTCCACGTTGTAGGCCTTCACACTGCTGCTGGTGTTGGCCAGGTTGTTCAGGCCCACGGTGATGGGCTTGGACTCGGTGCCCGAGAACACCACGCCGAACAGGAAGTCGTTCCAGATGTTGGTGAACTGCCAGATGAGCGTGACCATGAAGATGGGCGTGGACAGCGGCAGCACGATGCGCCAGAAGATCTGCCAGAAGTTCGCCCCGTCCATGCGCGCCGCATTCACCAGCTCCTTCGGAATGGCGGCGTAGTAGTTGCGAAAGAACAGCGTGGTGCCCGCCAGCCCCGCCAGGCAGTGCACCAGCACCAGCCCGGTGATGGAGCTGGACAGCCCCAGCATGCCCAGCACCTGGCTCATGGGCAGCAGCACCACCTGGAAGGGCATGAAGACGCCGAACAGCAGCAGGCCAAACAGCACATCGCTGCCGCGAAACTTCCACAGGCTCAGCACGTAGCCGTTGAGCGCCCCCCACAGGGTGGAGATCAGCACGGCTGGCACGGCCATGGTCACGGAGTTCCAGAAGAACGGCCGCAGGCCATTGCAGTCCACGCCCGTGCAGGCACTGGACCACGCGGTGGACCAGGCCGACCAGTTCAGCCCGCCGGGCAGGGCCAGCAGCGAGGTGGTGCGGATTTCCTCCGCATCCTTGAACGAGGTGACCAGCATGGCGTACAGCGGCAGCAGGAAGAACGCTGCCGCCAGCAGCAGCACGCCATACACCAGCACGCGGCCGACGGAGGGGAAAAGTGAGGGCTTAGCGGTCATGGGGCTTGGAGCGCAATTCGCTGTAGAGATAGGGAACCACCAGTGCCGCCACGGTGGCCAGCATCATGGTGGCGCTGGCCGCGCCCAGGCCGATCTGCCCGCGCGAGAACGACATGGTGTACATGAAGGTGGCGGGCACGTCGGTGGCAAAACCAGGGCCGCCTGCGGTCAGGGCCATCACCAGGTCAAAGCTCTTGATGGCCAGGTGCGACAGCACCATGAGCGTGGAGAAGAACACCGGGCGCAGGGCCGGCAGCACGATGCGCCAGTAAATGCGCGGCAGCGAGGCACCATCGACCTGCGCGGCCTTGATGATGCTGTCGTCAATGCCGCGCAGCCCGGCCAGAAACAGCGCCATGGCAAAGCCCGCGCTTTGCCAGATGCCAGCAATGACAACGCAGTAGATCGCCATGTCGGTGTCTACCAGCCAGCCAAATTCAAAATTGGGAAAGCCCCAGTCCCGCACCATTTTTTCAATGCCAAGGCCTGGGTTCAGCAGCCACTTCCAGGCGGTGCCCGTCACCACAAACGACAAGGCCATGGGGTACAGGTAGATGGTGCGCAGCGCACCCTCCGAGCGGATCTTCTGGTCCAACAGCACGGCCAGCAGCACACCGATGGCCAGCGAGCCACCCACGTAGCCCACGCCAAAGATGCCCAGGTTCTTGAGCGCCACCCACCAGCGGTCCATGGTCCACAGCTTTTCGTACTGCGCCAGGCCCACCCATTCGTAGTTGGGCAGCATGCGCGAGGCGGAGAAGCTCAACACCCCGTTCCACACCATCAGCCCATAGATAAATGCGAATCCCAGCACAAAGGCTGGCGCCACCACCAGCTTGGGAAGCCAGGTTTCAAAAGAATTCTTCATGGAAGTCTCGGTTGCATCACCAAACGCGGTCCTGTCCAGTCACCACGAGTCATGTTGTGCACATGAAAAAAGGGGGGAGCGCCCAGAGCTCCCCCAAACGAACAAAGTAACTACCTCAGACTCACTCGCTCTTTCACACTCTCACCACCACACCTCGTACTGCACGCCCACCAACGTGCGCGAGGTCTTGCCATTGGCACCAAACGTGGCAGCGTTGGCCACCGCGGCTGCCTGGTTCCAGTTGGCCTTGGTCACATACAGCCGCAGCTCGGGGCGCGACCAGAAGTCTTCGTTCAATGCCAGGGCACCCGCCAGGGTGACCTTGGACAAGCGCTGGTCCGCGCCCGCGCCCTTGCGCGTGGTGGTGGACAGTTCTGCCAGGCCCTTGAAGTGCTTGGTGAAGGCGTAAGAACCGCGCGCACCCAGCGAGAAGTCCTTGGTCTCCACGTTGGTCAAATCGGCCTTGTTGGTCTGATAACCAATCAAGGCCTGCCCGCCGAAGCGGCCCATTTGCCAGCCAATCGAGTCGGCGATACGGAAGACGCGCTTGCCCGCGCTCTTGCCATCAATCGACTCAAACTGCCCATCAATGCGGGCATGCCCACGGGAACCCTGCAGGAACAGCGCATTGCTCATGCCAGGCATGAGGAAGTCCTTCTGGTTGTGCGAGATCGAAATCCCGGAACCCGAGCCCCCATTGACCTGCCCCGTGCCGTTCACAGCCGTCAGCAACACGCGCAGCGTGCCGCCCGGATTCACGTTGATCTCGGAGATGTCGGCATTGATGCGGCGAGCCTTCACGTTGGCCGGCTGGTTGTTGTCGAACTTGTCGCCAGTGAACACGCCCAGGCCCAACTTGGCGCCGCCCAGGGGGATGTCGGTGACACCGGCGCCCTGGTTGTCTCCATAGTTCATCAGGAAGTTGTCCACGATGTGCACGTCCTGAATGCGCAGGCGACGCTGGCCCGCCCAGAACTTGGCCTCGGGGGCAAAGTCGAAGCCGGTCATTTCGACGTAGGCCTGGTCGGTGCCCACATCGCCGCTGCCCCACTTGACGGGCATGTAGTGCACTTTCCACTTGATGCCGCTCGTCTCAAAGCGCTTGATCAGATCGATTTCAATGCCGTTGTCACCCTCATTGCCCAGGCGGAACTTCTGCAGCTCGCCGCCCAGAGCCAGGTTGCCCTTGACGCCATCGGAGTGGTTGAACACGGGGCCACCACGGGAGTAGCCGTGGAATTCAAAGCCTGCAACGTCCATGGCGAACGCTCCGTTTGCGCATGCGGCGGCCAAAGCCACCGCCGTGAGGCGGTTTCTTGTCTTCATGTTGGGATCCCTCGGGGTTTTGGTTTACTTGGTCTTCGCGGCGGTCGCGATCTTCTTCATGGCATCGGCGACGCTGACCTTGTCGTCGTTCCAGAACTGGCTCACAGCGTCCTTGATGGCGCCTTCCGTGGCAGGGGCAATGGCCATGCCGTGGGCCACGCTGGGCACCAGGCCACCGGACTTGGCGGTGTCGGCAAAGTCTTTGGCAGATGCCTTGGCACAGTCGTCAAACTTGTCCATGGACTGGCCTGCACGCACCGGGATGGAGCCCTTGTTCAGGTTGAAGACCTCCTGGAAGCCTGGGCTCATGATGGCGCTGGCCAGGTCGCTCTGCGCTTTTTGCGCAGCAGCATCTTTCAGCTTGAACAGGATGAACGAGTCCACGTTGAAGGTGAACGCATTGGCCGTGCCGGGCGCTGCGGCGCACATGAAGTCCTTGCCGGGGGCCTTGCCTGCGGCAATGAACTCACCCTTGGCCCAGTCACCCATCAGCTGAAAACCTGCCTTGCCCTGGATGAGCATGGCCGTGGCCAGGTTCCAGTCGCGGCCTGGGGCGCCAGGGTCGGTGTAGGTCTTGATGCGGCGGAAGGTTTCCAGCGACTTCTTCATGGTGTCGCTGGTCAGGGCCTTGTCGTCCAGCTTCACCAGCGCGTCCTGGTAAAACTTGGGGCCACCCACGCCCAGCACCACGGATTCGAAGGTGGTGAAGTCCTGCCAGTTCTGGCCGCCATGCGCTACGGGGATCAGGCCCGCAGCCTTGAGCTTGTCGGCAGCGGCAAAGAACTCGTCCCAGGTCTTGGGCATGGCGGCAACGCCGGCCTTCTTCAGCGCATCAGAGCTGGCCCAGATCCAGTTCACGCGGTGCACGTTGACCGGGGCGGCCACATAGTTGCCCTTGTACTTCATCACATCGGCCACGACCTTGGGCAGCGCCTCGTCCCATTTCTCGGACTTGGCCAGGGCGTCCATGTTGCCCAGCACACCTTCCGATGCCCACTCCTGAATGGCAGGGCCCTTGACCTGTGCGGCCGATGGGGGGTTGCCCGAAATCACGCGGCTCTTGAGCACCGTCATGGCGCTGTCGCCGCCGCCGCCGGCCACGGCAAAGTCACGCCAGGTGTGGCCCTTGGCCTGCATCATCTTCTTGAGCTCCGCAGCCGACTTGGCTTCCCCGCCGGAAGTCCAGTAGTGCAGCACCTCCACCTCACCCGCATGTGCAGCCACTGCTGCTGCCAGGGCAGCCGCCACAGCGGCGACTTTTGTCAGTTTCCACATATCCCTTGTCTCCTCGTTGTTTGCCTGCGGCGGTGCACCACAGGATTGTTGCGTTCAGCGCAGCCCGTACTTTAATTACAATAATTAAAGAAATGCTCAGGGCTTTCCCTAAGGTGTGATCGGCCTCATTCACAAAGCGCTCGCAGGGGCTTTGCTATGCTCAAACCCATGGCCACGATACTGATCGTCGAAGACGACGCACTGCTGCAAGACGCCCTCACCGGGCAACTCAAGCAACTGAATTACGGCGTTTGCACGGCAACCAGCGTGGCGCAAGGCATGGCGGTTTTGCAGGACCAGGCCGTGGACGGAATCATTCTGGACCTGGGCCTGCCCGATGCTGACGGACTGGACTTGCTGACCTGGGCGCGCACCCGCATTGTGGGCTTGCCCGTGCTCATCCTCACCGCCCGTGATGGCATTGACGACCGCGTGCGCGGCCTCAACGCCGGGGCGGACGATTACCTCACCAAACCCTTCAACATGCAGGAACTGCAGGCCCGCCTGCAGGCCATGCTGCGGCGCGCGCGCCAGCCAGCCTTCACCCAGGCCACCAGTGCCCAGGGCGGGCCCAGCACCACCATTGGCAACCTGCAACTCGACCACCAAGGCCGCGTTGCCGCCCTGGATGGCCAGCCCCTGGAGCTGACACAGCGCGAGTGGGAACTGCTGGAGTTGCTGGTGAACCGCTGCGGCGAGGTGGTGACGCGCGACGACGTGCTGGCCGCATGGCGCGCCAGCCCCCCCGAGCCTGGCCAGACCGCCGCCCCGCTCAATTCCAACGCCCTGGAGGTGTACGTACACCGCCTGCGCAAAAAGCTCGATCAGTCCAGCCTCAACATCCGCAACATCCGCGGCCTGGGGTACATGCTCGAAAAGCCATGAGGCTGTTGCTGTGGCCCTGCAGCCATCGCCAGGGCAGTGGCGTTTTCATGGCTGGCGCAACCCCCTCCTGAGGCCCATCCCATGCGCCAGGTTCCCGGTGTTTCTCTCCAGCGCAAGCTGTTGCTATGGCTGCTGTTGCCCCAGCTGGTGCTGTGGCTGTCGGGTGGCTTTCTGGCGTGGCGCATTGCGCTGCAAAACGGCGAAAAAGGCATTGACCAGACGCTGACCCAGTCGGTGCGCGCGCTCGCGCGGCAGATCAAGCCGGTGGGCGATGGGCTGCTGGTGGACTTTCCCAAAGCCGCACAAGACATCCTGGAGCAAGACCCCGCCGACCGCATCACCTACATGGTGTCGTCCCCCCCAGGTCGCTTTCTGTTGGGCAACGCTCAGTTGCCTGCGCCGCCCGCACAGCCCATCACGCTGGGCGAGCCGTTGCTGTACCACGCACAGGTGGACAGCCGCACCGTGCGCGTGGCCTTGCTGGAGGTGGACTACGGCAGCGAGCCCGCCCGCCAGCGCCTGCGGGTGCAGGTGGCTCAGAGCCTCACGGTGCGCGAGCGCATCGCGCAGGAGCTGCTGGAACAGCTGCTGCTGCCCATGGGCCTGATGGGCCTGGTGCTGAGCGCACTGGTGTATGCCGGTGTGCTGCGCGGCCTGCAACCCCTCAAGCGGCTGGAAGCGCAGATTGAGCGGGCCGGCAAGCGCAGCCACAACGCAGCAGACCCGCTACCGCCCATTGAACTGACCTCGGCCCCGCAAGAGGTGTATTCCCTCGCCAGCACCATCAACCGCTTGCTGGAAGCCGTGGCCCGCGGGCAACAAAAGGAAAAGCGCTTCCTCAACGATGCAGCCCATCAGCTGCGTACGCCGCTGGCAGGCCTGATTGGCCAGACCGAACTGGCCCTGCACGAAAGCCATGAGCCCCAGGTGCGTGAGCGGCTGCACAAAGTGCTGTCGGCCGCCCAGCGCAGTGCCCACCTGGTTCACCAGTTGCTGCAACTGGCACGCTCAGAAAGCAACGTGCCCATGCAGCCGTTGGACCTGCCGCAACTGGCCTGCGAAGTGGCACGCGAATGGACCGCCAAGGCCCTGGCCGCGGGCATTGACCTGGGGTACGAAGGCGAGGAGCAACTCCGCGTGCTGGGCCACCCCCTGCTGCTGCGCGAAGCGCTGAACAACCTGATTGACAACGCACTGCACTACGCTGGCACCGGCGCCACGGTCACTGTGCGGGTACACCTCACCGCCCCTGGCATGGCTGCGCTGGCAGTGGAAGATGATGGCCCCGGGGTGCCCGCAGAGCATCTGGGCGACCTGTTCGCGCGGTTCTGGCGCGGGTCAGACAAGGCCGGCGGTTGCGGCCTGGGCTTGTCCATCGTGGACGAGATTGCCCTGCGCCATGCTGGGCAAACCTTTGCAGAGCCCGTAGTACCCCACGGCTTGCGCGTGGGGATCTCGCTGCCAGCCCTGCCGCCCTAAGAACCTGTCAAAGGCTGGCAGGAACCCTGCTCAGATGGCCTGAATCAGCTTTTCGAGTTTGACGGCATCCACCGCGAAAGCGCGAATGCCTTCTGCCAGCTTTTCCGTCGCCATCGCGTCTTCGTTCAAGGCATAACGGAAGCTTGGCTCGTCGTAGGTCACGAAGGGCAGATCCATCGCCTTGGCGGCATCGGCGCTCAAGGCAGGCTGCAGGGGGGCTTCGGTGGCGGCCAGTTGGGCCAGCAGCTCGGGGGCAATGGTCAGCAAATCGCAGCCTGCCAACGCCGTGATCTGGCCTACGTTGCGGAAGCTCGCGCCCATCACCTCGGTGGCAATGCCAAAGCGCTTGTAGTGGTTGTAGATCTGCGTGACGGACTGCACGCCAGGGTCGTTGGCGCCAGCACGGGCGGCCTCGTCCCAGCTCGCGCCCGCCTGCTTCTTGTACCAGTCGTAAATGCGGCCCACAAAGGGCGAGATCAGCTGCACCTTGGCCTGGCCGCAAGCCACTGCCTGGGCAAACGAGAACAGCAGCGTGAGGTTGGTGTGGATGCCCTTGCGCTCCAGCTGGGCAGCGGCCTGAATGCCTTCCCAGGTGGCGGCGATCTTGATGAGCACACGGTTGATGTGGATGCCTTCGGCCTGGTACAGCTCAATGATGCGCTCAGCGCGCGTGACGGTGGCGCTGGTGTCAAAGCTCAGGCGGGCATCCACTTCGGTGGAAACGCGACCCGGCACATGCTGGAGGATTTCGCAGCCAAAACGCACCAGCAGGCGGTCAATCACCTCGTCCATCGCACGCCCTTGCCACTTGGCCACGGTGTCCTTGAGCAGAGGTGCGTACTCAGGCTTTTGCACCGCCTTGAGGATCAGCGAAGGGTTGGTGGTGGCGTCTTGCGGACGGAACTGGGCCAGTTGCAGAAAGTCGCCAGTGTCGGCAACCACGGTGGTGAACTGTTTGAGGGCGTCGAGTTGGTTCATGGCGCCATTATTCCGCATTGGTCCGGGCAGCTTCGGTACTACCAACCACCGATACGCCATGCACACCCAAGCTCAGCTGCACCTCGTCCCCCACGGCCAGCACATTGTCCAGATCAGACGACACCACAAAGATGGGGCCCAGCGCGGTCTCAAAGGTGTATTCATAAACCGCACCCAAGTAAGCCCGCTTGTCCAGCCGGGCGGGTAGCATGCCCGCGCCCTGGCGGTGAATGCGCCAGGCCTCAGGCCGCACCGCCACCTTCACCGGGCCGCTCGTCACCGCCGTGCGGGGGCGCAGCACCAGCGGGCCCAGCGCCACTGTGCCGTCAGCGCCAGCCACTGCCGGGAACAGCATGGCCTCGCCCATGAAGCCGGCCACAAATTCGCTGTGCGGGGTTTCATACAAAGCGCGGGGCGAGCCCTTTTGCGCAATCAGGCCCTGGTTCATCACGATGATCTGGTCGCTCACCGCCATGGCCTCGGCCTGGTCGTGCGTGACATAGGCCACCGTGAGCGACAGGCGCTGCTGCAGCGCGCGGATTTCTTCGCGCATCTCGCGGCGCAGACGGGCGTCGAGGTTGGACAAAGGCTCGTCAAACAGCAGCACCTCAGGCTCGAGCACCAGCGCGCGGGCCAGCGCCACACGCTGCTGCTGGCCGCCGGAGAGCTCGCTGGGCAGGCGGTCGTCATAGCCGACCAGGCCCACGCCGCGCAGCGCCTCCACTGCCTTGGCGCGCGCGGGCTCTTTGGCCAGGCCCGACATGCGCAGCCCGTACATCACGTTCTCGACCACGTTCATGTGGGGGAACAGCGCATAGCTCTGGAACATCATGCTGACGTTGCGCTGCGCGGGGCCGAGCGTGGTCACATTTTTGCCGCCGATGAAGATCTCGCCCGAGGTGGGCGACTCCAGCCCCGCAATCATGCGCAGCGTGGTCGTCTTGCCGCAACCCGAGGGGCCGAGGATGGTGGTGAGCGTGCCGCGCGGCACCTCAAAGCTGATGCCCTTGACGGCCAGCGCCGCGCTGCTGTCAGTGCCATAGCGCTTGGTGATGTTGCGGAACACGATGCCCGCGTCTTCGATGTTGTTCATGGTTGTCTTTTCAATGGACGATGACGCGAATTAACGGGCGTGGCTCTATGCGCGGGACGCCGAGCAAGGGCCGCCCCGCAGTGAGGGCGTCGTCCCCCTTGAGGGGGAAGGCGCCGAAGGCGACTCAGGGGGTGCTTCCTCGTCTGCCAAGCTTGCGGTCGCCCACAAGCCACTGGATCAACCCGGTGGAGGCCGACATGAGCAGGATGAGCACGGTGCAATACGCCAGCGCCACGCCATAGTCGCCATTGCCCACGCGGCCAATGATGTAGGTGGTGGCCAGTTCGTTCTCGGCGGTGACCAGGAAGATCACCGCGCTCACGGTGGTGATGGCGCGCACAAAGCTGTAGACCAGCGCCGCCACCAGCGCGGGCTTGAGCAGCGGCAGCACCACATGGCGCAGCGTCTGCAGGCTGCCGGCACGGAGCATGACCGAAGCCTCGTCCAGGGATCGATCCAGCTGCTTGAACGCCGCCGTGCCCGCACGCACGCCCACCGGCAGGTTGCGGAACATGAAGCACAGCACGATGACCAGTGCCGTGCCCGTCAACTCAAACGGCGGCACGTTGAACGCCAGGATGTAGCTCACGCCCAGCACGGTGCCCGGGATGGCAAAGGCCAGCAACGCTGAAAACTCGAATGCGCCCTGCCCCCGGAACTCGGTGCGCGCCAGCAGCCACGCAATGCCAATGCCCAGCGCGGCCGTGAGCGGCGCCGAGATGGCCGCCAGCTTGATGGTGGTGAAGAACGAGTTCCACGCCGTGCCCGCCCACACCATGCCGAACTCGCCCCATTCCACATTGAACGCGGTGCGGAAGTGGTTGAGCGTGATGGTGTAGTCGCGCCCCCAGGTCTGCACAAAGCCGCCAGCCAGCGCAAACAGGTAGACGATGAGGGTGAACGCCATCCACGGCAGCGCAATCGAATGCACCACCCGGCGCACGCCCGTGGGCAGCGGCATGGCAATGCCCGCATCGCCCTTGCCCGACACGGTGGTAAAGCTCTGCTTGCCCAGCAGCCCGCGCTGGATGGCAAACACCGTGAGCGCAAAGAAGGTGAGCACCCAGGCCAGCGATGCCGCACGCCCCTGGTCGTACTGAGCGCCCACGATGGCGAAGAAGATTTCGGTGGACAGCACCGAGAACTGCCCGCCCACCACGATGGGGTTGCCGAAGTCGGCCATGCTCTCAATAAAGCCCACCAGGAAGGCATTGGCCAGCCCCGGCTTAAGCAGCGGCAGCGTCACGGTCATGAACGTCTTGTGCGGGCTGGCGCGCAGGGTTTGCGCCGCCTCTTCCAGGCTGGGCGCCACGCCCTGCACCACGCCGCGCATGATCATGAAGGCAATGGGGGTGAAGGCAAAGGTCTGCGCCAGCCACACGCCAAACCAGCCGTAGAACCAGCGCGTGGGCGGTATGCCAAACGCGACTTCCAGAAACTGGTTGACCACACCCGCCCGGCCAAACAGCAGGATGAGCCCCAGGCCCACCACAAACGGCGGCGTGATGATGGGCAGCAGTGCAATCACGCCCAGGGGCCGCGCATAGCGGCGCGAGGCGCGCTCGGCCATCAGCGCCATGAAGGTGCCCAGCAGCGTGGTGCTGGCGGCCGTCATCAGCCCCAGGAACAGGGTGTTCCACGCCACCCCGCAGCGCTGGCCCGACCCGTTCAGGCAAGCGAGGCCAAAGTTGCGCTCCTGCGCAATGCGCTCCCACATCACCGCCAGTGAGAAGGGACCGTCTTCCAGAAAAAACGCTGCACTCAAGGCCTTGAGCACCGGGAACACGATGAACAGCGCGAGCAGACTGCCGCTGCACAACACTGCTGCGGCCACGAACAGATCGCCCTTGAAAAAGCCACGGCGTGCGAGCCCAAACGCTGCCAGCACCAGCAGCGCCGCCAGCGCCAGGAAGGCGCCCCAACCCATGCCAGGCTGGCGCGCGCCCAGCTCGCCCCAGCTTTGCGCCACCCATTCCCAGGCCCAGCCACGCGCGCCAATGGCAAAGCCGCTGACCAGCAGCCCCAGCAAACCCAGCCCGCCGCCCAACAGCAGCACGGCGCCCTGCCTGCGCCCCGCTGGCATGAGCGATGCCGCTCCGGCCACGGCCAGGCCGATCAGCCCCAGCCACAGCCAGGGGCGGCCAAACGCCACGGCTTGCATGAGGCCGTTGGCAGCCTGCTCCGACGAAAAAACCTGGCCCACGGCCAGCAGGCCATTGGTGTCTTGCTGCGCATACCAGGGCAGGGCCAGATAGCCCAGTACACCAATGCACAGCCACAACCACAGCGGGCGGTTCACGGCCCCGTGCCGGGTCGCGAACGCATTGCTGGCGTGAGCCGCCAGCGGCGATGCCGGTGCCGACATCGCTCAGCGCGCAGCGTTCTGGACTTCTTTTTCCCAGCGCGCAATCAGGCGGCGGCGCTCGGCGCTGGCGCCGTACTTGGCGTAGTCGTAGTTGATGAGCTTGATCTTGGACGGATCGGTCATGCGCGGGTCTTTGGGCACCTGCGTGTTGCTGGGCAGCTGGAACTGCTTGGCTGCCAGGCCAAACTGCTGCCCTCCGGGCGTCAGCGCCCATTCATAGAACTTCTTGGCGGCCTCGGTGTTGGGGCCGTTTTTCACGATGCTCATGGAGCCCACTTCAGCGCCCGTGCCTTCAGACGGCGTGACCGAACCCACGGGGAAGCCGTTGACCGCCTCGGTGGTCACATCGTGCACAAAGCTCACGGACACGGTGGTCTCACCCCGCGCTGCGGCCTTCACGGGTGCCGTGCCGGAACGCGTGTAGGTGCTGATGTTGGGGTGCAGGGCCTTGAGGTATTCAAACGCCTTTTCCTCACCCATGAGCTGCACCAGCGTGGCGATCATGGTGTAAGCCGTGCCGCTCGATGCGGGGTTGGCCATCTGCACCTCGCCCTTGAACTCGGGCTTGAGCAGGTCGGCCCACGACTGGGGGGCTTTCAGCTTGCGCTTGGCCAGCAGCTCCGTGTTGTAGCCAAAGCCCAGCGGGCCCAGGTACACGCCCACGGTGCGGTACTTGGAGTCAGCCGCCTGTTTCTGTGCCCAGGGGTGCAGCTGTGCGAGCTGGGGCGATTTGTATTCCAGCGTGAGTCCCTGCTCGGCCGCCTGCAGGTGCGGGTCGCCCGTGCCGCCAAACCAGATGTCGGTCTTGGGGTTGGCCTTTTCGGCGTTGAGCTGCGCCAGCGCCTCGCCCGAGCCCTTGGCCGTCATGTTGACCTTGGTGCCGGTGGTCTTGGTGTACACCGTGGACATCAGATTGCACCACTCGGCCTGCACCGAGCAGATCACGTTGACCTGCCCTTGCGCCCAGGCCCCGGAAACCGCCAATGCCAGCGCCGAACCGATGAAAAGGTGTCGCACCATTTTTTACTCCTTGGTCATTTTTTTGTAACACTGGCATGGTAGCCCCACGCAGGGGCGCTGTAACCGGGGAAACCACCCAAAACGGAGAGGGCAGCGTTCTCGTTGCTCGAGATCAGCGAAACCGAGTTACAGTCAAATCACACCAGCTTGTGACCCCCATGCACCTCGCGCCCATCGCCCCCCTGCCTTTTTGCTCGCGCCCGGCCCGTGGCAGCGCCCGCCTGATTTGCCTGCACAGGAGTGCCCATGCTTGAACGCATCACTGCATCCTTGAGTTCCCTGGCCCCGGCAGAGCAGCGCGTGGCCAAGCTGGTGCTGACCGACCCCCGCGCCTTTGCCCGCCTGCCCGTGCGCGAGCTGGCCGAGCGCGCCCATGTGAGCAAGCCCACCGTGGTGCGCTTTTGCCGCAGCATGGGCTACGACGGGCTGGCCGACTTCAAGCTCAAGCTGGCTGGCAGCGTGAGCGAGGGCGTGCCCTTCATCCACCGCAGTGTGGACGTGGACGACAAGACGGGTGATGTGCTGGTGAAGGTGGTGGACAACGCCGTGGCGGCCTTCCTGCAATACCGCAACGCGGCCAGCACCGTGGCGCTGGAGCGTGCGGCGCAGGCCATCTCTGACACCTGGAAGAAGGGCAAGCGCATCGAGTTCTACGGCGTGGGCAACTCGGGCATCGTGGCGCAGGATGCGCAGCACAAGTTCTTCCGCCTGGGCGTCACCTCTATTTCGAGCAGCGACGGCCACATGCAGGTGATGAGCGCCACCCTGCTCGGCCCTGGCGACTGCGCAGTGATCATCTCCAACTCGGGCCGCACGCGCGACCTGATGGACGCCGCCGACATTGCCCGCAAGAACGGCGCCGTCACCATTGCCATCACCGCCAGCGGTTCACCGCTGGCCAGCACCTGCAACATCCACCTGGCCGCCGACCACCCCGAGGGGTACGACCGTTACAGCCCCATGGTGTCGCGCCTGATGCACCTGCTCATCATTGACGTGCTGGCCACCTGCGTGGCGCTGCGCATCGGCAGCTCGCTGCAACCCATCCTGCAGCAGATGAAAGAAAACCTGCGGGCCAAGCGCTACGCGTAAATCCTGGCCGTCAGGCCAGGCCAGTGCACGCCTTCTCAGTCCAGCGTGACACCCGCGTCGCGGATCACCTTGCCCCACTTGGTAGTCTCGGCCGCCAGGAAGGCGTCGCAGGCTTCGGGCGTGGTGCCTTCACCGAAGGTGCCCATGGCTTCGAGCTTCGCCTTGGTTTCTTCGCTCTGGATGATGGCGTTCACCGCGTCGGACATGCGTTTGACGATGTCGCGCGGCGTGCCTGCCGGAGCAATCATGCTGGCCCAGGTGCTGCCCACCATGCCGGGAATGCCCTGCTCGATGAAGGTGGGCACATCGGGCAGCATGGGCAGGCGCTTTTCGCTGGCCACGCCAATCAGCGTGATGCGGCCCGCCTTGGCAGGCTGGATGAGGTTGGGCGGTGGGTCGAGAAACAACGGCACTTGCCCGCCGAGCAGATCGGTGAGCGCGGGGGCCGCGCCTCGGTAGGGAATGTGCACCATGAACGTCTGCGTGAGCGACTTGAGCAGCTCGCTCGTCAGGTGCGCGGCCGAGCCGGTGCCTGATGAAGCAAAGCTCACCTTGCCCGGGTTGGCCTTGGCGTAAGCCACCAGTTCCTTCACCGTCTTGAACGGCGCATTGGGCGCCACGGCAGCCACCAGGGGCGACACGCCCATGAGCGACACGCCCACCAGGTCCTTGCGCGGGTTGTAGGGCAGTTTGGGGTACAGCGTGGTGTTGGCGGTGAAGGCCGGAATCACCACGCCAAACGTGTGCCCGTCGGGCGCGGCCTTGGCCACGGCTTCCACACCGATGATGCTGTTGGCACCGGGCTTGTTGTCGATCACCACGGGCTGGCCCAACTGCTTTTGCAGGCCCACGATCAGCAGGCGCGCCATCTGGTCGGTGAAGCCACCGGCGGTGTACGGCACCACGATGCGAATGGGGCGGCTGGGCCAGCCGGACTGCGCCAGTGCGGGCAGCGCGGCCGTGGCCAGCGCAGCGCCCGTGGCCTGCACGATGCGGCGGCGGGAAAGGGATGCGTTCATGGTGTTGTCTCCTGTATCGTTTTTCAAACAAAAATAGCTGCTAGCGCTTGATGAATAAGCGCCAGAGGCATTTTTTGCTTGAACATGGCGAAGGCGTCCTCAGTCCATGCGGATGCCGCTGGTGCGAATCACCTCAGCCCACTTGGTGGTTTCGGCTTTCAAAAAGCTGCTGAACTCCTGCGCGCTGGAGCCCACGCCCTGCACGCCCAGTTCGGCAAAGCGCTTCTTCATTTCGGGGCTGGCCACGATGGCGCGGGTTTCGGCCTCCAGCCGCTCCAGCACGGGGCGCGGTGTGCCTGCGGGGGCGAACAAGCCGTTCCACTCGCTGACCTGAAAGCCGGGCACACCAGACTCGGCCACGGTGGGCACGGACTCCCAGCCCTCAACGCGGCGGGGTGACGAGATGGCCAGCGCCCGCAGCTTGCCGCTTTTGACGAACGGCCCGCTGGCCGTGGTGGCGCTGAACATCATGTCCACCTGCCCGCCGATCAGGTCGGTGAGCGCGGGCGCGCCACCCCGGTATGGGATGTGGGTGATCGCCACTTTTTGCCCCTGCTTGAACAGCTCGCCCGCCAGATGCTGCGCGCCGCCGTTGCCAGCCGATGCGTAGGTCAGATGGCCAGGCCGCGCCCTGGCGGCCTTGGCCACATCGGCCACCGACTGGAAGGGTGAGTTGGCAGGCACGACCATGAGCAGCGGCACCTGCAGCACCAGCGAGATGGGTGCAAAGTCTTTGGCCGCATCAAACGGCAGCTTGGGGAACAGGCTGGGGTTGACGGTGAAGGCTGTGGCGTCAAGCAGCAGCGTGTAGCCATCGGCCGGGGCCTTGGCCACCGCCGCAGCGCCAATCGTGCCGCTGCCGCCAGGGCGGTTGTCCACCACCACCT
>ERZ650300.62-NODE-62-length-51095-cov-9.223452_pt1 | contig 51095 bp, 33 predicted proteins | sample MGYA00376236_ERZ650300 | MGnify/ENA primary metagenome ERZ650300 (study PRJEB26733, sample SAMN07839303) | wastewater metagenome | biome: urban; feature: wastewater treatment plant; material: waste water | place: USA: North Carolina | collected 2016-04-28 ...
GATAATAAAGACGAAAGACAGAATTTTAATTATGAAAATAGCGCAGGAGATATTTTGACTTCAAAATATATGGATCAATTTGCTAATGTTAATGTAATTCGTTTTGCTGAATTGTTATTAATTCGTGCAGAAGCTAATATTCGTTTGAATTCGGCTATTGGAGACACTCCTACAAACGACATTAATAAAATTCGTAATCGTGCTGGAGCTACTGCTATAGCAACTCCTACTCTAGATGACGTATTGACAGAAAGAAAATTAGAATTAGCGTTTGAAGGATTCTGGATCCATGATGTTAAAAGAAACAAAGAGAATGTTATTGGTCAATCAAAAACATACCTTTATAATGATCCACGTTTAGTATTCCCAATTCCATTAAGAGAATTGAATACAAACAAAAAAATCACTCAAAATCCTGGATATTAATCTTCTTTTGTGCAGTACTTTTAAAACCACTCCAAAATTCGGGGTGGTTTTTTTATACGCTAAAAAAAAGGCATACCATCAAAACGATGGTATGCCTTTTAAAGCTAATCAATAGAAATAATTCATTTATTCAATGGGTAAAACTAATGTTGAAGTTACTGCCTCCAGCACCTGAAATGCCTTCTCTGCCATTTTATTTCCTTTAGTATCCAATAAAGGATTCACCTCAACTACTTCTATACAAACTACTTTTTTGGTCTTAATGATTTGATCTATTATAGCAATCACTTCATATTGATCAAATCCTTTGGCTACTGGTGTTCCTGTTCCATAAGAAATCAAGTCGCAATCCATTGAATCAACATCAAAAGATATATACAAAACTTCGCAATGAGACAGCTTTACCAAAGCTTCTGCCACACAAGTCTCTAAACCTCTATAACGCACTTCATCTACTTTATAATTGCGAATAGACAGTCGTTCCATTTGTTGGTCTTCTGCTTCTTCCGTATCGCGAACCCCAAAATACACCAAATTTTCTGGCTGAATTTTAGGTCCTTTGTACCCTATCTGTTTCATTTCTTCCCAATACTTTTGAGTATCAGAATCAACAGCATTTGTTTTAGCATCCAAATTATCATTCGCTAATGCTGCCGCCAAAGGCATACCGTGAATATTCCCGGATGGCGAAGTATAAGGCGAATGCAAATCAGCGTGCGCATCAATCCAAATTACCCCAACATTTTGTTCGGGAAATGCAGATTTTATGCCACTAATCGTTCCTAACGCCGAGGAGTGGTCTCCTGAAAGTACAATAGGAAAATAATCCTTTAAATTTTTCTGAATCGAGTTATTCAAACGAATACACTGTTCCACTACGTGCTCAATACGCTTGGCTACTGTACTTCTATCTTTATCATAAATCGACTCGTTGTGCGTTTTGATATCTTCAAAAGGAAACTGGTTAAAATAATCACTTCCTTGATTGATAGCTGCAATTTCAATAGCATCTACTCCTAAATCAGACCGTGAGTTCCCGCTCCGATATCCGATCTATTTTTAATTAATTTAATGGGCTTCATACAACTTCCTAGATAAAGTCATTTAACGCTTTTTCAATAATCGCTAAACACTCTTGAATTTGCTCTTCGGTAATTACCAATGGTGGTGCAAAACGAATTTTGTTTCCGTGAGTTGGTTTGGCTAACAAACCATAATCTCTAAATCGTAAACAAATATCCCAAGCCAAATCAGAATCTTCATCGCTGTTGATGACAATAGCATTCAGCAAACCTTTTCCTCTTACCAAAGCAATCAATGGATTTCTGGCAGCTATATCATTTAAACCTTGTCTTAATATATTTCCTAAACGATCTGCGTTAGCAGCCAAATTCTCATCTTTTATCACTTCCAAAGCAGCAATAGCCACGGCAGCAGCCACTGGATTTCCACCAAAAGTAGAACCGTGTTGCCCTGGTTTGATCACATTCATAATCTCATTATTGGCCAAAACTGCCGATACTGGATACACTCCGCCAGAAATGGCTTTCCCTAGAATAAGAATATCTGGTTTTACCTCAGGTGTTTTTTCACAACCTTTTTCACAAGAACAATTCCCGCAAGTAGCCAATAAACGACCGGTACGAGCAATTCCAGTTTGTACCTCATCAGCAATAAAAAGAGCATTATGTGCTTCACAAAGCGCTTTAGCTTTAGCCAAATAGCCTTCGGACGGCACATAAACTCCAGCTTCACCTTGAATAGGCTCTACTAAAAATCCAGCAATATTTGGCGAAGATTGTAACGCTTTTTCTAATGCATCGATATCATCATAAGGTATTCTGATAAAACCTTCGGTGAAAGGACCAAAACTTTTACGCGCTCCTTCATCATTAGAAAAAGAGATAATAGTAGTAGTTCTACCGTGGAAATTATTTTCGCAAACAATCACTTGTGCTTGATTTTCTGGAATACCTTTCACTTCATACGCCCATTTACGGCATAATTTTAAAGCAGTTTCTACCGCTTCAGCTCCAGTATTCATTGGTAAAACTTTATCAAAGCCAAAATAATCTGTAATATATTCTTCGAATACGCCTAATTTATCATTGTGAAAAGCACGAGAAGTTAAGGTCAACTTTTGTGCTTGATCAATCATCGCTCCAACAATTTTTGGATGACAATGTCCTTGATTCACGGCTGAATAAGCAGAAAGAAAATCAAAGTATTTTTTTCCATCAACATCCCAGACATAAACTCCTTCCCCTCGCTCTAAAACTACCGGTAACGGATGATAATTATGTGCGCCGTATTGGTCTTCTTTTGCAATCAAAACTTCGGATTTTGAAGAGAGAATTTGTTCTGTATGTATCATTTTATAGGTCTTTAATTAATATTTCAGAGACAAAAGTAATATAATTAATTTAAATATTTGCAAAAAAAGTAAATTTTGACTCATTTTTTTCTTTAAAAAAATATTTTTTTGTTTTTTTTACACTTATTAAAGTCATTTTGTTATTTTTAAAATCGAATTAACGCTTTCATTTTGAAATGAAATAAAAATAATTACTTTTATAAATGAAATAAAAAGTGATTTTAACTTAAAAATACATTTAAAAATGGAAGTATTAGACGAATTTGACATCAATATTATTAAGGAATTAGAGAAAGATGGTAGAATGGCTTTTTCTGCTATTGCCACTAGTCTCAAAATTTCGAATACGATGGTGCATCAACGAATCAACCGATTAATTGACCAAGGTGTAATTACTGGAATCAAACCTGTAATTAACGAAAAAAAGATTGGTTATGACTGGGGTGCTTTTACCGGTATTACCTTAAATAAAGATGCCGATTCAAAAAGAGTTATTGACGAATTGAAAGAAATTCCAGAGATAACCGAATGTTATTTTATTACTGGCTCCTTCACCTTATATATAAAGTTGATTGCAAAAGATCACGAACATATGAGAAAATTGCTGTATGAAAAAATAGATAACATTCCAGGTATAGCCAAAACCGATTCTATAATCGAGTTAGGTTGTGCCTTTAAGCGCAATGTAACCTTATAAACCACTAAATAATGTTCCCTGATTTTCTAACCAAACCAACCAAAAATGGCATTTTACTAGTTTCTTCTTTTCTTTTATCATTCAGCTTGCTGGCTTGTAGTAGTGATTCTAACGAATCCGAAAAACCAACTCCAACCCCTACTACCTACACTCCTATCCCCTCTTCAATAGGAATCGTGGGAGACCCGAAAGATGTTACAGTAACGACTAGTGCTGGAACTGTTTTAATGGGAGGTTCTACTGATGTAGACAGTGCAATGAAATGGATGATCAACAAAAGCATCGGAGGAGATGTAGTAATCATTAGAGCATCAGGGGCAACAGGTTACAATCAATACTTATACGATTTAGTAAAAGTAAATGGCATCCGCCAAGTAAATTCTGTTGAAACCTTACTTATAAATAGTGTAGAACTTGCCAACAATCCAAAAGTAGCTGAACGCATCAAAGAAGCGGAAATGCTTTTTATTGCTGGTGGAGATCAAGCCAATTATATCCGATTCTGGAGAAATACCACTGTAGAAGAAGCACTGAATTACCTAATTAATGTAAAAAAAGTACCCGTTGGAGGAACTAGTGCAGGTTGTGCCATTCTTGGCGAAGCTGTATTTACCGCCGAAAACAATACCATAACTTCCGAGGAAGCGCTCGTAAATCCTTTCAATTCAAAAATTACTTTAGCAAAAAGCGATTTCATCAACAATCCTTTTCTTAAAAATACAATTACCGACACCCATTACAACAATCCTGACAGAAAAGGAAGACACATTACCTTTTTAGCTCGCTTAGCCAATGATTTTAACTGGCAAGAACACAAGGGAATCGGTGTAGAAGAAGAAACTGCGGTGTGTATTGACGAAAATGGAAAAGCAGTAGTTTACGGAACTGGAACTGCTTATTTCTTGAAAGGCAGTAGTGAAAAACCTGAAAAATGTAGTCCAAACAATAAACTCAATTGGGTAAACAATAAAAAAGCCATTCAAGCCTACTTAATCACAGGTAAAGAAACTGGAAATGGCTCTTTTGATTTGACCAATTGGAGCACTGTTTCTGGTGGAACCTCCAAAAATATGTATGTTACTGATGGTGTTCTTTCTATAGAATAAACGAAGTAACATCAACCCATTCTGAATACTTTTTCACTATTAATACCATTTATTATGCAATTGCCAAAAGTAAGACTAAACCAGCTTTTTATTACCCTACTTTTACTATCAACCACTATAGTTGAAGCTCAAAAAAACAAAGGAAAATTATTCATCATTGGTGGCGGAAAACGCTCTGATGTATTGATGAATCAAATGCTAAAAGTAGCTGACTTAAAAACCAAAGATTTTATTGTGGTGCTTCCGATGTCTAGTGAAGAACCTGATAGTGCTTATATTTATTTCAAAAAACAGTTAAGTAAACTTACACCTCACCCTATCGTAATGCTCAATTTTGATAAAACCAGCAGTCAAAATAAAGTTCTTACCGATTCGCTTCAAAAAGCCAAACTCATCTTCATAAGTGGTGGCGACCAAACCCGTTTTATGGGCGTCGTTCGCGGAACTCCTATTTATGATGCCATTCACAAAGCCCATCAAAACGGGAGCACTATTGCAGGAACTAGCGCAGGTGCAGCGGTTATGTGTGAAAATATGATTACGGGGAACCAAAAATTAGAAACCAAATACACCGAAACCTTTGACAATATCCGTTATGATAATCTTGAAATCAACTCAGGATTGGGCTTAGTAAAAAACGTAATTATTGACCAGCATTTTCTAAAAAGAAGTCGTTACAATCGCTTACTGACAGGCTTAGTCGATTTTCCTAATCATATTGGAATTGGAATTGACGAAAGTACCGCCATTGTCGTGAGAGACAAAACTGTCGAAGTAGTTGGCGAAAGCGAAGTCATCGTGGTTAAAAATCCTAAAGAAATCAAGAAAGCGCCAAAGAATCATCTCGTTAGCATCAAATCTTTAGAAATGAGCGTTTTGATTGAAGGTCAAAAATTTAATATTCAATAAAACGAAATCGTCATTTACAACAAGTCTGCGCGAGCAATTTAAAATTATCGAACTCCTGAAAAACAAATGTTATGTGAGATAAACATCGATAAATAAAAGTTGACAACTTAAATTATTGGCAACATCAATTATCATATTTTATTTCATTAAACATTGTTCTCGCAAAGGCGCAAAGACGCAGTAATCACAGAGCTTTCTTTGCGGCTTTGCGACTTTGCGAGGAATCAATAAAAAACTTGGCACTATTTTGCTTTCAATACTTATTTATGACAACTGACAATTAAATTTTATACATATGAAAACACAACACTATTGGGCCATTGTTTGGATGCTACTATTGAGTCCATTTGCTTCAATTTGGGCACAACAATTAACGGCTTCGGAAGTAAAACGAATGGAGCAACAAGCCAAACAAGTCACCATCATCAGAGACAATTGGGGCATTGCTCACGTATACGGAAAGACTGATGCTGATGCGGTTTTTGGTATGTTGTACGCGCAATGCGAAGACGACTTTAAGCGTGTCGAAATGAACTACATCGATAAGTTAGGACGTTTGGCTGAAATAAAAGGCGCTAGCGTTTTGTACAACGATTTAGAAACCCGTTTACTTATTGACGCCGAAGAAGCCAAAGCCGATTACAAAAAAGCAGCACCTTGGCTCAAAAAATTAATGAACAGTTATGCCGATGCCATCAACTATTACTTGTACAAACATCCTGAAGTAAAACCATTATTGCTGACGCGTTTTGAACCTTGGTTTCCTTTGCTTTGGACCGATGGCAGTATTGGCGCAATTAGCACCGCCGATTTAACCACTGGCGAACTGAAAGCTTTTTACTCTGGCAACAACGACAAAGTAGCTTACATTGAAAGAGATGTAAATGTGCAAACGGGTTCTAATGGATTTGCCATTGCTCCTTCAAAATCGGTGACGGGTAATGCGCTTTTGTACATCAATCCACACACAACTTTTTATTTCAGACCCGAAATCCAAATCAGTAGCCAAGAAGGATTGAATGCCTACGGAGCCGTGACTTGGGGACAATTTTTTATTTACCAAGGTTTTAATGAAAACTGTGGCTGGATGCATACGTCTTCGAATGTAGATGTAGCCGATATGTATGCCGAAAAAATAGTCGACCAAAAAGGGAAACTTTTTTATGAATACGATGGAAAATTATTGCCAGTAAAAGAAAAAAACATCGTCATTAAGTATTTGGACAAAGGACAAATGACTTCCAAAACCATCAAGACCTATTTTACGATTCACGGTCCGATTATGGCTAAGCGAGATGGAAAATGGATCAGTTTGAAATCCAAAAACCGCAATATGGAAAGTTTGGTCCAAAGTTGGGTGAGAACCAAATCAAAGGATTTCAAGGACTACCAAAAAGCAATGGATTTAAAAGCCAACACGTCTAACAATACTGTGTATGCCGACAACAAAGGCAACATTGCCTATTGGCACGGGAACTTTATCCCAATGCGCGACAAAAGCCTCAATTGGGCCAAAGTAGTAGATGGAACCACTTCCAAAACCCAATGGAAAGGTTTGCATCCAGTATCTGAAACCGTGCATTTGTACAATCCAAGTAACGGTTGGTTACAAAATTGCAACTCCACGCCCTATTCTGTAGCAGGCAATAACAGCCCAAAAGAATCCAACTATTTGCCATATATGGCGCCTGACGGAGAAAACTTCAGAGGAGTTAATGCCGTTCGTATTTTCAGTCAAGACAAAAAATACACGCTAGACGAATTAATTAAGGATGGTTACGATACCAAACTTTCGACTTTTGAAGTGTTACTTCCTGCTTTGATTGACAATTTTGAAAAAGACGCTCAAGCTCAAGAACCTAAATTCAAAGATTTAGAAGCTCCTATTCAAGTGTTGAAAAATTGGAATTATTACTCCAATGTAAATTCTGTGGCAACTACTTTGGCTAATGAATGGGCTTTCAAATTGAATCCAATTTTGCAAAAAGTCTACATCGACGAAGGTGAAAAAGACCAAGTAGAAAATATGACCGAGTTTGCCAAAACTGCTGGCATTGATGATATGCTACCACAATTGCGAGAAGTTATACAAGAACTGCAAACTAAATTTGGAAAATGGGAAATTCCGTGGGGCGACATCAACCGTTTTCAACGTCCATCGGGAGATATAGACTTAACATATGACGACAATAAAGAAAGTTTAGCAATGGGAACCGCATCGGTATTGTGGGGAAGCTTGCCTGCTTTCAAAAGTTCGTACCAAAACAACAGCAAAAAACGATACGGTTACAACGGCAACAGCTTTATTTGTGCGGTTGAATTTGGTCCAAAAATAAAAGCCAAGTCTTTATTGGCAGGAGGAAATTCGGGAGACCCCAACTCGAAACACTTTTTTGACCAAGCCAAAATGTATCAAAACGCCCAATTCAAAGACGTTTTATTTTACAAAGAAGACGTCCAAAAAAATGCTGAGAAAACCTATCATCCAGGTGAGTAATCTCAATCTATATTTTAAATACCCTCGTAAATTTTTCACGAGGGTATTTTTTTTGAGTAATATTACTGATATTTGTTAAAAACTAACCCTATGAGAAATATAACTGTCCTATTCTTGACGCTACTATTGTGTAGTCTATCAAGTAATGCCCAATTAAAAGCTATTTCTTATCAAGATGGCAATCAAAAACTAAACGGCTTTGCGATTCAACCCAAGAAAAAAAGCAGCCAAAAACCAGGAATTCTGATTCTTCCCGCGTGGAAAGGTATCGATGACCATTCCAAACAAACCGCAATCGAATTATCAAATCTTGGGTATCACGCCTTTATTGCTGATATTTATGGCGAAGGAAACTACCCAAAAGACAATGCCGAAGCTGGGAAAAATGCAGGTTATTACAAAAAGAACACCGATTTGTATCAAAAAAGAATTAGCCTAGCCTTGGCACAACTCATTCAATCTGGCGCTAATGCTGATAATATTGCCGTGATTGGTTTTTGTTTCGGAGGAACAGGTGCTTTAGAAGCCGCACGAGGCAATATGAACATCAAAGGAGTGGTATCCTTTCACGGTGGCTTAGGTAAAGATGCAGCTCGTACCACTACTCCAATCCAAGCTAAAGTTTTAGCTTGTCACGGTGCCGATGATCCTTTTGTTCCCAAAGAAGAAATTGCAGCCTTTCAACAAGAAATGCGCGATGCCAAAGCCGATTGGGAAATGATTTATTATGCCAATGCCGTGCACTCCTTTACCGATCCAAATGCAGGAAACGACAACTCCAAAGGAGCTGCTTACAATGAAAAAGCTGCAAAACGTTCCTTCGAACACATGCAACTTTTCTTAAACGAAATTTTAAAAAAATAAAAAAGTTAACCGCAAATTCGAAAATTGATAGAAATTCAAAGCAAAAAAATTCACTCTAAAGCTATAGAAAAACAACCGCAAATTCGCAAATTGAAACTATACCAACGAAAAAATAATTTGCGAATTTGCGGTTAATTAAATTAATGCATTCGTGGCCATACTAACCCACTACATCCCCTAAAATAATTTGAATTTGCGTTAAATAAAATCCATAAAAATGATCCAAAAAGCACTAGTATGTGCTGTACTTGTTAGCCTTTCATGTACGGCACAAAACAAAACCAAAGCAGCTCCTATACAAAAATACCTGGCTACCATTACCCAAGCCGACCTAAAAAAACACCTGACTATCGTAGCTTCCGACGAAATGGAAGGACGTGACACAGGAACCGAAGGCCAAAAAAAAGCCGGTCGCTATCTCATCGAACAATACAAAAAAAATGGCATTTCCTTTCCTGATGGTGCTACCGACTATTATCAAAAAGTACCCGCCGAGTTCATGAAATCCAATTATGGTCCAAAACTCAATGATTCCGAAAATATTTGGGCATATATCAAAGGGACTGAAAAACCGGACGAAATCTTGGTCATTTCTGCCCATTACGACCATGTAGGTGTTAAAAATGGTGACGTTTACAACGGCGCCGACGACGATGGCTCAGGAACCGTGGCACTTTTAGAAATCGCACAAGCCTTTCAACTGGCAAAAAAACAAGGTCACGGGCCTAAACGTTCCATCTTAATTTTGCATGTAACAGGCGAAGAACATGGCTTGCACGGTTCTCGTTTTTATGCCAAAAACCCATTATTTCCTTTAAAAAACACTATCGCCGACATCAATATTGACATGATTGGACGTCGCGATTTTGACCATCCCAAAACCAACAATTATGTGTACGTTATCGGTGCCGATAGATTGTCGAGTCAACTGCACGACATCACTGTGGCCGCCAACGAAAAATACACCAAATTGGACTTGGATTTCAAATACAACGACAAGAAGGATCCCAATCATTTCTATGAGCGTTCCGACCATTACAACTTTGCTAAAAATGGCATCCCGTCGGTATTTTTGTTCAATGGCGTACACGAAGACTACCATAAAAAAACCGATGAAGTCAGCAAAATAGAGTTTGATGCCCTAGCCAAAAGAACCCAATTGGCCTTTGCTATGGCTTGGGAATTGGCCAACAGACCCGAACGCATCGTAGTAGACAAACCTTTACAATAGAAGCCTTTTATGGAGCAGGAAAAATAGGCTCTTTTGCCAACATAGGTCCCGCCATCCGCTGTATCTTTGCTTTTTTAAAGAAAAAAAGCAAAGGATGCCGCTGCTGTCGGGGCTAAAAGAAAATAGTGTTGATGATTTTGAAAGAAAAAAACAAAGCAAAACGAACTTTCTGGTTGTATTGAGAGAAAGTTTGTTTCTCCTATGTACAAGTTGGCAGTAATATTGACACCGAACCAGAAAAAAAAATTATCTTCTAGCCAAAAATACTCATATAGCTTAGAAAAACTATTCATTTGTAAAGTTTCAATTAGGAATTGGCTTTAGCCCGTTCTTTAAAATGAACATCTTATTAGGCTTTAGCCAAAATCTACTATAATTTTCGGCTAAAGCCAATATGGAGCAAATGCTAATTTAATTCCTCCAGATAAATCTGGAGGCAATTAAAAATGAGGAAAAACTAAAAAACACTATTCTAACCTGAGTTGAGGATTACTATTCATTTGCAAAGATTCAATAGGAATGGGCTTTAGCCCATTCATTAAAGTGAGTTTCTTATTCGGCTTTAGCCAAAATCTATAATAATTTTGGCTAAAGCCAATATGGAGCAAATGCTAATTTAATTCCTCCAGATAAATCTGGAGGCAATTAAAAATGAGGAAAAACTAAAAAACACTATTCTAACCTGAGTTGAGGATTACTATTCATTTGCAAAGATTCAATAGGAATGGGCTTTAGCCCATTCATTAAAGTGAGTTTCTTATTCGGCTTTAGCCAAAATCTATAATAATTTTGGCTAAAGCCAATATGGAGCAAATGCTAATTTAATTCCTCCAGATAAATCTAGAGGCAAATAAATTTTAGGAAATACTAAAAAACACTTCACTAAAAAGCAAAGCCTTCACTACAAACCACAAAAAAAGCCTTGAATTTCTTCAAGGCTTTTTATTCTGGGTGGCTGACCGGGTTCGAACCGGCGACCCGCGGCACCACAAACCGCTACTCTAACCAGCTGAGCTACAACCACCATTTTGCTTAGCGGTTGCAAATATAGAACAATTGTTTGCTTCTGCAAAGATTTTTTCAAAAAAAATACTAGAATTTTACTTCAAATCACTTAAGCTATTGACAGCCAAATACCTTTCGGCAGTAAAACCTTCGGCGTGTTCGAGTCCTGTTAAACGTCCTAAATCTCGAGAACGATAATTCAAGCTTTCCAAAAAGTTTTTGCTAGAAATGGGCGATTCGGGTTCTTTGGAATTAGGGTCGTAAAACTGAGAACTATAGGCCAAAATAGCCGCTGTTTTTTGCTCCACGTAACCTGTAATATCGACTACGAAATCTGGCACAAGGTTTTTCCACTGCATATAATGGTAAACGACTTTGGGACGCCACGCTTTTTGTTCTTCGCCATCTAAACTGGTCGTAATCCGAATCAATCCTGATAAAAAACAAGCATCTGAAACCAGTTGGCTTCCTTTGGGATGGTCGATATGACGGTCATCAACGGCATTGCACAACACGATTTCGGGTTGGTATTTGCGAATCATTTTTATGATTTCGAGTTGGTGTGCTTCGTCATTTACAAAAAAGCCATCTCGAAATGCTAGATTCTCTCGCACCGAAACGCCTAAAATTGCCGCTGCTGCTGCGGCTTCTTTGTCTCTAATTTCGGCCGAACCTCGCGTGCCCAACTCCCCTCTTGTCAAATCTACGATGCCTACTTTTTTTCCTAAAGCGACTTCTTTTAAAATAGTGCCAGCACAGCCCAACTCTACGTCGTCTGGATGGGCACCAAAAGCTAATATATCTAGTTTCATAAATTTAAAATTTTAAACAGCTAAGGCTGTTATTGACTTTGTATGATTAAAATTTTCTCTTTTACCCAAATAACGACTTACAAAACGGAACCCAAGAAATCACTTTGTTGCTCTCTAGCCCCGATGGCAGTGGCATCCTTTGCCTTTTTCCTTTAAAAAGGCAAAGATATAACGGACAGCGGGACTATTGCTGGCTAAGAAGCCTTTTGTTGCTGCTCCTCATCAAGCTACTGTTCCATTTTGTCTAAGACCCTTTTCATCGTCATTGATTTGTTGACACTTTCCTGCCACTCGCTTTCGGGCATACTGTCTTTGGTAATGCCGCAACCCATATACAAGTGCACTTGTTCGTGATCGACTTGCATACAACGCAAATTTACAAACAAATCGGAACTTGAATCGATATTTAATTCGCCTAAAAAACCGGTGTAAAAACTGCGATTATAGGACTCGTTTTGTAGGATAAAATCTTTTGTAACTGGCGTTGGAAACCCACAAACCGCGGGAGTTGGGTGCAATAAATGAATGATTTGTTGCAAGGTGTTTTCTTTTTTCCAACGTCCTTTGATATCGGTTCGTATATGACAAATCGCGCCGGCTTGAACGGTATAAGGTTCCGAAATCTGCAAGTCATCGGTGTAAGGTTGCAACTGCGAAACAATATAATCGGTTACCAGTTGTTGTTCTTCTTTTTCTTTGGTGGGCCAAATCACCGTTTCGGCATCCGAGACTTTTTGTGTTCCTGCCAAAGCAATCGTTTGGAAACTAGTACCAGAAGTCTTGAGCAATTGTTCGGGCGTGGCGCCTAACCAAAGACCCATTTCGGGATGAAAAAAGCAATAGACAAAAGCCGTGGGATAGGTTTGAAGCAAACGCTCAAAAACGATATTTATATCAAAGTTTGGTATGGTGACTACTTCTTCCCGAGAAAGAACCACTTTTTGAAAAGCACCATTTTGAATGGCGGCAACCCCTGAAGCAACCAATTGTTCATACTGTTTCTGCTCCTTCTCCGTTGGATGACTAATTTCAGGCAATGGAATCGTTATATCTTTCTTTTCAAAGGAAAAATAAAGGCTCTCGGAAACTGCTTTGGGGATAATATATTTTTGGTCGCCATCAAAGGAAGCAAAAATAAAACCTTCCTCTGAACAATCGCTTACTTTGTACAATGTAGCATCGAATTGAAAAAGACCTTTGAGTTGCGAAGCATTGGGTTTACGATAGACCACAAAAGGCAAACGCAATTGCTGGTGTTCGTTTATTTTGGAATATAGGGTGTGCATCTTACTTTTTCTCTTTCGATAAAACCATATTGGTCAGTTTACATAAGGAAATCAAATTTCCAGCTTCGTCGGTGATTCTTATTTCCCATAAATGTACAGTTTTACCTTTATGAATAATTTTGGCTGTGCCGAAAACTACGCCTTCGCGTATGCTTTTTAGATGATTGGCCGAAATTTCAATCCCGCGAACTTCTTGCTCTTTAGGATTGATAAAAAAGTGGGAAGCCGCACTCCCAACACTCTCTGCCAAAGCAACCGAAGCACCGCCGTGCAACAATCCCATAGGCTGATGTACTGCTGAATTGACTGGCATTTTGGCCACCAAAAAACCTTCGCCAGCATCTATATATTCTATATTTAAGGTCTCCATCAACGTATTCTTCGAAAAGTCATTGCAAAATTGGAGCATTTTTTCTTTGTTTATTTCCATCGTAAGTATATTTCCCGTAAAAATAAGCGAACTAATTGGTCAGTACAAACCAATCACTGTTTTTTAGTATAATTGACTAGATTTAAAGGCAACAGCCATAACCATCAAATTTGTAGGATTTGCGATGGCATATTCTAATTAATCGTTATTTTTACCAAAAAAAAAAATAAGAAATGCGCTCCATTGCTTCCGTTTTTATTCTTGGAATTATACTAGTACTTGGTTCTTGCCGAGCTGATTTTGAAACTGTGGCTAGCACGGGCGATTTGAAATTTTCTAAGGATACGGTGTATTTAGACACGGTTTTTACCAACATTGGCTCGAGTACTTATCAACTAAAAGTCTACAATAAAAGCAAAAACGACATCAATATTCCAATCATTCAATTCGAAAAAGGACTCAATTCGAAATACCGAATGACCGTAGACGGACAGCAAGGAACAGCAGGTAAAATCTTCAAAGACATTACGTTGTTGGCCAAAGATAGCTTGTATATTTTCATAGAAACCACAGCAAGTATCGCTGATGCCAACCCTACTGATTTTTTGTATACCGATAAAATTCAATTTGATAGTGGTGCCAATTTACAAACGGTTGAATTGGTTACGCTAATTCAAGATGCTATTTTTCTTTATCCGCAGCGATTCGCAGATGGTACGACCGAAACCCTCCCGATTGGAAGCGAAAAAATAGAAGGTTTTTATTTGGACGAAAATGACCTAATCAACGGCAACGAGTTACATTTCACCAAAACAAAACCCTATGTTATTTATGGTTATGCCGCAGTTCCTTCTGGAAAAACAGCTGTTTTTGATGCGGGGACTCGGGTGCATTTTCACGCCAATTCTGGATTAATCGTAGCCAATCAAGGAAGTATTCAAATCAACGGAACCACCTCGACCACAAAAGCTTTAGAAAATGAAGTCATTTTTGAAGGCGATCGTTTAGAGCCCGGATTTTCTGATGTTGCAGGACAATGGGGAGCGTTATGGCTAACCAACGGAAGCACCAATAACCGCATCAACCATTTGACTGTAAAAAATGCAACCATCGGACTTTTGATTCAAAATAACGATGGAACTACAGTACAACTAAAAAATACTCAAATCTATAATTCTAGCAACTACGGCATTCTGGCTCAAACAGGAAAAATCGTAGGCGAAAATGTAGTAATAAACAATGCAGGTGTAGCGAGTTTGGCTTGTTTGTATGGTGGAGACTATCATTTTACGCATTCTACTTTCAATAACAATTGGAACAGTTCTTCACAAGTCGCGGTTTTGGTCAGCAATTTTATTACTGGCGCCGTTCCTGAGTCTAAAGATTTGACGCAAGCTACTTTTAATAACTGTATCATCTACGGTTCTTATTCTAATGAAATGCTGTTGAATAAAAAAGCTACTTCGGTTTTCAACTATCAATTCAATCATTGTTTGCTTAAATTCAACAATAGCAGTAATTTATTTACTAATGACCCTTTATACAAATTTGAGACGGATGCCACTCACTACAGCGGGATAATTTTAAACAAAGACCCTAAATTTTTCAAAGTCAATCAAAACCAACTCAACATTGACAATACTTCTGCGGCATTCGCCAAAGGGAATTCTAGTTATTTAATTCCATTAGATATTTTAGGAACAAGCAGAACCTTGCCTCCTGATTTGGGTGCTTATCAAAATAAAGCGTTTCCTAAAAAATAAAATAGCAAAAAACCTTCTATAAGAAAAATAGCATTTATTTAATGATTTGATTACATAGTAGCTAAGGATGTGAAGTAAGTTTGTTGGAATTTTTTAATCAAATTTCACATTATGAAACAAATCTACTCCCTACTTTTATTAGTACTCTTTTCAGTGAGTTTTGCCCAAGCTCCAGCTGGACACTATTCGACCGCAACAGGTACAGGCTACACGCTAAAAACCCAATTGTACAACATTATTAAAGACCATACTGTTATTGATTATGCAGGGTTATATGTCACCTATCAAACTTCTGATATTGACAATTTTTTCGAAAAAGACGGTTCCGTTTTAGATATGTATTCGGAGAATCCTGCAGGAACAGACCCTTATAACTACAGCATTGCAGCCACTCAAAGATGTGGTAATTATACCAACGAAGGTGATTGTTATAACAGAGAACACATTATTCCACAATCCGTTTTTAATGAACTTTCACCAATGGTTTCTGATGCTCATTTTATTACGCCAACCGATGGAAAAGTAAATGGAATCCGTTCTAACTATCCGCATTCAGTTGTAGTAACGCCTTCACAAACTACCTTAAATGGAAGCAAACTAGGAACAAGCACAACAGCCGGTTACAGTGGACTGGTTTTTGAACCCATCGATGAATTTAAAGGAGATATTGCTAGAATGTATTTTTACTTTGCTACTCGATATGAAAATACCGTAGCAGGTTATAACTATGCTATGTTCAACAACACCAGCAATCAAGTTTTTACTACTGCTTTTTTAAATCAACTATTAGCTTGGCATAATCAAGACCCCGTAAGCGCAAGGGAAATTGCAAGAAACAACGCCATTTATGCAAGACAAAACAATAGAAATCCATTTATTGATAACCCAAACTATGTAACCGAAATTTGGAAAGCAGGCACCGTTGATACTGAAGCACCAACTGCTCCAACCAATCTAGTAGTAACCGAAACCACTACCAATTCAGCAACTTTAACTTGGACTGCTTCAACAGATAATGTGGGCGTTACAAGTTATGATGTATACGTAAATGGTACTTTAAAAACTTCAGTAACTGGGGTAACCACAACCATCACTGGTTTAGCAGCTGAGACAGCTTATACCTTTTATATAATTGCTAGAGACGCTGATAGAAATTCTTCTGTAGCGAGTGCTTCTGTAACTGGAACTACGAAAGCGCCTGCCGCTGGAACAACCGCTTGTGCTTCTGAAAATTTCGAAAACATACCTGCTAATGCAACTTCTTATGCTACTCGCACTTGGACAAATGGCGGAATTACTTGGACAGCAACTGATGCAAGAACCGACCAACCATTAAATAATAGAGCAATAATCATTAGAAACGGTTCTCTTACTTCATCTTCAGTAGCCAATGGAATAAAAGATTTGACAGTTACAACCAAATTAATTTATACAGGAACCTCTGGAACATTTAAACTCAATGTAAATGGAACCGAAGTAGGAACCATACCTTACAGCGCCACCTCTACTACTACAACAATTCCAAATATTAATATAACAGGAGATGTAATAATCAGCATAACTGGAAACAGTACTGCTTCAAATCGAGTATTATTTGATGACCTTTCTTGGAGTTGCAACACAATACTTGCAGTGGATGAATTAGAAAAAGAGAGCTTTGCCATTTATCCTAATCCTTCTAATGGAACGGTAAAAATCAATTTTGAAAATGCTAACGACAAACACGACGTTATCATATTTTCAGTTTCGGGACAAAAAGTTTTTGAAAAAGAATACAATAACACCGCTACTGCGGCTGTAAATAATCTTCAAAAAGGGATTTATTTGGTAAAAGTCGCAAAAGAAGGAAAATCAACAACCAAAAAGCTAATTGTAAATTAGATAACGATAAAATAATTTTATTTGAAGCGGCAGCAATTGCCGCTTTTTTTTTAGGCCTTAATTAACTAAATTTGCACCGCAATACAACAAACCCTACAACAATGATTCATTTCTTTGAAAACCAAAGTAACACTGTTTTTGCCGTACACACGCAGAACGAAATTTCGGCTCAAGACATCTCAAAACTCAACTGGCTATTTGCTGATGCCACTAAAATAGAAAAATCCGTCTTGTCGGATTTTTTTGTTGGTCCACGCGCCACTATGATTACGCCTTGGAGTACCAACGCAGTTGAAATTACTCAAAATATGGGTATTTCTGGTATCATCAGAATAGAGGAATTTCAACGTGTTACCGAAGATTTTTCGGATTTTGACCCTATGCTTTCGCAAAAGTTTAGCGAACTCAATCAAGATATTTTTACCATCAATATCCAACCAGAACCTATTTTAGAAATCGAGGATATTGAAGCCTATAACCAATCTGAAGGTTTGGCATTGAGCCCAGAAGAAGTAGAGTATCTTTCTGATTTGGCAACCAAATTAAGTCGAAAATTAACCGACTCTGAGATTTTTGCGTTCTCGCAAGCGAATTCAGAGCACTGTCGTCACAAAATTTTCAATGGAACTTTTGTAATTGATGGTGAAGAAAAACCGACTTCTCTTTTCAAATTAATTAAGAAAACCTCAGAAACGAATCCAAACGATATTGTTTCTGCTTATAAAGATAATGTGGCTTTTGTAAAAGGACCAAAAGTGACCCAATTTGCACCAAAAAGTGCCGACAAACCAGATTTTTACGAAGAAAAAGAATTTGACGCCGTACTTTCCTTAAAAGCTGAAACCCACAACTTCCCTACTACTGTGGAGCCTTTCAACGGAGCTGCAACAGGTTCTGGTGGAGAAATTCGTGACCGTTTGGCAGGAGGACAAGGTTCGTTGCCATTAGCAGGAACAGCGGTTTATATGACTGCGTATTCTCGATTAACCTCCTTCGACTCCGCTCAGGATGACAGACCTTGGGAAAAAGGAATGGCAGAAAGACCTTGGTTGTACCAAACACCAATGGATATTTTGATTAAAGCTTCGAATGGAGCGTCTGATTTTGGAAATAAATTTGGACAACCGTTGATTACGGGTTCTGTTTTGACTTTCGAACACGAAGAAAACAACCGTAAAATTGGTTATGACAAAGTCATAATGCAAGCGGGTGGAATTGGTTACGGAAAATTAGACCAAGCGATAAAAAAGAAACCTACCGCTGGCGATAAAATCGTTATTTTAGGTGGAGAAAACTATAGAATTGGAATGGGTGGTGCTGCGGTTTCATCAGCCGATACAGGTGCTTTTGGCTCTGGAATTGAGTTGAACGCCGTACAACGTTCTAATCCTGAAATGCAAAAACGTGCTGCGAATGCCATTCGTGGACTTGTAGAAAGCGACCATAATCCTATCGTATCAATTCACGACCACGGAGCGGGTGGACACCTCAACTGTCTTTCGGAATTAGTAGAAGAAACCGGTGGATTGATTGATTTGGATAAATTACCAGTGGGTGACCCAACGCTTTCTGCTAAAGAAATTATTGGTAACGAATCACAAGAACGTATGGGATTGGTGATTGGTGAAAAAGACATTGACACCTTACAACGTATTGCCGATAGAGAACGTTCTCCAATGTACCAAGTTGGTGACGTAACGAACGACCATCGTTTCACTTTTGAATCCAAAACTACAGGAGTAAAACCTATGGATTATGCTTTGGAAGATTTCTTTGGAAGTTCTCCAAAAACGATAATGACAGACAAAAAAGTAGCTGTAAATTATACAGAACTAAATTATACTACTGAAAATATCCCGAACTATCTTAATCAAGTACTGCAATTAGAAGCGGTTGCTTGTAAAGACTGGTTAACGAATAAAGTAGACCGTTGTGTGGGAGGTCGCGTAGCCAAACAACAATGTGCTGGTCCATTGCAATTACCACTGAACAATGTGGGAGTTATGGCTCTAGATTTTAAAGGCAAAGAAGGAATTGCGACCACAGTGGGGCACTCACCAGTAGCTTCGCTGGTTGATCCTGTAGCGGGAACAAGAACCGCGATTGCAGAAGCACTTTCTAATATTGTTTGGGCTCCGCTAAAAGACGGTTTACAATCTGTTTCTTTATCGGCCAACTGGATGTGGGCTTGTAAAAACGAAGGTGAAGATGCTCGTTTGTACGAAGCAGTGCAAGCGTGTTCTGATTTTGCCATCGAATTAGGAATCAATATCCCAACGGGGAAAGATTCACTTTCTATGAAACAAAAATATCCTAACGACGAGGTTATTGCTCCGGGAACAGTGATTATTTCGGCGGCAGGAAATTGTACTAATATTACCAAAGTTGTAGAACCTGTTTTACAACGCAATGGCGGCAACATTTACTATTTGAACTTATCTCAAGATAGTTTCAAATTGGGAGGTTCATCGTTTGCTCAAATTTTGAACAAAGTAGGAACCGATGTGCCAAGCATTACCGATGCAGCTTATTTTAAAACCGCTTTCAATACCTTACAAGACGCTATCAAAAACCGCCAAATTAAAGCGGGTCACGACGTAGGTAGCGGTGGTTTGATTACTACTTTGCTAGAACTTTCGTTTGCCCAAGTAGACTTAGGTGCTACGTATGACTTGAGTGTTCTTGGTGAAGCCGATACCGTAAAAACATTATTCAATGAAAACATTGCTGTGGTTTTCCAAGCCGATGCAGCCATTGAAGCCCTTTTTGCCGCTCAAAATATTGAAATTTTCAAAATTGGAACCGTTACCGAAGGAGATTTGGTGACCATCAAAAACAATGCAGATACGTTTACTTTCAATGTAAATGAAACAAGAGATACTTGGTTTAAAACGTCTTATTTATTAGACGCTAAACAATCTCGTAACGGCATGGCTGAAGCGCGTTATGCGAACTACAAAAACCAACCGTTAGACTATCAATTCCCAGCGCATTTTGACGGAAAGAAAGCTACCATTGACGCTAGTAAACCTAGACCAAAAGCAGCTATTATCCGTGAAAAAGGAAGTAATTCCGAGCGTGAAATGGCCAACGCAATGTACTTGGCTGGTTTTGATGTAAAAGATGTACATATGACCGATTTGATTTCGGGTCGTGAGACCTTGGAAGACATTCAGTTTATTGGTGCTGTGGGTGGTTTCTCTAACTCGGATGTTTTAGGCTCTGCCAAAGGTTGGGCAGGTGCTTTCTTGTACAACGAAAAAGCCAATACCGCTTTGAAAAACTTCTTCAAACGTGAAGATACTTTATCTGTGGGGATTTGCAACGGTTGTCAGTTATGGATGGAATTAGAATTAATCAATCCAGAACATAAAGTACACGGAAAAATGCACCACAATACTTCGAACAAACACGAGAGTATCTTTACCTCGGTAAAAGTGCAAAAAAACAACTCGGTGATGCTTTCTAGCTTAGAAGGCGCTACACTTGGGGTTTGGGTGTCACACGGTGAAGGAAAATTCCATTTACCTGAACAAGAAGCGAATTATAATATCGTTGCAAAATATGGTTACGAAGGCTATCCTTCTAACCCAAATGGTTCCGATTACAACACGGCTATGCTATGTGACACAACAGGTCGTCACTTGGTGATGATGCCGCATATTGAGCGTTCTATTTTCCCTTGGAACTGGGCACATTACCCAGACAACGGGCAAAAAGATGAAGTTTCACCTTGGTTAGAAGCTTTTGTAAACGCTAGAAAATGGATTGAAAAACAATAAAACATTTTTTTACTTTTTTATAAAAGGCTCATTCAAATAGGAATGAGCTTTTTTTATCAAAAGTTGAAATGATAATGACAACAAAAAAGAAACCATAATTCCTCATAGCCCCGATGGCAGTGGCATCCTTTGCCGACGGGGTTCGGCGGGAAAGATATAACGAACAGCGGGACCCGTGACAACAAGAATACCTTTTGTTGCTGCTCCTTACAAATACTAAAAAAATAATACATTAATCCGAGCACGCCCCTTGCTCAAAATCTACCCTAATAACTAAACTAACCTACTTATGAAAAAAAAATCTTTATGGCTTATGGCCCTTTTGATGAGTGCTAGTGCCACTTTTGCTCAAATCAAAACGACAAAAATTAAGAATCAAAACACCGAACACTACATTACTACCATTATCAATTATCCTATTGCGGGACTTTATGCGTTGCAAAAACAAGTTGAGCCTATAACGGTTCTCAATGCCGACGGAACTGGAATGATGCAAAATGAGGATTTGGTAAAAGAACCAATTGTTTGGGGAATTGAATGTTCAGAATCTGGAATTCCGATTTTTAAAGAAGGATTTGATAGCGCAGCCTATTCGTTTTGGTACAAAAAAGCGAAGGCTACCGAGGAAGAAGAATGGACTTACCAGTCCTTTACGATTCATTTTAATAAAATGAAAATGTTTATTGCGGGTGAGCGCTTTAAAGAGTTTACAGAAGAAGAGTTAAAAAGGTAAAAAGTCAACTCACTGAAGGTCTTTTGTTTGAGGATTTGTTTTCAGCATAAAGCGCCTGAGTAATCGTTTTTAACACAAATTTTTCAATTTCAAGAAATCGATTTCGCTGAATACCAACTAATTAGTATTCAGAATAATAATTAGTTTTTAAAAACCTAAAAATGTTAGCATTTTTTATTTAATTTGCGAAAAATTCAATTCATTTATAATGGTAAATATCACACGCCTATTTGATTTTCCTTACTATCAATTAGAGAAATTCAACTCAATTCCCGATGCTTTGGTGACTAAGCAAAATGGAGTTTGGAACAAAACTTCAACCGAAGAGTACATTGCACAATCGAATACTATTTCTAGGGCTTTGATTAAAATGGGCATTCAAAAAAACGATAAAATTGCCATTATATCCTCCAATAATAGAACCGAATGGCATATTATGGATATTGGTGTACTCCAAACCGGAGCCCAAACCGTTCCTATTTATCCAACTATTGGCGAAGAAGACTACGAATACATTTTGAACCACTCTGGTTCTATATTGTGTTTTGTTTCGGATATTGAAGTCTACAATAAAGTAAAAAACATTCAAGCCAATGTTCCTGCTTTGAAAGAAGTGTATTCTTTTAATGAAATTGAAGGTTGCGAAAATTGGACTTCGCTACTGACTCTTGGTGCAGATACCAGCAATCAAGATGTGGTAGAAGACCGCAAAAACAATGTGACCACTCAAGATTTGGCTACCATCATTTATACTTCTGGAACTACTGGAAAACCAAAAGGAGTAATGCTTTCGCATCAAAATATAGTTTCGAATGTATTGAACAGTGCGCCAAGAATTCCGTTTGAACCCGGAAAAAATACGGCGTTAAGCTTCTTGCCTATTTGCCATATTTTTGAACGAATGATTTTGTACTTGTACCAATATTATGGTGTCTCGGTTTACTTTGGAGAATCGATTGAAAAAATTAGCGATAACATCAAAGAAGTACGTCCAAACGTAATTACAGCAGTTCCGCGTTTGCTAGAAAAAGTATACGACAAAATTTATGCTAAAGGAGCTGAACTAACGGGTATTAAAAAAGCCTTGTTCTTTTGGGCAATCAATTTAGGATTACGTTACGAACCTTATGGAGCGAACGGGTTTTGGTATGAATTACAATTGAAAATTGCTCGAAAACTAATTTTCAGCAAATGGAAAGAAGGTTTGGGTGGTAATCTCGATTTAATGGCTTCAGGAAGTGCTGCTTTGCAACCGCGTTTGACTAGAGTGTTTGCTGCTGCCGAAATCCCAGTAATGGAAGGTTACGGATTAACTGAAACTTCGCCTGTAATCTCAGTGAACGATATGAGAAACAAAGGGTTTAAAATTGGCACTGTAGGTAAACTAATCGACGGTGTTGAAGTAAAAATTGCTGAAGATGGTGAGATTCTTTGTAAAGGTCCAAACGTAATGATTGGCTACTACAAAGATGAAGAAAAAACAAAAGAAGCACTTGCCAATGGTTACTTCCATACTGGAGATATTGGTAACATTGATGCTGAAGGTTTCTTGAAAATCACCGACCGTAAAAAAGAAATGTTCAAAACCTCTGGTGGAAAATACATTGCTCCACAATTGATTGAGAACACTATGATACAATCTCGTTTTATTGAACAAATTATGGTAATTGGTGATGGCGAAAAAATGCCGGCTGCTTTCATTCAGCCAAGTTTTGAATTCATCAAAGAATGGGAAAAACTACACGGCATTGAAGTAGGTAAAACCAACCAAGAAATCATTTCTAATCCAAAAGTAATTGCACGTATTCAGGAAGAAGTAGATCACTTGAATGCTAAATTTGGAAATTGGGAAAAAATCAAACGTTTTGAGTTAACACCAGATGTTTGGTCTATTGATGGCGGACAACTTACCCCTACTCTAAAACTTAGACGTAAAATTGTACTAGAAATGTACAAACCACTTTATGAGAAGATTTATGGTCAATCATAAAAATACGATTTAACATCAACCTAAAAGTCCTGAATTTGAAATTCAGGACTTTTTTTTGGTGCAATGCATTTGAGATATTTTGTGAAAACATTTTGTAGATTTCTCTCTCTTTCACTATTTTTCAACTTTACTTCTTTCTGTTAGTAAAATCATAAAGTATTGGCAAAAAAAATAATTTAACAACACCATAAACTCCTGAAAAACAAAGGAGTTTTTTTATTTTTATAAAAAAATTTAAAAAATAATATGCATGCATAGTATTTTTTATATATATTTGAAATCGATATAGTAAACTATGAAAGACAAAACAATTGATTATGTTTTAAGAGCAACATGGCAAGCCGTTTCTAGAATGTATAACGAAGAAGCCGCCAAATATGATGCAACGATGGCAACTGGATTTGCCTTATTGAGTATTGACAAAGAAGACGGAACGCCATCGACTGCTTTAGGTCCTAGAATGGGAATGGAAGCAACGAGTTTGACCCGAACTTTGAAAACTATGGAAGAAAAGGGACTAATCTTCAGAAAAAAAAATCCAGACGACGGTAGAGGGGTTTTACTATATCTAACTCCTTTTGGAAAAGAAAAAAGAGAGCTTTCAAAAAATACAGTGCTAAAGTTTAATGAAACGGTTAAACAACATGTTTCGGAAGAAAAATTAGCCCACTTTATGGAGGTCGCCGAAATCATCAACGAATTGATTCATGAGAAAAGCATTTTCACAACTACTGAAAATGAATCTAATGAAAATACAATGATGATGAGTGAAAATACACAACAGTAACTTACTGCTTAAAAAGCGACACAACAATCAAAAAATAAAATAAAAAAAATAAATAGTAACTAAGTATGAAACGCACAATTAAAAAAGTCGCAGTAATCGGATCTGGAATTATGGGTTCTGGAATTGCTTGCCATTTTGCCAACATTGGTGTTGAAGTCTTGCTTTTGGATATTGTTCCAAGAGAATTGACGGATGCAGAAGCCAAAAAAGGATTAACTCTCGAAAGCAAAATCGTGAGAAACCGATTGGTAAATGATAGTTTAGCTACCGCTTTAAAATCAAAGCCCTCTCCTATTTACAATCAAAAATTCGCAAACCGTATCAGTACTGGAAACACTACTGATGATATGGCGAAAATTGCAGGTGTAGATTGGATTATCGAGGTAGTTGTTGAGCGTTTAGACATCAAAAAATTGGTTTTTGAACAAATTGAAAAATTCAGAAAACCAGGTACTTTGGTAACCTCAAACACTTCTGGTATTCCGATTCACTTCATGAGTGAAGGTCGTAGTGAAGATTTCCAAAAACACTTCTGCGGAACTCACTTTTTTAACCCTGCGCGTTACTTGAAATTATTCGAAATCATTCCAGGTCCACAAACTTCAACAGAAGTTCTGGATTTCTTAACTGGATACGGTGAAAAATTCTTAGGAAAAACATCGGTTGTAGCCAAGGATACTCCAGCTTTTATCGGAAACAGAATTGGAATCTACGGAATCCAAAGTTTGTTTCACTTAGTGAAAGAATTAGGATTAACTATTGAAGAAGTTGATAAATTGACAGGACCAGTTATTGGTCGTCCTAAGTCGGCTACCTTCAGAACGGTTGATGTTGTTGGTCTTGATACATTAGTACACGTAGCCAACGGAATCTACGAAAACTGTCCAACTGATGAGCAACACGAGTTGTTCAAACTACCAGATTTCGTCAACAAAATGATGGAAAACAAATGGTTGGGAAGTAAAACAGGCCAAGGTTTTTACAAAAAAGAAGGCAAAGAAATTTTATCTTTAGACTTAGACACTTTAGAATACCGTGCTGCAAAAAGAGCTTCTTTCGCAACTTTGGAATTGACAAAAACAATTGACAAACCCATCAATAGATTTAAAGTTTTAGTAAAAGGAAAAGACAAAGCGGGTGAATTCTATAGAAAAAGTTTCGCTGGAATGTTTGCCTATGTTTCGAATAGAATTCCTGAAATATCAGATGAATTATACAAAATTGACGACGCTATGAAAGCTGGTTTTGGATGGGAAAATGGTCCATTTGAAATTTGGGATGCCATAGGTGTTGAAAAAGGAATTGAAATTATGCAAGCTGAAGGTCTAGCACCTGCTGCATGGGTTACTGATATGATTGCTGCTGGAAATACTAGTTTTTATACTGTAAAAGAAGGGGCTACATATTTCTACAACGTTCCAACAAAATCACAAACAAAAGTTCCTGGTCAGGATGCATTCATCATCTTGAACAACATACGCGAAACCAAAAAAGTATGGAGCAACAGTGGCGCCATTATTCAAGATTTGGGAGATGGTATCTTAAACTTAGAATTCCAATCTAAAATGAATACTATTGGTGGCGATGTATTGCAAGGAATCAACAAAGCCATCGATCTAGCCGAAAAAGAATACCAAGGTTTAGTAATTGGAAATCAAGCGGCAAACTTTTCTGTTGGAGCCAATATTGGAATGATTTTCATGATGGCTGTAGAGCAAGAATACGACGAATTGAACATGGCTATCAAAATGTTCCAAGATACTATGATGCGTGTACGTTACTCTGGAATTCCAGTAGTAGTTGCACCACACGGTATGACATTAGGTGGTGGTTGCGAAATGAGCTTACATGCTGACAAAGTTGTAGCTGCAGCTGAATCGTACATTGGATTAGTAGAATTTGGTGTAGGTGTAATTCCTGGTGGTGGTGGTTCAAAAGAAATGGCGTTGAGAGCGTCTGATTTGTTCCGTAAAAACGACGTAGAATTGAACGTACTTCAAGAGTATTTCTTAACAGTGGCTATGGCCAAAGTATCTACATCTGCTTATGAAGCTTTTGACTTAGGTATTTTACAACATGGTAAAGACATAGTGGTAGTCAACAAAGATCGTCAGATTGCTGAGGCTAAAAAACATGCTTTATTGATGGCCGAAGCTGGTTACACTCAACCTATTCGCAGAAAAGATGTAAAAGTATTAGGAAAACAAGCCTTGGGAATGTTCTTAGTTGGAACTGACCAAATGCAGGCTGGTAAATACATCTCTGAACACGACAAGAAAATTGCCAACAAATTGGCCTATGTAATGGCTGGTGGTGACTTATCTGAAGCGACCTTAGTATCTGAACAATACTTATTGGATATCGAAAGAGAAGCTTTCTTATCACTTTGTACAGAAAGAAAGACATTGGAGAGAATTCAATTTATGTTAACTAAAGGGAAACCGTTGAGAAACTAAAAGCCCCTAACCCCCAAAGGGGGAACAAGGTGGTGAACTAATACTAATTTAAAATCCTATTTACCCCTAATAGGAATTCCCCTTCGGGGGCTAGGGGGCTAATATGAAAACAGCATATATAGTAAAAGCTTATCGTACAGCCGTAGGAAAAGCACCAAAGGGAGTTTTTAGATTCAAACGCCCTGATGAATTAGCGGCAGAAACCATTCAATATATGATGAATGAGTTACCTGATTTTGACAAAACCCGTATTGATGACGTAATGGTTGGAAATGCAATGCCAGAAGCTGAGCAAGGTCTAAATGTCGGACGTTTGATTTCTTTAATGGGATTAAAAGTGAATGATGTTCCGGGAGTTACCGTAAACAGATATTGTGCTTCTGGATTAGAAACTATCGGGATGGCAACTGCCAAAATCCAATCTGGAATGGCGCATTGCATCATTGCAGGAGGAGCTGAAAGCATGAGTTATATTCCAATGGGAGGTTACAAACCAACTCCAGATTACAAAGTGGCTGCAGCTGGTCACGAAGATTACTATTGGGGAATGGGATTGACTTCTGAAGCGGTAGCAAAACAATTCAACATTTCTCGTGCTGACCAAGATGAGTTTGCTTTTCAATCGCACAACAAAGCCTTGAAAGCCCAAGCTGAAGGAAAATTTGACAACCAAATTGTACCTATTACAGTTGAGCAAACTTTTATCAATGAAAATGGTAAAAAAGAAACCAAATCGTATGTAGTAACTAAAGATGAAGGACCTAGAGCTGGTACTTCATTGGAAGCTTTGGCAGGTTTGCGTCCTGTTTTTGCTGCCGATGGAAGTGTAACCGCTGGTAACTCTTCTCAAATGAGTGATGGTGCTGCTTTCGTTTTGGTGATGAGCGAAGAAATGGTAAAGGAATTAAACATTCAGCCTATTGCCCGTTTGGTAAACTTTGCTTCTGCAGGTGTAGAACCAAGAATTATGGGAATTGGTCCAGTAAAAGCCATTCCAAAAGCCTTAAAACAAGCCGGATTGACACTAAATGACATCGATTTGATTGAGCTAAATGAGGCTTTTGCTTCTCAAGCTTTAGCAGTAACTAGAGAACTTAACTTAAATCCTGACATCATCAACGTAAACGGAGGAGCAATTGCTTTAGGTCACCCTCTAGGTTGTACAGGTGCTAAACTTTCGGTTCAATTATTCGACGAAATGAAACGCAGAGGCAACAAATACGGAATTGTTTCTATGTGCGTAGGTACAGGACAAGGAAGTGCGGGGATTTTCGAGTTGGTGTAAAAGCCCCCTAACCCCCGAAGGGGGAACTCCAAAAACAATTCAAAAAATAAAGTTCTTTAAAAAAGTATAATCACATCTTTAACTTTATCAAAGGTTAAAGAATTTAAAAACCTACTGACCCCTAGTAGGAATTCCCCCCTTCGGGGGATTAGGGGGCTACTATGAGCAATAAAACAAGAGGTGGTCAATTCATCGTAAAAGAAACAAAATGTGAAGATATTTTCACACCAGAAGATTTTAATGAAGAGCAGTTAATGATGCGTGACTCTGTAAAAGAGTTCGTAGACAAAGAATTATGGGCGCACAAAGATCGCTTTGAGAAAAAAGATTACGCTTACACCGAAGAAACTATGCGTAAAGCAGGTGAACTAGGTTTACTTGGCGTAGCTGTTCCAGAAGCTTACGGTGGTTTAGGAATGGGATTCGTATCGACTATGTTGGTTTGTGACTATATCTCTGGAGCTACTGGTTCATTTTCAACTGCATTTGGAGCACACACAGGTATTGGAACTATGCCAATAACATTGTATGGAACTGAAGAACAAAAATTAAAATACGTTCCAAAGTTGGCTTCAGGCGAATGGTTTGGTGCGTATTGTTTGACTGAGCCAGGAGCTGGATCAGATGCAAACTCAGGAAAAACAAAAGCAGTTTTATCTGAAGATGGAAAATATTACACAATCACAGGACAAAAAATGTGGATTTCAAACGCAGGATTTTGTTCGCTTTTCATTGTTTTCGCTAGAATTGGCGATGACAAAAACATTACAGGTTTCATCGTAGAAAACGATCCTGCTAACGGAATTTCTATGAATGAAGAAGAGCATAAATTAGGAATTCGTGCTTCTTCTACTCGTCAGGTATTCTTTAACGAAACCAAAGTTCCTGTAGAAAACATGTTGTCTGAAAGAGGAAACGGATTCAAAATTGCAATGAACGCCTTGAACGTAGGACGTATCAAATTGGCAGCAGCTTGTTTGGATGCTCAAAGAAGAGTAATCTCTGGTGCAGTAAACTATTCTAATGAAAGAATTCAATTCAACACTCCTATTTCTCAATTTGGAGCTATCCGTTCTAAATTAGCTGAAATGGCTACTTCATGCTACGCTGGCGAAAGTGCTTCATACCGTGCTGCTAAAGATATCGAAGACAGAATCGCAGAACGTGAAGCTGCAGGATCTACGCATCAAGAAGCAGAATTAAAAGGGGTTGAAGAATATGCTATCGAGTGTTCTATCTTGAAAGTAGCCGTTTCTGAAGACGTTCAAAACTGTACTGATGAAGGAATTCAAATTTTTGGTGGAATGGGATTCTCTGAAGACACTCCTATGGAAAGCGCTTGGAGAGATGCTCGTATCGCACGTATTTACGAAGGTACCAACGAAATCAACCGTATGTTATCAGTGGGTATGCTAGTTAAAAAAGCAATGAAAGGACACGTAGATTTGTTAGGACCAGCTTCTGAAGTACAAGCAGAATTAATGGGAATTCCTTCTTTCGAAACGCCTGATTATTCTGAATTATTTGCTGAGGAGAAAGAAATGATTGGCAAATTGAAAAAAGCGTTCTTAATGGTTGCTGGTGGAGCGGTTCAAAAATACGGTCCAGACTTAGACGGTCACCAACAATTGCTAATGGCTGCTGCAGATATCCTTATCGAAATCTATATGGCTGAAAGTACCATTTTGAGAACAGAAAAATTAGCTAAAACGAAAGGTGAAGCTGCTGTAAAAGAACAAATCGCTATGGCTCAATTGTACTTATACAAAGCAGTAGACATCATTACTCAAAAAGGAAAAGAAGGAATCGTATCTTTTGCCGAAGGCGATGAGCAACGCATGATGTTAATGGGACTTCGTCGTTATACTAAATATACAAACATGCCAAATGTGATAGGTTTAAGAGAAATAATTACATCAAAACTAGTAGCTGAAAACGCCTACTGTTTCTAAGACTTTTTTTTAGTTTTTATTTGTTTAAAAAAGTCGGCTTGTGTGGTACAAGTCGGCTTTTTTATTGCTACAAAAAACACAAATCTGCAAATTAACCATTTAAAAAAGGGTAACAATTTCCAAATTTATGGTACTGTTTCTAAACTAATGTTTCTTAGATAATGTACGATAGGAAAGATAAAAGCTAACCAAAGTCAAGCATGAAGCCAAGAAAAAAGGAGCGCCTGGCACATGAAACGTACTGTTTTTGGCGGTAGCAAAAGCAAACAAATTGGTCATTAATAAAGGACCAAACACTCCACACAAACTCATTAAACTTGTAAGGGCACCTTGTAATTCTCCTTGCTCATTGGCGGGCACTTGGCTCGAAATAACGCCTTGTATACTTGGTCCAGCAATTCCTCCCAAACAATAAGGAATCAGGAAAGCAAACATCATCCAGCTTTCTGATGCTAATCCGAAAAGCAATAACCCAAGAGCTGAAAATGACATTCCTAAGTAAATGGATTTGACTTGACCCAAACGTGGAATAATTTTTCGAATCAAAAATCCTTGAACAAAAGCGACTAAAACTCCAACGACAGCTAGTGAATATCCTACGATTTCAGCAGTCCAATTGAATTTATACATAGTGTAAAATGACCAATTGGATTGTACGGCATGCGAAGCAATAAAAGTGAGTACTAATGAAATAACCAAACCTGAAACCACAGGATACTTTCTTAAATTTTTCAAAGAACTAATAGGATTCGCGCGCTTCCATTCAAAAGCCCTACGATTGTCTTTTGACAAGGATTCAGGCAAAACAAAATAACCATAAATTACATTCAACAGTGTAAGTCCAGCAGCAATCAAAAAAGGAACATTAGTTCCCCATTTGCTACTTATACCTCCAATTACAGGGCCTATAATAAATCCCAAACCAAAAGCTGCTCCAATTAGTCCAAAATTCTGTGCTCTTTTTTCTGGTGAGCTAATATCGGCAATATAAGCAGTAGCCGTGCTAAAACTCGCGCCCATAATTCCAGCTATAATTCTCCCAACAAAAAGCCAGGCAATAGAAGGCGCAAAGGCATGAAAAATATAATCTAAACCCAATCCAAAAAGCGAAAGTAATAAGATAGGACGTCTCCCAAATCGATCACTTAGTCCTCCTAAAATTGGAGAGAAAATAAATTGCATGATGGCAAAAGAAAACAACAACCACCCTCCATATTTGGAAGCTTCATTGATACCAAGACCCGTTAAATTTTCAATTAGTTTTGGTACAATTGGAATAATAATTCCAAGACCAATAACATCAACTAAAACAGTAATAAAAATAAACAGTAAGGCATTATTGGGTGTGGTCTTCATAAAAAAAGATAGAATTAAAAAGGTAAAAATAGCATTTAAAAGCCAGCTCGTATACTATTCATATTTTTAAAATTGCGAGTAATAAAATCAAAGGCTGCCGTCATAATACCTCCCATTGATTTAGCATTTTTGAAGTTCAAATCATGTGTATAATTGTACAACTCCATTTTCAATTGGTTTAAATGCTCAACTGGAGCTAAAGTTTCACCAGACATAATTTGCACTAATCTTTTTATTCTATTTTCAGAAGATTGGATTCTCTTAGCCATTGCAGAGCGCTCTTCCTTTTTATACTGTTCTATAGAACTTTCTTGAAGCTTGTCTTTTACTAGCAAAATCATTGGATAATTTTCTTTAAAGAACTGAGGGCGGTAGACTTTAAAATTTCCTTCGTAACACTGTTGATCAAAATCTATAGCTCGAATCTTATACACTACTTGATCAAAATCATGCGTGGGTACAATTACATAATTGTAGGCTCTCATATCCCCTAACAATCGAATCATGCAACGTTCATTAAACTTAACAAACTCTTTAGCAATTTGAGCTTTGGCAGTTTCCGTACAATCTTTCAACAGATTTTTCATGAATACATCCCCGGGAATCCCCATAATATGCTCTTCGATTAACGTATCCTTATAAACCAAAAAATTGATTTTATCAGGAGATAAAATATGTTCAAATTCAAGACCATAGACTCTAGAAGCATCCGCTTTTTTGATATAAAAATGGGTATAGTTATCATTAAGAATATTACGCACTTTCACACGAAAGGGTTTAGAATTTCCAAAAGTGCAATAATCTATACAATCGACTGTTAGAAACTTTATGATATTCAAATTTCCATCAGAATGCAGTAAAGAATAGATTTTCATCAAAGTCAAATCGATTTCATTGCGCTCAAATTCGTTATAATACACTCGTATCCAAAGCGTATCATTGTTGTTTTTATCATACACATTTATTGAACCCGAAAAACGCAACAAATCATCATAAAAAATAGGAACTTTAGAAATGCGTTCAAATCGTTCCAAATATTCCATTAAAGGTTTGTTTATTGGGTAGGACGGTTTTTTAAAAACCATTAATGGCTCGCTCATAGGTCTGTCTTTTCTACAAATTTACAGTATTTTCTATTTCAAAAGTAACAAATTACGAATTGGCTCGTCCTACATAAAACTAAATAACTAAAAACTTGGAAACGATACTAACCATCAAAAACCTCAACAAACGCTACGGAAGAATCCAAGCGTTAAAAAACGTTTCTTTTGAAATTAAAAAAGGCAATGTTTACGGAATCTTAGGCCCCAACGGAAGTGGTAAATCAACCACACTAGGTATTACACTCAACGTAGTAAATGCTACTTCAGGAGAATACCAATGGTTTGATGGAGCACTAGAAACACATGAAGCTTTAAAAAAAGTAGGAGCTATTATCGAGCGTCCTAATTTTTATCCCTATATGACAGCATACGAAAATCTCAAACTTGTATGCAAAATTAAAAACATCAATTATTCCAAAATAGAAGAAAAATTAGAACTGGTAGGACTTATCGAGAGAAAAGACAGTAAATTCAGTACGTTTTCTTTAGGGATGAAACAGCGCTTGGCCATTGCCTCTGCTTTACTCAACGATCCCGAAATTTTAATTCTAGACGAACCCACTAATGGTCTCGACCCACAAGGAATTCACCAAATTCGTGACATCATAAAAAAAGTAGCTAGTTTAGGGACAACTATCCTTTTGGCCTCGCATCTTTTGGATGAAGTAGAAAAAGTATGCTCACATGTAGTGGTTTTGAGAAAAGGAGAAATTTTGTACGCTGGTTTGGTAGACGGAATGGCTGCCAATGAAGGCTTTTTTGAACTTGAAGCAGATGACAATACTAAACTTAAAACAGTGCTTGCTACACATCCGGCAGTGGATAAAATTGCTGCAGAAGAAAACAAAGTATTAGTCTATCTAAAAACTGACTTGAAAGCTTCGGACTTGAATCAGTATTTGTTTCAAAATGGCATTACGTTAAACCATTTAGTCAAACGAAAAAACAGTTTGGAGGAGCAATTCTTAGCATTAACCAAAAAATAGTTTTTTATCTCTTAACCTTCTCAAAAAATAAATCATGAAACGATTACTCTCTATAGAATTACAAAAAATCTGGCTCAACAAAGCCAGTAGAGTCCTTACGCTTACTTATTTCATATTACTTTCCTTCATTGCCTTGATTGCATCAATCAAATTTGATTTGGGTGTATTCAAGTTTCATTTGGCCGAGATGGGAATTTTCAACTTTCCATTTATTTGGCATTTTAATACCTATATCGCGGCCATCTTAAAATTCTTTTTGGCAATTGTCATTGTATCGATGATGGCCAATGAGTACAGTTATGGCACACTAAAACAAAACCTCATCGACGGAATGAGCAAAAAAGAACTAGTGCTTTCTAAATTTTTGACGGTAGTTGCTTTTGCCTTAGCTTCGACTGTATTTGTTTTTGTAATGAGTTTAATTTTGGGATTGTGTTTCTCTTCCTACACTGAGGTGAGCATCATTTTCTCTGATTTAGAATACGTCCTTGCCTTTTTTGTGAAACTAACAGGATTCTTTTCTTTGTGTTTGTTTCTTGGAATTTTAGTCAAACGTTCGGCTTTTGCCATAGGTTTTTTATTGGTTTTATCCATAGCTGAAGGAATCGCAAAAGGTGTTTTAACTTTTAAAATCTTTCCTGATAGCCCAATTGCGGGATATATTACCCAATTTTTCCCATTGGAAGCCATGTCGAATTTGATTGTAGAACCTTTTTCAAGATTATCGTTAGTCAAAACCATTGGTACTCAAATTGGCGTAGAAAACACCAAAGACTATGGCGTAGCTTTTACCTCCATTCTCATCGTGTTGGGATGGATTGTTGTTCTCAATTTATTGTCCTACAAAATCTTAAAAAAGCGCGATTTATAGTATATTTGCTGTACTATGAAGATTAAATCCTTACTTTTTTTACTAGCTTTTTTTTGTTATTTTCAAAAAGCAAAAGCACAATATATCAAAGTAGACGATACGTTTAACACTCAACATTTAGTTGAAAAAGTATTGGTCAACAGTTCTTGTGCCCAAGTTTCGGATTTTAGTGAATCAGGCGACAACTTTACGCCTAGTAGAAAAAGTTTAGGTTTTTTTGATGCTAACGGTACTGCGTTCCCTTTTAAACAAGGGATCTTTTTGAGTACGTGGAGTAGTAACAATACTCCAGGTCCTTATGATAATCAAAGAGGAGGTGGTTCAAAAAATTGGGGTGGCGATGCAGATCTTGATGCTGCGCTTGGCATTTCGAGTATTAATGCTTCTGTCATAGAATTTGACTTTGTGCCTTTGACAGACTATGTTAGTTTCAATTATTTGTTTGCCTCTAATGAATACCAATCGTACTTTCCTTGCGATTTCTCAGATGGATTTGCTTTTTTAATTAAAGAGAAAGGAAGTACTACCCCATACAAAAATTTAGCTGTTTTACCAGGAACTACAACTCCTGTTTCGTCAAAAATTGTCCACCCATTAATCAATCCAGTTACCACCAGTAACGGGGTTAGACCTGGCTGTCCTGCGATTAACGAAAACTTTTTCAATGGTTATAACACTTCTAATAGTCCAATTAATTATGCTGGACAAACCAAAGTATTGACCGCCGAAACAAAGGTTACTGCTGGCAAAACCTATCACATAAAATTAGTGGTTGCTGATGATCGAGAAGAAGTTTTTGACTCGGCGGTTTTTATTGAAGCAGGTAGCTTTAGCTCTAAAATCGATTTGGGACCTGATCGTTTGTTGGCCACCAATAACCCAGTTTGTTTTGGAGAATCATTCCTTTTAAACACCAATTTACCAGCAACAAATTCTTTTGAATGGTTTAGAAACGGAGTAAAAATTATAAGCGAAAACCAACCGACCTATCAAGTTACCTCAGCAGGAACCTACAGAGTAGATGTGGCTTTTTCACCAACTTGTATTATCTCTGAAGAAATTAAAATAGAATACGCCCCAGACTTGATTTTGAATAACAGCAGTTTGGTTCAATGTGATATTGATGCTGATGGTTTAACCATTTATGATTTAAGTACCACTGATGCCTATTTTAAAAGTAATGACACCAATATTACAAAAACAATTTGGCATCTCAGTCTAACAGACGCTCAGAATTCGAGCAATGCTATAACTAATTTAACTAGTTTCAGTAATACAAGTCCAAATCAAGTGCTTTATGTGAAGGCTAGCTCCAAATATGGCTGTTCTAAAATTGCAACAGTCTCCTTGAGTACAGCTACCACAGTTGTTCCAAGTCCTAGTCCAATTGCTATTTGTGATGAAGATGCGATACAAGATGGACTACATCCGTTTAATTTAGGAACACTTGTAACACCACAGCTATTGAATGGTTTGCCCTCAGGTTTGGCAGCAGATTACTACCTTTCCTTTGCCGATGCCTTGGTAGAAAAGAACAAAATAGGACCTATTTTTACGAATACCCAAGCTTTTCAACAAACGATTTACACTCGAATTAAAAATGGTTTGGATTGTTACGGAATAACACCAGTTACCTTGGTGGTCAACACTTTTGACCCTGTCAATTTTGAAGAAGAAACTACCTTTCTATGTTCGGGAAGTAACCTAAATCTGAGTGTAGATTCGGGTTTTTCAAGTTATTTGTGGAATACTGGCGCTACTACAGCGGCAATTACTGTGCAGCAAGCGGGTACTTATACTATAACCGTAACTAACGATAAAGGCTGCAAAAAAACAAAAACATTCATCGTGAAAGCTTCTGAAAAAGCAACTTATGAGAATGCTACAGTAAAAGATTTTGCTGGGAATAAAAACACTATTACAATACAATACAAAGGAACTGGAGACTACGAATTTTCGTTAGATGGTACAAGCTACCAAGAAAACGCTACTTTTACCAATGTAGCTCCCGGTAGTTACACCATTAGTATCCGAGATAAAAATGGCTGTGGTATAACTACTAGTGATTTGATTTATGTATTGGACTATCCTCGTTTTTTTACCCCAAATGGTGATGGTTTTAATGATACTTGGAAAATCAATAATTTAGGTTCTCTTCCGCAATCGAGAATCGTGATTTTTGACCGTTATGGAAAACTACTTAAGGAATTAACTACTGCAGACGATTCCTGGAACGGTACCTTTACTGGTGCACCTTTACCTTCGGATGATTATTGGTTTCAACTTATCTTTGCAGATGGTAAAATCATCAAAGGACATTTTAGCCTAAAGCGATAATTTCTTCACTCTTTTATAAAAAAATTGCTTTTCGTGCAAAAAACATAAAAAAATAGGCCTTGAGTTTGCATAAAAACTTATAAATAATTCTTTTTACTACTCTTTTTTAATCCACTTATTAAACCTATTTTTGGTTTTATAATCTAAAAATCAATTGTATTGATGTTTGCCAGTAATCTATATCTTAACTTTTAGCCCCGGTAGTAGCGGCATCCTTTTCCTTTTTTCTTTAAAAAGGAAAAGATACAGCGGATAACGGGACGATGTTGCCTAAGAATGCCTATTGTTACTGCTCCTAAAAAAAGAAATATTTTGATTTGGCAAAACCATAAATCAAGCATTTAACTACCCTATGAAGAACCTTTTTTCCTTTATTTTTCTATTTTTTGTTGTGACTTCGCAAGCACAGTTTAGTAAAACGCATTACTTACCTCCTATCACAGCTCAGTCAAGTGTGGTGGAAGACCATTACATTTATATTTCTACTCCAAATACCACAAATGTTCCTTTTAAAATCATTGAGAATGGTGGTAATGTGATTGCAGGTGTGGTGAATAATTTGAATCCCTATCGCTATTTTATTGGGACAGGAGATTTTACGCAATTGTTTACTCCAAAAAATAGCATTGGAATTGTAAAAAACAAGGGATATGTAATTGAAGCTGAAGATTTGGTGTATGCTAATATTCGAGTGAATGCGGCAAAAAATGGTAATGATGGTTATAACCATGCTGGGGGAATGGTCTCGAAGGGAAATAGCGCTTTGGGTAAAACATTCCGATTGGGAGCGATGTTGAATCCTCTTTTTGATACTACTTTATTGAATTTTGCCTCCATTTTGGCGACTGAAAACGGAACTAAAGTTACGATTTCGAATTTGCCAATTGGAACTATTTTGACCAATGGTACCGTAATCAATGGACCAATAACGGTGACGCTTAACAAAAATGACAGCTATGTTTTGGCTCTAGAAAACAATAATGCTGGTGGTACCCCATCAAATAGTGCTAAAATGATTGGCGCCTTGGTAGAATCGGATAAAGCGGTGGCTGTTAACGCGGGTTCATTTTGTGGAAGTAATAGTACCGTTTTAAGTATGAATCAAAATGGCCAACTTGTCCCTGTGGGTAGAGATGTAGGATTTGATCAAATTGTACCTATTGAACGCACGGGAACCGAATACATTTTTGCCAAAGGGTTAGGAACCGATGAATTGGAACGGGTTTTATTGGTAGCACACACAGACCAAACCCAAGTATTTTTAAATGGTGGTGTAACACCTTATGTTACTTTAAATAAAGGAGGATATGTAGCGATTGATGGAACCAATTTCATCAATGGTAGTATGTATGTTACCACTTCAGAAAAAGTATTTGCTTATCAAAGTATCGGGGGGCTAGCTCAAGGCTTTTTACCAAATGGAAGTCCTAATAATCCCCCTGCTAATCAAAATATGTTTTTTGTACCGCCTTTGAATTGTTCTACACCAAACGTGGTGGATAACATTCCAAATATTCAGGAAATTGGTAATATTGTTTATACTGGTGGATTGAATATCATTACTGAAACTGGGGCGACGGTTTTAATTAATAACAGTCCTATTGGAAGCAGTCCTCAAACTATCACTGGAAATCCAAACTTTGTAAAATACACTGTTTCTGGACTAAATGGAAATATAGCCGTAAAATCAACCAAACAAGTGTATGTTTCTTATTTTGCGACTAACGGAGCGGCAACCTATGGCGGTTACTATTCTGGTTTTGATTTAAAACCAGAAATTGTTTCGGACAAACTTGCTATTGGAACATCATCTTGTATTCCTAATGTTGTTTTAAAAATTAGTAGTTTATCGGCTTATGATACCTTTCAATGGTACAAAGATGATGTAGCAATTCCGTTGGCTACTACCAACACCTATACACCTACTACACCAGGTTATTATCAAGTTAGGGGAAGTATTTCTGGATGTTTGAGCGATGTTTTTTCAGATAAAATCCCTGTGAGTGATTGCGCCAAAGACGATGATAATGATGGTACAAACAACAACATTGATATTGACTGGGACAATGATGGATTGCTTAACACCGTAGAGAGTAGCTCTACCTTTTTTAACCAAAGTAACACGCTTTCGGCTAGTAACTTTAACGCGACAGTAACTGGCTCCGGAACTATAACAGGCTATCCTGTTTATGGTTTTGTTTCGGATGTTCCAGCGGGTAAAAACAATCCTACTACTTATACAATCAACTTTATAAAACCTGAAACTGTTGATTTTCGTTATATAGCTGATGGCAACGTTCAAACCACTCCTACTGGAGATTTTGCTAATGGAGATGGAGATTTTGTGGTAAGTGCACCTACGAATCAAACTTTAACGATTAAAGATCCCTTTGGTGATTTGCTGATTGACACCAATTATGATGGTATTTACGAAAGTGGCATAAAAGAATTTACATCATTTGAAATTCGTTTCCGATTTAAAAGTACAACAGCAGTTCCTGCAGGGGGTGCACGTTTTACCATTCAAGGTTATAAAGTTGATAGTTTAACTTTTAAGCATTTCAACCTTTCAGAAACAGTAACTAACCGAGCCGCTTTTTATATAGGACAAACTGTAGACCAAGATTCGGATTTAGACACTATTCCTGATGCATTAGACATTGATAGCGATAATGATGGAATTCCTGATAGTATTGAAGCACAAGGAAAAGGATTCAAATCATTCTCTGGTGTAGATACCAACAAAGACGGTTTGGATGATGCATTTGAACCAGGATTAGTTGCTATTAATTCTGATTCAGATGTGAATGGAACATTCTATTTTGTAAAAGATGTACTCGATTTAGATAGTGATAATGACGGTATTTATGATTTGGATGAAGCTGGTCATAATGCAAACGATGCCAACAAAGATGGCAAAGTAGATGGAAATGTAGGTTTAAATGGTTTATTAGACAGTTTAGAAACCACTCCAGATAGCGGAAAATTAAAATACACCATAGCTGATTCTGATGCGGACGGTAACTTTAATTATTTTGAATTAGAAAGTGATGATGATGGTTGCAAAGACGTCATCGAAGCTGGCTTCCTAGATGGTGACGCAGATGGATTATTAGGAAATAGTCCTGTAACGGTAAATGACAAAGGGATTGTTACATCGGGTACTGGATATACTACTCCAAATGCCAATTATACTATTGGAGCACCCATTGTCATTACTACGCAACCTAGCAACAAATCTCAATGTTTATTGCAAAGTACTACTTTTGAAGTGGTATCTAATGCAGACAGTTTCCAATGGGAATTGAGTACTGATGGAACAACTTGGACTACATTAACCAATAACGCAAATTATTCAGGTGTTACAACTAAAACACTACAAGTCAATAGCATTGCCGCAAGTATGAATGGCTATATTTATCGTGTGCAATTGAACAGAGTAGGAAACTCATGTGGTTTAACTTCTACAGTGGCAACATTAACCACATTAGCACTTCCAACTGTCGCCTCAAGTATCACGTTGAAACAATGTGATGATAACATTGATGGTATCTCTGATTTTAATCTCACCGAAAAAAATAGTTTCATTAGTACAAATTATCTTAACGAAATGTTTACTTATTTCAAAACTGCTGCTGGAGCTACAAACAATGATGCGGCAACAAAAATTGCTGACCCAACCAAATATACCAGTGGTATAGGAAGCGTTTGGGCTAGAGTAGAAAACACCAATGGTTGCTTCAGTACAAGTGAAATAAAATTAATCGTTTCAGCTACACAAATTCCAGCCTCTTTTCAGCGCAATTTTGTAGTTTGCGATGATTATGTAGATACTGCGAACGACGACACAGATGGAATCGCCACCTTTAATTTTAGCACTGTAACAAGTGATATCCAAGCAATACTTCCTTCCCCAGCTGCAGCATACACCATAAAATATTTCCCAACACAAGCTGATGCTTTGGCTGAAACTAATGAAATCACAAATACCACTTCCTACAGAAATACCATAGCAAATCAACACCCTATTTATGTAAGAGTAGATTCTAATCTAGACAACGCTTGTTTTGGCTTAGGAAATTATGTGACACTAACCGTCGAAAAATTACCCGTTGCCAATCCAATTACAGATTACAAAGAATGTGATGAAATTAGCAATGATGGCATTTTTACATTCAATACGGCTACCTTACAAACCGATTTGTTAAAAGGACAAACCAATGTGGCAGTTACCTATTTTGACGAAAATAATAATCCGTTGCCCAGTCCGTTTCCTTCTAATTTTTCGACTAAATCACAAACGATAAAAGCTCGAGTGACCAACACTATTACCAACACCAACAATGGTATTCCGTGTTATGACGAAACAACCATCAAATTTATCGTAGACGTTCATCCCGTAGCCAATGCAGTAACTATTCCTGCTGCTTGTGATGATGTCAACCCTAGCGATACCGATGGGCTAAATGCTTTTGATACCAGCACTATAGAAAGCCAATTATTAAATGGTCAAACTGGAATGGTGGTTCGTTATTTTGATGCTAACAATACTCCTTTACCAAGTCCATTGCCTAATCCTTTTATCACCGCTACGCAAAATGTTAGAGCAACGGTTGAAAATCCAAAGAACACCACTTGCATAGAAGAAACCCTATTATCGTTTGTAGTTAATCCATTGCCCAATATTAATTTGAATACCGATGGGTCGGAAGATACCTTGGTATGTACAAATTTACCGACCTTTTCGGTACAACTCAACGCTGGAATTAATGATGGAAGCCCAATAACTAATTACACCTATGTTTGGAAAAAAGACGGAACTGTACTATCTGGGCAAACAAATTACACTTTGAATGTTAATAGCGAAGGGCGCTACACAGTTGATGTTACTAATCTAGAAGGATGTAGCAGAACTAGAACAATAAAAGTAACCGCATCGGACATTGCCAAAATAGAATCGGTTGAAATTGTTGATTTGACTGATGTAAACAAAGTTGCAATCAATGTTAGTGGTCAAGGAGATTATGAGTACAGTTTAGATGACGCCTCAGGTCCATTTATTTCTTCAAATGTGTTTGAGAACATTCCTTCTGGAATTCACACAATTTATGTAAATGATAAAAACGGATGTGGAATTGTAAGTAAAGAAGTGGCCGTGGTTGGAGCACCCAAATACTTCACTCCAAACGGAGATGGATACAATGATTATTGGAACGTAAAAGGAACCAATACCGCCGCCAACTCGAAATCTGTGATTCGTATTTTTGACCGATACGGTAAATTGCTCACACAAATTTTCCCGAACAGTAATGGTTGGGACGGAACCTTTAATGGTCAGCCCTTACCTTCAGATGACTATTGGTACACAGTCGTACTCGAAGATGGTCGAGAAATCAAAGGGCATTTTGCTCTGAAACGATAATAATAATTCAGCAATCAATTGTTTGCAAATAAAATATAAACTACCATCGTTTGCGTAAAGATTTTTTCTAAAATAAAAGTTAAGATCACTTTTGATTAATTGTTTTATCGGTAAATTTAGGAGTGTTGTATTAATATCTATTAAAAACAGAGAATACTACAAAAGAACACTCCTAAATTAATCCGATTACAATGAAAAAACTAGCACTTCTCTTTATTCTAATTACCACTTCAATTCAAGCACAAATCCAACGCATTGAGCCAGCCAATTGGTGGGTGGGAATGAAACTCAATCAAATCACTTTATTGGTCTACGGAAACAATATCCAAGATTTAGAACCTACAACAAAATACGAAGGAGTAAGTATCGTAAAAACAGAAAAAGTTGAGAATCCAAACTATCTTTTTGTGACAATCAACATTGCTCCCGATACTAAAGTTGGAAAAGCTAAAATTGACTTCAAGAAAAAGGGGAAAACTTTCATTACTAAAGATTTTCCTTTATTAGCAAGAGAAAACAACAGCGCCTTCAGAGAAAGTTTCTCTAACAAAGATGTAATTCTCTTAATAATGCCTGATCGCTTTGCTAATGGTAATCCCAAAAACGATAACCTGCCCGGTAGTTTAGAAAAAGCCAATCGCGCTGACGAAAGCGGAAGGCACGGTGGTGACATTCAAGGAATTATTAACAATTTAGATTACATTCAATCGCTTGGGTATACTCAAATTTGGAATACACCGCTTGCAGAAAACAATATGCCAAAGTATTCCTATCACGGTTATGCTGCTACCGATTTTTATAAAATTGACCCTCGCTATGGCACCAATGAAGATTTTAAAAGACTCGTACAAGAAGCTAAAAAAAGAAACATAGGCTTGATTTGGGATGTAGTGTTAAACCATTGTGGATTGGAATATTATTTTATCAAAGACATGCCAATGAAAGATTGGGTTAATTTTCCTGATACCAAAACAAGAACCAATCACTTGAAATCGACGCTTTTGGATCCTTATGCCACCGAAGAAGATAAAAAAGGCTATACTGATGGATGGTTTGATGGACATATGCCCGATTTAAACCAAAAAAACCCATTGATGGCGAGTTTCTTGATTCAAAACACCATTTGGTGGGTGGAATATGCAGGTCTTTCTGGATTTAGAGAAGACACTTTTTCGTATGCTGACAAAGATTTCTTGGCAAAATGGACCAAAACCATTCTTGAAGAGTATCCCAACTTTAATATCGTAGGTGAAGAAATGACACATGTCACAGAAATCGCTGCCTATTGGCAAAAAGACAAAAAAAATGTTGACGGATACCAATGCTATTTACCATCCTTAATGGATTTTGCTTTAACCGATAATTTGGTAAAAGCCTTGAACAATAAAAATGATTGGGAATCAACATGGAAAGAAGTATACAGAGGTATGGGGCAAGATTACCAATTTCCGAACCCCAATAATTTGCTGATTTTTCCAGACAATCACGATATGGACCGAATTTATACAAGATTACAACACAATCTGGACCATTGGAAATTAGCCATGACCTTATATGCAACTATGCGAGGAATTCCGCAAATGTATTATGGCACTGAATTATTGTACAGACAAGAAAAACCAGGTAATGATGGATTCAGAAGGGTCGATTTTTATGGAGGTTGGGAAGGAGATTCCAAAAATGCTGTTACAGGAAAAGGATTAACTAGTGAAGAAGTAGAGGCACAAAAATTCTTTACCCATCTTTTCAATTGGAGAAAAACAGCCACCGCTATTCACAATGGAAAATTCAAACATTATGCACCCGAAAAAAATGACGCTTACGTCTATTTCCGATACAACGACACTCAAAAAATAATGGTGATTTTGAATAAAAACGATAAAAAAATCACATTGGATATGAAAACCTATCAAGATATGATTCCTTCCATTTTCAATGCAAAAGATGCGCTAAGTGGTAAGGAAATAAATGTGAATGGAACGCTAGAAGTAGCCCCAAAATCGGCCTTGATTCTAGAAATTAAATAGCATAACAATGAAAAAACAGCTTACCATTTTCTTGGTTCTCTTTTTGATGTTTGCCGCAACAGCACAAGTACAAGTCACTTCAGGCAAAGTACAGCGTTTTGAAAATTTCAAATCAAAACTAATTGATGCCCGAAACATTGATGTTTGGCTACCCGATGGGTATTCTGAAAAAGAAAAATATGCCGTTTTGTATATGCATGACGGTCAAGCGTTATACGATACACAAAGCACTTGGAATAAACAAGCTTGGGAAATTGACGAAGTAGCTGGAAAATTAATTGCAGAGGGAAAAGCTCAAAAATTTATTGTCGTAGGCATTTGGAACAACGGCGCAAAACGCCACCCAGAATATTTTCCTCAAAAACCTTTTGAAAATTTGACTCAAATTCAAAGAGACACAGTCACAGCTCAATTACAAAAAGCAGGTAGAACCAAGGACATCTTTAAACCGTATTCTGATTTGTATCTTCAGTTTTTGGTTACTGAGGTAAAACCCTTTATCGACAAGACATTCTCTACAAAAAAGGACCAAAAAAATACTTTTGTTGCTGGTTCCAGTATGGGAGGACTTATTTCGATGTATGCTATTTGTGAATATCCAAAAGTTTTTGGAGGTGCTGCTTGTTTATCTACGCATTGGCCAGGTACCTTTTCTTCAGACAATAATCCAATTCCAAATGCCTTTGTAGCGTACCTCAAAAAGAAGCTTCCCAATCCAAAAGACCATAAAATCTACTTCGATTATGGCGACCAAACCTTGGATGCGATGTACAAACCATTACAAGAAAAAGTAGATGTTGTGATGAAAGCCAAAGGTTTTACCAACAAAAACTGGGAAACCAAATTCTTCCCCGGAGAAAACCATTCGGAAGTAGCGTGGGCGAAGCGATTGGATATTCCACTATTGTTTCTTTTAAAAAATTAAATCAAAAATGTTAAAACTCCTATTTCTCTTCTTTGGAATAAGTAGCCTCGCTTTTTCACAAAACACAAGCCTTACTGTTACTGTCACAGGAATAAAAAACAACACTGGAAAGCTTACTGCAGAAGTCTATAACTCGAAAGGAAAGTTTTTAAAAAGTGCTTTTAAAACCACTTCTTCAACTATCAAATCCAATTCGGTTACTATTGTTTTTAATGATTTACCCAAATCCGAATACACTGTTATGGTATATCACGACGAAAACAACAATGGAAAATTGGATAAAAACTTTATCGGAATGCCAAAAGAAGCCGTAGCTTGTTCCAATAATGCGAAAGGTTTTATGGGACCTCCAAAATATGAGGATGCCAAGTTTTCTCTTATGGCTGACTCGAAAGTTACAATTAAAATGAATGATAAGCTATAATTTCTAATGGTATCAATATTGTGTTAGGGATAGCAGCGGTATCCTTTTTGGGGCTTTTTTCTAGCCCCAAAAAGATATAGCGAATAGCCCGGCCCGCCTTTTTCTGGCGGGAAACACCATAAAAAAATCCCAAACTCCATTGACTCTGGAATTTGGGATTTTAAGTATTGTATTTGAAAAGAATTAGATTTTATATCTTTTTCTATCTGTTTCAGACAAGTAAATCTTACGTAAACGTAATGATTTTGGAGTTACCTCAACATATTCATCTTTTTGGATGTACTCCAAAGCTTCTTCTAAAGAGAATTTAATCGCTGGGATAATTCTTGCTTTATCATCTGCACCTGAAGAACGTACGTTAGATAACTTTTTAGTTTTAGTAACGTTAACTGTCATATCATCACTACGAGTGTTTTCACCAATTACCTGACCTTCGTAGATATCCTCGTTAGGGTCAACAAAGAATTTACCTCTGTCTTGTAATTTATCGATAGAATAAGGAATTGCTTTTCCGTTTTCCATAGAAATCAATGAACCGTTGTTACGTCCTGGAATTTCACCTTTGAAAGGTTCATAACCAATAAAACGGTGTGACATAATGGCTTCACCTGCAGTTGCAGTCAACAATTGGTTACGTAAACCTATGATACCACGAGAGGGAATGTTGAATTTTACAATCATACGCTCTCCTTTTCCTTCCATAGATAACATTTCACCTTTACGGATAGAAACAAACTCTACAGCTCTACCTGAAAGATTTTCTGGTAAATCGATAGTTAATTCTTCAACTGGTTCACATTTTACACCATCAATTTCTTTAATGATAACTTGTGGTTGACCAATTTGTAATTCGTATCCTTCTCTTCTCATCGTTTCGATTAACACTGACAAGTGCAATACACCACGACCAAAAACCATAAATTTATCTGCAGAATCAGTCTCACCTACTTTCATAGCCAAGTTTTTCTCTAATTCTTTAGTCAAACGTTCTCTAATATGTCTAGAAGTTACAAATTTTCCTTCTTTACCAAAGAAAGGAGAATCGTTAATAGTAAACAACATACTCATTGTTGGCTCATCAATTGCGATGGTTTGTAAAGCTTCTGGATTTTCAAAATCAGCAATGGTATCTCCAATTTCGAAACCTTCTACTCCAACAATAGCACAAATATCACCTGCAACAACTTGAGCCACTTTTTTACGTCCAAGACCTTCAAAAGTATGTAATTCTTTAATTCTTGATTTGATTACTTTACCATCTCTTTTTACCAAAGAAATAGGCATTCCTTCGTTCAAAACACCTCTTTCCAAACGACCAATCGCAATACGACCAGTAAATGAAGAGAAATCTAAAGAAGTAATCAACATTTGTGGTGTTCCTTCAGACACTTTTGGTGCAGGAACATTCTCAATTACCATATCCAACAAAGGCTCGATGTTTTCTGTTTGATTTTTCCAATCATCAGACATCCAGTTGTTCTTAGCAGAACCGTATACAGTTGGGAAGTCTAATTGCCATTCTTGTGCACCCAATTCAAACATCAAGTCAAAAACTTTTTCGTGAACTTCTTCTGGAGTACAGTTTTCTTTATCAACTTTATTGATAACTACACATGGTTTTAATCCCAAATCGATTGCTTTTTGCAATACGAAACGAGTTTGAGGCATTGGTCCCTCAAAAGCATCTACTAGTAAACAAACACCGTCTGCCATGTTCAATACACGTTCTACTTCACCACCAAAATCCGCGTGACCAGGAGTATCAATAATATTGATTTTAGTTCCTTTATATTCAACTGATACGTTTTTTGATGTAATAGTAATCCCTCTTTCACGCTCTAAGTCGTTATTATCAAGAATTAAATCACCTGTGTTTTCGTTGTCACGAAATAATTGACAGTGATACATAATTTTATCAACCAAAGTGGTTTTACCGTGATCGACGTGGGCAATAATTGCAATGTTTCTAATAGATTCCATCTGTGATTTTTTGTGGGTGCAAATGTACACTTTATTTTCATATAAAAAACTTTCGAACACGGTTTCCTAAAACAATGAATAACAAGCAGTTCATTATTTGTCATTTTTAAGAAACAAAGTTTTGTAACAGAAATTTAAAATTCTAACAAATAAATTATTTATATTTGATTAATGAGAAGTAAAACCAACCAAATAATTAGTATTTTCATTCTTTTCTCCATATTTATGGCCATAATTTGGCATAAATTCTCAAACAATCTTCAACTTGAAAATCCTTACTATTACAACCTTATCAAAGATGTTATTTTTATCTTATTTGTAGGTTTATTATTTCGATATATTTTATACAAAAACGAAAAACGCAATAGTAGAATTTTAGAAAAAATAAAATCCAACAATAACGAAATAAAAGAATCTAACGAGAAATACGATATTGTATCAAAAGCCACTAGTGATACGATTTGGGATTGGAAAATACAAGAGGATACTATAACTTGGAATAAAGGAATTGAAACTATTTTTGGCTACACCCAGGAAGAGGTTGGCAATAATTCTGCGTGGTGGTTCGATAAAATTCATCCTGAAGACAGTATAAAAATGTCGGTAAAACTCTACTCCTTTATTGAGCAAAAATCAGAAAAATGGCAAGACCAATACCGTTTTAGATGTGCTGACAACACCTATAAATATGTACTAGATAGAGGCTTTCTTTTAAAAGACAAAAAAGGCAGAGCTCATCGAATGATTGGAGCTATTCAAGACATAACCAAACAAAAAAAGGAAGAGGAAAATCTTAAATTATTAGAAACTGTTGTTACCCAAACCAAAGATGCCATTGTAATTACCAAATCAGATTCAAACAGCGAAACATTCCCAAATATAATATATGTAAACAATGCTTTTTGCGCCATGACTGGCTACAAGTCAAAAAAAGTATTATCAAAACCATTCAACCCCTTCAATACTGAAGAGCTAGATAGTCATGAATATGAAAAATTCATTTCTGCAATTGCAGAAAAAAGAGAATGTCAGATAGAAACTTTAACCAAAAAGAAGAATAAAGAAGAATATTGGGTGCGCTTTTCTATGATTCCAATTTATAACTCAGACAACGAACTCTCCCATTGGATTTCTATTCAAAAAGATGTAACCGAGGAAAGAAAACAAGAAAAGGAAAAAGAGCAACTAATTCGAGAATTAACACAAAACAATAAGGATTTAAAACAATTTTCATACATAACCTCTCATAATCTTAGAGCTCCATTATCAAATCTTATAGGGCTTTTAAATTTAATCGAAGACATCCCTATTAACGACTCTGAACTACTAGAAATAATTAATGGTTTTAAAAAATCGACACATCTTTTAAACGAAACTATAAATGATTTAGTAAAAATCATCGTAATCAAAGACAAAATATCCATTCAAAAAGAAAACGTAACAATCAATGAAGTTGTAGAACATGTTTTTAGTCAACTCAAATTTCAAATTGAGCAATCAAAACCCATACTCAAACTAAATTTTGATGAAGCAGATACAATTTACACCAATAAAGCGTATCTTGAAAGCATTTTAATCAACTTGTTAACGAATTCCATTAAATACAAATCGGAAACAAAAAAGTTAAAAATTTCAATTACAATTAAAAAAACAAACAATTCGACCATATTAAAATTTAAAGACAACGGCATAGGAATTGACCTTAAACGAAATTCAGAACATATTTTTGGTTTGTATCAAAGATTCCATGATTATCCTGATAGCAAAGGATTAGGCCTCTATTTAGTAAAATCTCAAATAGAATCATTAGGCGGTACAATAGCCATTGAAAGCGAAGTAAACAAAGGGACAGAGTTCACCTTAACCTTTTAAACAAAAGAAAATGTATAACACCATTTTTTGCATAGATGACGACCCAATTTCATTAATGATTAGTAAAAAAATCATAACGAAAACCTCTTTCGCAAAAGAGATTTTAACAGCATCGAATGGAGAAGAGGCATTAAAAATCTACGATGAACTCAATAAAAATCAATTATTAAGTGCAAAACCTGAATTTATTTTTTTAGACCTAAACATGCCAGTAATGGGAGGTTGGAAATTCTTAGAACGTTTTACCCAACCAGAATATACTGCCTTTAACAATACAAAAGTAATTATTCTATCCTCCACTATCGACCCACAAGATTTAGCTAAAGCAAAAACCTATAAAATAGTAGCTGATTTTTTACCCAAACCAATTACAGTGGGAATGCTAGAATACCTTACAGAAAAATTCAGATAAATACAAAACAAAAAAAGCTCCTAAAAAGGAGCTTTTTTATTATATGTACTACTAAATTGTATTACAATTTAGCAACGTGTTTCGTTAATTTAGATTTTAAATTAGAAGCTTTGTTATCGTGGATGATATTTTTCTTAGCTAATTTATCAATCATAGATATAACAGCAGACAATTTAGCTGAAGCATCAACTTTATCTGTAGCAATTCTTAACGCCTTGATAGCATTACGAGTAGTTTTGTGTTGGTATCTATTTAACACTCTTTTCTTTTCGTTACTTCTAATTCTCTTTAAAGCTGACTTATGATTTGCCATTGTACTATTTTTTTATCTTTATTATTTTATTTTGAAGTCTATAAAGAAGCTAATACTTATTTTGGCCAAAACCGGCTTTACTATTAAAAAAACAAAGTAAATGTCTTTTTACATCTTAGTACTACTTCAATAAAAATTTGTAGTCCGTGGGGGAATCGAACCCCCCTTACCAGGATGAAAACCTGGCGTCCTAACCGATAGACGAATGGACCATTAAGCGTTGTATTGCTTTCTGGTATTTAGTAATGTTGTTCTCAATTGCGGGTGCAAATATACGGGTGTTTTTTGAATTGACCAAACCTTTTCTGGAAAATATTTCAATTAATTTGTAATTTGCTATTTATCAGCATCTACAAATTTTACATTCCTTGCATTTTGTTTCTCTACTCATATCAAAAGCCAATATTTTTGCTACTTTTGTTGTCTCAACAGCCCATTTATGCAGGAAAAAACAAGCGGAATTGTACTCCATTCGATAAAATACTCCGATTCGGCAACAATTGTCACCATATATACGAGCCAATTTGGACGCGTTTCGTACATGGTTCATGGCGTAAATAAGAAGAAATCTGTTTTTCGCTCTGCTTTTCTTCAACCACTGTCTATTGTAGAATTAGATGTGGTTCATCTTCCGGGCAAAGATTTGCAACGCGTAAAGGACGTACGAATAGCCTATCCGTTTACAAGAGTTCCATTTGATCCGATAAAAAATTCGCTGGCATTATTTCTGTCCGAAGTGCTTTTTCGCACCCTGCGACAAACAGAGCCCGACGAAAGCCTGTTTCTGTTTCTTGACAACTCCATCCAACAACTGGATTGCTGCGAGACAGGATTAGCCAACTTTCATTTGGTGTTTCTGCT
>ERZ650300.64-NODE-64-length-50208-cov-11.172373_pt1 | contig 50208 bp, 42 predicted proteins | sample MGYA00376236_ERZ650300 | MGnify/ENA primary metagenome ERZ650300 (study PRJEB26733, sample SAMN07839303) | wastewater metagenome | biome: urban; feature: wastewater treatment plant; material: waste water | place: USA: North Carolina | collected 2016-04-28 ...
GGCCGGTGACGACGCGGCGGCGGCGGCGCAGGCCGGCCGCGTCGAGTTCGGCGAGGCCGGCGGAGATTTCGTCGAGCGGATCGATGGCTTCAGCCAAGGCTGGCCTCCAGCGCGGCGGCGGTCCGGGTGGCGAGATGGTCGATTTCGTCGTTGGACAGGATGTAGGGCGGCATGGTGTAGACCGTGTTGCCGATCGGGCGCAGCAGGAGTTCGCGCTCGAGGGCTTCGGCGAAGAAGCGGCGGGAGAAGCCCGCGGGTGCGCGGTCCACGTCGAAGGCGAGAATCATGCCTTGCTGGCGCAGGTGGCGCACGGCCGGATGGGCGCCGACGGCGGCTTTGAAGGCGTCGCCCAGGCGCGCGGCTTGAGCCCGGTTGGCCGCGATCACGTTGTCCTGCACAAAGATGTCGAGCGTTGCCAGCGCGGCACGGCAGGCCAGCGGGTTGCCGGTATAGCTGTGGGAGTGCAGGAAGCCGCGGGCGGTGTCGTCGTCGTAAAAGGCGGCAAAGACGTCGTCGGTGGTGAGCACGATGGACAAGGGCAGGTAGCCGCCGGAAATGCCTTTGGAGAGAAGCAGGAAATCCGGCCAGATGCCGGCCTGCTCGCATGCGAAGAAGGTGCCGCTGCGCCCGCAGCCGACGGCGATTTCGTCGGCGACGAGGTGCACCCGGTAGCGGTCGCACAAATCGCGGGCAAGGCGCAGGTATTCCGGGTCGTACATCGCCATTCCCGAGGCGCATTGCACCAGCGGTTCGACGATCAGCGCGGCGGTCTGGCCGGCGTGTTCGATGAGGTGCGCTTCGAGGGCCGCGGCGGCGCGGCGGGCAACCGTGACGGCGGTTTCGCCGGGTGCGGCATTGCGGGCGTCGGGGTTGGGCACGCAGGTGCCGGCGCGCACCAGCGGGGCGTAGGCGTCGCGGAACAGGGCGACGTCGGTGACGGCCAGGGCGCCGACGGTTTCGCCGTGGTAGCTGCCGGCGAGGCTGATGAAGCGGTTCTTTTCCGGTTGGCCGTGGTTACGCCAGTAGTGGGCGCTCATCTTGAGGGCGATCTCGGTGGCGGAGGCGCCGTCGGAGGCGTAGAAGGCGTGGCCGAGATTGTGGCCGGTGAGGGCGGCGAGGCGCTCGGAGAGTTCGACGACCGGTTCGTGGGTGAAGCCGGCGAGCATCACGTGTTCGAGGGTGTCGAGCTGCGCCTTGAGGGCGTTGCCGATGCGCGGGTTGGCGTGACCGAAGAGGTTGACCCACCAGGAGCTGATCCCGTCGAGGTAGCGGCGGCCGTCCATGTCGTAGAGCCATGCGCCTTCGCCGTGCTTGATGGGCACCAGCGGCAGTTGCTCGTGGTGCTTCATCTGGGTGCAGGGATGCCAGACGGCGGAAAGGGAGCGGGCGAGAAGGCTGGAATTGGCGGACATGATGCGGAGTTCGGCGGGGGCGCCTGCGGGGGCGTGGCGGTGTTCAGAAATGCAAAGTGGAGCGGCTCTTGTAAGCCGCCCCACCCAGGAGCCACATCGACGCGTGGCTGCGTATTGTGCCGCTTAGTTGTATGAGTAGAAGGTCTTGCTGCCAACGGCGATGTAAGCCGCGGTGGCGCGCAGGAGGCCGTAGAGGTTGTCGCTGCCGGTGACGGCGTTGGTGGTCGTGTTGTTGGGGATGACTTGCCAGGCGCCGTTTGCGTCGGTCTGCAGAGTGGTTCCGGCGTTGCCGACCGCGACGAAGCGGGTCGAGGCTGCAACCGCGTTGAGGTCGGCCGTGACGGGCGAGCTTGCGGCGGTCCAGGTGGTGCCGTCGATGCTGGTGAGGATCGTGCCGCCGGTGCCAACGGCCATGTAGCTGTAGCCCGTGGAGGTGGCGGTGGTGCTCATGACGGCGACGCCCTTGAGGGTGGTGCCGGTGCCGCAGGTGCCGGGAACGCTTGCGGCGGTCCAGGTGGCGCCGTCGCTGCTGGTGACAATCGTGCAGTCGGCGCCGACGGCCACCCACAGGCCGCTGGCCGAATAGGCGACGCCGAACAGATCCTTGCCGCTGCTGCGCTGAACCGTCCAGCTGGCGGCATCGGTCGAGCTGACGATGGTGCCCTGGTTGCCGACGGCGATGGCAACGCTGCCGGGAACGGCGACGGCATTGAGGTTCTGGAGCTGGCTCGTGGTGGTGGTGCCCTCGGTCCAGGTCGTGGTGTTGCTGCTGTAGTAGATCTTGCCGCCCTCGCCGACCGCGATGTACTTGCTGAGTCCGTAGGCCGCGCCGTTGAGTGTGGCGGTGATGGCCGTGGATACGGCATTCCAGGAGGACGTGCCGACGTAGGTCGGGACGTCGGTGCTGGAGTAAATCTTGCCGCCGTCGCCGACCGCGACGAAGGTTGCGGTGGAGTTGTCGCTATTGGTGCCGTAGGCAACGCTGCGCATGGTCGTGGCGGGCGAGGTCTTGGCCGCTTGCCAGATGCCGCCGGCCGGGCGGGGTGTCACCGCCGGGGCGTCGGCGCCCGGGCCGCCTTCGCCGCCGCTCTTGCGTCCATTGATGATGAAGTCGTAGACCACGCCGTTGGTCAGGCCGGTGACGACGTAAGGGGAGGAAATGCCCTTGCCCTTGTCGCCGACTTTGGCCTGCGCGCCGGTGATTTTTTTCCAGCTGTCGAGGGTCAGATCGGCGGTCGGTGCGTAGAAAAGCCAGTATTCGACGTCGGATTCCTGGTCCCAGGTGACGGTGACCTGGCCGTCGCCTTCGAACACCTTGAAATTCTGCGGAGCCGAAGCGGAACTGCCGCCACCGCCGCAGGCAGCGAGAAGGGCGGAGGTGAGAAGGGCGGCGAGCGCCGGGCGGAGTCGGGACGGGAGCATGAATTTGGCCATCGATTAACGGATCGAAGCAGGATTCTACAACAGCACGGCCGTCCGGCTTTCCTCCCGTGCAAGCCGGAGCGTGCGCGGGAGGGCGCCGACGCTCCGGAGGTCAGCTGTTTGTTACGCCGGTGAATTCCTTCAGCAGGATTTCCTGCGCTGCACGGCGGGTTGTGCGGGGATTCTTCCTGCGGTAATGGTTTTCGCTGTCGAGTTCCCACGCTTGGCAGTTGTCGCCCAGATAGGGGCGCAGACCTTCCTTCATGACGCGGCGTTTGACCCGCGGGTCGAGGATCGGGAAGGCGACTTCGATGCGTTTGAAGAAGTTGCGTTCCATCCAGTCGGCGCTGGAGAGGTAGAGCTTGTCGGCGCCGTCGGCGTGAAAGTAGAAGATGCGGTGGTGTTCGAGGAAGCGGCCGACCACCGATCGCACACGGATGTTGTCCGACAAGCCGGGCACGCCGGGTTTCAAGGCGCACACGCTGCGGGCGATGACGTTGATCTCCACGCCGGCCTGCGATGCGGCGTAAAGCGCTTCGATGGTTTCCGGTTCGAGCAGCGCATTGACCTTGACGATGATGCGGCCCTTGCGTCCCGCGCGGGCGATTTCGGCTTCGTCGCGGATGGCGGCGACGACATTGGGTTGCAGCGTGAAGGGCGCCTGCCAGATGTGCTTGAGCTTGCCGGCCTGACCGAGGCCGGTGAGCTGCTTGAAGAGTTCCGCCACGTCGGCGCCGATCTCGTCGTTGGCGGTGAGCAGGCCGAAGTCGGTGTAAAAACGGGTGGTGCGCGGGTGGTAGTTGCCGGTGCCCAGATGCACGTAACGCTTGAGCCCGCGGTCTTCGCGGCGCACAAGCAGCAACAGCTTGGCGTGGGTCTTGTAGCCGAAGACGCCGTACACCACATGGGCGCCGACTTCTTCCAGGCGGGCCGCCCAGCCGATGTTGGCTTCCTCGTCGAAGCGCGCCATCAATTCGACGGCGACGGTGACTTCCTTGCCCTTTTGGGCGGCGCGGATGAGATGTTCCATCAGGACGGAGTCGGTGCCGGTGCGATAGACCGTCATCTTCACGGCGACCACGTTCGGATCGTCGGCGGCCGCCTTGAGCAGTTCGATGACCGGCTCGAAACTCTGAAAGGGGTGGTGGAGCAGAATGTCCTGCCGGCGGATCGCGGCAAAGATGTTCTCGCGTTTGTCGAGGCCTTTCGGGCGGGTCGGCTGGAAGGAGCGATATTTGAGATCGGGGCGGTCGACCCAGTCCGGCACCTGGTTGAGGCGGACCGGGTTGACCATGCCGGGGACGCGATAGACGTCGGCCTGACCGAGCCCGAACTGCTTCATAAGGAAGCCGGCCATGGCTTCCGAGCAGTTGTCGGCCAGTTCGAGGCGAACGGCGTCGCCGAAGTGGCGCTGCTGCAGTTCGCCCTTCAGGGTGGCTCGGAGATCCTTGACTTCCTCCTCATCCACGAACATGTCGGAGTTGCGGGTGACCCGGAACTGGTAGCAGCCGAGGACGTTCATGCCCTCGAACAGCTCGCCGACGTGGGCGTGGAGAAGGGACGACAAGAAGACGAAACCGTAGTCCACGCCGGTGAGTTCCGGCGGCAGGCGGATCACGCGGGGCAGGGCGCGGGGCGCCTGGACGATGGCCGTGCCGGAATTGCGCCCGAAGGCGTCACGTCCTTCGAGCTCGACCGCGAAGTTGAGGCTCTTGTTGAGCACCCGCGGAAAAGGATGGGCCGGGTCGAGGCCGATCGGCGTGAGGATGGGCATCACCTCGCGCATGAAATATTCGCGAGCCCACAGGTGCTGGGCGTCGGTCCACACGCTGCGGCGCAGGAAGACGATGCCCTCCTGGGCCAGGGCCGGCAGGATGGTGTTGTTGAGCAGGTTGTACTGCTCGCTGATGATGCCGTGCACCTCGCGGCTGATGCGTCCGTGCAGCGCCGACGGGGTCAGGCCGTCGGTGGTGGTGACGACGCTGCCGAGCCGCATCTGCTCCTTGACGCCGGCCACGCGGACTTCGAAGAACTCGTCGAGGTTGCTCGAGACGATGCACAGAAAGCGCAGACGCTCCAGCAGCGGTACCGAGGGATCGGCTGCCTGGGCGAGCACGCGGCGCTGAAATTGAAGAAGCGACAGCTCGCGGTTGATGAAGTGATCGTAGTTGAACTGACGTTCGGTGGCGGGCTGGCGCATGGGCTCTCCTGGCGAATCTTCCGATTGAATCCTTAGTATGTGACGTTTTTGTTACCGCGGTATGACGTTGGATGTCAATGTTGGCGCTTGCGTCGATCGCTGCGGAGCCGTCACTCGCGGATGCTAGAATCCTCGGCCTCTGCGCCGCAAGGCGCGCTTTTTCTGTCTGATTTTCATGAATCGCGAATTGATTGCCGCTATCGATCTGGGTTCCAACAGCTTCCGCCTGCAGATCGGGCGGATCGTCAATGACCAGATTTATCCCCTCGATGGCATCAAGGAGGCCGTGCGTCTTGCCGCCGGCTTGTCCCCCGACCGCATGCTCGATGCCGCATCGCAGTTTCGAGGCCTCGGTGCCTTGCGCTGCTTCAACGAGCGCATCCGCGACTACCCGGTCGATGCCGTCCGGGCCGTGGCGACCAATACCCTGCGGGTTGCCAAGAACGCGCCCCATTTTCTGGTGCAGGCCGAGGCGGCGCTGGGCTTTCCCATCGAAGTCATCGCCGGTCGGGAGGAGGCGCGCCTGATTTACGTCGGCGTCGCCCACACCCTGCCCAATCCTCACAAGCAACAGCTGGTCGTCGACATCGGCGGCGGGTCGACGGAGTTTGTGATCGGCAAGAGTTTCAAACCCATTGCGCTGGAATCGCTCTACATGGGCTGTGTCAGCTATTCCTTACGCTATTTTCCCGAAGGCCGTATCGACAAGCGCGGCATGCGCGACGCGGAAATGGCCGCTCAGAAGGAGATCCAGACCATTGCCCACGCCTACCGCGAAGTGGGCTGGGAGGAGGCGGTGGGTTCCAGCGGCTCGGCCAAGGCGTTGGTGGACGTCCTCGAACTGAACGGCTTGTCCGACGGCGGCATCACCCGCAGCGGGCTTGAGAAGCTGCGTGCGCTGATGCTCAAGGCCGGGCACATGGACAATCTGAATCTCGACGGGATGCGACCCGATCGCATTCCGGTGTTCACCGGCGGTGTCGCGATCATGTGGGCGGTGTTCCAGGAACTGGGACTGGAGCGCATGACTTTCTCCGAAGGCGCGCTGCGGCTGGGGGTGCTTTACGACCTCCTCGGGCGCTATCACCACCACGATCTGCGCGACGCCACGGTTTCGGCCTTCGTCGAGCGCTACGGTGTGGATCACGTCCATGCCCGTCAGGTGGCGGATACGGCGTGCGCCTTTCTGCGGCAACTCGACCCTTCCACCGCGGAGGCGGAGAACATGGATCGACGCTTCCTCGAATGGTCGGCGATGCTCCATGAAGTCGGCGTTTCGGTTGCCCATTCGAGTTACCACAAGCACAGCGCCTACATCCTGGGCAACGCCGACATGCCGGGGTTTTCGCGCATGGATCAGGGGCGTCTGGCGCGCATGGTGCTGGCCCACCGGGGCAAGTTGTCGCGGGTCGGCGGGCTCGATCCGGAGAGTCAGGAGTGGCGCCTGATCCTCTGTTTGCGGCTGTCGGCGGTGGTGCATCGGGCTCGCGACGCGCGAGGCATTCCGCCGCTGCGCCTGAAGCGCGAAGGACGCGGACATGTGGTGGTGGCCGATGGCGAATGGCTGCGCAACCTGCCCCTCACCGCCGCCGCGCTGGATGAAGAAGAGCGTCATTGGCAGGCCATCGGCCTGCCAATGAAGGTTCGTGTCGAACGTGCCGCGCATCGCCCGGCCATCCTCTGATCCGGCAGCCATGCCACCGGATGCCCGTCCGCTACCGGCAATCAGCGACGACGGAGCAAGCGCAGAGGGGACGATCGCCTTGTCGGGCGATTGGACCCTGCGGCTGCTGACTCCCGTGCTCGCGCACATCCGCGGGCGGCTGACGGCGGTGTCCGGCGACGCGGCCCTTGCCATCGTCTGGGATCTGTCCGGCGTGACCCGCCTCGACAGTTTCGGTGCACTGCTGCTGTGGCGCAGCTGGGGGCGACGTATCCCGCCGCAGATCGTGCTTCCTGCGCGCTTGGAGTCGATCTTCACGCGGTTGGCGAGTCTCGGCGACGGGACGCTTCCGGTCGAACCGCCTTATCGCTTTCTCGATGCCACCGCCCATCTGGGCGGTTTGTTGTTCGGCTTGGTCCATCATCTGACCAACTTCGTGGCGCTGATCGGCCAACTGCTGCTCGATCTCCTTTACTTGCTGCGCAGTCGCGAGCATTGGCCGCTTCTCGAAATGTCGGCCAATTTCTATAAGGTCGGAGTCAAGGCCATGCCGGTGACGGCGCTGGTCGGCTTTCTGATCGGCGTCGTGATGTCCTACTTGTCTGCGTTGCAGTTGCGGGCCTTCGGGGCGGACGTGTTCATCGTCAACATCCTCGGTCTGGGCATCATCCGGGAGCTGGGGCCGGTGTTGGTGTCGGTGCTGGTGGCCGGGCGCTCGGGTTCGGCCATGACGGCCCAGCTCGGTGTGATGCGGGTCACGGAGGAAATCGACGCGCTCGCCACGATGGGCATCTCGCGCCATGTGCGCCTTGTGCTGCCCAAGGTGGTGGCCCTGGCACTGGCGATGCCGCTGCTCACGCTGTGGGGTTCGGCGGTGGCAATTTTCGGGGGCATGGTGTCGGCCAATCTGCAGCTGGACATGAGCTACGATTATTTTCTCAATGCGCTGCCCAAAGCGGTGCCCTTGGCCAACGTCGTCATCGGGCTGGGCAAAGGCGCGGTGTTCGGCCTGCTGATTGCGCTGGTGGCCTGCCATTTCGGTTTGCGGGTCAAGCCCAACACCGAAAGCCTGTCGGCCAACACAACTGCCTCGGTGGTGACTTCGATCACCGTCGTGATCATTGTGGACGCGATATTCGCCATCGCCACCCGCTCCATCGGGCTGCCTTACAAATGAACGCGACGAGCCCGGCGGCGGGTGTCTTCCCGGTCGAACTGAAAGGCGTGTCCACCCGTTTCGGTCGTACCTGGGTCCATCGGAACATCGATCTGGCCGTTCCGGCAGGCGAGGTGGTGGCGCTGGTCGGAGGTTCGGGCAGCGGCAAGACGACCTTGCTGCGCCAGATGGTCGGCCTGCTGCAACCCGCCGCGGGCGAAGTGCGCCTTTTCGGCGAGCCGCTGTTTTCGGGCAGTCGTGCCGACCAACTGGCGCGCCGCCATCGCTTCGGCATGTTGTTCCAGCATGGTGCGCTGTTCTCGGCGCTCAACGTGTTTGCCAATGTCGCCTTTCCGCTGCGGGAATTTGGGGTGAGCGACGAGGCCATGTTGCGCGATCTGGTGCTGCTCAAGCTGGCGATGGCCGAACTGGAGCCGGACGTGGCCCTGCGCATGCCGGCGGAGCTTTCCGGCGGCATGATCAAGCGGGTCGCACTGGCACGGGCGCTGGCCCTGGAGCCCGAGCTGCTGATTCTCGACGAGCCGACCGCCGGTCTCGATCCGGACCTCAGCGCCGGTTTTGTGCGCCTGATCCGCGCGTTGCACAAGGCGCTGGGACTGACGGTCATCCTCGTCACCCATGACCTCGACACGCTGGCGGCCTTGGCCACCCGCGTGGCCGTGCTTTCCGAAGGGCGTATACTCGCCTTCGGCCCTCTCGACGAGATCATGACGGTGCAGGATCCCTTCATCGAACGCTTTTTCCACAGCGAGCGCAGTCAGGTTGCGCTGGCGCGCGGGCGCGCCGAAAACTGATGGAAAGCCGTTCCCACGCCATCGTCGCGGGCCTCTTCGCGATCTTCCTGAGCGTCGGCCTAGTGCTCACCCTATGGTGGTTTTCGGATAAGCGCGAGCAGACCCGCGACGTGCTGCTGGTGAGTTCCGGGAGCGTCAACGGGCTCAATCTTCAAGCCGCCGTGCGCTATCGCGGCATCGTTGCCGGAAAAGTCGCGTCCATCGATCTCGACCCGGCCGATCCGCACAATCTGCTGGTCACCGCACGCATTCGCGCCGATTTGCCGATCACCCGGGCCACCCGGGCCAAGCTGGCTTCCCAGGGTGTGACCGGGCTGGCCTTCATTTCCCTTGACGACAGTGGAGACGATCCCGTGCCGCTGGCCGGCGATGGCAACGGTCCGCCGCGGCTGCGGCTGGCGCCGGGCCTCGTCGATGAAGTCGCCGCTGCTTCGATGCAGACCCTCAAGCGAGTGGGGGAGCTGGCCGAGCGCCTGACGGTACTTGCCGCGCCGGAAAACATTGCCCGCATCGAACGCACCCTCGCCAATCTCGAATCGTCGAGCCAGGGGCTCGACCGAACGCTGAAGGAGGCACCCCAGACGCTGGCCGCGGTGCGGCAGCTCTTTGGCAAGGACAACCTCGCGCGCATCGGCCGATCCCTGGACAACCTGGAGCGCCTGAGCGGAGAGGCCGTTCCGCTGGCTCGCGAAGGGCGCAGCCTGATCGTCAAACTGCAAACGGTGAGCGACCGCATCGACAACCTCGCCGGCACAACCGGCGAAGGCCTCGCCACCAGTACGCTGCCGCGCCTGAATGTGTTGCTGCAGGAGCTCACCACCACCTCGCGGCAGCTCTCCGACCTGCTCGACGAGATCGACGACTCCCCGCAACTGTTGTTGCTCGGCCGGCGCAAGCCGCCTCCTGGGCCCGGCGAGGCCGGTTTCCGGGTGGGAGAGGGCAGCCGTTGAGCGGCGCCCGGACAGAAACCCGAACGGAACTCCACCCGATGGCGCGCACGCTTCTTTCCCGAATTCTTCCCGCGGCGATCTGTCTGTTTGGGCTCGGCGCCTGTGGCTCCGTGCCCAAGGCTGCGCCGGGCTACGCCGTGCATGATTTTGGCCCCTTATCCGAAGCCTCGGCGCGGCCGCTGGCTTTTTCGCTGCGTACTGCCGAAGTGGTGCCGGCTCCGTGGCTTGCGTCCACTGGCATGCAGTACCGTCTGGCTTACGCCCAGCCGACACGGCGCTTGGTGTTCGTCGAAAACCGCTGGGCGGCCCAGCCGGGGCAATTGGTCGAACTGGCCATCAAGCGCGGGATGAAGGCCGGCGATTCCGCGCTGGCGACCACGGGCTGCAGGCTGCGTGTCGATCTCGACGAGTTCGTCCAGGTTTTCGATTCGGAAGGGGTCAGCCGCGGTGTCGTCGAAGCCCGCGCCTTCCTGCTGGCACCGCGCAGCGACCAGCTCATCGCAACGCGCAGCTTCAGCGCGACCCACCCGGCGCCGTCGCCCAATGCGGTGGGAGGCGTGGTGGCGCTGCGCGAGGGTGTCGAACAGCTTGAACGCGAGCTTTTCGGTTGGCTCGATGCCTTGGCCGCGGAACGTGCGGCGCGTCCGTCCGACAGCCTGCGCAGCCGCTGTGGCGCCTGATTTTTCCGCGACCGGCAGGGACTTGCCGGCACTTTCACAAACGAGGAGACAAAACCCATGAACGCAGTTGTCGATACGCACACCGAACCCATGTTGCTGCGCCAGGATGCCGATGGCGTCGCCACCGTGACGCTCAACCGGCCGGGCCAGTTCAACGCCCTGTCGCAAGCCATGCTTGAAGCTTTGCTCGCCGAGCTCGAAGGCATCGCCGCCGACAAATCGGTGCGCGTCGTGGTGCTTGCCGGTGCGGGCAAGGCCTTTTGCGCCGGCCACGATCTGAAGGAGATGCGCGGCAACCATACCAAGGCTTTCCAGCAGGCGTTGTTCCGCCTGTGCGGCAAGGTGATGATGCAGATCGTGAACATGCCCCAGCCGGTGATTGCCCGCATTCACGGCATCGCCACTGCCGCCGGTTGCCAACTGGTGTCGATGTGCGATCTGGCGGTGGCGTCCGAGGTGGCACGGTTTGCCGTGTCAGGCATAAATGTCGGTCTGTTCTGCGCCACGCCCAGCGTCGGCCTGTCCCGCAACATGGGGCGCAAACAGGCTTTCGAGATGCTGGTCACCGGCGATTTCATCGACGCAGCCGAGGCTCAGCGTCGCGGCCTGGTGAATCGCGTCGTTGCCCTCGACGCGCTGGACGACGAGGTGGCGAAGCTCGCTGCGTCGATCTGTGCCAAGTCGCCGGTGGCCGTCGCGATGGGCAAGCAGATGTTCTACGCCCAGCTTGAAATGGGCCTCGATGCCGCCTACCAGCAGGCCGCCGAAGTCATGGCCTGCAACATGATGTGCGACGACGCGGCCGAAGGCATCGACGCCTTCATGGCCAAGCGCAAGCCGGTCTGGACGGGTAAGTGACACCCCGCCGAGCGCCGTGCTGATCGACACCCACTGCCATCTGGACGCCGCCGAGTTCGACGGCGATCGGGCGGCGGTGCTGGCGGCGGCGCGGGCTGCCGGCGTCGGCGGTTTTCTGGTGCCGGCGGTCGGGGCGGCGGATTTCGAGGCCGTGGCAGCGCTGAGCGCCGCGCACCCGGATTGCCGTCACGCCTTCGGCATTCATCCGATGTACGTCTGGCAGGCGCATGAATCCGATCTCGAGTTGCTGCACGCCAGGCTCGCCGAAGGAGGCGCCGTAGCGGTTGGCGAGATCGGGCTGGACGGTCATGTGGCCGACGGCGACCTGCCCCTGCAGACACGCTACTTCGAAGCCCAGCTCAAGCTCGCGCGGGAGTTCGGACTGCCGGTGGTGCTGCATGTCCGGCGCGCCCAGGACCAGATCCTCAAATATCTGCGCCGGATCGGCGTGCCGGGGGGCATCGCCCACGCGTTCAATGGCAGTCGCCAGCAGGCCGAGGCCTTTATCGGGCTGGGTTTCCGGCTCGGCTTTGGCGGCGCGATGACCTACATCGGTTCTCGCCGCATCCGCGAACTGGCGGCCAGCCTGCCGCTGTCGGCCATCGTTCTGGAAACCGACGCGCCCGACATCCCGCCGGCCTGGGGGGCGGGATTGCGCAACGATCCGGCCAATCTTGGCCGCTTCGCCGGCGTACTGGCGGAACTGCGCGGGATGCGCGTCGAAGAGGTGGTGGCCGCGACCGGCGCCAATGCGCAGGCGGCGATTCCCGGACTGGCGTCGCTCGGCGTGTCTAGGGCGTTGGGGCGGGCGGCGGGTTGATGGTCGTGTTGCTGTGGACGATGAGGTTGCCGATCTCGGCTTTCATTGCTGCGAGATCGCCGTCGAATTTTTCGCAATTCATCATCGACACCCCGAAAACATATGCATAGAGGAGCATGCTGCGGGTCGAGGCTTCGTTCATCGGCATGCCGCAGGCGAGGAACAGATCGCGGGCACAGCGCAGGCGGCAGGTGTCCACCTCCTCGACGGTCTGCGCCGCGGCCGGATCGCGTCTCGCCCATTCACGCACGGCCAGTTCGATGAGTATGCCTTTGTTGTTCCGGTTGGCGCTGTAGATATCGATGACGTGGAAAATCTGCTCCGTTCCGCGCGTGGGGTCTGGCCGGGTCTGCTTGACGATGTCGCGGATGCGGCCGTCCTTCCAGTTTTCGAGGATGCCGTTGAGGAGATCCTGACGGTCCTTGAAATGCCAGTAGAAACTGCCTTTGGTGACGTTCAGGCGCCTCGCCAGGGTTTCGACCCTGACGCCGCTCACCCCTTCGTCGGCAAGGGTGCCGAAAGCGGCCTGGATCCAGGCGGAACGGTCAAGTTGAGCGCGGGGTGGCTTTTCCATACGGAGTAGTATTGACGCTGGTGTCTCCATACGCTACCGTATTGAAAGTGACAAAGCAAGGCTGGCTGTGAGAAGCTGGCGACTGCATCGCCATATTCGTTTCGGCTGTGTGTCGTGCGTATGGCTTGTCAAAAAAAGGGGTTTGCAGGCAGATAAGGCGATGCATCAACGCTTTGCCGCAAACCGTTAAGATGGTGGAGAACCTTTTCAGTAAAGGAGCGCAGCATTGAAGATTCTGGTTCCAGTTAAACGCGTGGTTGACTACAACGTCAAGGTACGTGTCAAGAGTGACGGTTCCGGCGTGGATCTCGCCAACGTCAAGATGTCTATGAATCCGTTCGACGAAATCGCCATCGAAGAGGCCGTGCGTCTCAAGGAAGCCGGCGTGGCCACCGAGGTGGTGGCAGTGTCCTGCGGCGTGGGTGCTTGCCAGGAAACCCTGCGCACCGCGATGGCAATCGGCGCCGACCGCGGCATCCTCGTCGAAACCGACGTGGATCTGCAGCCGCTGGCGGTGGCCAAGCTGCTCAAGGCGCTGTGCGACAAGGAGCAGCCGCAGGTTGTGATTTGCGGCAAGCAAGCCATCGACGACGACGCCAACCAGACCGGCCAGATGCTTTCCGCACTGATGGGCTGGCCGCAGGCCACGTTTGCTTCCAAGGTTGCGGTGGGCAGCGGCAAGGCGACCGTCACCCGCGAAATCGATGGCGGCCTCGAGACTCTCGAGATCGCTCTTCCGGCCGTGGTCACCACCGACTTGCGGCTCAACGAGCCGCGTTATGCAACGTTGCCGAACATCATGAAAGCCAAGAAGAAGCCGCTTGAAACCATCAAGCCGGCCGATCTGGGCGTCGATGTGGCGCCGCGCCTGACGACCGTCAAAGTTGTCGAGCCGGCCAAGCGCAGTGCCGGTGTCATCGTGGCTGACGTTGCTCAGCTAGTTGAAAAACTCAAAAACGAAGCGAAGGTGCTGTGATGACGATCCTGGTTGTTGCCGAGCACGACAATGCGTCTCTGAAGGGCGCCACCCTCAATACCGTCAGTGCCGCTGCCAAGCTGGGCGGCGATCTCGCGATACTCGTCGTCGGTTCGGGCGCCGGTTCCGTCGCCGAAGCGGCTGCGAAGGTCGCCGGCGTGGCCAAGGTGCTGGTTGCCGATTCGGCCATTTTTGCTGATCAGTCCGCTGAAAACCTGGCCGCTCAAGTTGTTGCCGTAGTGAAGGCTGCCGGCGGTTCGATCAGTCACGTGTTGGCGCCGGCCACCACTTTCGGCAAGAACGTGCTGCCCCGCGTGGCTGCCTTGCTGGATGTGGCGCAAATCTCGGAAATCGTCGCCGTCGAATCCGCCGATACTTTCGTGCGTCCGATCTACGCCGGCAATGCGCTGGCCACGGTCAAGTCGTCCGATGCGGTCAAGGTGATCACCGTGCGCACCACGGCCTTTGAAGCGGCGGGCGAGGGTGGTTCGGCGGCGGTCGAGCAGGTGGCGGCCAGTGCCGATCTGGGCCTGACCAAGCTGGTCGGTCGCGAGCTGACCAAGTCGGCCCGGCCCGAGTTGGGTGCTGCCAAGATCATCGTTTCCGGCGGTCGCGGCATGGGCAGCGGCGAGAACTACCACAAGGTTCTTGAGCCGCTGGCCGACAAGATCGGTGCTGCCTTGGGCGCCAGCCGCGCGGCCGTCGATGCCGGCTATGTGCCCAACGACTATCAGGTCGGTCAGACCGGCAAGATCGTCGCGCCCCAGCTCTATCTGGCCGTTGGTATCTCCGGCGCCATTCAGCACTTGGCGGGGATGAAGGATTCCAAGGTGATCGTCGCGATCAACAAGGATCCGGAAGCCCCGATCTTCCAGGTGGCCGACTACGGTCTTGTGGCCGATCTGTTCGAAGCCGTCCCGCAACTGACGGCCGCTGTCTAAGGAAGCATTCAGACCTGGGTCTGACTGAATGAACTTCGCGCCCGATCTCTTTTCCGTCGAGTGGCATGTGTTTGCCATCGTCTGCGGAATTGGGGTCGCGGCGTGGGTTTTGCGGACAGCCTCTTGGCGTCGCTTGACTGACGGGCATCAACTCAACGCTCTGCTGGGTTCGGCGGTCATCCTGACTTTGCTGTGGAGTCTGAACGCCGGCGTGCGTCCCGGTCTCAACCTCCATCTGCTGGGGGCGATGGCGACCACCCTGATTTTCGGGCCTCAACTGGCCATCGTCGTCATGGCGCTGGCTCTCGCGGGAATCACTTTCAACGGAAGTACCGAATGGGCGGCCTATCCGCTCAATCTGCTGGTCATGGGGATCGTTCCGGTCGCTGTCAGCAGGCTTTACTTCCGTATCGTCGAAGGCTGCTTGCCCAAGCATTTCTTTGTCTATATCTTCGTCAATGCCTTCATCGGCGCTGCGCTGATCGTACTCGTCCAGGGTCTTGTCGCGTCGCTGATGCTGACTGCCGCCGGTGCTTACCCGGTGGATCTGCTGTTGTCCGAATACCTCCCGTTTTTCCTGCTGCTGGGATTTGCAGAAGCCTGGTTGTCGGGAATGACGTTGACCTTGTTGGTGGTCTACCACCCGGAATGGGTGGCGAGCTTCGATGACCGCAGTTACTTGTTGAACAAGTAAGCCGGCCTTCGGGTCGCCCAAACCTAAAAAAACATTCCGTGGAGAAAATACAATGAGCTCTTACAACGCCCCTATTCGTGATATGCAGTTTGTCATGCGCGAGCTGGCCGATCTCGAGGCCGTCGCGGCCTTGCCGGGCTGCGAGGATGCCGCTCCCGACGTGGTCGATGCGATTCTCGAGGAAGCCGGCAAGTTCGCTGGCGGCGTGCTGGCGCCCCTGAACTGGAGCGGCGACCAGGAAGGCGCCCGCTGGGATAACGGTGTCGTGCATACCGCCACCGGCTGGAAGGATGCCTACAAGCAGTTCGCCGAGGCGGGCTGGACGGCATTGGCGGGCGAGCCGGAATTCGGCGGCCAGGGTCTGCCCAAGCTCGTCTCCACGGCAGTGATGGAAATGTGGAAGTCGGCCAACATGGCCTTCTCCCTGTGTCCGATGCTGACGACCGGTGCCATCGAAGCCATCAAGCTGCGCGGCAGCGACGAGCAGAAGGCGGCTTTCCTGCCCAAGATGGTGAGCGGCGAGTGGACCGGTACGATGAACCTGACCGAGCCCCAGGCCGGTTCCGATCTGGCCGCCGTGCGCACCCGCGCGGTGCCCGAGGGTGATGGCACCTACAAGATCTTCGGCCAGAAGATCTTCATCACCTACGGCGAGCACGACATGACCGACAACATCATCCATTTGGTGTTGGCCCGCCTGCCGGATGCCCCCGAGGGTGTGAAGGGCATTTCGCTGTTTGTGGTGCCGAAATTTCTGCTCAAGGCCGACGGTACGCCGGGCGAGCGCAACGACGTGCATTGCGTTTCCATCGAACACAAGCTCGGCATCCACGCCAGCCCAACGGCCGTGCTGGCCTTCGGCGACAAGGGCGGCGCCATCGGCACGCTGGTCGGCGAGGCCAACCGCGGTCTTGAGTACATGTTCATCATGATGAACGAGGCCCGCTTTGCGGTCGGCATGGAGGGTCTGGCGCTGTCCGAACGGGCCTATCAACATGCCCTGGCCTATGCCAAGGACCGCGTGCAGGGTACCGATGCCGGCGTTCGCGGCGGCCCGAAGGTGAATATCCTGCACCACGCCGACGTGCGTCGTCTGCTGATGAACATGAAGTCCACCACCGAAGCCATGCGTGCGCTGGCTTATGTGGTCGGTTCCGCGACCGACATGGCCCATCATCATCCGGACGAAGCCGTGCGTGCCCGTAACCAGGCTTTTGTCGACCTGATGATTCCGGTGGTCAAGGGCTGGTGCACCGAGAACTCCATTGCCGTCACCTCCGACGGCGTGCAGGTGCATGGCGGCATGGGCTTTATCGAGGAAACCGGCGCTGCCCAGCACTTCCGCGATTCCCGTATCACGTCGATCTACGAAGGCACGACAGCCATCCAGGCCAACGACCTGATCGGCCGCAAGATCGCCCGCGAAAACGGTCTGACCGTGACGGCGCTGGTTGCCGAGATGCGCAAGGTCGAAGCGCAACTGGCCGAAGCGGCTGGCGACGAATTTGCCGCGATCCGCAAGTCGCTGTCCGCCGGCATCACGGCCGTGGAAGAGGCCGTGGCCTACATCGTGGCGACCTATGGCAAGAACATCAAGGCCGCTTCGGTGGGCTCGGTGCCTTTCCTGAAACTGCTGGGCATCGTTGCCGGTGGTTGGCAAATGGGTCGCGCCGCGCTGATTTCGTCCCGTCGTCTGGCCGAAGGCAGCGGCGACGCTTCCTTCTACAAGACCAAGATCACCACCGCGCGCTTCTACGCTGACCACGTCCTGTCCCAGGCCCCCGGCCTGGCTTACACGGTCGTGAACGGCGCGGCCGGTGCCCTCGATCTGACCGAAGACCAGTTCTGAACCAGACCCGGAGCGGAATGTGACGAGAGGGGCCGTAAGGCTCCTCTTTCCGTTAACACGGTGCGGTCAGTGTCTTTCCGGAAAATGTCGCAGCCACAGCCATGCGACGGCAAGCTGAACCAGGACGGTCAAGCTACAGGTGCCGGTAAGGTAGCAGCAGACCGCCGGAAGCCGGCCTTCGAGCGCTTCTTCGCAGAGAATGCCAAGCGCGAAGAAAAACAGAGTCAGTACGGCCCATTTGACCATGAAGCCCGGCAAGTGCAGGCCCATGCGGCGGTTATGGCGATAGTTCTGGCTTTGTTCAAGGCGGCTGCCGCAGGTGGCGTCGCGGAAATGGGAGAAGGGCCACAGGAAGCGATACAGGACATGCAGGAAGGTCTCGCGAGCGGGCTGCCGAATCTTGTCCATGATCTGCCTCCGTTATCGGGCGGATCGGCATAGTCTGCACCGCCTCGGCGATGGCGGAAAGGGCTGTGATGGCGGATTGGTGCCCAGACGGTTTTGCGTTAAAAAGGCACAACCGCTCGGTTGTCGCTTCAGGGAATCAAGGAGATGTAATGAAACTGCTTCGATGGTCTGTCGCCTTGAGCCTCGCCGGCATGGTCGGTGTGGTGTCGGCGGAAGGTGAGTCCGATCCGACGCTCGCGCGTAACCTCGCTGCCACTTGCGCCAATTGCCACGGCACAGACGGCCGTGCGCAGCCGGGTCCGGGGATGGAAGCACTGGCCGGAGGCGATGCCGACCGGATGATGCAGAAACTGCGCGATTTCCGTTCCGGCGCGCGGCCGGCGACGATCATGCACCAGATATCGCGGGGTTATACCGAAGCGCAACTTCAACTGATTGCGGCGTATTTTGCCGCCCGGAAATGAGCGGAGGGCGCATGGAGAATCGACGCAATTTTCTCAAACGCACGGCCCTTGTCGGCGGTGTGCTGGCCTTGCCCGGCCTTGCTGGCTGCGCACTGCCGTCCCGTGCGCGGGCGCATGTGGTGGTTGTGGGCGGCGGCTTCGGCGGTGCTACGGTGGCCAAATATCTGCGGATGTGGAGCAGCGCAGGCGTCGACGTGACCCTGATCGAGCGCAATCCGCAGTTCATTTCCTGTCCGATGTCCAATCTGGTGATCGGCGGTGAGCGGACGATGGCCGACATCACCATGAGTTATGCGGGTCTTCGCGACAACTGGGGCGTCCGTGTGATGCAGGACAGCGTGAGCGCCATCGATACGACGGCCCGTAGCCTGCGGCTGGCGAGCGGCGGGACACTTTCTTACGACAGGTTGGTGCTGTCTCCCGGTGTCGACTTCATGTATGACCGGGTCCCCGGCCTGGAAAGCGAGGATGCCCGGAGTCGGGTGCTGCACGCCTGGAAGGCCGGCGCTCAAACCGCGGCGCTGCGCAAGCAACTCGAAGAGATGGCGGATGGCGGTGTCTATGCGCTGACGATTCCCAAGGCGCCCTACCGTTGTCCGCCGGGGCCTTACGAACGGGCCTGTCTGGTAGCGAATTATTTCAGCAGGGCCAAGCCGAAGTCGAAGGTGCTGGTGCTCGACGCCAATGAGGAAATCACCTCGAAAAAGGGGCTCTTCACAAAGGCCTTCGAGAAATACGCCGGCATTCTCGAATATCGCCCGAACAGCGAACTGCGCGAGGTGGATGCGGGCCGTCGGACGGCGATCCTGGACTTCGAATCGGTCAGGGCCGACGTACTCAATGTGGTACCGCCCCAGCGTGCCGGCGACATCGCTGCAAGCTCGGGGCTCAAGCTCGTCAATGGGCGCTGGGTGGATGTGGATTGGCTGACCTTCGAGTCGCTGAACACGCCGGGCGTGCATGTGATCGGCGACGCAATTTTCCCTGCGCCGACGATGCCCAAGTCGGGTCATGTGGCCAATCAGCAGGCCAAGGTGGCGGCGGCGGCGATTCTCAGCCTGCTTGCCGGTGAGCCGCCCAATCCGGCGCCGTTACTGATGAACACCTGCTACAGCTTTGTGGATTCCAAGAACGTCATCCACGTGAGCTCGGTGCATCGGTACGATGTGGCGACGAAAACGGTGCTGCCGGTGCCAGGCGCCGGTGGTGTGTCGGTCGCTGCGAACGAACTCGAGGGCGTGTATGCCCAAGCCTGGGCCAGAAACATCTGGGCAGACATGTTGCTCTGATGTGTTGCGACCGGAGCATGTCCCTGCTCCGGCTTCCGATGCGGTGTTTATTTCCGGCTGAATTTTCCGGCGAGCGCGGCGAGCTTGCGGAGGTGTTCCTGCTCTGCCGCTGCCGCGGCTGCCTGGGCGGCTTCGGCGGCCTTTTCGGCTTTGTGTTTCTCGGCTTTGGCCTTGAAGTGCTCGCGCAGCTTCTGCGTGGCAAGCTCATGCTGTTCGGCGGTAACCGGGGCCGACGGGGTGCCGTCGAGGTTGAAGCGGGTCTCGGCGCTTTGCAGCGCCTTGAGGTAAGGAATGGATTGCGTGTGGAAACGCATCGCCGCCTTCAGGCGCTTCTTGTCCAAATCCGGGCGCTGGGCCATCAGCTGCTTGTCGATACCGATCGCGAGCGGCTTGAAGTCTCCGAAAACCGGGAACTCCTTCCGGAGCGCCTTCAGCATGTCCTTCGACGTCGGCAGTACTGCCGCTTCTTGTTGAGTCGGTTCTTCCATTGCGGGGTAGAGGGTGAGCCTTGGAGGGTTGGAATGTTAGCACCGCGGCCGGGTTCTCGCTGTGTTCATCCTTGTTTCCGAGTTTCCGGAGGTTGCTGAATGGAAACTTGAGAGGGCCGAACGTGCTCAGTCGCGACAGTATTGGGAGGTGGGTCAAAAGCGCGCAAATCGAGTGACAAATGAAATCTCGGATGGCTGCGTTGTCCCAATCTGGCCCTCTGAAAACAAACTTGAGATGAGTTCGGGGCGGGTCGTGGGTGATGGACCCGAATTGGTGGTGTTCCTGACGCAGTGCCGACAGACATGGCTTATCTTTCGCTGCGCCCGGATGCCGGCTGTCCCTCGGGAAGGTTGTCCTGCCACGCTGCATACGTGATCGAGGTGCCCGCAAGGCGCCAACTCGTGCGGCCGTTATCCGGGCGTCCAAGTACGGTAGCGGATGCAGCGCTAGGGCTGTTGAATTCCACGTCCTTCGCAAACACCAGATACGTGTCGTCGGCCGAGGGGATCAGCGCGCTGGCGCCAAGCAATTCGTCGCGGAGTTGCCGATACCCGTGGGCTTGGCCGTTCCAGTCGCGTTTGGCCTGTGAGCCGGCCAGGACCAGGAATGTGGAGCCCGTTTCCCGGGCGGTGGCGGTCAAGCCGTGCTTGGCGCTTTCCAGTTCGAACAGGGCGTCGCCGCTGAGCTGCTGGAGTTCAGCCAGCATCGCCTCGGCCAGATCGGACCGGCTCATGCGGTCCTGCAGTTGCCAGTGGGCTTCCAGGGCATCGATCATTTTTGCCTGTCGTTGCGCCATCACATCCTCGGTCCATTCGTTGTGCTGCAAGACCTCGGTGGTCAGGGCGAAGGCACTGACGCCGCCCCGCGTGAAGTAGGCGTTCTTCTTCTTCTCGAATTCGTAGTTACTGGCAGCGCTGTTCTTCTTGCGGCTCAAAAGCGTTAGGTTGCCCAGTCGATGAACCCAGCGCTGATGTGTGAGCGGCTCGGAAACCCAGGTCAGCCACTGGCTGTTCGGGGCAGGCTGCTGCGGGAGAATGTGCTCGACCGAAACCACATCGTGCTGGTAGCTCGCGCTGGCGTCCGATAGCAGGCGATCCAGCCTCAGCATCAGGGTTGCCACGGCCCGGGGCGAATGCGTCTGGTAGAGCGGCCCATTGAGCGCGCCGTAAGTTTCGTGCTTTTCCAGTGGCGTCAATTGGAGCGGCGACTGGTGTGCGTTCAGGTCTTGGCCTCTCTCGATTGCCGTGGTCAGCGCGGAGAAGCGCTCGATCCGGTCGTTGATACCGCATTTGCGCGCCAACATCGAATAGGCCAGGCGCTCCAGGCCCCTGAAAAACGACAGCACGAACTCCGGCGAATTGCGATGGCGCACAAAGAAGGCCAGTGCAGGCGGTACCCAGTCCTTGAAGTCGAGTCGGTTCAGCCAGCGCAGATGCTCGTTCACCTGTTCCGCGTGCTTATGGCTGGCGTAGTCCGCATCGCTGATCGCACTGAAGGCCTGCGCCATCGGTAGCAGGATTTCGTCGACGAAGACCTGCGGCCGAGTGGCTGGGCTGACGTGCTCCTTGAGCTCCTTGAGGAGCGAGCCTTGGGGCTTAGCCTTGCGGAACACCATCCGGATGTGACTGAACAACTCGCCGAATTCGTCCCGTCCCAGATCCTCTTCGGCATCTTCCCATTCCTTCGTGTATGCGTCGCGAAGGCCCGGCGCAATGTTGCCGATCACCTCTGCCTTCAGGATGTCGGTCGCGCTCAAGTCGAGACCGCGGCTGTTGAGTACGCCGAAGATACGGTAGGCCGAGTCGAGATCCGGTGTGGCGACGGTGACCAGATAACAGCGCGTGATCACGAACTGCACCAGGCGCACCAGTTGGGCCTGATCGAGTGTAGCCAGCATGTCCCTGAACATCTGGGCGTTGGCGCGGATGCGGGCTTGCGCGTCAGGCAGCGGGATGCTGAGTGAGGTCAGTTTGGTAAAGCCGTCCTCGTGCTGAACGTGTTCGCGGAAGAATTTGCGGTCGCGTTCGCGCAGCGACAGGCGGTATCGCGCCGGCACCGCCGACACGATGTCGCCGTGTTCGTAGATGCGCTTGGTGATGCCTGTCTGCACCGCCGTATCCGTCACCGCGGCGCGGATCGCCGACAGGAGCAGGGTCAGCGTGGTGAGGCGCTGCTGCCCGTCCACCACCGTCGCCTCTGGGATTGCCTCGGCTTTGATCAGCACGATGCTGCCCAGAAAATACGGCGCCGCTTCGCCGAGCTGTTCGGGTGCCGTGGCCAGGGCGCCCAGCAAGTCATCCAGCAGTTCCTGGGCCTGCTCGCCGCTCCAAGCGTAAGGCCGCTGGTAGCCCGGAATGGTGAAGACATAATCGTCGCTGAAGATTTTTGCCATGGATTGCTCTTTTGCAGTCAGGGTGTGCATCGAGGTCGGTCTTTTGGAGACAGGTCTGTTGGGCAAACGTCGATCTTGCCAGTGGCGGTGATCGGCGTAGTGTGACGTATGCTCATAGGTTTATCCTATTTCCACGATTCTACGTCTCTAGCATTGCCACGTGGTCGTTGACCTCCGTCGGCATAGGGCCGGGTGCATGGGGGGACGTCTCAGGAGCGGTGTCAGGGCCTGCGTGTGCGTGGCCGTACTTCGACGACGCGGGTGCCTTGACATTTCGAGAAGTGAACGTATGATTAAAACGAACGTTTATTTTTATTGAGCCGGCGGCGTGCTTGTGCCGAACGTCGATCCCAACTTCTTTCCCTTACGATCATGCACGACGATACGCCGAAAAATTCTGTCGATACGCGCAGTCGCATTCTCGATGCGGCAGAGGTGCTGTTCATGGAGCATGGTTTCGACGGTACGTCGATGCGCATGATCACGGGCCGGGCCGCGGTGAATCTGGCCGCAGTCAACTATCACTTTGGCTCCAAGGAGTTGTTGATCCAGGAAGTTTTCCGCCGCCGTCTGACGGATCTGAACACGGCGCGGGTGGCCATGCTCGACAAGCTGGAGGCGGAAGCCGGCGATGCGCCGGTCAAGCCGAGTCGCATCGTCGATGCCTTTTTTGGCACGGCCTTGCGCATGGCGGCCGACGTTGACGGCGGTGGCTACAACTTCATGCGTCTGCTGGGGCGCACCTATACCGAGCCCAATGAATTCGTTCGTCAGTTTCTCGCCGAGGAGTATGCCGAGTGCGTCGAGCGTTTTCTCGCCGCGCTCTATCGGGCGCTGGCCGATGTGGATCGCAAGGAGATCCTGTGGCGCTTCCACTTCATGATGGGGGCGATGTCCTACGCCATCGCCGGCACCGACGCGCTGCAACTCGTCACCGGGAAATTCGACGATGAAGATCCGTCGGGCTTGGCGCCGCGGTTGATGAGCTTTCTTCTTGGCGGTCTGCGGGCGCCGCTGGCCGAAAGCGGAGCAGGGCCGGCGTTCTGAAGATGCCGAACGCACGCGGCGCAAAGATGGCGCCGAGCACGAGGAGATAGCACATGGCTTATTGGTTTCTGATTTCCCTCCCTCCCCTGGTGGTCGCGCTCGCCTACGGGCGAGCGCCTTTTTTTGCGTGGTACGGGGCGGGCTTGGTCTGGCTGGCGGCACTTGGCTGGCTGGCCGGATGGTCTTCTGTGACGATGACCGCGGAGTTGGCGACGGTCGCCGTGCTCGGTGCGGTGTTTCTGTTGCCCGGGCTGCGACGCGGTCTGGTGACCGCAGGTATCTTCAAGGCCTTTCGCAAGGCGCTGCCGTCCATGTCGCAAACCGAGAAGGACGCGCTTGAAGCCGGCACGGTGTGGTGGGAGGGCGAGCTTTTTGCGGGCAAGCCCGACTGGGCGAAGATGCTGGCCTACCCGGCGCCGAAGCTCACCCCCGAGGAGCAGCGTTTTCTCGATGTGGAAACCGCCGAGTTGTGCCGCCTCACAAAGGACTGGGACTGCACCCAGAGGCAGGACATGCCGACCGAAGTCTGGCGCTACATGAAGGAGAAAGGCTTCTTCGGGATGATCATCCCCAAGGAGTTCGGCGGTCTGGGTTTTTCGGCTTATGCCCACTCCCAGGTTGTGACCAAACTGTCCACCCGTTCTTCGGCGCCGGCGGTGACGGTGATGGTTCCGAATTCTCTCGGACCGGCCGAACTGCTGTTGCACTATGGAACCCCCGAGCAGAAGCGCCACTATCTGCCGCGTCTGGCTGCCGGCAAGGAGATTCCGGCTTTTGCGCTGACCAGTCCGTGGGCGGGGTCCGATGCCGCGTCTATTCCCGATTCCGGCGTGATCTGTCGGGGCGTGCATCAGGGCCGCGAAGTGCTCGGCATGCGGGTCAGCTTCGACAAGCGATACATCACGCTGGCGCCGGTGTGCACGGTGTTCGGCTTGGCCTTTCGGCTGTTCGATCCGCAGCATCTGCTCGGCGATGTGGAGGATCTGGGCATCACCTGCGCGCTGGTGCCCCACGACCATCCCGGCGTGAACATCGGTCGTCGCCACCTGCCGCTCAACGCGGTATGGATGAACGGCCCGATCCGCGGCACCGACGTCTTCATGCCCCTCGAATTCATCATCGGTGGTCCGCAGATGGCCGGGCAGGGCTGGCGGATGTTGATGGAATGCCTCGCCGCGGGCCGTTCGATCTCGCTGCCGGGTTCCAACACCGGCATGCTGAAAATGACCGCTCGCGCCGTCGGCGCCTATTCCCGCGTGCGCTACCAGTTCAAGACCGCCGTGGGCAAGTTCGAGGGCGTCGAGGAGGCGCTGACCCGCATCGGCGCCAACGCCTATCTGTGCGACGCGGCCCGCGTGATGACTGCCGGTGCCATCGACCTTGGCGAGCGGCCGTCGGTGGTGTCCGCCATCGTCAAATATCACGTCACCGAGCGCGCGCGCCAGTCGGTCAATGACGGCATGGACGTCATCGGCGGCAAGGGCATCTGCCTCGGCCCGCAGAACTTCCTCGGCCGCGCCTACCAGCAGGTGCCGGTGGCGATCACCGTCGAAGGCGCCAACATCCTCACCCGCAGCTTGATTCTTTTCGGCCAGGGCGCGATCCGCTGCCATCCCTTCGTGCTCAAGGAGATGGACGCCGCCCGCGCCGGCGAGCTGAAGGCCTTCGACACCGCCTTCTGGGGCCATGTCGGCTACACCTTGAGCAACGCCGCCCGCGCGATGGTGATGGGCCTGACCGGTTCGCACTTCGTTTCGGTGCCGTCGGATGTCGCGCCCGAAACCCGCCGTTACTATCAGCAATTGACCCGCTTCTCGGCCGCCTTTGCATTTATCGCCGACCTCTCGATGGGCACGCTCGGCGGTGCGCTCAAACGCAAGGAGAAGCTCTCCGCGCGGCTGGGCGACATCCTCGCGCTGATGTACCTCGCTTCGGCGACGCTCAAGCGCTTCGAGGACGAAGGCCGTCAGGTCGCCGACGCGCCGCTGATGCAATGGGCGATCTGGGACTGCATGTTCAAGATTCAACTCGCCTTCGAAGGCGTCATCGCCAACTTTCCAAGCCGCCTGTTCGCCACGCTGCTGCGGCGGGTTGTGGTCTTTCCCCTCGGCCGGCCGTACTTTGTGCCGTCGGACGATCTCGGCCATCGGGTGGCAAGCCTGCTCATTGCGCCGTCTCCAACCCGCGACCGCCTGACTTCGGACGTCTATCTGCCCACCGACCTGGAAGAGCCGGTCGGCGCACTGGAGGCGGCGCTGCTGGCGACCATCGAGGCCGAGCCCATCGAGGCCAAGCTGCGCAAGGCGCTCAAGTCCGGCAGCTTCAAGCCGGGCCTGATCGTCGGAGGCGGTGTCGATGCGCTCTACGATGTCGCCTTTGCGGCCGGTGCGCTGAGCGGCGACGAATACGCCGTGCTCAAGCGCCGGAGCGAGCTCCGCGACAAGGTCATCCGGGTGGATGATTTTCCCTACGATTTCGGCTTGCGGGCGGCCTTGGCCGATATGGTCGAGCCGCAAAAAGCGGCAGCCTGAGTTTCGACCATGAACCAGCCGATCTACATCATCGACGGTGCGCGGACGCCCTTCCTGAAAGCCCGCAATGCGCCCGGTCCCTTTGCCGCCTCCGACATGGCGACCGCCGCCGGCAGTGCCTTGCTGGCCCGCCAGCGCTTCGCGCCCGATCAACTGGACGAAGTCATCCTCGGCTGCGCCAGTCCGTCGCCGGACGAGGTCAATATCGGTCGCGTGGTGGCGCTGCGCATGGGTTGCGGTATCAAGGTGCAGGGCTGGACGGTGATGCGCAACTGCGCGTCCGGCATGCAGGCGCTCGATTCGGCCATCGCCAACATCCAGCTCGGGCGTTCGCAACTCGTGCTCGCCGGCGGCGTCGACGCACTCTCGCGGGCGCCGCTGCTGTATTCCGACCCGATGGTGCGCTGGTTTGCCGGTTGGATGGGCGCGCGCACGGTTGGCCAGAAACTGGCGATGGTCAAGCGCTTCCGCCCCGGCTATCTGGCGCCGGTGATCGGCATCATGAAAGGTCTGACCGATCCCATCGCCGGCCAACTGATGGGCCAGACGGCGGAGAACCTCGCTTTCGAATACGGCATTACCCGCGCCGACATGGACGCCTATGCGGTGGAAAGCCACCGTCGCGTGGCCGCCGCCCAGGACGCCGGCCATTTTGCCGACGAGATCGTGCCGCTGGTCGGTACCGACGGCGCGGTGTTCGCCGCGGACGACGGCTTGCGCCGGGATGCTTCCGCAGCTGGCCTCGCCAAGCTCAAGCCCTTCTTCGACAAAAAATACGGCCGCGTGACGCCGGGCAACAGTTCGCAGATCACCGACGGTGCAACGTGGCTGGTGCTGGCGGGCGAAGCTGCCGTCGAACGTTTCGGCCTCGAACCCATCGGCCGCATCGTGGACAGCCAGTGGGCCGGGCTGGAGCCCGAACGCATGGGGCTCGGTCCGGTGCATGCCGCCACGCCCATCCTCCAGCGTCACCGGCTGGGCCTGAACGATCTCGACCAATGGGAAATCAACGAAGCCTTTGCCGCGCAAGTCATCGCCTGCCTGCGGGCTTGGCAGGACGACGACTACTGCCGCACGCGGCTTGGCCTGCCCGGCGCGTTGGGCAGGATCGATCCGGCGCGCGTCAACATCGATGGCGGCGCGGTGGCCCTCGGCCATCCGGTCGGGGCGAGCGGCGCGCGCATCGTGCTGCATCTGCTCCAGTCCCTGCGCCGCACCGGCGGCCGGCGCGGCATCGCCGCCATCTGCATCGGCGGCGGGCTGGGCGGTGCAATGATGGTGGAGGCGCTGTGATGAAGTTTGCCAACTGGAAACTCGAACGCGACGCGGACGGCATCGTTTGGGCGACCCTCGATGTGCCCGGTGCGGCCGCCAACACCCTCGGGTCGGCCGTTCTTGCCGAACTGGGCAGCCTGCTCGACGAACTCGACCGTCAGCCGCCCACCGGGCTGGTGATCCGCTCCGGCAAGGCCGCCGGCTTCATCGCCGGAGCCGATATCGACGAATTCACCCGGATCGATTCCGCGGAGGCCGCCCGCGCGCTGGTGGAGCGGGGCTGGACCGTGTTCGGCCGGCTCGCCGCCGTGAGCTACCCGACGCTGGCGCTGATCCGCGGCCATTGCATGGGCGGCGGGCTGGAGCTGACGCTGGCGTGCCGCTACCGCCTCACGGTGGATGAGCCGGGCACGCGGCTGGCGCTGCCGGAAGTGATGCTCGGCATCTACCCGGCGTGGGGCGGCATGCTGCGTTTGCCGCGCCTGATCGGCCCGGCGGCAGCGCTCGATCTGATGCTTACCGGAAAGGGTGTCGATGCCGCCAAGGCCAAGCGTCTCGGTCTCGCCGACGATTGCGTGCCGGTACGGGTGATGGACGGTGCGGCGCGCGTCCTGCTGCTTTCGGGCCGCGATCCGCGCCGTCTGCCGCTCCTGCAGCGTGTGCTGAACGGCCCGCTGTCCGGCATTGTCGCCGGCAAGGCGAAGAAGCAGGTCGCCACCAAGGTGCGCCCCGAACACTATCCTGCGCCCTACGCGATCATCGACATCTGGGCCAACTACGGCGGTAACGCGCTGGCCGTGCCGGCGGCGTCGTCTTCGTCGCTGGAGGCGATCTTTCGTTCGCCCACTGCCCGGAATCTGGTGCGCGTATTTTTTTTGCAGGAGCGTCTGAAGGGCTTCGGCAAGGATTGCGACTTCAAGCCCGTGCGCGTGCATGTGATTGGTGCCGGTGTGATGGGCGGCGACATCGCCACCGAATGTGCGCTGCGGGGGATGATCGTCACGCTGCAGGATCAGAGCATCGAGCGCATCGCGCCGGCCATCGCCCGGGCGGCGAAGCGCTTCGAGCGCAAGTTCCGCGGCAAGCGCCGGGAGGCGCGTTTTGCGCTGGACCGGCTGATCCCCGATCCGGCCGGCCACGGCGTGGCGCGGGCCGACGTGATCGTCGAAGCGATCTTCGAGAACCTCGACGCCAAGCGGGCGCTGTTTGCCGACATCGAAAAGCGTGCCAAGCCCGATGCGGTGCTCGCTTCCAATACCTCCAGCCTGCGTATCGCCGACATCGCCGTGGCGCTCACCGCACCGGGCCGGTTGGTCGGCATCCACTTTTTCAACCCGGTGGCGGTGCTGCCGCTGGTGGAGGTGGTACGCAGCGCGGCCACCGACGACGAGCCCTTCCGCCGTGCCGCCGCTTTTGTGCGCAAGCTCGACAAGCTGCCCTTGCCGGTGAAGGATGAACCGGGCTTCCTGGTCAATGCGGTGCTTGGTCCTTACATGTACGAAGCTTTGCGCTGCCTCGACGAAGGCATTGCGCCGGAAACCATCGACGCCGCGCTGCTCGCCTTCGGCATGCCGATGGGGCCGGTCGAACTGATGGACACCGTCGGGCTGGATATCGCCGTGGCGGCCGGCAAGACGCTCGCCGGCCCCGGTGCGGTGCTGCCCAAAGCGCTGGCCGATCGGGTGGCCGCCGGCCAGTTGGGCAAGAAAAGCGGGCAGGGCTTCTATCGCTGGCAGGACGGGCGGGCACAAAAATCGGCCGCCGCAGCGGTGCCGGACGGACTTGCCGGGCGGATCGTCGCGCCGCTGTTGGCGGCCGCGGCGAATTGCGTCGAAAAAGGGGTGGTCGAAGATGCGGACCTTGCCGACGCAGGGGTTATATTCGGCACCGGCTTTGCGCCATTTACGGGCGGGCCGCTCAACTACTCCCGCGGACTGCCGAAATCGGCAGGCTGAACAGATTCAAGGACCTCTCCATGTGCGATCAACCCACCCAACTTCCACCCGGTAAGATGCCGGTCTTGCGGGTCATGCCGATGCCGGCAGACCTGAACCCCGCGGGCGACGTTTTCGGCGGCTGGGTCATGTCCCAGGTCGATGTGGCTGGCGCCGTGGCCGCCATCAAGCGGACGCGCAGCCGGGTGGCGACGGTGGCGGTGAATTCCTTCGTGTTCAAGCAGCCCATCTCGGTAGGCGACATCGTCAGCTTCTACGCCGAGGTCACGAGGGTCGGCACCAGCTCGATCACGGTCGACGTGGAGGTGTTTGCCGAACGCCATCCCGAACATCCCATCGTGGTCAGGGTGACCGAAGCGGTGCTCACCTATGTGGCGCTCGACGCCAACAACAACAAACTCAGGATTCCGCCGGAGTAAGTCCGGACATTCGCAGCCGCGAAGCCTCGATGCTTCGCGGTTTCAAAATCGCCGGGGATTCGCGCGGCCCGCGGCTGTGTCAAAACGATAGCGCCTACGTGGAGGAGATACCATGAAGATGAAAACGATCGCACGTCTGATGCCCGTGCTGGCCATCGGCCTCGCAGGCGGCGAAGCCTATGCCGCCGGCTTCCAGTTGCTGGAGCAGAACGCCAGCGGTATCGGCAACGCCTATGCCGGTTCGGCGGCGGTGGCCGAAAACGCCAGCACGATCTTCTACAATCCGGCCGGCATGACGCAGTTGCGGGCGCGCGAGGTGTCGGCAGGCGTTTCGGCGGTGCGCCCGACCTTCAAGTTCGACAATCGCGGCACTTCGGCAGGTTTTCTGGATGGCACCGGCAACGGTGGCGATGCGGGGAGCTGGGCCTTCGTTCCCAATGCCTACCTTTCATGGGGGCTGACCAAGGACATCTACCTCGGCCTTGGTCTGGGCGCGCCCTTCGGCCTCGTTACCGAATACGACAACCCGTGGGTCGGCGGTGCCCAGGCGCTGAAGTTCGACATCAAGACCTACAACATCAACCCGAGTCTGGCGTGGCGCATCAACGACAAGATTTCCGTCGGGGGCGGGGTCAGCTACCAGAAGATGGACGTCGAATACGTGCGTCTGGCCGCGGTGGTGTCGCCCGCGCTTGCGTCGACGGTCGTCAAGCTGAATGCCGAAGACTGGGCTTGGGGCTGGAATGTGGGGGCGCTGTTCAGCCCTTCGCAGACGACCAAGATCGGCGTCTCCTACCGCTCCAAGGTCCATCACGACCTGCAGGGCGATCTGAAATCCGGTGCTTCGGTCGTCGATGCGTCGGCCAAGGTGGTTTTGCCCGACACCTTCATCATGAGCGTTACCCAGACCCTGAACGACCGCTGGGAAATGCTCGGCGATGTCTCGTGGACCGGCTGGAGCAGCATTCCCCAGGTGGACATCATGCGGGCCGTCGGCACCAACCCGGCCCAGACCCTCGATACCCACTTCCGGGACACCTGGCGTTTTGCCCTGGGCAGCAACTACCGCCTGAACGACACCGTCAAGCTCCGGTTCGGCGTCGCCTACGACCAGACGCCGGTGCGCAGTGACCAGCATCGTCTCGTCTCGCTGCCCGACAGTAACCGCACCTGGCTGACCACCGGCGCGCAGATCAAGGTCAATCCAAGCTCTGCCGTCGATCTCGGGGTTGCCTACATCAAGGCCGGTGAATCCCACATCGACAACAATCAATCGCCGCTGCGCGGCTACGTCAAAGGCGTCTACGACGCCCGCGTGTGGATTCTCGGCGCCCAGTATTCGATGGCGTTCTGATGCAGTAATCCCCGCCCGGTGCCGGCGCTGCCGGTACCGGGCACTTTCCCCGGTTTTTTTCATGCCTCGCCTCGACAAGCTTCCCGACGCCAAGACCCGCATTCTCGATGCGGCCGAACGCCTGTTCATGGAACACGGCTATGCCGCCACCTCGGTACGTCTGATCACCGGTGCCGCGGGGGTGCCGGTGGCCTTGGTGAACTACCACTTCGGTTCCAAGCAGGGGCTGATGGAAGCCGTGTACGAGCGTGCGCTGGGCAGCCGGGGCGGTAGCCGGGTGAGTTTCCTGGACAAGCTGGAGGCGGAGGCGGGCGGCAAACCCATCGCCGTCGATGTGCTGGTGGACGCGTTTTTGTCCTCGGCGCTGCGCCTTACCCGCAAGGACAGCATTTCCGGCGAGGTCTTCAAGCAGCTCATCGGGCGGGCGTTCTACGAGCCCGGTCCGGGCACCGAAACTTTCTTCCCGGACGAATACCGTGAGGCGGTGGATCGCTACCGCCAGGCCTTCATGCGCACGCTGCCTGGGCTCAGTCAGGACGACGTGGTGTGGCGTATGTATTTCTTTGTCGGCATCGTCGCCTACGCGATGGCCGGAAAGGATGTGATGCGGATGACCGATACCTATTCCCTCGCCGATGCCGGCAAGCCGGAATGCATCATGGCGCGCCTGAAACCCTTTGTGGTTGCCGGTTTTCAGGCTCCGCCGGGGGCCGTTCCGGTGGTGCCGACGATTACCTGAATTTTTTGCTTGTTGCACTTAAAGCCATGATTGCGCTAAGATTTGAACAGTTGTTCAAATTTTTTCGGCAGTCTGTTCCAGAGCAGGCCGTCGATCAGCAACCGACTCGTAACCGATAACAATGGCCCACGTCCGGGCCGCGTCAGAAGGAGGAGCATGTGAGCAGACTGATCATTCGCAAGGTGGCGGTGCTGGGTGCCGGAGTAATGGGCGCCCAGATCGCAGCCCACTGCGCCAACGCCGGCGTGCCGGTCATCCTTTTCGACCTTCCTGCCAAGGAAGGCGATCCCAACGGCATCGCAAAGAAGGCCGTCGACGGGCTCAAGAAGCTCGATCCGGCGCCCCTCGCCACCAAGGACCGGGCCCAGTTCATCGATGTCGCCAATTACGGCGCCGACCTCGACAAGCTGCGCGACTGCGACCTCATCATCGAAGCCATCGCCGAAAAGATGGAATGGAAGCTCGATCTCTACGCCAAGGTCGGCCCGTACATCCGCTCGGACGCGATCTTCGCCTCCAACACCTCGGGCCTGTCGATCAACGCCCTCGACCAAGGCCTGCCCGAGTCGATGCGCGACCGCTTCTGCGGCATCCACTTCTTCAACCCGCCGCGTTACATGTCGCTGGTCGAGCTGATCCCGACGACCCGCACCCAGCCGGCGATGATCGACGCGCTGGAAGCCTGGCTCACCACCCGCCTGGGCAAGAGCATCGTCCGCGCCAAGGACACCCCCAACTTCGTCGCCAACCGTGTCGGCGTGTTCTCGATCCTTGCGGTGATGCATCACACTGCGCGCATGGGCCTCGGCTTCGACGAGGTCGACGCCCTTACCGGTCCGCTGATCGGCCGTCCCAAGAGCGCCACCTACCGCACCGCCGACGTTGTGGGTCTCGACACCATGGCCCACGTCATCGGCACGATGGATGCAACCCTCGCCGACGATCCGTGGCACGCCTATTTCAAGTCGCCCGAGTGGCTTGCCGGCCTGATCGCCAAAGGCGCGCTCGGCCAGAAGACCAAGGGCGGCATCTTCCGCAAGGAAGGCAAGGTCATCAACGTGCTCGATCTGGCCAGTGGCACCTATCGCCCCAGCGCCGGCGAAGTCGCGCCCGAAGTGCTGGCCATCCTCAAGAACCGCAATCCGGCCGACCGATTCGCCCAGCTGCACGCCAGCCAGCATCCGCAAGCGCAATTCCTGTGGGCGATCTTCCGCGATGTGTTCCACTACTGTGCCTGCCAGCTCGGCGCCATCGCCGACAATGCCCGCGACGTGGATTTTGCGATGCGCTGGGGCTTCGGCTGGTCGCAAGGCCCCTTCGAAACCTGGCAGGCGGCCGGCTGGCAAACGATTGCCAACGCCATCAAGGCCGATATCGACGCCGGCCTCGCCATGACATCGGCGCCGCTGCCGGCTTGGGTGTTCGACGGTCGCACCGGCGTGCATGCACCCGAAGGTTCGTGGAGCGCCTCCGCGTCGGTCCTCAAGCCGCGCTCGACCTTGCCGGTTTATGGTCGCCAGCTTTATCCGGAGCAAGTCTTCGGCGCCGCCCAGCCGGATGCCGGCGTCACGCTCTGGGAAAACGCCGGGGTGCGTCTCTGGACGCTGCCTGCCAAGGACGCCCGCATCGGCATCCTGTCCTTCAAGTCGAAGATGCACGCCATTGGCGACGAGGTGCTGGACGGTGTGCTCGAAGCCATTGCCCGCGCCGAGCGCGACCTGGACGGTCTGGTGCTGTGGCACGAGGCGCCCTTTGCCGTCGGCGCGGATCTTCAGCAGGTGGCCGACGCCTGCAAGGCGGGCCAGTTCGACCTGCTTGAAAAGACCGTTGCCAAGTTCCAGCGGGCCGCGATGGCCCTGAAGCACGCACTGGTGCCCACCGTGGCGGCGGTGCAGGGAATGGCGCTGGGCGGCGGTTGCGAGTTTGCAATGCACGCCACACACCGTGTGCTGGCCCTGGAAAGCTATCTCGGTCTGGTGGAAGTCGGGGTCGGCCTGATCCCGGCTGGCGGCGGCAGCAAGGAACTGGCGCTGCGCGCTGCTTCCCTGGCGAACCGGGCGGCCGGCGGCGACGTGTTCCCCTTCATCCAGAACATGTTCCAGACCGTCGCGATGGCCAACGTTTCCAAGAGCGCGCTGCAGGCCGTCGAGCTGGGCTTTGCGACCGAATCCGACGACATCGTCTTCAATCCCCGCGAACTGCTCCACGTGGCGCTCCATCGCGCCCGCGCGCTGGCCGAATCCGGCTATCAGCCGCCGCTGGTGCAGCGCGCCGTGAAAGTGGCCGGACGCAACGGCATCGCCACCTGCGAGATGATGCTCATCAACATGCTGGAAGGCGGCTTCATCTCGCCGTGGGACTACCGCGTCGGGCGGGCCGTGGCCACTGCCCTGTGCGGCGGCGAAGTCGATACCAATGCGAAGGTGTCCGAGCAATGGATGCTGGACGTGGAGCGGGCGCTGTTCGTCGATCTGCTCAAGACCGAAAAGACCCAGCAGCGCATCCAGTACATGCTGGAAACCGGCAAGCCGCTGCGTAACTGATTGATTGCAGTGAGGAGTAAGGAGAAAGGAGTGAGGAGGCCTTGTTTGCGCCCCTGTGCGCTGGCGATCGTCAGCGCACCAAGGCTGCCGCCGGTCTCCTCACGCCTCACGCCTTACTCCTCACTGCCCCAAAGGAGAATTCGATGAAACAGATTCAGGAAGCTTACATCGTCGCCGCCACCCGCACGCCGGTGGCCAAGCGCAACGGCATGTTCCGCACGGTGCGTCCGGACGACATGCTGGCCCACGTGCTGGCGGCGGTCGTGGCCAAGGTGCCCGGGCTGGATGCCAACGAGATCGGCGACGTGATCGTCGGTTGTGCCATGCCGGAAGCGGAGCAGGGCATGAACGTGGCGCGCATCGGCGTGCTGCTGGCCGGCCTGCCCAACACCGTGCCGGGCATCACCATCAACCGCTTCTGCTCGTCCGGCCTGCAGGCCGTGGCCGACGCTGCGGCGCGCATCCGCCTGGGCGAGGCCGATGTGATGATCGCCGCCGGCACCGAGAGCATGACCGCGATGCCCCAGATGATGGGCAACAAGATCTCCCTCAATCCGGCGGTCTTTGCCAAGAACGAAAACCTCGCCATCGCTTTCGGCATGGGCCTCACCGCCGAGAAGGTGGCTCAGCAGTGGCAGATCGGCCGCGAGGAGCAGGACGCCTTCGCGGTGCAGTCCAACCAGCGCGCCGCCGCGGCGATTGCCGCCGGCGCCTTCCGGGACGAAATCTCCCCTTACTCGGTGCAAACCTATCTGCCGGGCGAAGGCGGTCAGGTCCGCGTGGTCGAGCGTCTGTGCGACACCGACGAAGGCCCGCGGGCCGATGCGTCGGTTGAAAAGCTCGGCAAGCTCAAGCCGGTGTTCGCGGCGCGGGGATCGGTGACCGCCGGCAACAGCTCCCAGATGTCGGATGGCGCGGGCGCCGTGTTGCTGATGTCCGAAGCCGCCGTGAGGCGCTACGGGGTCACGCCGATCGCCCGCTTCTGCAGCTATTCCGTGGCAGGTGTGCCGCCGGAAATCATGGGTATCGGCCCCATCGAGGCGATCCCCCGCGCCCTTAAGGCCGCCGGCATCGGTCAGGACGATCTGGACTGGATCGAGCTCAACGAAGCCTTTGCGGCCCAGGCGTTGGCGGTCGTCAAGCAGCTCAAGCTCGACCCGGCGAAGATCAACCCGCAGGGCGGCGCCATCGCCCTCGGCCACCCGCTCGGCGCCACCGGCGTGATCCGCGCGGCCACCCTGATGAGCGCCATGCAGCGCGGCAAGGCCCGCTACGGAATGATCTCCATGTGCATCGGCACCGGCATGGGGGCGGCGGGCGTGTTCGAGAAGGTCTGATCGCTTCAGACGATCTGCCGCACTTTCGGCCCCGTCTGTTCCGACACCAGCGTGTCGGGCAGGCGGGGCCGTTTCAAATGCAATCGATTCGATAAAAATATCCGGAGGAAGACATCATGGAATCCGCATCCCTCGATCAACCCTACGCCTACCCGCTGCTGATCAAGCAACTGCTGCACACCCCGCTGGTCCACGCACCCGACCAGGAAATCGTCTATCGGGACGTTTGCCGCCATAGCTACCGGGAGTTCGCCGGGCGCGTCGGCCGCCTCGGCAGCGTGCTCAAGCGGCTTGGCGTCGGCTTCGGCGACACCGTTGCGGTAGCCGATTGGGACAGCCACCGTTATCTCGAAAGCTATTTCGCCGTTCCGATGCTCGGCGCGGTGCTGATGACGGTGAACGTGCGCCTGTCGCCCGAGCAGATCGCTTACACCATCGATCACTGCGGCGCCGAGACGCTGCTGATCAACACCGAATTCCTGCCCATCCTCGACGCCATCCGCGCCCATCTGCCCAAGCTCAAACGCGTCGTGCTGCTCTCGGACGAAGCCTGCGATCCGGCTGCGGCGGGCGCCGTGGGCGAATACGAAGCGTTGCTGCAGAGCGGCGATCCGGCCTGCCAGTTTCCGGATTTCGACGAAAACACGCGCGCCACCACCTTCTACACCACCGGCACGACCGGGCTGCCGAAGGGCGTCTTCTTCAGCCATCGCCAGCTCGTGCTCCATACTCTCGCGACCCTCGGCGGGGCGGCGTCGGCTCCCACGGTCCAGCGCTTCCACCGGGGCGACGTGTACATGCCGATCACCCCGATGTTCCACGTCCACGCCTGGGGGCTGCCTTACGTGGCCACGCTGCTCGGCGTAAAGCAGGTCTACCCCGGTCGCTATGTCCCGGATGTGCTGCTGGCCCTGCGTGCGAAGGAGGGTGTGACCTTTTCCCACTGCGTGCCGACCATTCTCCAGATGCTGCTGGCGGCGCCGGCGGCCAAGACGACGGACCTCGCGGGCTGGAAGATGGTGATCGGCGGTTCGGCCTTCACTGCCGGCCTCGCCGCCCAGGCGGTGGCCCGCGGGATGGACGTGTTCACCGGCTACGGCATGTCCGAGACCTGCCCGATCCTGACCCTCGCCCAACTCAAGCCCGAAGAGCTGGACCTTCCGCCCGAGCAGACCGTGCCGCTGCGTTGCCGAACCGGCCTGCCGATTCCGCTGGTGAATCTGCGCATCGTCGACGGCAACCTGAACGACCTGCCCCATGACGACGAAGCCCAGGGAGAAGTCGTGGTGCGCGCGCCGTGGCTGACCCAGGGCTACCTCAACAATCCCGACGCCAGCCGCGATTTATGGCATGGCGGCTGGCTGCACACCCAGGACATCGGGCGGATCGGCCCAAGCGGCTCGCTGCAGATCACCGACCGCATCAAGGACGTGATCAAGTCGGGCGGCGAGTGGATCTCGTCCCTCGAGATCGAAACCCTCATTTCGCAGCACCCGGCGGTGGCCGAGGTGGCGGTGCTCGGTCTGGCCGACCCCCGCTGGGGCGAGCGGCCGCTGCCGGTCGTCGTGTTGCGGCCGGGTTCGGAAGGCGTGGGCGAGGCGGAGATCATTGCCCATCTGCGCGGCTTCGCCGAGGCGGGGCGGATATCCCGCTTTGCGGTGCCCGAGCATGTGCGCTTTGCCGATAGCCTGGAAAAAACCAGCGTCGGCAAAATCAACAAACGCCAGATGCGGGAGCGCTATTCGGCCGGTTGAGCCCGGTTGCGGTCGGGCGGGGGGAAACGCTTCCCGTCGCCCGTTTTTCGCGGTCAAATGGCGGACTTGCTCCCACCCGAAAGGATAGCGTTTCATGACTTCCCCCGTTCTGCTCGACGTGGTCGACGGCGTTGCGACCCTGACCCTCAATCGCCCGGAGGCGCTCAACGCGCTCTCCTTCGAGATGATGGAAGCCCTCTCGGAGGCCACCGCGCAACTCTCCAGGCGGGACGATCTGCGGGTGGTCGTGGTGACCGGTGCGGGCAATCATTTCATGGCCGGCGGCGATCTGAAGGATTTTGCCGGTCAGCTGCACCTCTCGCCGGAAAGCCGCATCGCCACTTTTCGGGCCACCATCGAGCAGCACATCAACCGCAGTGTGGAGGCCTTTGCTGCCCTGCGGGTGCCGGTGATCGCCCGCGTGCATGGCGCATGTGCTGGTTTCGGTCTATCGCTGGCGATGGGCTGCGACATGGTCGTGGCGGCCGACACGGCCTACTTCACAACGGCTTATTCCAGCATCGCGCTGTCGGGCGACGGCGGCGTGTCGTGGTTCCTGCCGCGCATCGTCGGCCGCAGCAAGGCCTTCGAGTTGCTGCTGCTGGCGGATCGATTCGACGCCGCCGAGGCACTGCGCCTGGGGATCGTCAACAAGGTCGTGCCCCTGGCCGAGTTGGACGATGCGCTGGCCAAACTGGTCGGTCGCTTCCTGCGCGGCCCGCGGGACACCTACGCGGAGATGAAGCGCCTCCTCGGCCAGTCGCCCGACCAATCCCTCGACGTTCAGCTCCAACTTGAGGCGGAGGCTTTCGCCCGCTGTGCGGCGCGGCCGGATTTCGATGAAGGCGTCAATGCCTTCTTCGAAAAGCGCAAGGCCCGGTTCAACGGCTGAGGCGATAGGCCAGAAGACCCAGCCATTCGTGGGCGGCATAGCTGCCCGCGAAGGCGGCGTTCATCCCGGGCAGGCCCGGCAATGCGTCGTCGCGCGGGCCGCGACCGCCAAAGAACGCCGTCGGAGCCGGGATCACTTCGAGTCCGGCGTGCTCGAACGCCTCGACCGAGCGCCGCATGTGAGCCGCATGCGTCACCAGCACAATGCGTCGGACGCCGGCCGGGAGGAGGATTTCAGCTGAAAATCCGGCATTTTCCCGAGTGTCCAGCGAGCGCGACTCGACCCACTTTACCGGCACCCTGAAGTCTTCCTCGAGCACCGTTTTCATGAGTTCTCCTTCGGGCCGGCTGCCGGATGGCGCGCCGCCCGTCACCAGTACCGGCAGGCCCGACTGGTGGGCCAGACGGGCACCGTAACGGAGCCGTTCAAGGGTCAGCCGGTTGACCGTCTGCCCGCCGAATTCCGGTGCATATTTGCGGGCCCCGCCACTGAGGATGACGATTGCGTCGGCGTTCTTCAGCTTGGCCGGCTGCACGACGGGAGCATTCTCCAAGTCGTCCAGAAGCCAGCCCACCGAACCCGGACTGACCAGCAGAATGGCAAGGATCAAACCGCTCCACGCCAGCAGTTTTCCGCTGCGAGGACGGTGCTTCATCAACAGCAGACCGAGGCCGATCAGGAGGAGGGGGCCGAAAGGCGGCAGGAGCAGCGGGGAAAGGAGTTTTTTGAGGAGGAACATGACGAAAAGAGGGGTGTGGAGCGGACGCCGCATTGTCGCTGAAGTGGCGCACGGCTATTATCGCAGCGTCAAATCCTGCCGCGACCGGCCGAGTTCGATTCGCGTTCCATTCCGTCATTCCAATTTCTGCTTCGGAGCCGTATCGCAAGCAGTCATCAGGGGAAAAATCATCGTCAGCACAAGGTTTCAGTCTCAGCATCGAAGCGCCGGAGCCGGGGAGCGGGCGCGATGATCGAAGTGGGCATACGGGAAGGTGTCTGGGCTCTGGTCGCCGTGCTCTCCCTCTATCTTGTGGTGATCCTGTTCCGCCTGGCGTTGCCCGGTCGGGTGGCCAAATCCGGCAGTGAGGCGCGCTCGCAGCAGACCGTGGTGTTCGAGCCCCCTGTGCCGCCGCCGTCGCCAGCCCCCGCGCCGCCAACGGAGGCCGCCGAGCCGGCGGTGTCCCAGGAAATCCTCAACGAACTCGAAATCCAGCAGCTGCGCCGGGATGTATCCCAACTACGGACGGAGCAGGATTTTCTGCGTAGCGAACTGGTTGCGATGCGTCTGGACATGAATGAACTGCAGGCGTCCCGCGAGCGCATGCCGGCCTCGCCGCAGCAGTATGTCCGGCCCGAGTCGCCGCAACATTCCGAGGCCATGCTGCTGGCCGGGCGCGGAGTCGCGGCAGCACAGATTGCCGAGCATTGCGGTATTTCGGTGGCCGAAGCCGAACTGGTATGCGCGCTGGCGCGGGCGGAGGGCGGAACATGACCGAGCAGTACAAGGCGCCCGACGACGAGGCCGCCGGAGAGGAAGATCCACGCAAGCAGTTGTGGATTCGCGCCGGCGTGGCGGTCGGCTTGATTTCCTTGCTCCTTGGCGGGCTGGCCGTTTTCGATCATCTCTCCCGGCCGCCGCAACCAGAGGAGATCGTGGCACCGACCAAGCCGATCGCCCCGGCCCAGGTGGCGACGGATGCCGGTCGCGATGCGCCGCCCGAGGTGCTGCGGGCAGGCAGCCCTGGACCCGACGCGGCGCCTGCCGAGGCTTTGCCGTCGGCCGAGGGCGCTACGCCAACCGGCGCTCCCCGTCTGGACAAGGAAGAACACGCGACGCGGCCGGCGCGTGGAGGCGGGCCGGTCGAAGAAACCCGACCCTTGCCGCGGGCGCCGGAACCGCCGCCTGCGGCGCGTGTCCCGTCGGCGGCTTTGCCCGAAGTCGCGAGAAAGCCCGTTCCGCGGGCTGGCGAGATGCTGCCCGCAGCGCCCACCGGTCGTGCCGCGCCAGCGGCCGCGGCGGTACAACCTGCAGCACCTGTAGTTCCGACGCCGTCTGCGCCAGTGCCCGCCACCGCACCGGCCATAACGAAGGCGCCGGTCGTTCCGCCGTCCTCGCCGTCCTCTACGGCGGGCGAAGCACCAGTCGCCTACAAACTGCAGGTGGGCGGATTCTCCACGTTGGCGCAGGCCGAGGCATTGCAGGCGCGTTTGTCGGCCGAGGGCATTGCTTCGCGGCTCGAGACGCGGGTGGTCGTCGGTCCGTTTGCCGATCGCGGCGCTGCGCTGGCCACCCAGGGCCGTCTGCGCGAAAAGGGTTTCGTGGCCGGTGAGTTGATTCCGTTCCGGCGTTGAAATGCCGTCGGCCGCAAAGGGCCGGGAGGGGCGAGCGTCTCGCGCCTCCCGGCCCTTGCCGTTTCAGGCGTTCACGATCGCCAGCGCGTGGCCGGTGCGGCAGTGCAGGGCCAGGTCGGGTTTGCCGCCGTCGGCAGGCCGGGCAGTCCAGATCGCGGCGGCGTCGCCGAAGCTGCGGGCGATCTCGTAGCCGCGCTGCTTGAGCCAGCCGGGGTCCAGGTGTTCGGCGATCAGATGTGGCGTGTCGGGGTTGCGGGGGTGGGCGAGGAGAAGACGGAAGGTTCCCATGACGATGTCCCGTTGGAGTCGGCGATGGGCGCAATCTAGCCGTCGAGTGTGACGGTTTTTGTGGGGCGTCTGAGCGTGCGTCCGCGAATGAGGAATCGAGGCCGGGGCGGTGGGCCGCCACCGCTGCCAAGCGCGCTTTTGCGGTTTGTGCGGTATCCAGGCAAGACGGGCAAGCGCGCGGTGGCGATGGCTCGGTCTCACGCCAGTGGGGGCTACTTGCGGACAAGCTCCACGGTCGTGGGCGCGTTGCCGTGAGCCCGGACCGACGGCCGTAAGTCGCGCAGCAGGCGAGTGGCAGCTTCGGCATCCACCGCGGGGGAGAACAGGAAGCCCTGCATCTCGTCGCAGCCGAGGTTTTCGAGGGTGTTCATCTGATCGCCGCGCTCGATGCCTTCAGCCGCAAGGCGGATGTCGAAGCCACGGGCGATTCCGGCAATGGCGCTGACGATCGGATGGTTGCCATTGCCGTTGATGTCCTTGACGAAGCTGCGATCGATCTTGAGCCGCGTGATGCCGTAGCGCTGCAGGCTGGCGAGGGACGAATAGCCGCTGCCGAAGTCGTGGATGACGATGCCGACGCCCAGATCGCGCAGGCTCTGCATGCGCGGGGCGACCCGTTCGCTGTTCTCGAGCAGAAGGTTTTCGGTGATTTCCAGTTCGAGGTTGCCGGGGGCGAGGCCGTTGCGCGAGAGGGTCCGTGCGACGGTGTCGGCAAGGTCGGAATGGTCGAAATCGCGGGACGACAGGTTGGTGGTCAGGCGGAGTTCGGGAAACTGCCGGCGCCACAGGGCAAGCTGGGCACAGCCGGTTTCCAGTACCCAGCGGCTGATTTCGTGAATGATGCCGGCTTCTTCGGCGAAGTGAATGAAGCGCGACGGCGCGACCAGCCCGTGGGTCGGATGACGCCAACGCACGAGCGCTTCCATGCCGGTGACGCGGTCGCGGGAGAGGCTGATCAGGGGTTGGTAGTGGAGTTCGAATTCGCTGCGGGCGAGGGCTTGGCGCAGTTCCTTGTCGAGGGACACCCGCGTGCGGTAGCTGGCGTGCATGTCCGGAGAGAAGAAGGTGTAGGCGTTGCGTCCGTTGCCTTTGACCTGATGCATGGCGACGCTGGCGTGCTGGATCAGGTCTTCGGTGTTGTCGCCGTCTTCCGGGTGCAAGGCGATGCCCATGCTGATGGTGGCGGTGACTTCGCCATCGCCAACCGGAAAGGGCTTGCGGAAGGCGAGCAGGATTTTTTCGGCGATGGCGCGGGTATCTTCCCGGTTGCCGATATCGGGGAGCAGCACCACGAATTCGTCGCTGCGGTGACGGGTCAGGGTGTCGCCGCGGCGCAGGCATTGTTTGAGGCGCAGGGCGACCGAGCGCAGCAGGGCGTCGCCTTCGCCTTGTCCCCAGGTGTCGTTCACCTGCTTGAAGCGGTCCATGTCGACAAACATCACCGCGATGAGCCCCTTGCGCCGCTTGGCCTGCGTGATGGCCAGGTTCAGGCGGTCGCGGAACAGCTCCTGATTGGGCAGTTGGGTGAGCGGGTCGTGGTTGGTGCTGTGGCGCGAGAGGGCAGTGCTTTCGCGTATTTCGGGAAGGCTGCGGGCGGCGCCGTAGGTGCCTGCGTAATGGCTGGCGGTGTGGGGTTCGCCGCGGTTGTAGATGCCCATCGCGTTGAGCACGATGGCGACCGGTCCGTTCTTGTCGTTGTCGCCGTCGGCTCCGTAGGGGTTGCGCGAGAGGCGCAGTTCCATATTGCAGGTGGCGCGGGTGCCGGTACGGCGCTCGTTGAAGGCGAAGCGCGCGCGTTCGAGATCCTCGGGGTGCACGATCTCGGAGAAGTGCTTGCCGATCAGGGCGTTGCGGCGGTGTCCGAGGAGCGATTCGATGCGCAGGTTGAGGTAGTTGAAGCGGCCTTCGACATCGAGGGTGTAGATGAGGTCGAGGGAGTTTTCGACCAGAAAACGGTGCATCTGCTCCGAGGATTGCAGACGTTGTTGGGTGATGCGGTTGTTGCGGTCGTGCTGGCGTTTGAGCAGCGCGTTGCTGACGGCCCGGCGTAATTGGTCGGCGTTGTAAGGTTTGAGCAGGAAGTCGTCGGCGCCGCGGCGCAGCGCACCGATGGCCGCGTCCATGGATTCTTCGCCGCTGATCATGATGACCGACTCGCGGCGCTCGTTGCTGAGCAGCCAATCCATCACGGCAAGCCCGGAGGCGTCGGGCAGGCGGTAGTCGAGGATGAGCAGATCGAAAGAACGGGTGTTCAGACGCGCGAGCGCTTCGGCGACGGAACCGCAGTCTTCGATCAGCTTTTCGCTGCCCTGAAGCAGGGCGGCAATCGAGCGTGTCAGGGACGGCTCATCGACGACGACAAGGATTCGGATGAGAGACTCGGCCGGTGTGCGCCGGTTTGTCTCGGTTGGGAAGAAAGGACCTTCCCAGGGGATGACCATTGTGACTCCCGGACATGGCTCTTTTATTTTGCGCCGCAATGATGCATCAAATCAGGGCGTTGCCGCCAGTGGCATGAAGATCTGGAAGACTGTTCCGGAGCCCGGCTGGCTGCGGCACAGGATGGTGCCGCCGACTGAGGCGACGAGTTCGCGTACCAGCGGAAGGCCGACGCCGCCGCCCGGTTTGTCGCTGTTTTTGGCTCCGGCTGTGAAGAGGGTTTCGATACGTTCGGGGGCGAGACCGGGGCCGTTGTCCACGATCCGGATTTCCATGCACGGGCTGCCGTTGGCGTTGATGCCGGCGACCGCGGAGACGGTCAGTTTGCCGCCTTCGGGAATGGCTTCGGCGGCGTTCTTGAACAGGTTGAGGAAGACCTGCTTGAGGGCGTCGGGCGGAATTGCGGCGGCGGGCAGGTTGGGCGAGGTTCGCAGTTCGAAATTGATGCCCTTGCGCCCGAACAGTGCCTCGCCGTAGAGGGCGCGCAGGTCGTGGAGGATTTCGGCCACGCCGCTGTGGGCCGGACCGGACGGGGTGATGGAGGTGAAGTCGCTGGCTTTGCGCACGAGGGCGCCGACCCGGTCGAGTTCGTCGCTGAGCAGGGTGAGCTGCTCTTTCAGGGTGGCGTCCTTGACCCGTTCGTCGATCATGCCGAGGTAGGTCTTGATGACGGTGAGCGGGTTGCTGGCTTCATGGGCGATGCGCCGGGCGTGCTCGACATAGCGTCGGGCGATGCTTTCTTCGAGGTCGCGACGGGTCTGTTCGTCGGTTCTGCGCTCGGAGATGCGGGCGGTGGCGGCCGCCGTGACCGATTTGCGCAGGCCGGTTTCGATGTCGCGGCCGGGGTCTTCGCCGTTCGGACAGGGGAACACGGCGACGCCGGATTCGTTGGGGTTGCGCCAGGGCACGACGATCAGGCCGTCGCTGTCCAGCCAGCGCGCCAGTTGCCAGTCGGCGGCGCAGCGACCGGGAGGGCGCTGGTCGTTGAGATAACGCGTTTCGGCGTCGTCGCGGTAGGCTTCGGCGAGGGCACTCTGTTCGTCTTGGGTGGAGATCTGGATCTGATCCAGCCCAGGGTGGGCGGGATCGGGGGCGCCGGCCAGGGCGTCTTCGCCGAGCATCTTCACGAACAGCACCGGTGCGTCGAGACCGAGCAGCAGGCGGGTTGCCACGTCGAAACTCTGTCTGGCCGAGGATGAGTCGATGAAGGCGCTGCGCGAGAAGGCGCTAAGGGCCGTGCGGGCAATCCCGGTATCGACGATTTCGCGCTCCACTTCGCCGCCGGACGCAGACCAGGGGAGCGTCAGCATCGTCGGTTCGACGACCAGGTCGAGTCCTTTGACCGTGTTCTGCATGCCGCGGGTGGTGTCGGCGAGGAGGCTGACCAGCAGGCTGCCGTCGATCTTGGTCAGGCGGCTCGCGCCTTCGAGGCTGGCGGCGGACTGGCTGCCACGATAGCTGGCGAGTTCTTCGGCGGCGGCGATGATGCGCACCAGCGGGTGGGCGGAGACGACCGCGTCGGGTTCGGCCTGGTGCAGGGCGATGGCGTCGGCGATACCCGGTGCGAAGCCGCAGCGGGTGGCGAGGTCGGACGAGAGTTCGGCGTGGTCGAAGCCGTAGCGTTCCCACTCGGCGGCGGAGAGGCCGCGTTCGTCGATCGAGTCGGCCAGCACCTTGGGGTAGTCGTTGCGGTATTCGGTCAGCCAGAGCAGACCGAGGTCGTGCATCAGACCGGCGACATAGGCGTCGTTGGGCTGCGGGTAATCCATCTCGCGGGCCAGATTCGCCGCCAACTCTGCGACGAACAGGCTGTGCAGCGCGTGGTGACGGTGGGCTCGGGTGGAAATGTTGCGTTGCGGCTGCTGGATGAGGTGACGCAGAGACCAGGCCTGAAGCAGGCCGGTGTCGATGCGCGCCAGGCGGTCGGCGACGAGATCGAGCAGCGAGGACTGATCGCCGCTGTCGATCGGCGAGGTCAGCAGCAGCTCGAAAACCAGGACGGGATCGAGTACGACGATCCGGGCGATGTCGTGGGGCGATGCGTCGCCAGCCGAAAGAACCCGGAGCAACGCTGCGGCGGTCTCGCGCAGAGCTGGCAGGCGCGAGGTCGGTACCGCTGCAGGACGTCGCATTTTGAATATTCGGGTGGTTGGCATCAACGAAGCACGTATTTCACAAATTTAGTGCTTTGGATTCTAACCGTACCCTCCCGGCTCCTACCTGTGACATATGCGCTGTCGGGCGGAGGCTTGGGCGACCGAGCGTGACCAAGTTCGCGACGACGTGCAGAGTTTGCTTATTGCTGTGTTGGCGCGGCCTCGCGCTCAACCGAACTGCAGGCTGTCGGCGAAAGCCAGGGCTTCCAGATGAGCCCGGTTGACCTGCTCGGATGTGATGTGGAGTTCTTTGGCGAGGGCGGCGAGGGGCTTGTCGTCGAAGCTTTCCAGCGCCCGGGCGAGCTTCAGGAAAGGTGCATATACGCCGTCGCCGGTGAGCAATGCGTCGCAGATCGGCATCGGCAGGTGCATTTCGTCGAGGGCCGACTGCAGGCTGGCGCCGAGAAGCAGATGGAGCATCGAGAAGGCGCCGGTGATGAACAGGTTGTCCAGCTCGCCCTTGTCGAAGAAGGCCGCGCCGATCTGTTCCATGAAGCGGCCGCGGGCGATGGCGGTCTGCATCAGGGCCGGTGCGGCCGGGTCGCGGCTTGCCGAAACGAGCAGCACCGACAGCCATTTGTTGAGTTTGTCGTAGCCGAGAATCGAGACCGCATGGCGGAACGACTGGATTTCGCACATCAGCCCGAAGCCGGCCGAGTTGATGTAACGCAGTAGTTTGTAGGACAAGGCGACGTCCTGCTTGAGGACGGTTTCGATTTCCTTAACTTCGGCGTTGCGGCGCACCAGATTGAGCAGGCGGACGATCTGGGCGTGGGAGGGGGCGAGCTTGCCGTCGGTCTTGACGCCGCGCAGGAAGAACCAGCCGGAGGCGCCGTCGTAGCCCTGGGCGATGGCGCCTTTGAATTCCGGCACGTCGGCGAGGCCCCAGGCCAGCGTCAGACCCGGCGGCGCAAGGGGCAAAGCGGTGCGCTTGGCGTCGATGATCACGAAGCGCCACTGTACGTCGGGCGGCAGGGGCAGGTCGTCGCGATACCAGGTGAGGTTGAGGCTGATGTCGGCCGCCTGGAGTTGGGGGATCAGCGCCAGGGTGAGGGGGTGAGCGATGGACTGGGTCGGAATCTCGACCATTGCGTTGGCCGGGGGTGTCCATTTGAGCAGGTCGGGCGTGGGCACCAGCTTGTAAAGGCTGATGAAAACCGGGTGCGTGGTCGGCCAGACGTCGGCGAGGCCGTTCAGAGCCTCGACCGCTTGAGCCACCGACGCCGCGTGGATGACCAGCCGGTTGGCGGTGATCTTGTGCTGCTTGTTGATGACCGGTTCGCGGGTGATCAGGACGACGTTGCTCATGGACGCAGATTTCCGGGCTCAGGCTGCCTTGGTGTCGTTCGAGAAGCTGAAGGCGTCGGCGAAGAACGCCTCGGCTGGAAGGCCGCAGTGACGGATGAGGTCGGCGCGGGCGGCGTCGATCATTGCCGGCGAGCCACAGGCATAAACCTCGTGGCCGGAGAGGTCGGGCAGGTCGGCCATCAGCGCTGCATGGGCAAGGCCGGTACGACCGCTCCAGCTTGTGTCGTCTGTGCTGTCGGATATTACCGGAACGAAGCGGAAGCCGGGCAGGCGCGCTTCCCAGCTGCGGGCGAGGTCGAGCTGGTAGAGCCCGGCCACGTTGCGGCTGCCCCAGTAGAGCGTCATGGGGCGGGGCGGCCGGCCATTCTGCGCAGCGGCGATGGCGTTTTCGACGATGCTCTTGATCGGTGCGAAGCCGGTGCCGCCGGCAAGCAGCACGACGGGTCGGGTCGAGTCTTCTTGAAGGCGGAAGCTGCCCAGCGGCCCTTCGAAGCGCAGGATGTCCTTTTCCTTGAGCTTTTCGAAGACCTGCGTGGTGAATAGGCCACCCGGTACATGGCGGATGTGCAACTCGAGGCGGTCGTCGACAGCGGGGGCGCTGGCAATCGAGAAACTGCGGCGTTTGCCGTCGGCGAGCAGGAAGTCGATGTACTGGCCGGCGATGAACTGGAACTTTTCGCTCGCCGGCAGTTTGAGCTCGAGGACGATCACGTCGTCGGCCGCGCGGGTGAGTTTTTGTACGCGGCAGGGCAGTTTTTTGACCGGAATGTCGCCGGCGCGGCCAACCTGACGGACTTCCACGACGACGTCGGAGCGTGCCCGGGCGCAGCACAGGAGCGCCATGCCGGCATCCCGGTCGGCCTCGGTGAGGGTCGATTCGACAAAGTGGCCCAAGTCCACTTCGCCCGCGAGCACCTTGCTCTTGCACACGCCGCAGGCGCCGTCGCGGCAGCTGTAGGGCAGCAGCAATCCGGCCCTGAGGGCGGCTTCGAGGATGGTTTCGTCGGCGTCTGCGGGAAAGCCGAGGCTGCTCGGCTGGAGGGTGACCTGGAACGACATGATGGGTGGCCGTGAGATAATCAATTAATGGAACGTCGAAAAATGAAGCAGGTGTTGATTGTCGGAAGCGGTGACGTGGCCCGCCGGATCATTCCGTGGCTGGCCCGCCGCTTCCTGGTTCGTGCTCTCGTCCGGCGGCCGGAGGAGCGCGATGCGCTCCGCGCGCTGGGTGCGACGCCGATCGTTGCCGACCTCGATCGGCCTGCCAGTCTCGCTCGCCTCGCCGGCATTGCCGACTACGTGCTGCACTGTGCGCCGCCGCCCGGCGAGGGGCCGGACGATCCTCGAACCCGCCGTTTGCTGGCGGCACTTATGCAGCGCGCGAGTCTACCACGACGGCTAGTCTACATAAGTACGACCGGTGTCTATGGCGACTGCGCCGGGGCGTGGCTCGACGAAACCCGTCCGCTGCGCCCGGCTTCGGCGCGTGCGGTGCGCCGCGTAGCGGCCGAAACCCGCTTGCGGCGCTTCGGTTGCCGCTCCGGCTGTCGGGTCAGCGTGTTGCGGGCGCCGGGCATCTACGATTCGGACGCGCGCCTGCCGCTCGCCCGGCTGCGCAAGGGCGAACCGGTGTTGGCGCCGGAAGACGATGTGTTCACCAACCACATCCATGCCGACGATCTGGCCCATCTGCTGGCTTTGGCCTTGTTCCGCGGCCGGCCCAACCGCGTCTACAACGCGTCGGACGACAGCCAGCTGCGCATGGGCGAATATTTCGATCTGGTGGCCGACGCGGTCGGGCTGCCGCGTCCGCCGCGTCTGCGGCGGGCGGCCTTGTCCGAACGCCTGTCGGCGTTGACGCTGTCCTTCATGTCCGAGTCGCGCCGTCTCGACAACGGCCGCATCAAACGCGAGTTGCGTGCGCGTCTGCTTTTTCCGTGCGTGGCCGATGCCCTCGCCGCTTGAGTCTTGAGCTGTCAATCAACCGATTCCCGATTTTTTTCCTAGAGCCGACATCATGCTTTTCCTCAGTATCAAAGCCCTGCACATCATCTTCGTCACCAGCTGGTTCGCCGGTTTGTTCTACCTGCCGCGGCTGTTCGTCAATCACGCCATGGTCACGGACAAGGCGACCGTCGAGCGCCTCGCGCTGATGGAGAACAAGCTCTACCGATTCATGACGCCGCTGGGCATCCTGGCCGTTGCGCTTGGCATGTGGCTATGGTTTGGCTACGGTTTTTCGGGCGGCTGGCTGCATGCGAAAACCGCGCTGGTCACTTTTCTGATCGTCTATCACCTCTACTGCGGCCGGGTGATGCGTGCCTTCGCCGAGGGGCGCAACACCCGCAGTCACGTGTGGTATCGCTTCTTCAACGAAATTCCGGTACTCGTGCTGTTTGCGGTCGTGTTTCTCGTGATGCTCAAGCCCTTTTGATTCCTTTTTCGGACGCCTTCCTTGAACTTCTTTGCTCCCTGTCCTCGCGGCCTTGAACCGCTTCTCGCCGACGAATTGCGCGCCATCGGCGCCTCCGAACCGAAGGCGGTGCCCGGCGGCGTGCAGTTTGCCGGCGACTGGGCGCTGTGCTATCGCGCCAACCTCGAAAGCCGGATCGCCAGTCGCATCCTGTGGCAGATCACCGTGGGTCGCTACCGCAGCGAGGAGGACATCTACCGCATCGCCTACGCGCCCACCTGGGCGCGCTGGTTTACCCCGGACGAGACGATCCGTGTCTTTGTCACGGCCCACAAATCGCCTTTACGCAGCCTCGAATTTGCAACCCTGCGCATCAAGGACGCGGTATGCGACCACTTTCGCACCGTTGCCGGGCGGCGGCCGGATGTGGATACCCATGCGCCGGACATACGCATCCATGCCTTTTTGTCGGCCGATACGGTCACGCTTTATCTCGACACCTCGGGCGAACCGCTTTACAAGCGCGGTTTCAAGCAGGCTTCGGTCGAGGCGCCGCTGAAGGAGAACCTGGCCGCCGGCATCCTGCGTCTGGCCGGCTGGAAGCCCGGCGATGCGCTGTGCGACCCGATGTGCGGCAGCGGCACATTCCTGATCGAAGCCGCGCAGATGGCGCTGGATGTTGCGCCGGGCCTTGGTCGCCACTTTGCGTTCGAGCGTTTCAAGCACTTCGAGCGCGAAACCTGGTTGCCGATCCGTCAAGCCGCCGAGGCACGCCGGAAGGCACCGCGTCCGCTGCCGATCTATGGCTCGGACATCGTCGAGGATCAGGTGCGCAAGAGTTTTGTGAATCTGCGCAGCGCCGGGCTGGAAGGCTGCGTCGAGCTTGAGCGTGCCGACATCCTGACGCGCAAGGCGCCGGAGGCCGCTGGCGTACTCGTCGCCAACCCGCCGTATGGCGTGCGGCTGTCGGATACGTCCGAGCTCGAAGCGCTTTATCCCAAGCTCGGCGACGCACTAAAAGCCAACTGGACCGGCTGGCGCTGCTACTTCTTCACCGGCGACCCGGCGCTGCCGAAGGGCGTGCGCCTCAAGGCGAGCAAGCGCACGCCACTCTTCAACGGCGCCATCGAATGCCGGCTGTTTGAATACTTGATGGTGGCAGGCTCGGCACGCAAGCCCAAGGGCGGGGAAGCGTGACGAGTTAGGAGTCAGGAGGCCGCTATCGTCAGCAAGGCCGCCTCACTCCTCTCTCATGGCGCTTCACTGACTCAAACAATATCCAGATTCTGGATGCCGGACAGCACGTCGCGGTCGCCGCGCTTGCTCTTGAGCTTGATCTGCAGGCGCAGGTCGT
>ERZ650300.66-NODE-66-length-49874-cov-10.703266_pt1 | contig 49874 bp, 45 predicted proteins | sample MGYA00376236_ERZ650300 | MGnify/ENA primary metagenome ERZ650300 (study PRJEB26733, sample SAMN07839303) | wastewater metagenome | biome: urban; feature: wastewater treatment plant; material: waste water | place: USA: North Carolina | collected 2016-04-28 ...
TCGGTGGAAAGCCTCAGAAGGCCCGGTCTTCGCCGAAGGTGACCCGGTGCAACAAACGGTGCTGGTCGCCGTAATCGCTCACTCCGTAATGAACGGTGGCGCGGTTGTCCCATACCGCGACGGTGTCCTTTTCCCAACGCAGGGTCGCAGCGAGTCGCAAAGGCGACTCCCGCACCGTAGTTGGCTGGCGCGGGCCGCAGCTGAGCCGGTCTCTCTGGGTTTTGCTGCGGCCTGCCGGTTTGCAGCGCATTGTGCAGCCCTTGGTCCGGCATCACCTGAAGCGTCTTAGGCGCGGTGATATTCTGCTGCGCGGCACCAGTCATGGCCATGCGGCCCATTTTCAATGTTTGACAGGCTGGAGCCTCGCTCCGAAATCGATGTGTTTTCCTGTAGAACGGAACATGCTCTTGGCCCTGCGGGACGCATGCCAGAGAGCGAGCTCTGACGAAGAATAGAACTCACCGGTCGTGATCGTTTGAATGCCCCCCGCTTCAGCAATAAATAGAAGAACTTCCCATTTCTCGGCCATTCCTTTTGTGATGGATTTCCTCGTGATGCCTGCGTGGATCCGTCCAGGCCGAAGTGCCATGACGTCCGCTTCGTCAGGGATGTCGTCGATATCCTTGCTGTCGCCCATGATGTTCCCCTTTGATTAGCAATCAATGAAGTCGCGAAGACATGCTAGCCAGAGCTGCCCTAATGCGAATCCAGCTACAAGCTTGTTGGAGAAGCCTCTCTCTTTTGTGTGGGAGGAGATCTTTGATTAGGTCTATTGCCTCGCGAAAATGTGAGCCGTCCGTGTGGCAGCTCACATCAGGACTCCGCAATACATCCTTATGTCATCTATGGCTATGCATAGATGACCTCCTGGGCTTTCAGGCGGGAAACCGGTCCGCTGTAGCGCTCGCGTCCATTCACGTAGATCGTGGTGTTTGAGCCGCTCAGGTACAGGACTGCGCTTCCATCACGCTCAGTGCGGACTTCGTCACCTCCATACTCCTTGATCCGCTGGGAGGAGATGCCCCGGCCGTTCTTGTCCACCACGAAGAATTTGACCGCGCGACCTCCCGCCTTGACGGTATCGGAGATGATTCGTTCGTATCCATCGGGGATCGGGGTCCGGGCGAACTCATCGCGGGGAATCAGGCCCTTCCCTGGGACAAGTGCAAAGTTTGGAGGACTGATCGTTTCGATATCGCTGATCGTTTTTGCTGACGAGGGGATCTCGCGAATTTCGCCGTCGATCACAATCGGTTTGCGTTTTGCCATGATTGCTACTCCTGAGTTTTGTTGAGAAAGCCTTGTGGGTGGTCTTATTCTGGCTATTTCTTCTTTATTACTGGCCTTCTGCAAGCTTGTGAGTTCTTTGCGCCCGGAACTCGGCCAGTTCATTCCAGGTGGTTTGATCGCTGCTGCCGTCGCGAGGCAAGGCGATCCGATTGCCGGCAGCCAGTGGCATTCCACAAGCGGGACAGTTTGCTGCGGGTATCTCTCTGAACCCTTCGGCGTCAACCCGCTGGTGATAGTCGTCCCTCCAGCGCTTGTAGATCTGGGTGGGGGTTGGACGTGACGTTACGAAATAATTGATGAACTCAGAAAGAAGTTCGCCCGCTACGGTCAGGTTCAGACCAATGACCGACGGTGAGTCAATTTCCGGTTGATCGACGACATAGCCAGCAGACTTCCGGCCTGCACGCAGCGCCTTGTCGGCAACACCCCGAATGTAAGCGTCGGCCGCTATGATTTCGAATTGAGTGCATTCGATGCAGGCTGAACTTCCAGGCCAAACTCCAAGTATCCTGTGTCGGAAGTCGAGACCTTCGTCACCAGTTCGGATGATGGTTCCAATATCAAACCAGGGAATAAGGTACTGAGCGGCGAGGCGGTTGACCTGAATACGTGGGAAGTCATCGTCAAGGCAGGCAATAATGAGTTGACAGCGAATCAAATGCTCAGTGGCGTCCTCCAGGCGAGTGTTGATGGCATGCACTTTGGTTGAGACTTGCGTTTCGAGCGACTCCATCAGCAATTCGGCTTTGTTTCGTCCAATGTCCCGCCTTGCTCCCCCAATCCACCGATTAAGGTTGCTTTCCTCCAGACGATCGTGATCTACAGCGACAATCTCGCCTACACCCATTCGCGCGAGCCCCTCTGCAATCACGCGTCCTACGCCGCCGATGCCAAGCACGCCAACGCAAAGATTGGCTAATTCTTCTTGCGTGGAAAGAGGAATGAAATCCCGTTGTCGATCATGAACTCTTGAGCGTGATCGCTCCATCGGGCGCGGTGCGTTGTATGGGCGAATGATCTCGAAGTGGGGGCCGATTACTTCTATTTTTTCGATCGCGGTGAAGCTGCCGTCCGCTTCAATAACCCGTGCGGCTAACCCGCCATGGTCGAATACCCAAGAAAGGCAACTCAATGGGCGGTCCACGCCGATGTCGGGACGGCCTTTCAGCATGTGGCGAAGCGGGCCGTGAATGTATTGGGCGAAGCGGCGATCGTCATCGTCGTCTTGCCCCGAGAACGCTGTGCCCCCGTTTGAGAATGGGTGGGAATGCATATTGAGCATGACAGAGTGAGGCGATCGCGCAAAGCGGAGGGTGACCACGTCGACGATTTCTTTTGGCAGCTCCGCACGAGACGAACTGCGGAAGCTATAACAGTCGTCGGCAGGAAGGAGCGGGGTTTCGGCAAACAGAAAGTACGTCTCCTGTTCGGTGTCTACCCTTTCCCCAAACGCAAATCCGATTCTTTCGCAATTATCTGTATTGGACAGGAAGTATTCTCTGAGCGCGCCGAGAAGCGGCCTGGTGATACGAACGATAAAAGTGCGCGTGTTCATTTTGCGTAGTCCATTCAGGATTCGAGCTTCTCAAGGAAAAGGGCCAGATACTTGCGCAGATTGTCTCCGCGGGCTGGGTCGTTTGCGTCCAGATGCCAGCGATTTCCAGGATAGATGTGACAGATCCACGTATAGCCGGGGATCGCTTCCGCCTCGTGGTATGCCGAATCCCTGAACAAATTGAATTTCTGGCACAAAGCCGCCTCTTGTCCGTTGAAGCCGTCGTTGAGCACGTAAATGCCTTTGACCGGAAGTGAAGAGACATCAATCAAGACGTCGACGTAATCAGGGTTCCAACCGTCTGGTAAAGGCAGGTTGGTAATGACCAGTAGTTTCCCGCTCGCCGTCAGTTGTGCTTCGCGACGTTCGCCATTGCCGATTGGCTCATATTCGTTCAGAAACTCCTGAACTTGCTGGACAAGTACTTTAAGAAGAGGAGAGTGGACCGTCATATCGTTTGCCTCTGAGTGGTCAATTGGATACTGATTGAACAGGCTCCATCCTCGTCGGCTTTTTATTCAACCCGTCACTTCACAAGCTTGTAGATCTGCTATCGATTTTCTCCTTGGCGCAGAGTGGTAGCAGCAAAGTGCGTGCAATTGTCCGTGTCGATGCAGGACAAGCTTGTCGGCACGCCCAGCCTCAGAACCATGCGCGAAAATGAAATTGACTTCCCATAGGAGAAAATGCCAATGGCAATGAACGATGAGGCGAGGGCTGAGGCCGCTGCCTTTGTCCGAGCTGGACGGATTAGCATGGGGGTCTTTGCCCGGACGCGTCTTCACCTTTCGACACTCCACCCGAAAGTTGGCGATCAGCTTGTCATCGAATGGGAGGTGAACGGCGCGGGAGACCCGGAGGAGGCAGGGATTCGTCTCCTTGTTGGAGATGCCCCAGTCAGGGAAGGCGTTCCGGCCGGTCGCCTTGCGATCCGTGTCCCAGAACAAGGCTTTGGGGTAGCCCTGATGGTTGGTGGCCGTGTGCGCCAGCGTCAGGAAGTGATGCCCTGGCTGCGGGTACCAGAGCTTTTGGGCCTGGTGATCCCGGCGCAGCCTTATCACGACGATGCATGCGACCTTCGCTGGTTGTCGTCCAGTGAGATTCAGACCTTCGAGGTGAGGGTCGACCCCGCCACCGACAACGCCCGCAGCTGGAGCATCGATCCCGGTTCGGTGCAGGTTTCGGTCGGTCCCCTCACTCCGGGCGAGCACCATGTCGAACTGCGCATCGCCAGCGCCGACGCTGCGCTTTCGGCCCGCGCCTCCAGGGTTATCGACATTCGCCTTCAAGTCCGCGAAAGGCCTCCCCGGGGAACGCTGGATTTCGATAGAACGGCTGTTCAGTTAGGGCATAGCGGCGATCTGCACTGGCAAATTGAAGGTGCCCGGCATGTAGTCCTGATAGACCCTGCAGGCGAGGCTCGTCCCGTGTCGGAGATGGGGCATGAAGTGCTGCGGCCCGAGAGCTGTGGAGACTTCGTCTGGAGGCTCGTCGCAACTGCTGCCCTGGGCGCCCAAACCTGCCTTGAGGCTCGACTTCAGGTGCTGGCACCGCCAGTTACCCTGTATCTCGAGTCTGCTCCAGCGGGCGCGGATTGCTCCTTGCGCCTGACTTTCGAAGCATCGGGTGCAGTCTCTCTCCAACTGGAGCTTCCCCAGCGCGGGCAGTGCCTTCCACTGCCCCTTGAGGGCTACATCGAGGCCGATCAGGTTCTCAACGAAGCCTTGCACTTTCTTATCGAGGCTGCCGACGGTCGTATCGAGCGGAAGGAGTTCGTGATCTCCCCCGCATTTGCAGCGCTCAAGCCAATCGAAATCGGACTACGCCCCCTTTCCTCCACTCTTTTTGCCATTTGAAGGAGCCTGCCATGCGTCCCGTCCAATCCCCCCGCCCTGAGCCGCGGGGCATACCCGATGATGTTCGACAAGCCCCTCTGGCGCCCTCCCTCAAGGTACTTGCCTATCTAAGCGGAATCGAGCCCCGTGTGATGCAGGAGAGCTGGTTCGCGGACCAAGCCCGTGGAATCATCCTTGTCGCCGCGCTGGGATTCATCTTCGTCCTCCAGTGGATAATCTGGAGCAATGTTGCCGCGCAGATTATGTTTATCGCGCCGGCAGTCATGGTCGGCCTGCTTCCCCCCATCGGCCTGACGCTCTTCGACCGGCTGGTTGTTCTTCCTGCTCTGTGGAACGTTTCCGGCGAAGCCCGTGCCGCGTTGAACCTGGACAAACAGGCCGCATGGGCAGCGGCCGTGGCTTTCGCCCTACGTGTGGTGGTCAGCCTGACTTTCGCCTGGGTCGCGGCCGACTACCTCTCTTTGGTTATCGAACACGATTCGCTCTTGGAGCACCGGAAAGCCTCTGCCAAGCTCGGCAATCAGCCCCTTTTCGATGAAGTCGACCGCCTCAAGAGGCTCCAATACGGTGACTTGGTTACACCGCTCGTTGAGCAGCGAGCCCGGATTTCTGCCCAAATTGAGCGGCTTTCGCAAACTCGAGAGCAAGCCGAGCGCAACCTCGTCGAAGCCGAATCTGCTTCCCGTCAGGCCGCCATCGAGAAGGGGCGTGAGGTGGATGGTTTCAGTGGCGATGGCCAAGTACGCGAGAAGGGCGCCGGCAGTCTGTACCGTGAAGCGCAGCGTCAGGAGGACGCAGCGCGCCAGCAGGCGCGGCTTCACTCCCAGCGGCTAGCCGACTCCCAGAGAGAGCACGGCCAACTGCAGAGTGAGTTGCAGAAGGTCGAGCGCGCCCTTGCCGAAGCCGAAGAAACCTATCGGAGTGAGGCGAATCGCCTCGAACTTGCGTTGCCGCAAGACCCCCGTTTCATCGCTCCGGCCGCCGACCTGATGTCCTTGCGGATTGCCATGGAAGAACTGGCTGCAGATCCCGTCAAGGGGCCGATCATCCGTAAACACACCGTTGGGCTTGAATTGATCGTGCTGCTTCTGGATCTGCTGCTGATCTTCGTCAAGTGGGCTCCGCACAGCGGTTCATATGCAGTTCGCCTTGTCGCCGCCCAGCGCATCGAAATCGCTGAAGCGGTGCGCGACGCCAACGTCCGGATCGCCCGCGCCGACGACCAGCGTCCCGATATCCGGATCGTGGGCCACAATGAGTCCTGAAAGGGATTCGCCTCACCGCTATCGCACCACTACACGCGCGGCAACTGAGGATAAGAGTTCAATGAAGACAAATACGACTTCAATAGCCCCCCCGTCGCCGATATGGCTGCTCAATGCACCGCTTATCACCGCAGAGGGGGTCTTTCGCAGCCAGACGATCTCGGTCGCCGAAGCGGGTCGACTCGTACACGAGTATGGTTTCGAGAGCGCGATTGGGCATACCCAAACTGCCTTGTTAGTGTCAGACCTCCTGGGCATCGCATGTCCGATGCGCCGTATCGAATTTCACCAAAAAGCCGGCCAAAAGGCATTGTCATTCCGCCTTGCGCGCCGCCTCGCAGAAGGCCAGGTTTTGCACGGTCGAGCCGAGATAGAGGCCGTCGGCTACTCCCTGGTGTTGATCACACGGGAAGCGTAGCACCCGGTTTGCGTCGAGGGCTCGCTGTGCGGTGGTTTCCGCGCAGCGAGCCAAATTACGCCCTGCACCGGGAAGCACACTTGATATGGTCGCGGGCGTGAGCCCGCCGATGTCTCGATCTCCTCACTACCGCAGCGGTGTCCATACAAAAAGAGCTCGAAAGTAAAAGGCTTATCCGTCTTAATCCCCTTCTGAACATCGGGGTGTCCGGACCGAATTAACTTTGGTTGCCATCTTGCCTGATCCGTCTTAATCCCCTTCTGAACATCGGGGTGTCCGGACAAAAGAAAACCAGTTTTACTAACTGTTCCCGGTCTTAATCCCCTTCTGAACATCGGGGTGTCCGGACTTGCAATTTGTTTCGCAGCAATGAGTGCTCTTGTCTTAATCCCCTTCTGAACATCAGGGTGTCCGGACCGACATCGGCGACAACACCGACGACGCCGTCGAGTCTTAATCCCCTTCTGAACATCGGGGTGTCCGGACCTCAAAACCGTAAGCACAAATGGCACTTCTCGTCTTAATCCCCTTCTGAACATCGGGGTGTCCGGACGAAAAAAACCATCTCCAGGGACTGTCGTGAGGCGTCTTAATCCCCTTCTGAACATCGGGGTGTCCGGACGTCATAGCTCGCAGACTGGCCACAGCTCCTCCGTCTTAATCCCCTTCTGAACATCGGGGTGTCCGGACTGTACCACCAAAAACATCAACTGAATCATGGTGTTACGCAGGCTGTTCTGCACGAGGCGGCCCGGCAATACCAATGACATGGCAACGGAGTGTAAAAAATAGACGATTTTCTTTTTTAATCATGATCTTGCCGAGATCTTTGAGTATGCGAAGAGGTGCATACGGGTCCGAAGCCTGACTGTCATTCAGCCGCTACAAGACGAGGGGTCCGGTACGTTTCTTCGCTTACCGGATAAGGTGCGGAGGCTGTGCCCGTCATCTACCGGGGTGCGATGAACATGGTCTTTCGGCGCTCGTATCACAGCAACCAGGATGCTCTTGGGCGCCTGACTCCGGCCTTGTCCCAAGCAAGAGACAGGGCCCTGTCCTTGCCGCAAAGGGTGTAGAAGCGCAGCTTGTCTTCGCTCGGCAGGATCATTGCCGAGAGCAGGTGGCGCAGCCGGGTCTGTCGCCGGGCGTCGAGGTCGCACTCGAAGATGCTCTTCTGCACCCGTTCGCCAAAACCTTCGAGCAATCGTGCCACCTTATTGCGGCGCCGGTTGTCGGGGATGTCGTAGCAAACCACGAGCAGGGTCATAGTATGAAGAGCGTTCTGTCTTCAGTCCGGCGGCCTTCACCCACCCACTTGACGGCGGGTTCGCACCACGCACAGAGAGGGTAAGCACGCAGGGAGTCTGTCTGCGGATCAAGATCCGACGCCAGGTGACCCAGATGGAATCGCGCCTCGACAAGAGTCATGTGGCATTCGAAGACTGAGTACTGGATCCGTTGGCCCAGAGCCTGTAGTGCCCGGTCGAGGCGGAGCCGGCGACGATTGTCGGAAACGTCGTAGGCGACCATCCAGAGTCGTCGTTCCATGATCACTGGGCCGCGAGGTGGGCCTGATAGGGCTGAGTTCCGCACAGCGCTGCGGCGTAGCGTGCGGCCTGGCGGCGCAGCAGGCGATGAAGGCTTGTCTTTCCATCACCGTCGACACAGGCAACTGGCGCCGCGAAGCGGGCTTCGAGCCGTGCGATCAGCAGCTGCTTCGCGGCTGGCAGTATCCTGCAGCAGGCATCCCCTTCCTGGGGAAGCTCGAAATCCTCCCGGGGATTCAGGCTGCGGCGGCGAATGAGGGTAAGCACCACCAGATCCACAGCAAGGGGGCGGAATTCTTCCATCAGGTCGCACACGAGGGCCGGTCTGCCCTCGACCTGGGCGTGGAGGTGGCCAAAACCTGGATGCAGTCGGGCCGTGAGCAGCGTGCTGTGCAGCGTATGGGAGAGCACCGCATAGCCGTAGGAAAGCAGAGCATTGACCGGATCGAGGGGGGGCAGGCGATTTCTGCCGTCGAATTCCCAGTCCGCGGGGATCAGCGAACTCAGAGCTGCGAAGTAGGAGCGTGCTGCCCGCCCCTCGTAGCCCCGCAGCGTGTTCAGATCCTTGCAGCGTGGCAGACCCGCCAGGGTGCGGGTGAGAATGGAGATGGCTCGGGCCACCCGGTCGGGCGAGTTTCTGCGCGCGAAGCGTCTTAGCAGGACACGGCAGTTGTGTAGCTTCCCCCGTACGCAGGCGCGAGCGATTTCCAGCCCAAACTCCGGATCGTCGCTGCGACGCACCTGGGCCTTGAGCATGGACATGCTGGCTTCCGGTGCGGCGTCGAGCAGTGCCGGTCGAATGCCGTTGGCGTCAGCAAACGCAAGGCCTAGATGATTTTCACGACAATGGCGGATCAGCGCCGTGCTGACCATGACATTTCCATGCACGATGATCTGATCGAGTTGCTGCAGGGGGATTCGCGCAATTGCGTCCTGGCCTCTGCTGACCACGAGCCGTCCCGCCTGCCGGTAGAGGCGTACCCCTTGGGTGGTGATGTAAACGCTACGCGGCAACACCTCATCTGTGGTTTCGTCGAGATCATCGAATCGAACTGTATCGGGGTCGAGGAGTTCTGCCGATTCCTCCTCGCCGCCTTCCGTTTCGATTGCCGGAATGAGGATGGGTACGGTGTTCCCACCGGTAGCGCTGGCAGTGTCCGGAATCGGGCGGCTCAGCAACCAGGGCGCAGCATCGGGATCGATCGGTGTCACCTTCTCGCCCTCGAAGCGGACCCCCAGGAAGCGGAAGCCTGCCTGAAAGTGGGTGATGCGCGTCTTCTCCTCGTTGAATTCCAGCCTGAGTGCCTCCAGGACGGTTCGGGCAAGGGTTTGGGCGGATTCGGCCTCTAAACGACTGCGGCACAGAATCAGGAAATCATCGGCATAGCGAACAACGATATGGCCCGCGGAAGCCAGAGCTCGGTCCAGTGGGTGCAGATAAAGGTTGGCCAGGATGGGCGAGATCGGCGATCCCTGCGGAACGCCCCGGCGACGTGGCTGGAGTTGCTCGTCAAGGCGCACCGGGGCTGCCAGCCATTGAGCCAGAATCACAGTCAGACTGTCGTCCGGGAGCCTGCGACGCAGGGCTGACAGCAGGGTCGAGTGATCGATGCAATCGAAGAAGTCTCGGATGTCTGCATCGACGACCCACCGCAAGCCTTGGTCTCGGCAGTCTTTTACCCGAGCCAAGGCTTGCTGAACGGATCGTCCGAAACGGTAGGCAAAGCTGGCGTCGTCGAACTCCGGGTCAAGGAGTCGTGCCAGCAACTGGGCGACAGCGGTTTGCAACACCCTGTCCTGAACGACGGGAATGGCAAGCCGACGCAGTCCTCCTCCCGGTTTGACAATCGAAGTGCCGAGCAGAGCTTGAGGTCGGTAACGGCCGCATAACACATCCGTGCGCAGGGATGCCAGCCGGGACAAAGCGCATTCCCGATAGGTATCCACCGAAACACCGTCTACCCCAGGGCAGCCGCGATTGGCCAGTACCTTGGTCCAGGCTTCTGCCAAGGCACCTTCACCGATGCACTTGTCGAGCAGCATGGGGACCGGACGACTTTCAATGAGAGGGGGCATGACTGACTCCGCAGGGAAGACAGTTGCAGGCTACCTCTCGTCGTACCATGACGCCGGAGCAGCAAGCTTATGGCGCGTTCTTGGAAAATCAGCTCTCCGGCGTTATTCGGATGCTGAAGCAGCCGAATCCGAATGCAGATTTTCCGCCGAGATTCAGGATCGAGCCCAGCGAAAACAGGCCGATAAAAGGAGCCAGGTCGCCCCGAAAACAAAGGCTGCCCGTCATCCCCTCGATGTACATCGTTTCCCCAGTGCGAGTAGATCGGCGTTTTACTTCGGTATGAGAAAGCTTGGAGTCGTGCAGGCGAATCGAAGTGGCGAGTTCGATCTGTTTGTTTGAGACAGAGCGTGAGATCGGCACACGTTCCCCAGCGGCTTCGCACAATTGAGCCATACGGCCGTGAAGGCGGCGGACGAGCAAGCTGAACTCAGGAGGGGCGAGCAGCGGCTCGTTGTCCTTCTTAATACGCAGCGGAGTGAGCAAATCCAGGTGCAATTCGCGCACATTCCCCGGGAATGGCTCCAGCCAGCTTTGTGGGGGCACGGCTGCAGGCTGCTCGATCAGGCCTGAGGCGATGGTGAAGAACGGTGGAGTTCCACCGCCGGCAACGCTTGCTTCTACGAGGATATACTTGCCCTTTTTGCTCCCTAGCCCCATTTCGCCGAGGTGGGCAATGGCCTGGGTGCAGGCCACTGCGTAATCGCAGGCCGGGCCAAAAAGGCTCAGCCCCAAGTCGAAGACATCTTCGGAGTGCACGGCTCGGAAAGGTGGTTGAAGGGCGTAGAGCCGCCCAAGGCGCGCCTGATCGGCGAAAAGAAGATCGTAGATGCCGGGGAAGTGGGTTTTCAGAGCGAGTCCGAAACCGCTGCGCCACAGTGGCCCGGAGAAAAAGCTCAGTGATAGGCTGCGGGACTGGAGCGTTAAGCGAAGAGGCAGTATGCGTAGCACTCGAGCAGTCTGGTCCGCCGCGTCATTGTCGTTCATCTTCTGCTCAGGTTGATCGTACGACGTAGGCATCCACTTTCCTTGCTGTATGGTTCGATCAACAACAAATCAGGCCATGAACCTTCGGCTCATGGCCTGCTTCAGGATTGATTGGTGACTCTGGCTACAAGGCCTTACCTTGAGGGGGGAATCTCCATCGGCAGCGTGAAGTTTGCAGGAGGTTGTGCCTCCGCAACGACGATACATTCGGGCGGGATGGTGAGGCCACGAAGCTGATGCTTGTTGCCTGTTCGGACTTTACCCATGAACCCGATGTAATAGGTTTTTGCCGCATAGTCGAGCTTTTTGTCTAGGGATGTCTTAATCCGAGAAATTGCCTCGTCCCAATGTTTCTTTAGAAAGCCGCCCGACAACGATGACCATGCATTTCGATATTTGTCCAGACTTGAGTGCATGTCGATCTCCCAATTGCACATCCGGGCAACGACCTCGAGGTAGTCCCGACACGTATCGTTACGACCGTCCTCATTAAATGTAACTCCGGCCTGGTCGCCGAGCTTCCTGCGCCTCAAGGCCATCCAGGCATACATCGCAAACTCATTGGGGGTCAGAACAACCGGCCGGCCGCCGCAAATTACCGTTCTGCTGGCGAAATCGATGACCAGGGAAGGGGGCGTGCTCAGTGCTGCCTCGGCCGCCGCAACAGTCGCCGAGAAACCGTTCTTGTCAAGCAGGCGGATGGACGCGCTCGGATTCGTCTTGATCCGGATGAAAGGAATCATGGCGAGATGGACGCGTGCCAACGCGGCATCCGCCGAGTTCTTCTGGTCCCGTGTAAAGACGATCTTGCTGGTACGGGTGGGATAGTAAAAGTCGGCCTTGTCCTCAAACTCGCTGTCTACCAGTACGTGGGACAGGCGGTCCTGGGGGCGTCCGAACATCGATAGGACATAGCCCACGTAGTAGCCCATGGTCTTCCGCCCGCCGGCAAGCGAAACGTGGATTGCCGAGTCCTCATCCTTGGTGGCCTCGCGAACCCATGTGGTGATGATGTCGGCGGCAAGTTCGTTGTCTTCGGGCGTAACGATGTCCTCCAGCGGAGTGCCATCCGACCTTTTCAGGACCTCGATGCAGCTCTCGTCGAAGCTGATGTCCTTCAGCCCCCATTCCGCACACAGGGTATGAAACGCGCCAGTGTCGGGCGCAAGCAGCTTCTGCACCGCGTGTCTGCGCCCTTCCTCCGTTGTCAGGAGGCGAATCTCGGTGGGTACGAAGGGTGTCTCCGCGCCGACAGTTAGAGCCCAGAGAGTCTCCGTGACGATCTGAGGTGTCTTGCCGGTTACGGCCATCAAGACACGGCGCGGATATTCGGATGGGGTGGTGGTCGGTCTATGGTCGCTCATGTCGTTCTTCAAGGATTGGGTTGTGTCGAGTGTTACGGGTCAGGCGTCTACGGTTCACATGACAAGCATATGCTTCCGTCCGGGTAGGAGGCGTGTCGACAAGCTTGTCGTTCAACCCAGGTCGATGGAGTTGTGCTGCACTCAAACCTGTCCTGCGCAGGCTCAACTCACGCCACGCAGCACGCCGAGCTTCATCTTCTTGTGTTCGTCTTTGGCGTCTACTTTGACGAGTTTGGGCAGCCACTCCTCAATGGCTTCTGCTGCGGCTCTCTTCTCGTCAGCACTCCATTCCGAGCTTTCGTGGGCCACCTTCGCAAGCGCTCGAGCCTTGTTGTGCCAGACACCGTTGGGATTTTCTCGTACGTTGGGGTACTGCTGGTGTCGAGCCCGGCATGCATCCATAAACTCCGTCACCTCGCGCAGGGCAGGTGTCATGGCTCCGAGTGCGGCCTCGCGGGCTTGAGTTGCGACGTATTCGCGGTTTTTTTCCTCGGCTTCCCGTCGTTGCTTTTCCTGACGCGCTGCGGCTGCTTGATCCACTTGCATGACACCATAGCCCACGGAAGTCTTTGCACCGAAGCCCAACCATTGAAATGCATGCTCAAAGGCCGCGCGCAGGAGTTGCTGCCAATGTCCGTTAAGTGCCAGTTCGGGGGCACTGTAGGCCAGCCGTTCAAGATCGCATTGCACGTGAAAGACAAAGCCAGCTCCGGGGGGTACCGTCAGGAAGGCGATCGGGTTAAGGTCGCCGGAGTCATGGGGAGTAAGGCTATCACCGGCCTTCTTGTCCAACTTCCCCCGATAGTAGTGGCTTTGGTGGGGCGTCATGATGTCGACGGCTAGGCGGTCGCCCAGGATCTGAGGAATGACGTCCCAAAACACCAGAGCGCCGCGGACTTGTTGGCTCTCGCCATCAGGGGGCTCCCGTCCGAACAGGGCCTCTGATGCTGTCAGCTTGATCTCCTCCTGACCGGCCTTCAGGATGTACTGCGCAGTGTCGTCCCAGCCCCGATTGTCACCCCATGCGTTGCTTGCCAGTTCCCGTGCGGCCTGGCGAAGCACACCCTTGACGCTACTTCCTGGCAAGTAGGGCAGCCCATAGGGGCTCAGAAAGGCAAAGCCATTCTCCAGCGGGTGTTCGTTGCCCAAACCGGTCGCGAACGGGGCGGTCGCCGTGGCATCGAGGCGAAGCTTGTCTTTGCAGTCCCGAGCACATAGAAACGCCTGACTTTGTCGTGTGAGCAGAGCTGCCATGGTGTCCCGGTCGCGTTTGCCAAGAGCCTTGGCCGCGTTTAGCGAGGAGACCTTGTTATCCACCTTGATCTCTCGTTCTAACTTGTCCGGGCCTCTGGAGGCGTAATCGATGTCATGGTTTTTCCATAGATGCTCCTGGGTGCGTCGATTTACACCCCACAGCACCAGATACATACCGAACCGCATGCCTGGCGAGGCGTCCTTGAAGTCCCGGTTCTGAAGGTAACCGGGCAGCGCGGGAATGGGCATGTCAGTTCCCTTTCAGGCGGGCGGGGGCTATCTGGCGCAGCCAGCGCAGCCAGGCGAAGGCTTCCGTTGTAATTGCCCGGAAATCGCTAGGGTCGAGGCTCATGAGCTTTTCCATCAACGGTTCAAAGCCGGGATCCCGGTCCGCATTGAAGAAGCGTCTGGCGAGCCAGACTCGCAGATGGGCGGCAACCATTTCGTGCTCCTTACCCTTTTCGTGACAGTAGGCGAGCACTTGCATGAGTCCGGAATTCATGATCAAGGCTGGCAAAGCCTTGGCCACATTCACGTGCTCCTTCCTGTAGCCGACGCTCTTTTCCCAAGCGTCCTGGGCGCGCTGTTGTTCAAGGGTTGTCATGATTCAGCCCTCCGCCACGCTAGCCATGACGAGGCCACGACCCGTTGTCGCATCACCGCCAATCTGCAGCAACTTGTTATGAATGACGGCCTTGATCTGTTTCATCACGGCTTCGGCCGGCGTGTCTTCCCTGCCGGTACGCGTCTGGCTGATCAGCATGGGGGCAATCAGAAGGGATTCAGGAGGCAGGTTCTCCGTGTAGAACAGGCCACCGTCGCTGGCCGTGCCTGTTTGCTCGTCAATGCGCACATGGGGCTCGACCAGCATTGCGTGCTGGGCAAAATAGGAAAAATCGGTGTCGGAGAGTACGACCAGATCGGTCTTGAGCTTGTCGGCGAAGAAGTCGTAGCCGTTGCCGGTGGGGATGGCTCTGGATGCGATATCGATGCTGAGCGGTTCCAGTTCTTGCTGCGCTATTCGTGCTTCGTATTCAAAGGCTTCCAAGTGCAGCTTGCCACCAGACAGCAGAGCCCGGTTGGTGAGGAGGCAATACCCTTCGCCTACGGTGGGGATATTCCATGGAGCTTGGATGCCGGTCAGGGCAAGCAGACGCTTGCCTCGGGATAGGGCCTGGGGGCAGGTGGCATACACGTATCCCCCTTTCAGGCTGCGGATGGGGAGGGCGAGTAGCTGGGCATCGCCAAAGCTCAGGGCTCCTGCATGCAGGTCAGTGCTACGAGCGGCGGGACCGAACAGGCGATCAATCAACGATTTATCGCCGCCCATCGCCGTGAAGCCGTGGCGGACTGCACCTTTGATGCCGGAGCCCGCAAAGCAGGGGTGGCCTGTGTGACGCTCACGCTGGATAGGGTTGTCGATGACGCCAATGGCCTGACCCGCACCCATGTGCACCGGGCTGACGGCATAAAGAAACAGGGCTGCATTCTTTTCGAACATTAGGTTTATCTCCGTGAGATGCGGTTCGAGCTATGATCAGTAAGCGGCAAAGGCAAGGCGGTTGAAGCCCTCAGCACGGCGCTGGGCATCGTCGTCGCAGGCTTCATTCCACAGGCCTTTGTGTACAAGTCTTTCCAGTGCCTCGGGGGTGCCCTCCAACTCGTCGAGCCAATAGACGCTACCGGTGGGGGCCACCCGCTGGGCTGGCTTGGGCTGGTGGCGGGCCAGATCCCAGCCGGAGACAGTTTCGGAGCGGGGGACTGTGGCACACACCAACCGGCCACGAATGCCCTCCAGATAGAACTGGCCGCTGTCGTTGCATCCTGGGATGCGCCAGCCGTCGGGGAAAAGGCCGGGAGCGGTCAGAATGAGCCGGCATCGGCCGGCTTTAATCAGGTCGGCAAATTCTGGCTCGACCGGTGCATAGGTGATCGCGTGCATGGCCGCAGCCCGACCGTCTCCACCGAACCGGAGAATGCCGTCGGAGGGTAGGTCCGCACCGCTGACAGATGCGATGAAGCCTACGTCAAAGCGTGATGTACCGGAGGTGTCGCGACGCAACAGCGCGATGGCTTGCATGCTGAAAAGCTGTCCGTCCGCGGCTCGACGAGTTTGTGCGTCCAACCCGATACCAATGCGGGTGTCGATGGTCCAGAGTTGCCGGGCATGGATAAGATCATCGTGGCCTGGCACAACGCCTGCAAGATATTTCCTCCAGCCGGACTCCCGCAGCCAGTAGCCGCTGGCGGGCTTGCCACGCTGCTGCTCCGCTATCACAGGCAAAAGAGGAAGGGGGCAGGATGATTGAAGGCCAACAGCCACTTGCACGGGTCGGATGCGACTCACACTTGGCTGACCCGCTTGGCCGTCCGAAACGACCAGATCTGCGGGTAGGGCATACAGGGCTTCAAACCGTTTGTCCTCGTGGCAGAGGGCAAGCTGGAAGTTAGTTATGGCAAAACTGCCGGGGTCATTGGGTGTCCCCAGGGTGGGATGCTTCACTCTTCCTTGAGCAAAAGCTGAAAGGTCTACCCGCTGCTCAGCAAGCAATCGGGACCGTAAGGCACCGGCAGCGATCGAAGGCCAAGGCGGTACAAGGGATTCGCCATAACTGCCGGGGTCCCCAAACAACTTGTTTCCGCGTAAGAAGAGTACGTCCAGGGGTTCGATGAAGCAGGTCTGGAGGTTCATTCTGATTCTCCGCTACGGGCTTCCCGGGCAAGAAATTCGGCAACGCTCAGGAAATTCTGCAACCACTCGAGGGGGTGAGGCGCTTGCATGACGGCAAGTTCTGCCAGTTGGCGGGTCAGGCCAGGAATGTCTTCACGCTGGCGCGCAGTAGCGTCGGCCTGACGTTCGATCTGGTAAGCGAGCAGACTGGCCAACATGTCGCTGTTGCCTCGGGGTTCGGGCAGATCGACCAGCCATTCAAGGGTGTTGTACACCGCGCGGCGAGATACCCCGTCCCGGGACAGGAAATTCCTCAGTCGGACCAGCAGGGTGATGGGGTCGCCCCAACTGGCGGTGAGGCGTAGGGTGCCACCGGAGCGCTTGAGAATAGTGAGGGAAAACGCGTCTCGCCCACCTTCCTGTTTGGCCCGCTTCTCGGCCGCTTCCAACTCGCGCCGTACTAAGGAGAGGGGGGCTTGGTGGTGGGCGATGACGGCACCGCAGGAGGCGCTGGCACGTGTTCCCATCATTCGCATAAGCCGGCCGTCGAGTAAGGCGAAACCGTTGCTGAGAGTCAGGCTGCGTGGATCACCGTTGCCCTCAGGAGTGGAGGCTGCGCCTGAATAGGCATGACGCAGACGCTGCATGGCAGGCAGGATGTCAGTCACTGAAAGCATGGCGAGTACGTCATCTCCTCCTGCATAGATGACGCGACCTGTATATTCATCTTCGACCACGTGTTGGACTATCGTCAGGGAGAAGTCATTAAGTGCCCCCGAAATAGCCAGATGTCGCCCCGGAGAGAGGGCGCGTTTCTGACTTCCGTATCGGGATAGGGCAGGATTGTTTTCGCAGTGTTTACGGAAGCCCTCTCGTACGCTGGGGTGAAAGCTCTCCAGGTAGGTGATGGCATTGCTAGACTCACCTGCGAGAAGCTGGCCCATGCGGTCTCCATCCATCATGATGAGTCCGTAATATGCCTCTAGCTTGGGCTCGGTGCCATCAGCGGATCCTTGAGCGAGCAGTTGGCGGACTTGACGCTGTATACGGCCTTGTTGTTGCTCGTCACCTGATTCGTCAGCTTGATCCAGTAGCCATGGCAGGCGCTTGGCATCGGCAAGCGCCGGGTGCATGGCATGTTTGCGCATCAGGCGCCGCGGCAGGGCGACGGGCTCCGCCGCGTCGAGGCCGTCTTTGAGGCCGGGAAGGGTCAGGCCTCCGAGCTCAAGCCATTGATCCAGATGCCGGGCCAGTGCCATCGTGTGGGTGGAGACAACGAAGCGATCTATGCTTTTGTCGTTCACGGTGCGGGCTACCTCCTTAGCGAAGAGGGTGGGCCACAGACGCTTTATGGCCGGAAGCGCACTTAGGCGTTCGCCGGGCTTGGCCCAAGTTTTACGCTTGCGGGCAATGCGGGACCAGAGGGTGTCTGCCTGGCTCCCAGGCGGAAGCTGAAGGTGTTGCCGATCGGTCGCCAGCCATTCGGTTTCACCTGTGAGCGAACAGCGCCATCCTGCCTGCCTGCTTTGCTTGAAGCTCCGTACGCTTTTGGCGGCAGCCATCACCCGCTCGGCGAGTTCGTAGATGGCGGGATAAAGAACACCGGGGTTGGGGGAGAAGAACGGGTTTTGATGTTCCGCTTTGCTTCCAAAGTGAATGGGCTTCTGAAGCACCTTCCAGGCGGACGTGTCGAGGAAGCCGCAGGTCTCACCGGCCTGAGCCCCAAAAAACGGCGCCATCGCTGCGGAGAGCTGAATAGCGTCCAGTTCAGTTTGCTGCTCCTGATCGTGCGCTGTGACCAAGGAGAAGGGCACTGCAGCCCAGTGCACTTCGGGAAACCCTGCCAGTTGTTCGTACATCTGTTGATGGCAGACCTGCTCGCTGTCGTTGGCGAGACCGGCTGCTTCGAGTAGGTGCTTGACGACGTCCTGCCCCAACTCCTGGAGCCATTGGCGGACTCGGTCCTGGACCTTCTCGGCGATGGTCTTGGCCTGGCAGGTCGGCACTACTGCTACAAACCGATTCGGGAGGGCTGCCGAGAACAGTGGATTGCTGTCACCTCCACCCTTGGCCCATGCACAGTCCTTGAAAAGGGTTGCAGGGAGTCCTTCCTCCTGCAACCACAGGTCGACCTGCGGAACGCCCCGGAGGCGGGGGAACAGGATGGCGTCGGGGCCAAGGTCTTCGCATATAGGGCGCATAGCCTCCCAGGCTAGGCGGGATAGCAGATGCGAGCCCGCCCACAAGTCGGAGGTGCTGCGAGCGGATGCAATGAAGGATTGAACCGGGCCAATCGACAGGGCCAGCAAAGATGCTTCACCTCTAGTATCTGCAGCAAAGGCGCCGGCGAACGCCGACGTGAGATCCAAGTGGTCCCAGATGGAGTGGTCGGGAACACGTGTATCGCCAGGCAGGAGTCGCCAGAGGTTAGCGAGCTTGCCGCCATCATTCCCCTCTGCCAACTCAGGCCCAAAGCGCCAATACGCAAAAAGGAGCTTACGTTGCTCTGCATGGACGGACTCCGACGCACCTATGGCCTTCTGCAGGTGCACAAAATGCGCACTGCATCGCTGCTTGATGTCGTCGATCTCCGTGTCGCTCAGACTGGGCAGATTGAATTGGTCGCCGGTGAGAGGGTGAATCAGGATGGGACGCTTGGTCCAGTGAACCTGGGCCCATGGTGCCACCTGAAGTGTTCTCTGGCCGCGCGTAGTGTTGACGGCGATCTCCTCCATCGGCCATTGAGGGCGGTCTGCCGCCGCTGCCCACCAATCGGCCCGCTGGATCTGGCGATAAATAGCGGTGGGGATACCCTGCCTGAACAGGATGTTAGAGAGCGCTTCGTCACTGTCTGGATGCAGCATTTCCGAGCCAGCCGAGTGCGACTGGAACCGGCGGTGGAGTGCCCTGGATGTGCCGTCTTGGCGGCCGGCCGGGTCGCGCAGCAGTACGAGAGCCTTTTCAGCTGGATCGTGAGTGCGTGCGGCGAGCTTGGTTTGCCAAATAGTGTCCTGGGTCATGGCGGGCGTCTCAGGCGGTGAGTCGGGTGAGCTGTTGGGAAGGGGCATCCAGAAATGCATGGACTTTTGACCAGACGCCCTTGATCTCGGCGATGTCAGGCTTGAACCGGGGCGGCGGCAGGCAGGGAATGTGAAAAATTAGGCCCACGAGTTTGTTGGCCTGGTCGGGAGCGGGGGAGACCTTGAAGCGCAGGCTGTTGGGCAGACGAAGGTTTGGTTCCCACGTTTTAACCGAATGGTTGGTAACCGGATAAGCCATCCAGTGGCGCGCTTCGGGCTGTGAAGCGTTTTTTCCCGAGTTGAGAATGAACTGCGTGCGCAGCCCAATCTTGAGGATGGCAAGAGCCTTCATCAGTTCCGGCCAATCTGCGCAGACGTGGGTCTGCCAGATCAAGGCTTTCCCGGCATCGGAACCGATGGCATGTGGCCAATCCAACGTAAGAGCGTCGCCCCAGGGACGCAGAGGTGTGGCAAGAGGGAGGGAGGGGGTGTCGCCTTCGGGTTGCAGGGTGAATGAGCCCCATCCGTTGCGGCTACGCCCACCTACAGTGCCGAATCGGTTCATCAGTGCGAGGGCTGTTTCGATCATCTGAGAATGCTCTTCCGGGTATGCCAGTGAATAGCGTGTGCTTTCTCCGGCCTGAATGGCTGCTCCCGACTTCAGTACGGGGTTGTTGCTGCCACTCGGAAGGAGCAGGGGGCCGAATCCCATGTAAAGGTCACTGGCAACCGCTTGACGTACCTCGGGGTGAGAAACTCGATGCTTACTAGCTGTCCAGCTTGTCATTTGGCCGCTGGCCCACTCCCCGAGGCGCATGCGGACAAGGCTCTTGCGGGCCGGAACGGGGGCTCCGCACTCATCCACGTCGTCGCCAAGCCAAGCGTGACCGAACAGGCGGCCTTCCTCCCTGCGCATTACCCTGACGTCAGGCTTGAAGTCGTGAGTGGCAGCGAAGACCATGCGCCACCACTGGCGCAACTGAGCCTTGAACGGGGGGGCTCTCCATTGACCGCCCTGCTCCGCGCTGCCGAGGAACGCGGGTGTGTGAAATCGAATTGTGTAGTACGCGATTTTCATTTTTTACTCTCATCCCGCATTGTTATGAATATGACTCTTGCCATAGCAATCATCGATCGGACGTCATGATTACCCTGCTACCGACTTTTATGTCATTTTATTCGGCTATGTCACCATTACCTGTGGAACCGCGCTTGGAATATGCTGTTTGTAAAAATGCAGTGCAACATATTCGGTGACTGGCGATGAAACCGCTTGACTTCCAACATATCCTGAAGTCACTGGTGGATCTGTCGCACGGGCGGCGTGAGCAGCGGCTAGAGGTGCTCACACTGCCCGCTGAGGGCTTTGCGGCGGGGCAGATTAAGACCTGTTTCGAGCTTGCGCCGAAGTGCCCGCACTGCGCCCACGATCAAATTCATCGACACGGACGGTCCGAGTGCCTTCAGCGCTACCGACTGCGCGTGTGGCAAGACCTTCAATGCCTTGACGGGAACGCCGTTGGTGCGGCTGCGGCACGAGGCAAAGTGGCCGGACTTTCTTCAGGCGATGCAGGACTCGCTCACGGTTCGCTGGCGCGCTCGGGACATTGGCGTGCATCGCAATACCCGCTTTCGCCGGCGCCACCGATTTCTCGCCTGGTGCAAGAACGACCGCCCCGAACATCTACATGGGATCACCGAGGCGGACGAGACCTACTTCCTCGAATCCAGCAAAGGGGCACGCATTCCACCGCTAACGGTTCAGCATTGCCTCTTATTTCGCTACAGCTCGAACTCCATGAACCAAGATCCGAACCGCTTGAAATTGACCTGAGTTTCGTCTGCTGGGCGCATTCGGGCAGTCCGTTTTGAAGCGTTTCGGTAGATGCCCCATTCTGTGTTGCAGGCTTTGCATGTCGCTAGAAACTCCCCGTCTCGTGGGACGAAGTGGGCAGGGCTGCCACAGTGGCGACAGGATGAGAGCGCTTTCAGCCGATCAACGGCGAGCTTGATGCTTGATCTGGTTTCATCGTTCAGGGATGCATGTTCAAGCCAGGACAGCAAAGGCTGCTCTTGGTCATGGCGCAGAGGGTTGAGCAACTTCCAGCTCTTTCCGATCACTAAGCCGGTATTTTCCTTGTCGAGCCATGCCAACACTTCGGAGGGAAGAGGACCCGTCTGCTTTCCATATGCGGAGAAAGCCGGATGCCAAAGAAAGCGCTCCACCACCAGTCTGAGCTTCTCTTCACCGTAGAAATCGAATGGGTTGATCACGAGGAGTGAGGCGTCCTGAGTCAAGGTGTCCCCATCTTCGAACTCTTCGGTATTCGGCAGGCAGGAAACGACGAGTCGGCCTCTACCGTCGGGGGCTAGTCGGTTGTCGCGGCACGCAGCCGTTAAGGTCGGAACAAGGACCAGTCTTCGGTCCGCAAGCTGCAGTTGGATTGTGTTTTCAGGAGATGAAATACTCCCCTTTTCCCCCGCGAATTCGAATGCTCCCCTGACTGTATTGAAATGGACCAGGGGCATGTCTGAGAGCACCCGGTCGATCATCATGCGGAGATACACTGAAAAGTCTTCAAGGGACCGCCTGTACGCCGCGTGGATCTCTTGTGGGCTTTGTTCCATGTCGGCAGTGCGGGTCTGGTGGAGATGCCAGAGTGTCCTCAGATGTCGGTAGTGCTGATCATGGACAAGGATGTTCGTATGTCTGAGCTGAGCTGGGACTTGGGCTGAGCGCGGTACCTTCTTGTACAAGTCACCTTGCCGGATAAGGCCGATTTTTCGCTTTGCCTGGCTCAGGACTTTGATAGCGTCGGCTGACTTCTCAAGCGCCTTGTCCGTAGCGGAATCCTTCATTGCGTCACCCCAGAGCGTGCAAAGGCGCCTGCGCAGCGGGTGGTAGATATCCTCAGCACCGGCAAGCTTCAATGCCTGCTGATATTTTTCATGCATCTGCTCGGTTTCTGCGAGTCTGTAGCGGACGTACGAATCCAGCCGATCGAGCAGCCGGGCGAACACGCGGTTTTCGTAGATCGCCCAATCGTCATCGCTCAAGAGCGCAATCAGCTTGCTGGGTAGTACTCCGGAGATTGTTCGTCGGTGCCAGTCTTCAGAGTGTGCGGCCAGACGGCTTACTGCACCCGGGGCCATGCGCTGAACACGGGATATCTCTGTCAGTTCGGTTTCGTACTTCATGGCAAACCGAGGGCGCAGGGCAATCTCGTCGAGATGGCCCTTCTCGATCACCTGCATCAAGGTTCTGTCGAGGTCGTTCAACTCTGCCAGATCGGCCATCGAGGCAGGGATCAAGGGCGAAATCGTGGTGGCGGGCTGTGATTTGGCCAGCCCTGCGAGAAACCCGATTGACCTCGAGATCAGTGCTCGAGCGGAATTCTTCTCTGTAGGTGGGGTGATTTGGGTGAAACTGCATGTCTCGTTGCCGAGAGCACATCGCTCCCTGCCATCCGAAAAGAGAATCTCGCCTTCCTCCAGGCGGATGTCACCGTTCAAAAAGGTGCCCTCGAGCAACCGATAGCGCGCGGGTTCGACCACCTGAGGTAGCGTGGTCGTTACGCCAGTGAAACGGTCGATGACTTTCACCCGCCGCGCTCCAGGCGTTGGATATCGCGCCTGATCGCCGCCAGACAGCGATCAGGAGAGGCTTTCACCTCGATCGAGCGAAACACCGAAAGCAGTGCCTTCTCGACATCGTCGAGATCGTTCCGGTTGATGTCATAGCGCCCTACGACCTTACCGTTGCGGAAGAGGCGGGTGGAGAGGAGGTGATCCAGTCCCTGGACGAAGGTCCCTCCCGCGCTTTTCACTACTGGCAGAAATCTCCCTGCCTGACGTTCGAAGCGATTACCCCAGCCAATGCCGAACGTTTTCTCGAGCAGCGAGGACAGCTCGCTCTTGCTCACGAAACCGAGAAGCTCCTCGACGTCCTTCTTCCACGTACGCTGTGCGTCCGTGAACGCGTCGTTGAGTGACGAAAACGAGTAGGTTTTCGGATTCAGTTTTCTGTTGGGCGCGAAACGATCTTCGTGGCGCGGCAGCTCCAATACGAAGGCCCGGTCATGGGTCTTGTCGGCCAGTTCGTTGGTCGTTTCGTCCTGGTTGGCTGTCCCGATGAACCACAGATTTTGCGGCAACCGAACCTCTCGTCCCTCACGAAGCATGCCCGGAGCGTTAGGCGGGCACGACTCGACAAGACGAATCCACCGTTCGTCGGGCTCCTTCTCTAGGGCGGATAGGAAATCGGCAAAGTACTGTTCCGGACGGGAGAGGTTCATCTCGTCGAGCAGGACGATATTTAGACGATCCCGTGCAAAGGGCGTCGCGGCCCGATACATCGCTTGCAGACACTCCTTTTCGGCGAAACGCTTCTCGAAGGCGTTGTAGTGCCCCAGCAGGTCGCTACGATCCCGCCAGCCGGCCTGCACGGCGATGTCCTGGCATTCGCCACCCACCGCCTTGGCGAACGCCTTTGCCAGGCTGGTCTTGCCGGTCCCACTGATACCTTGAAAGACATGTAGCTGGCTCATTGCCAAGCCACCGACGAACAGTTGGAGCTCTTCCGAGCGGAAGTAGAGCGGGTTGTCAGGCTGAGTCACGGCGATCCGGTGCTGCAGCTCGTCGGTGAAGGCCTTCAGGTCTTCGATCTGATCGACCGGACGCGGTGTCTGGAAACCATGCTCCTGATCCATTTTTGCCAGCTCAGGGAATGCAACGGCGGCCTGCTGGGAGTCGATCAGGGCGCCGACACGCGATTCGAGGTCGTTGATCTGGGCTGACAATAGCTGTTTCGTCTGCTCGAGCAACAGCTTTTCCTGTGCCCATCGTTCACGCTCCAGCACGACCAATTTTGAATTGTGAGCACGCTGCTTCATCCCTTCCAACTCGGTTCTGAGTTGTCGAACCTCTTCCTGAGATCGCTCCAGCTCTTCCCGCAGATCGTCTGTCTCGTCGGCGGCATTCCTGGCTTCCAGGTCCATCTGCTTGCGCTCGAGCTCACGCTTGTCGTGGCGCAAATCGTCCAGCTCGGCTAATAAGTCGGACGGAGGCTGCCCTCGCAACACATCCCTCAAATCCGCATATTCTTCAAGTTCTGCCTGAACCCGAACAAGCTGTTTGCCCCGCTCTGCAAGCTTGGTCTTAAGCTTCTGATTTTCACGTTCCCGGGAGGCGATATCGGCGGCGAACTCCTCTTCCAGTAGTTTGCGCAGCATGGCCGTCATTTGGTCGCCATTGCGCACGCCCAGATGCAGTTGGCGCTCTCGGGCCTCCAGTTCGTCTCGCTTGTTGGCGAGCTCCAGTTCGCGCTCGGAGAGTCCCTCTTCACGGGCTTTGAGCTGTTCCCGCCGGGACTCAAAATCTTGTTTTTGGCGATCCCTCGCCTGCGTCAACTCCGTGGCAATCTCCAGATCAAGGGCGCTCCTCTTCCGTTCGAGCGCCTCGACTTGTTCCCTGAGGCCCTGAAGGGCTTTCTGGTTCTGAAGGTGGAAGCCGTTCCTGGCCTCGAGTTCGCGCTCCTCGAGTTCGCGCTCGCGGGCGGTTTGTGCTGCATTTTGAGCAGCCAGTGTTTCATTGCGGCGCTTGAGTTCCGCTTCCAGTGCAACACACTCCGAACGACGCTCGTCCAGTGCAGCCTCCTGCAATTGAAGGTTGCTGATCCGAGTCTCGAACGCCCGCTTCTCTGCTTCGAGCGCTTCCTTGTCCGCAGTGAATTCAGCGGCCCGTTCCTCAAGTTGTTGCAGTGCTATTGCCTCCAGTTCCTTCCGATGATCAGCCTCGAGGGCTTCGTCGTGTAGCTTGGGGAGAATTTCTTCGAGTACGGGCGGCGTTACCGGACCGATTTCACCTTTCTTGAGCATGCCTCCTATCAGGGGGTGGGGCTTGCTGGCAGCTTCTGTTGTTTTGTGACTGCTCCCGGAGGGCCGTCCGATATTGCTTTTTTTGTTCTTCGACATGTCAGTACCAACGATTGAACAGAGCCATCCACTGGATGGCAAAATTTGCGTAATCAAGAACCAATGACTGCTCCGCCTTCTCACCCGATGCATGTCCGCCAGTCTTGTTGCGGTAGTCGGCAAGGCGTGGGAGGCGCTCCAGCTCCAAGGCATCGGACAGAAGTTCATGGAAGGGGTGATCGCTTCGTTCGCTTGCGGCAAACAGCGTCCCGGTCAAGAGTGCCTTGAGAGGCTGGTTCTGCTTCTCGAGCGCGGATGAAACAGTTTTTCTTGTCTGTCCCGCCAGGGCATTGATGAGGTCCGTGTTGTCCGCCACCAGAGGGAGCGCCCCAAGCTCGGCTCGGGCCTCCATGGGGGACCAGTTCCTGCCCTTGGGCCAGGGAGGTGACGCTCTCCATTCGCGAAGCAGCCACTTCAGCACGGCTTCGAGCAGGTTTGCGGCCTCGGTCACTAATGTTCCCAGTTCCTCTGGATGTACCCGCTCCCGAGCCTCGATTCGTCGCTTTTGTCGAAGCACACGGGCTAGATGATCGCGGATCAGGGGCTCCCGGTTCACGAAGGAATAGTTGGCCTCGATTTCCAGATCGGCGCTCTCATCAAGCCGTTCCATCCACTCTTCGGCGCACAGCCCGTCGGCCGGGATTTCGGGTAGCAGCCGTTGCATTCGCCTGGCAATGGCCTCGTTTCCGCGCGCCTGCGCGGCAAAGGGCTCCCGCAGCCACGCCACGGCTCGGCGTACCCGGAAGGGGTCGCTGATCAACCAGTGCTGGAGCCCTTCCTCATCCCGATACAGCTCGCACCACAGGTAGAGTTGCGTGGGCACGTCATCGATGGATTCGATTGAGGTGAAGGTGACTTCCGAGGCGTAATTCCCCGACTCTCCCTGCGAGAAGGCCAGATCCTGGCGGTATTGCCTGTATGCCGGCAGCAACAGGCTGGTGTCGAGTTTCGCGGCGGTTCGTGCTTGCAGCATGAAAACGCGCTCCCGCCGCCCCTTGTCGCGGTCGAGAATAAACACCGGGCGATTATTCTCGTCGTGCCCGGCGGAGGCAATCTCGGGAAGCTGCGTCGTGAAACGTGGAAGCCAGTTACCGCTGACCGCATCCTGGAAAGCGTAGCCCACCGTCAGGTTCAGCCGTCGGTCTTCCGCTTCGTCGAGGAGCCGCTCACCATCCAGCGTAAGTCGGAATTTGCCGTCCAGCCATCCATTGGGCTGGAGTTGCACGGCAATGATGAAGCGGACCAGTTCCGGGTCGAGCGCCATTGCCTCGGCAAGCTGGTCGGTATCGCGCATGCCCGCCCGGATCAAGCCTAGCAAGGTTTCTTGGAAAAGGTTGATTCCTGTCCGCTGGCGTTCGTCCGGGTACAAGACCTTCCAAGCGTAGACGGGCCAGAGCAGGTTTTCCCGGCGCTCCTTGATCGCGTGATGTGCAGCAGGAGGAATGTAGCAGTAGCGTTCAGCAAACATGGCCGTGCGCCCCCTGGCAGAGCTGAAGGAAGGCATTCAGGGCCGGCACCGCCTTGGTCGCGCCGATGCCTTCAGCCATCGTCCTGTCCCCGACAGCGATCAGCAGCGAGCGCTGACGGCTCATCGCCACGTTCATCCGGTTACTGAGGCGGAGGTGCCCGTACTTTCCGTTGGCTGCCTGTTCGAAGGCCTCCTCGCCGGCTTCGCCTTGCGGAAGGCCCTTGCGATTCGACCGGACCACCGATAGCAGCACAATGTCAAACTCCTTACCCTGGAAGGCATCGACAGTTCCCACCCGGAAGCGCTCTTCCCCCTTGTCAGTCTTGCGGTACTCATGAGCGATCAGCCAATCGCCGGTCTCGGTGTCGCGATCAACCAGACCGAGCTGCTTCAGCTCACGGAAAATCGCATCGCGTTGAGCGCTATAGAAAGTGATGACACCAATGCTCACGCTGTCTCCACACGCCTCCAGCAAGCGCTTGGCCTCGGTGGCAACGACTCTGGCTTCAGACTTTCGGTGCCAGCTGGGGACGCCCTGTCTGGACTCCCTGCCGTCCCCGTCCGACCAAGGTACGTCGATCCAGCAGCAAACCCGTTTCGCGTGCCCGGGAATGTCCGAAAGAAAGCTGGTGTCAGGACGCCCCGGCTTCACTGAGTCAAGTTTTTCCTTCTCATAAAACTCGCGACTCACGAAATCGCCGAGCACAGGATGCATCCGGAACTGGGTGTCCAGCATGACCACCCTGGGAATCCCATCCCGCTTTTCGCGCTCTTTCAGCTGACGCCACAGACGCTGGAACAGGCTTTCTTCGTAAGCTTTTCGCTGCTCGTCGGAAAGATCGTGAGCTTCCGCCACGGCTTCTTCGACTGCCGGTTCGAGTAGATGGGGAAGCTGGCGGTGGTCACCCACCAGCACGACGCGGCGTTCTGCCATCGACATCGGAATGAACAGATCCAGTGGGTTGGCCCGAGCGGCCTCGTCGACAACCACGGTGTTGAAACTTATCCCTGCGTCGCCGATGCCGTTCAGACTCTTCAGGTCGGCCATGCGCTGGCTGGCTGCCTGCTGGCACGTGGCACCAACGACCATCGCGTACTCCCGAACCGTTTCGTTGGCCCGCTCGGGTTCCAGCGTAAAGGCATCGCGATAGCGCGACAGCACGCCCGCCACGCCCATGCGGGAGGCCTTCAGGCGGTCAGCGACAGCGGTTTCGATGGCGACTAGCAGGCTGCGCCCTCGCTCGTCGAGGCGATTTTTCACGACGGGCGGTCGGTAGTCGAGCAGTGTGTCCAGCAGTGCATTCTTGAGTGCCGAGAGACGCTCGGCCGAGCCTGCGCCCAGCCTCGAGACGGTCTGCAGGCTACGGAGCTGGGCCACAAGATCCTCTGGCCCGCCGCCAAGCCATTCAATCGTGGAAAGCAGATCGGATAGTCGATCCTGCCCGTCATCCGCAAAGGCTGCAGGCGTCACGCGCAAACCGCGCACTTTGCCCAGGAGAAGCTTGCTATCGGCGACACTGCGGGTCGGCATGACGGGTTGATCGGCGGCGTAGTCTTTCCATTCATCCATCAATACCGGTGACAGCCGGATCCCCGGACGAAGCTCGGCCAGTTCTGCAATGCTTGCACTGAGCTTGTCTATCTCGGTCTGTCGTTCGGCAGGGGCGAGCTGACCATGGCGCAGCTTGGCAATCGACAGGTACAGGCGGTTCAGGCCTGCCAAGTGCGGCTGTTCCGCCTCGTGGCGTGTGACCCTCTCTTCGACCTTGCTCCGCGTTTGTGCACACCAGCGCTCGACGAGGTCGATGGCGTCTGCCTCCTTTCTGTGTCCGACCTTGACGCCGGGCAGCCCGAAAACGCTTGTTCGTTCGAGGGCATTTTCGACTGCGTCATGCTGGAAGCTCGAGATCAGCACCTGATGCTGGGCATTTTGCCGTTCGCCCATTTCGCTGATACGCCGCTCCAGCGCTGCGATGACCTGTGTCTTGCCCGTGCCGGGGGGGCCGATGATCAGCGCTATATCCGGCGTTTCGAGGGCAACCTTGATTGCCTTCTCTTGTCGTGGTGTCGGGTTGCCGTGTTTGAAGCATTCCCGGGCGTGGCGGCTCAGGGCCCGGTGTGTTTCTCCCCGGAGCGAAGGCAGGGGAAGGTCCTGCAACAGAAAGCGCAACTGCGGCATCCGTCGACCGCTCTCGATCGCCGCACGTGCTTTCAGGCGACGCTCCTGCACTGTCCGGTTGCCAGCCAGGGAAAGCGACAGGTAACCCTGTTCGGGCGGTCTCTTGCGCGACTCGATCAATACCTGTCCGGACTTGTTCCGCAGTAGTTCTGGCCGCCCCCTGAAACGGCTCGCAGACGCAACAGTCTGCGTTGCGTCTGCGATATTGGTTGTCCAATCCGGGTGGATGGCAGTGGCTTCCAGTTCCAGCCTCAGATCAGTCTCCAGCGCTTTCCAGGCCCCCATGAAGCTTTGAAGCTCGGTCGGTACGACATGGAACCGCCATACCCCACCCTCATCGCTCGCTTCTTCGGCCTTCGAGTACGCCAGCACCCCAACCGATGCCGCCTGACGCAGGCTGCGTTGCCATTCCTGTTCGCTGTATTTGCGCCAAAGGTCTAGGTAGCTGCCGTAGCTTTGCACCGACTGATCGAAGGTGGCCTTTGCTGTGGCGCTCAGCAACTGACTCGCGACGGTAGCCTCAACGAACTCAAGGACCCCGGTCAGCATGGACCATTCCACGCGCCTTGAGGTCAAACGTTCAGCACGGCGGATAAACACCCGGCCGCTCGATTCGGCCTGGAGATCAAGACGCCACGACCGGCCGATCAACTTCCAGTCACCAGGCTCTGCCTGGTATTCGCGCAGGACGGCCATCCACGGTCTAGGTCCTTCGACGATGAACTCATCCCGAAGCCACGCAAGGGCAGCACCGGCATCCTCAGTCGTCAGGGCTCCCAGGCGAACCAGGCTGTTGATGGTTTGCTCATCCACCGACACCTGCGCGGCCTCGTTCAGGGGCAGCGAATCGGACGGCAGGATCGTCTGCAACTGAAAATCCCGGCCAGTCTGTCTCAAGAGCAGCCAGACGAGTCCTGGCCGCCGAACAAGAGTGGCAAAGAGTTTGCCGCCGCTTCCAGCGTCGAGCTCGACGAGATCGTCCCCGCGAGCAAGCCAGAGCAGTCCGTCGTCGTCAAACCAGACCCGAACCTCGGAATACCTGTCCCATTGCAGCAAGGGCGAACCGGATTCCGCACGAACGATATGGACTTCAGGTTCCAGCAAGGGGAAGTCAACAAGTTTCATCGCAGGTTACCACTTGAATCGCCAGGCATAGTGGAGCGCGTCCGAGTCACTCAGATTCAGCATGTAGGTATCCCCTCGGCGGCTTGTCTCCTTGAGCCGCATGCGCTTTGTCAGAATCTTCGTTTCCTGGCTTTTCTGGCTCTGAAGTGCCACGGCCACGCCGGCGACAGGCTCGATGTAAAGGCCGTCGTTTTCCTTCATCGTCAGCGTGCAGACGAGCTCGCTCTCCGCATAGCTCGTGGTACCGACCGGCGATGCGCGCAATTCGAGTGGCTCTCGCCCCAGAACCTGAACATGGCCGGTCTTGATCCACTCCGTAAGACCGGCCTGCCGCTCTTCCTCCGACACGGGGGTATAGAGGTAATGACGCATCAGCACGTGCTCGGCGTCTTCCTGCACGTGGTTGCAGAAGTTGCACTCCGAATCCCGGTTGAAATAAAAGCCGCTCTTGCAACCGCCGCAGTTCATGAGCCTAGCTGCGCCCGCCTCGAGGGCTGCACGCCATTCCGACATGGTCGGACGGGCCTCCGGGGTATTCCGGCCAGGGCCGAAGCACTGGTGGCACAGGCGCTGGAGTTCTTTTGTGAGCACCCAGCCACGGGGAATGCCCGACGAGGCCCGATTGCTGTCATCGTCCGGATCGTCGATCCATGGCAATTCACCCTTCAGGGCGCGCTCTTCATCCTCCGGATCACCGTCACTGACGAGATCGCCGATCAGCGGATGCTGAAGCGTCAACAATTGGAATGCGATGACTCCGAAGCTCCACGAGTCCGTAAGGCTGTCTATGCCGGATATTCCACGGATGATCTCCGGGGCACCGTACTCCGGCGTGTAGATTTTCTGGCCGCCCTCCCGGGACAGTACGCTGATGTTGTCGCTGTCGATCAGCCAGACCTCGGCATGCTCAAGTGAGCGCGATACGAACACATTGCCGGGCGCCAGATCGCCATAGGCAAGGCCGCGTCCGTGCAGTTCGGCGAGGGTCCGCGCCAGTGCCGTCAACAGCCGCAGCCGCCGGGACAGACCACCGCTGCTGATAAAAAAATCAGGTCCGTTTCCGTTCTTCGCTGCCTCCTGCGACAGGCCGAGCAGATGCAGCAAAGGCTCCAGGCCATCCATCAGTTCCATTACGTAACCGTGGCGCGGCTTGTCGATCAACGCCTGTGGTCGGGCGATCTTCAAGCAGTCGAGTGGTTGCCGGCTCACCCATTGGAGGTGGTCGAACCAAGTCTTGGAGCGCGAGTCTTCCTTGGGAAACTTGCTCACCTTGACCAGTACGTTCGGAAACTGCGTGCGGCAGACGACCCCTTGCCCGCCTTCGGACAGCTTGCTCTTTAGCTCGTAGATCGTGCCGCGCAGGTCGCAAACGAGACGTTTGCGTTCTCCGTCCTTATCCCTCTTGTTCTTCTTACCCATGGTTTTTATTTACCGTCACGAAATATCAACGCGATCGACTTGTCGTCCGTATGCAGCGCCGTGGGCCACGCCTTCAGCTGACCTTCGAGCCACCGCCGGCCGTTACGACGACTGCGGCTTCCAGCGATGCCGATCAGGTGACTGAAGAACGCCTCCAGTCGCTCCGGAAGCAGATCGTCGGACAAGCCATCGGTCATCAACAAAACGCCGTCGCCCGGCTCGGACAGAACGACCCACATGGTCTGCCATGCAGCAAAAGATTTTGTTATCCCCAACGCATCGGTTTCATTCCCAAAGCCCGTTCGGGAAGGCGTGAGTACGCCGAACACACCTCCGGCCCGGTACAGCACCAAGCCGTCGCCGAGTTGGACCATCCGGCAGCGCCCATCGGCTTGGCAATGGGCAGCCAGCAGCGTTGTCGCCAAGGCGCCCGGCGGTTTATCCGGAAGCGCCTGCAGCCAGCTTCGATAGAACTGCTGGATCGCATCCCGCGGGTCGAGTGGCAAGGTGTTCAATGCCCGGCGTGCAACCTGGACCGCCAGCCGGGAGCCGACATGGCTCAATGCCCTTGATCCAAGCCCGTCCGCCACCGCCGCGAACCAGCCTCCTCGGTAGCCACGAACGCTTATGGCGTCCTGGTTTGGCCATCCTTCAAGCTGGTGTCCAGGCCCAATGACCGATGCTCCGGTTGCACGCAGCACTCAGAAATCCAGATCCAGATCGTCGTTGTCGGGGATGGGCGCCAGAATTAGCGGTGCGGCAGAGTTCGGTGTGGCGCTGCGCGAGCGTGCCGTAATGGACATGGTCACGGCACGGAAGAACCGGTGGATATCCCGCGCCTCATGGGCTTTGAACAAGGGGGACTCCTTATCGTTGGCAAAACGTCCGAGCATCTCCAGGTCGGCATCGGCGCCGATCGCCATGGCGAAGCGGGTGGCCTTCTGGGCACGCTCGGAGCCGCAGAGTGCAGCAAAGGCCTGTTCCCAACTGTCAGTCGGGTGACCATCCGAGACCAAGACAAGAACCGGCCGGTAGGCACGGGAAGGAATCCGCTCCTTATCTTCAATGATCGCGCGCGCTTCGGCGAACGCAGCCCCCATTGGGGTTCGGCCATCTGCGTGCAGGGGCGCTACTTCCGAGATCTGATTTGCCGGTGCCAGCGGTAGATGGACCTTCGCTTGCTCTCCGCCGAAAGTGATCAAGCCGACCTGGATCTCTGCACGGGCTCCGGATTCGCCAGCGAACCCTGCGATCATCTCCTTGAGTGCCTGATTCAGGGCCTCGATCTTCCCATCCACCGACATGCTGCCGCTGACATCGGCAATGACAATAACGGGGAGGGGGCGGGCTTCTGCAACGGTGAAACCCTTCAACTTGCTGGTATTCATCTTCTTCTTGGTGCCTTGGTTTGTTGATTTATTGGTATCGCTTTCCGATGCAAACTTATCGTGCTCATTCCTGCGCACGATGCTGGTCCCGTAGTAGCGGCTGTAGTTGTCTTCCTGGTACTTTGCGAATCCCATTTCAGGTATTTCTCCGTTGCCATTCTCATAGCTGAATAAGTTGAAGACCGCGACGCAAGCGAGAACCTACCACGGTACAGCTAGCAAAAACGCTCGAACGTCATATGTTGAACGGCTTTTTATTATGCCGTTAAGTGATGGATGTCGTTCCGGTGTCCGCCCGGCTTGACCTTACGGAGATCATGGTTGCGGTAGGCCGTGACGACGGCACCGTCTACCCCAACCAGCACATGAACCCCGTCAGCCTTGGATAAGTCGATGCCGTCCCTGGCAAAACGCTGCACCTCCTTGTGGCCGACAATCCGGTATGACACGCCTCGGGAATGGACGGTGCGGCCATAGCGGAGCGCGAGTTCGATCAGACGAGGGGAGATGCCCCGCTGTTGCATTCGCAACGCAGCGTGGTGCGTGAGGGGATGACTCCCAATCGAGCGATGTAAGGACGAGGTGAGCGGCATGACAATATCCACTGGAGCGGGTTGTCATGCTTTAAGCGAGTCGTGTGCCAGGCGTTGCGGCGGAGAGTTATTCTATTGAATTCAGAGCATTACTGAATTATGTCGCGACCCAAAGACCACTGCTGGATATATTTTTATCTAAAATAATAGATATTTTTATCCGCTAACTTTAACTACGGGCGAGCGGATGTCTCCGTTCCCCTTATTCGCTCTTGTCGCCGGGCGGAAGCCCCAGGCGAGTCAGCTTGTTGGTCAGCGTCTGGTAGTTGGCAATCCCCAGAAGTTCTGCGGCATTTTTTTTCCTGTTGCCGGCTTGCGCCATCGCCCGGCTCAGGTAATGTCGTGCAACTTCGTCCAATACGGCTTGCAGATCAAAGCCTTTTTTGAGCGAGCGACCAAGTATCTGGTCTTCAGCTCGTTCCGTTGGGAGCAGCGCAGAGCGGATATCGTCGGCCGTGAGCGTTTCTCCAATTGACCATATCGTCGCCCGCAGCAGCGTATGGTAGAGCTCGCGGACATTTCCTGGCCAAGGGTGCTGGTTTAGAAAATCTCTTGCTTCCGGGGAAAGTTTTTTCTCCTGTCCTTCCGGGCGATTCTGCGTGTCGGCATTGAAGATGTCCAGGAAGTGGCCCGCCAGAAAATCGATGTCGCCGGTTCTCTCCCGCAGCGAAGGGAGCCGGATAATGCCAACCGCAAGGCGGTGGAAGAGATCTTCTCGAAAGCGTCCTGCAGCCACATCTGCCATCAGATCCCGGTGGGTCGCCGCAAGGATGCGAACATCCACCTTGATCGGGGTGGATTCACCTACAGGCGTTACTTCCTTCTGCTGGATTGCCCGCAGGAGTTTGGCTTGGGCATCCAGCGGTAGGTCACCCACCTCGTCCAGGAACAGGGTGCCGCCCTCAGCCTCGCGAAAGTGCCCCTTCCGGTTGCTGTCCGCGCCGGTGAACGCGCCCTTCCGGTGGCCAAACAACTCGGAGTTCACCAACTCGCGGGGAATGGCGCCGCAGTTGATGGCGAGAAATGATTTTTCCGATCGCCGGCTCGCCTTGTGGATAGCTTCCGCGACCAGCTCCTTCCCGGTACCGGTCTCGCCCAGAATGAGCGTTGGAACATCGTAAGCGGCCACCCTCCGAGCGAGCTCGATCTGCCGAGCCATGGTGTCACTTCTATGAAGGATCTTCTCGAATCCGGGGGCGAACGGCAGGGGGCTCTGGCGAGTCGCTCGGCCCGCTCATCACCCCGCCTCAGAAACTCTGGAAGGAAATCGCTGGCGAGGTCAAAGATGAAGTTGACTGGCTCCAGTCCCCTCTGTTGTGAGGTCTGGATCAGGTTGGCGGGGAAGCGCGTCTTGGCGAGGATGATCCAGATAGCCGCCATTGCAGGCGTCCCCGGGCTCAGGTGGAAGGTGAGGCTCACATCGTCCCGTGGCAGCCGGCATTGCTGCAACTCAGCCACAACCTTGCCGTAGATGTCTGCGTAATCGATGGGGCTGGTCAGATCAATGTCGGTGAGATCGACTTGGCCCCCAGGGCTCTGTGCCTCCAACCACTGACAATAACGTTCCGTGCGCTCATGACTGTAATTGGTCAGGAGATGAATGCGATCGAAGCGTGCGTGCTGCTGGATGGCAGACGCGATGGGCCCGATCTGCCCCGGGATAGCGCCTTCCGCGCACTTGTGGTCGGTGTCGCCGACCCATGCAACAAGCCAAGATTCTTTTGCCATGAGGCAATGATAAAACCACGCACCTAGGTGTGAAGTATGAAAAATTATCCATACCCAATAAGCCTAGCGGTGGGCAAAGCCCGGAGAGTCGTTAAACCTTTACCCATGCTGGGAGGCGGTGAATGCAAGCTGAAGAAGAGCGGGGCCAAGGCTGTCTCGATCACTCAGCAAACCAGCGACGACCCAATGGGCGAAATGGCCCGGAAGCTGTTCAGCCTGTTCGACGAATACCAGAGCGAGGAGAACTCGAAGGACACCTCGCGGGCAATGCGCGAGAACGCTCGACAGGGATTTTTCAACGGGACCCGGGCACCGTTCGGCTACCGTGCCGAAGCAACCGAAATCAGTGGCAGCCGTGGGCGCAAGAAGAAACGGCTGGTGATCGATGAAGGCGAAGCTGCCGTCGTGCGGCGAATCTACGACCTGTACCTGAACAGCCACCCGGGGAACGTCCTTGGCATCAAGGAAATCGTCAAGCACCTGACCGAGCGCAATCAGTTACCACGCGGACGCGCATGGACCGTCCACAAGGTGCATGACATCCTCTCCAGCCCGACCTACATCGGGGAGTACTACTTCAACATGCACGACACCAAGGCCAAGTGTTACCGGCCTCCGTCCGAATGGGTGAAGTGCGAGATACCGGCCATCATCGATCCGGAAACCTTCGAGCGCGTCAGGCAGTTGCGAGAGTCGCGCTCGCCGGCAAAGACACCACCTCGACGTGTGAGCAACTCCACCCTGCTCACGGGCCTGATCCGCTGTGGCGAGTGCGGATCACACATGACCTTGGTAACGGGCAAGAGCGGGCGCTACCGCTATTACAAGTGCACGAAGCGACAAGCCGAGGGAAACCACGCCTGCAAGAGCCCGAACCTGCCGATGGAAAAGCTCAACGAGTTGATCCTGGCACACCTGACTGAAAGGATTCTGACGCCTGAGCGGTTGCTGGTTCTAATTGCCGAACTGCGCAAACGAACGCAGGCGGCCAAGGAAGCAGAGGGCCAGACGGTCAAAGCGCTGGAAGCACGGAAGAGCGATTACGCCGCCTCTACGAAGCCATCGAAGCGGGAGTCGTTGAACTCGATGAAACCCTGAAGAGCCGGGTACAGACCTTAAGAGCATCGAAGGAGTCGGTGCTGATCGAACTGGCGGGAGCGCGCCGGCAGCCGCAGATGCCGACCGCCCGCATACTCCCGAGCAACATCGACGCCCAAGCAATCCGCAAGCGCCTGAAGGACCCGCGCACGAACTTCGCCAAGCGCTACCTGCAAGTGCTGGTCGATGAAGTGGTGATCAACGGGAACGAAACGACCATCCGCGGCAGCTACGACAAGCTGGCAATGGCAGTGCAGAAAACAGAAGAGGGCGCCTTGGATCAAGTGCCCTCTTTCATGTGTTCTTGGCGCGCCCGAAACGATTCGAACGTTCGACCCCTGCCTTCGGAGGGCAGTACTCTATCCAGCTGAGCTACGGGCGCGCGGTTGGTGGCACGACTTTGCGTCGTGCGGCGCGCAGGATAGCGCGATTCGGAGGATGAGTCCATGCTTTGCCTGACAGAAGGTGAATAGCCTCGCTATAATCAACGCCTTAATCAATCTTGCCCGTACTCGAGGAATTCAGCATGTCGGATCTTTGTCGCTCTGCCCCCGTTCGTTCCTACGCGCGGATCGCGCTTTCCATCGGTGTTGCCGTCCTGGCCACCCAGCTTGTGGGTTGCGGCAAGAAGGCTGCCGTCGATGAAGAACTCGCCGCCAAGCTGACCGAGCCGGTCGCCCGCGTTGAACTGGTAGCGGCGCCCGCAGCCGCGCCGGGCAGCCGCAAGGGTGAAGATATCTACGCCTCCGTGTGTGGCGCCTGTCACGAAAGCGGTGCTGCCGGCGCGCCGAAGGCTGGCGACAAGGGTGCGTGGGGCCCCCGTCTGGCCCAGGGCTACGATGGTCTGGTGAAGTCCGCCACCAACGGCAAGAACGCGATGCCTCCGAAGGGCGGCGCGGCCGATCTGACCGAAAACGAACTGAAGCGCGCCGTGGCCTTCCTGGCCAACAAGGCGGGTGCCGGTTTCAAGGCTCCGGACTGACGCGTTCCGTTCCGCCAGTTGCTCTGTAGGCAATTGGCGGAACGCACACAAAAAAAGCGCAGATCGAAACGATCTGCGCTTTTTTTGTCGGGTCCCCCGCGAGTGCCGTCAGGCCGGCATCCTGAACCGGAGTTCAGGGGGGTCGCTTTCCTTCCACCTCAGGCACACTCGACGAGGAGCGCACACACCGGTGGTTTCTATGGGCTGCGACCCGTGTCACGAAGACATTGGTTCAAGGAGTTTAAAGCCTTAACCAACACCGCAGGGGATAAATCAAACCGAAGGTTGCCGGATATCTGGGCGCGGCCTAGAAGAGCTTTTCCTGCTCTGCCAGCACGCCGTCGAGGCGACCGTTGATGCGTTCGATTCTACGCTTGAGCGTCGGGATGTCAAATCCGCCAGCACGTTGGAATTGTAGAAACTCATGGGTGATGTTGAGGGCCGTCATCACGGCCAAACGTTCGCCGGCGGAATTGGTCTTGTCGGCGAGATCGCGCATTTTTTCGTCGAGATAGGCGACTGCCGCGAGCAGGCCTTCGCGCTCTTCGGGCTTGCAGGCAACGCGGTATTCGCGGCCCAGGAGCTTGATATCGAGGGGGTGCATGTCAGGCCTCCGGGATGCGAGCGAGCAGCGCTTCGAGACGGCTGCCAACCAGACCGAGCTTGTCGGTGAGTTCGCGATTGGCCGCTTCGAGGGCGTCGACGCGCTCTTGCAGACGACGGTTTTCCGTCGCGGCAGCGGCGTAGTGGTTCATCAGCCGCGCCTTTTCGGTGGCGTAGTGGCTGATCAGTTGTTCGAGCTTGTGTTCGAGTGAAGCGAGTTCGGCGTCCATCTGCGGAATGTTAGAGAGGGGCGGGGAGGCGGTCAAGCAAGCTTGCCCGGAACGGTTGAACGCAGTGCCGCGGCGGCGGCTCCGCCGTCGAAACAATCGGCCAGACGAAGCAGATCGAGGTTTGCGGCAAGGCTGTCGGCCAGACGGTCGAGATCGGCTTCGCGGCGGGCGGCAAGGTCGACCCGCTCGGCATCGGCGAGGCCGGCCCAGGCGAGGAGCGCAGCAAGCGCGTCCGGCCGGTCGAAGAGGCCGTGAAGGTAGGTGCCAAGGATTTGTCCGTCGCCGGACAGGGCGCCATCCGGGCGGCCGTCGGCGAAACGCAGCGCCGGATTTGCCAGTGCCGGACCGTGGCTGACGCCCATGTGGATCTCATAGCCCGACACTTCGGCGGCACCGGGCAGGGCCAGGGTGCCGGTGACGTTTTCGAGCCGCTTTTCGGCTTCGAGGGTGGTTTCCAGGTCCAGCAGGCCGAGTCCGGCGATGCTGCCGGGCAGGCCTTCGAGACCGAGCGGATCGTGGAGCCGGCTGCCAAGCATCTGGTAGCCGCCGCAGATGGCCACCAGTTTGCCGCCGTAACGCAGGTGGCGGCGCAGCGCCGGCTCCCAGCCCTGGGCGCGCAGCCAGACGAGGTCGGCCTGAACGGCCTTGGAGCCGGGCAGCACGATCAGGTCGGCGGGCGGAATCGGCTGGCCCGGCCCGACCCACGAGAAATCAACCTGCGGATGCAGACGCAGCGCGTCGAGATCGGTGTGGTTGGAGATGCGCGGATAGACCGGTGCGACCACCCGCAGACGGGCTTCGGTCTTGTCGACCCGCGCATCGGCCAGCGCGTCCTCGGCGTCGAGGAAAAGCCCGTGCAGATAGGGCAGCACGCCGAGCACCGGGCGACCGGTGCGGGCTTCGAGCCAGTCGAGGCCGGATTGCAGCAGGCCGATGTCGCCGCGAAAACGGTTGATCACAAAACCTTTGACCCGCGCCTGCTCGGACGGCGAGAGCAGTTCCAGCGTACCGACCAGATGAGCGAAAACACCGCCGCGATCGATGTCGGCAATCAGGATCACCGGGCAGTCGACTTCCTCGGCGAAGCCCATGTTGGCGATGTCCCGGTCGCGCAGATTGATTTCGGCCGGGCTGCCGGCGCCTTCGACCAGCACGGCTTCGTACTGCGCCGTGAGACGCGCATAGCTTTCGAGCACGGCAGCCATCGCGCGGGGCTTGTAGTCGTGATAATCCCGGGCCGAAAGGTTGGCCACGGCGCGGCCGTGGATGATGACCTGGGCGCCGATGTCGGTGGATGGCTTGAGCAGCACCGGATTCATGTCGGTGTGGGGCGCAAGGCCGGCAGCAACGGCCTGCAGCGCCTGGGCGCGGCCGATTTCCCCGCCGTCGACGGTGACCGCCGAATTGAGCGCCATGTTCTGCGGCTTGAACGGCACAACCCGCACGCCGCGCCGCGCCAGCAGACGGGCCAGCCCGGCGACGAGGGTGCTTTTGCCGGCGTCGGAGGTAGTGCCTTGAACCATCAGGGTGCGGGCTTGACGCATGACTTACAATCCGGGGTGCAAAAGTTTTCGATTATCCCATGCCCGCCCTGCACCTCGTTGCCCTGTTCTCCGTAGCCATTCCGATGGCCCTCGGCCTGCTCCTCGACCGCCTCTTCGGCGAAGCGCCGCGCTACCACCCGCTGGTCGGCTTCGGGCGCTACGCCTCGGCAGTGGAGCGCCTCTTCCGCCGCATCGGCGTCGGCCGGGGCAGCGGCCTGCTGGCCTGGAGCGCCGCGGTGCTGCCCTGGGTGGCGCTGGCTGGCTCGCTGAAGGCCGGCAACGTGTGGCTGGGCCTGCTGCTCGACATCGGTCTGCTCTACTTCGCGGTGGGAAGCCGCAGCCTCGCCGAGCACGCCCGGGCGGTCGCCGAGCCGCTGCAGGCCGGCGATTTGTCCGGCGCACGCCAACGCCTGTCGTGGATCGTCTCCCGCGACACCTCCCAACTGGACGCCTCCGGCGTCGCCAAGGCCACCGTCGAATCGGTCCTCGAAAACGGCAACGACGCGATCTTCGGCGCGCTGTTCTGGTTTGCCTTGCTGGGCGGGCCGGGCGCGCTGATGTTCCGCCTCGCCAACACCCTCGACGCCATGTGGGGCTACCGCAACGAGCGCTACCTGCGTTTCGGCTGGGCCGCCGCGCGCATCGACGACGTGCTCAACTACGCCCCCGCCCGCCTCACCGCCCTGAGCTACGCGCTGCTTGGCCGCACCGCCGACGCACTGCGCTGCTGGCGCACCCAGGCGCCCACCTGGGACAGCCCCAATGCCGGTCCGGTGATGGCGGCTGGAGCCGGTGCGCTGGGCGTCGGCCTCGGCGGCCCGGCGATCTATCATGGCCACCTCGAAGACCGCCCGATTCTTGGCACCGGCGCAGCGGCCTGCGGCTCCGACATCGACAAGGCCGTGGCCCTGGTGCACAACAGCGTGTGGCTGTGGCTGCTGGCCGTCGCCGCCGGAAGCCTGCTGATTCATGCTTGAACACGGCGGACGCCTGCGCCTCGCCGCCCGGCACTACGGCATTCCCCTCGCGGACTGGCTGGATCTGTCCACCGGCATCAATCCCCACGCTTGGCCGGTGCCGCCGCTGGCGCCGGAAGTCTGGCAGCGCCTGCCCGAAAGCGACGACGGCCTCGAAGCCGCCGCCGCGGCCTACTACGGCAACGCGCAACTGCTGCCGGTGGCCGGCTCGCAGGCGGCGATCCAGGCGCTGCCGACGTGCTTTGCGCCCGGCCGAGTGCTCACCCTCGCGCCGACCTATGCCGAACACCCCCACGCCTGGCGCGAACACCACGTCACCGCCCTGCCCGCAGCGCGGATCGCCGGCGCCGTCGGCGGCGCCGACACGCTCCTCCTCGTCCAGCCCAACAACCCGACCGGCGAGCGTTTTTCGAGGGAACAACTGCTCGACTGGCATCGCGATCTGGCCTCCCGCGGCGGACGCCTGATCGTCGACGAAGCCTTCCTCGACGCCGAGCCCGACGACAGCCTCGCGCCCCTCGCCAACCGGCCGGGGCTGGTGGTGCTGCGTTCGATCGGCAAGTTCTTCGGCCTGGCCGGCGCGCGGGTCGGCTTCGTGTTCGCCGACGCCGAACTCCTCACAAAACTCGCCGACCGCCTGGGGCCGTGGACCGTATCCGGCCCCGCACGGGCCGTCACCGCCGCCGCGCTGGCCGACCGGGACTGGCAGACCGCCGCCCGCCGCCGCCTCGTCGCCGCCAGCGCCCGCCTCGCCGCCAGCCTCGACCGCCACGGGCTGCGCGGCGGCGCCGGCACCGCCCTCTTCCAGTGGCGACCGCACGCCGACGCCCGCGCCCTCCACACCCGCCTCGCCGAACAGGGCATCCTGACCCGCCTGTTCGACACCCCGTCCGGTCTGCGCTTCGGCCTGCCGGGCGACGAAACCGGGTGGACGCGCCTCACCGCCGCCCTCGCCCAACTCCGGATCGACTAAGAAAGACCGCCCATGCGCCGTTTTCTCCTCGCCTTGCTCCTCGCCTCCGGCGCCGCCCACGCCACCATCGAAGTCATCGACGATCAGGGTCAGACCCTGCGTCTTGCTCAGCCGGCCCGGCGCATCGTCAGCCTCGCCCCCCACGTCACCGAAATGCTGTTCGCCGCCGGCGCGGGCGAGCGGATCGTGGGTGCGGTGCAATACAGCGACTACCCCGAAGCGGCCAAAAAAATCCCCCGTGTCGGCAGCTACACCGCGGTGGACATGGAAAAAGTCGCGGCTCTCAAGCCCGACCTCGTCGTCGCCTGGCAGAGCGGCAACCGCGACACGCACCTGGACAAGCTCAAGGCGCTCGGCATCCCGGTGTTCGTCAACGAACCCCGGCGCATCGACGACGTGGCGAAGATCGTCGCTCAGCTCGGCAGGCTGGCCGGCACCGAAGCCGTCGGCGACGCCGCCGCCCAGGCCTTCCGCAAGCGCCACGCGGCCCTCGCCGCCAAATATTCGGCCCGACCGCCGGTGCGCATTTTTTACGAAGCCTGGAACCGCCCGCTGATGACCGTCAATGGCGAACACCTCATCTCCGACGTGATCCGTCTATGCGGCGGCGACAACGTGTTCGCCAAGCTGCCGATGCTGGCGCCGACCATCGACGCCGAGGCGGTGCTGGCCGCCATGCCGGAAGCCATCGTCGCCAGCGGCATGGGCGAAAGCCGGCCCGAATGGCTGGACGACTGGCGCAAATGGACCAAACTGCCGGCGGTGGCCCACGGCAACCTGTTCTTCATCCCGCCGGACCTGATTCAGCGCCACACGCCGCGCATCCTCGACGGCGCCGAGCGCCTGTGCGGCCAGCTCGACGAAGCACGGAGCCGGCGATGAAAGCGGGCGCACTGTCCGTCCTTCTGCTGATGGCGGCGTCCGGCCCGTCGATGGCAGCCGACCGCGGCCCGCTGCCCGGCGAAATCGTCACCGCCATCGGTCAGGTTGCGGCGGTTCCGGCCGACCGACGCAAGGTGCCCGGCTTTGCCGGCGCATGGCGCACCGCCGCCTCCCAGGACAAAGTGGTCGAACGCATCCAGGCGCTCGCGGCGCGGGCCAAACCGGCCTGCACCGAGGTGCGCGTCACCGACACTGTGCAGGCCGCCCCGGACCTCATCGAAACCCGTCCGAGCCGCGTTCACCATTCGCTGGAGCGCTGGACGGTGCAAGTCTGCGGCACCCGCCGCCAATACGACGTGTGGTATCGCTATGAGCGCGACGCCTCGCGCCTGGTGGTCGCCGAAAGCGACGCCGCCGATTTTCAGGCCGAGCTCGATCCACCCTACCGCCGTCTGCGCGAACTAGCCGCCGCACGCCGAACCGAGGAAGCCACGGGCGGCGTGCGCTGGCTCAACCTGCCGCTGCCGCCGGACACCGTTCCCGCCTCCAGCGGCAACGCCGGCAAAGGTCGAGGCTGGAGCGCCGATTTCGTCCCCCTTGGCGAAAACATCCGCGAATGGACGCAACTCGTCTCCGTGCAAGGGCTGCCGCGCAGCAAGAGCGCCGGGCAGGCGCTCGCCCTCCTCGAAGGCATGCAGACGGCCCGCGCCAAGCGCTGCGGCGTCGCCGCCGGCCCGGTCGAAAGCCTGCGCTGGAGCGACGGACAATCCGGCGAAACCCTGCAGACCCTGCTCATCTGCCCCCAGGTGCCCGATACCAACTTCGCCGAACTGGCCGTCGTCAAAGCCATCGAAGGGCCGGACTATCTCTACGTAATCCAACGCACCTGGCGTCTGCCGGCCGCCGATGCCGACACGCTGCGCGCCAACAGCCGCGGCCCCCAGGCCGCCGCCGAAGCCTTCCTCGCCGACGTGCGTCTATGCAATCCGGCCGGTGACACATCCGGCTGCCCGGCGCCCTTCCCCCGCTGAGACAAACATGGCCCGCCTGCCCCAACGCATCGTCTGCCTATCCACCGAAACCGTCGAAGTGCTCTATCTGCTCGGCGAGGAAGCCCGCATCGCCGGCATCTCCGGCTTCACCACCCACCCGCCGCGGGCACGCAAGGAAAAGCCCAAGGTCAGCGGTTTCAGCAGTGCGAAGATCGAACGCATCCTCGCCGTCGAACCCGATCTGGTGCTGGCGTTCTCGGATTTGCAGGGAGACATCGCCCGCGACCTCATCCAAGCCGGCGTGGCCGTGCACGTCTTCAACCACCGCAGCGTGGACGGCATTCTGGCGATGATCGAAACGGTGGGCCGGCTGGTTGGCGCCGAAGGCCGCGCCCTGGCGCTGGTGGCCGAACTGGAACGCACCATCGCCACCGAACGCGCCAACGGCGAAGCCCGCGCAGCCCGGCTCGGACATCGGCCGAAAGTCTATTTTGAAGAATGGAACGAACCGCTGATCACCGGCATCCGCTGGGTATCGGAACTGATCGGCATCGCCGGCGGAGACGACTGCTTCGGCGAACTCTCGGTTCACCCCAACGCCAAACAGCGCATCCTCGCCGACCCGGCCCTGGTCATCCCCCGCGCCCCGGAGCTCATCATCGGCTCCTGGTGCGGCAAACACTTCCAGCCGTCCCATGTGACCGGCCGGCCCGGCTGGGACGCCATCCCCGCGGTCAGGGAAGGACACGTCGTCGAAATCAAGTCGGCCATTTTGCTGGCGCCCGGCCCCGCCGCCATCCGCGAAGGCCTCCCGGCCATCGGGCGCCACCTCGACCGCCTCGGCTGAGCCGGGCCGCAGCCGAGCTGTCGCAAGCGCAGCCTTAGCGTCGAACGCCGACCACCTTCTGGTACAAGCCTCCGAAGAAGGTTTTCTTGGTCCACACAAAATCGGCGCTCTCCGGCACCAGGGTTTCGATGGAGTCCGCCAGCAGGGAATTGGCAAAGGGCTCCAGGTAGCGGAACACCAGCGCCATGATCGGTCGCATCGGATGCCAGCCGCGCGGCCGGTGGTAATCCACAAAGACGATCTTCCCGCCCGGCTCGACCGCATTCAACAGGTTGCTCACGATCCGCTGCCGGGCGTGGGGCGGCACCTCGTGCAGCAGGAAAAAGCAGCACACCGCATCGAAAGTCGCGCCCACCGGCTCGGTCAGATCCGCCACGTGGGCCGAAGCACCCGGCCACGGCGCCAGCTTGCGCCGCGTGTTGGCAATCTGGATCGACGCCACATCGAGCACTGTAAGTTGGCCATCGCCGCCCAGGCGCCGCGCCAATCGCTGCGAAAAATCCCCATACACCGCCGCCGCCTGCAACACCCGCTGCCCGGCACTGAACTCGCTCACCGCAGAATTCATCAGGCGACTCGCGTTACCCCACAGAATCGCCGACACCACCACCGGCTGATCCAGCCAGGGAACGGTACGGTGATCGAGGTAAGCCCAGGTGTAAGTGTCGCGAAGGTAGTCGGGGACGGGAGGTGTAACGGCAGAGGTCGTGTTAGGCATGGAGAGAGTTTTCAAAGGCTGCGGCTTCGCGGGCGGCAACGGCCAGATCGCCGGCAACCCGCGTCGGACTTGCATCTTGCCGAATCATACGGCGAAACGGCAGGTTCATGCAGCCGGCGGAACACAGCGGCCGGCGCCGCCACTCGCCCTGAAAGGCACCGCCAACCTCAAGACTGCCCCGACGCCACAACGGTCTTTAATCCCTGAAAGAGCATCGCATCCGTGAAGTTCCGATGAACTCACGCTTGCTCATTCCCAGGCAGCGCATCTCCAGGCGCAGCCCCATCCCAACGGTCAAAAGCATCGGGATTAGCGATGATACAAGGCACCCCATCATCGTGAATGCCGCTTTCCACATGGATCGACATGACTTTTCCGGCCTCTCGATATTCGGCATCGAACCGCCCCGTTTCTGGACCTTAAATCCCGCGTCACTCTTAACACCCTGCTTATTTAGCCAAGCAAACATTTAATGTACGCATCTAAACCAGCCATTATTTTAAATAATACCAATCAAAACAATTCTAACGGCATAACCTCAACCATCCCGCGCCGGCAACGACTCTTCGCTTTCATCTGCCTGAATCCGTAACCCGAACAACCCTCCCTCATGGCTAACACGGGTTGCGGGCTTTTTCAGCATCCTATGCGTGAAGTTGAGGATAGGCGTTTGGAAAATAAATTCGAAATTCTATTCCCGCCGCCATTCCGGATTTCAAACAAGCGTGATCAGGGCTTCAGGGCTTCGATCTTGACCGAGTCAATCAAGTACCAAAATGCATTTTCTACCGCTGCGTGGTATTGCGGGTACTGCAGTGATTCTATGCTTGCCCCCATTTCCAGCGCCATCGTGTAACCGGTATCGCCAAGCGGCAACAAACCGGATAAAAAAGGACCACCAACCCCAGTTCGCTGTCGAAGTCTACTTTTCGGTGTTTCCTGAATCTGCCAAGCACGCCCATTCACGGTTTTACTTGTCCATTGCCCTTCCGGATATCGTTCAGAAAATACCGCCTGCATTTCTTCAAGCGAGCGCTTTTGCAAACGAACTCTCAAATAGTGACTTGAAACCCACCATGACTCAAAGCAAATCGGCCGAAATCCAACCTCTATCTCTTCGCCCTCCTTTCCTTTTTCTCTGCTGATGTGCTTGACACTGCGGACATAGTCATCAAAATTAAAATCCCCTATCTCTGGACTGAATCTCAGCCACGTCTGACCATTCTTCTCGATAATATCTTTTCCAAGGCTGAAATACGACCGCTTTCCTGGAACATCCCCAGGCTGCTCAACGGCTCGATAAGGACAACCAGAGGTATTAACCCATTTATGAGTGATTACATATCGATCCAACAAGTGGAATTGGTATGTTTGATAGATACCCGTCAATGGCGAGTCCGTCGCCCCCGGCCTAGCATACAAATCATCGCTCTCTTTAATTTTATTCTCAATAGCACCACAGCCACTCAAGGCAAAAACACTGACAGCTGTAGCTAAAAGATAATTCACACCCCTGCCCGACAATGCAAAAACCCTCCGCGCCAATACCTCAACATTAAAATACCTACGAAGATCTTTTTCCGCCGAATCATGACTCCAAAACCGGTTTGCACTTCAGATTCGGAAGCTCCCCTTTTGCTAGAGCGCGCTCTCAATCCCTCAAAAAAGGAAGACCCACCTTATGGATATCGCAGATAAAGCCCTCTGCACCCGGATTATGCGGAGTCCTGTCTATCGACCAGTAGCGCAACGAAGGAAATTCGCAGAGTATGGCGTCTCGAACCGCCACCGCCAGCCTATTTGACATATAAACAACCTACTGTACGTTTGACTACCCTTCGAATACATCCTTAACAGATTTTCCTGCTCCTACAGCCAACTGTACTGAACCATCTATATTCTGCGACTTAATTTCATCCATTTCAATTGTCCAACTTAGTCGTATCGGCCAACCGCATTTCTTGCTGCAAGTACGAATAAATTGCTGTATCGCCCGACCCTAGCGTCGGATTAGCCCTGACGACTCCAACGCTCCCATTTAAGACCTTTGCATGCAAATGGCTGCTTGGCTTGGCCGTGGTTGCTCGGATAGCTTCGTCTGTACTGGCTGCGGCAGCGCGAGCTTTTGACGGCGTCAAGTACGGTTCGTAGCTGCTTTCGGGCAGAGCACCAGCAGGCACCCGGAGACGATCGGCTTGAGGGCACGCCGGGCGTAGATTCGACGGGGGTGGGAAGGCGTGTCTGGTGGCACTGGCTCGGTGCTAAAGGTTGTCCGGACAAGACTAACTTTCACGGCACCATATCGAGGAACAATTTCCAATTAATTTTTCTAGCCCCATCGGAAACAAGCCAAACGAAATAGTCAGCAGCAAGATGACAATCCTTGAATATAGCCAATGCATTTTTTTGCCCGCACTGCTCAGCATAAATAATGAATTTATTTCCAGCCCATTCAAAACCATACGGCTCTAGCCGTTCAACAGAGTGAGAAGGCGTTTCATTTATCTCCCACCCCAACCCTTGAATACCTTCGAGAGCTTCACCAACAAGTCTAAAAACCCTTTCAACACTTCTCCCGATTGCACCAGGATTTTGACTTGGATGCCGCATAGGCTGATTGAATTCATCTGCGACATACTGAGGAACATCAATTGCTTTCCACATTACGGCCTAACCTTCCCAAGAAAACCATCTTCGACAAGATTATTGATTGACATACGGGCACATCGGACACTGGCGCTGGCCATCTATCTGGTCGTCGCTTAGCGGCTGGCCCATCTGACACGGCGGGGACGCACCAAGCCCGATCGCCCCGCCGGTGCCGTGTTCGAACAAACTGAATGGCAGGGCGCCTGGCAGCAGGCCGAAAAGCCTCCCTCCAGAAAACGCCTTCCCTGCGCGAAGCGACTCACCATATCACCACTCTGGGAGGCTTCCCCGCCCGCGAAGCCGACGGGAGCCCGGTGTCAAAACCTTCTGGCAGGGCGTCGCAAGGCTCACCAGCTTCGTCTGGGGTAGAGCATATGCGCTGGCTCATGGGTTATGAATTGTGTGGGCTTATCCCTGCGCGTCAGGAAATATCTGATCAAGACCCTCTAAGAACCAACGAAAATTACTGATAGCCAATTCCAGATTTTTGAATGAACGAATATCTGTCTCCGACAACCACCAGGAAATTCCGGGCAACTCTTCAGGCGTATCTATTTCCATTCTCTTAGCGCGCCCAATGGCTTTAACTAAAGGTTGATATTCGGCAAGTTTCGCCACTTCGTGTGATTTTTCCGCAGCACCTCGCATCTCCTTATCTAGCACAACAGCCAAATCCCTCAACCTTTCCTTATCCATCATTTAACCCATATCTTTGCGCACAACTCATTCATCATGCTGCGCAATACGCTGACGCGTGGAATCCGGCCGTCTGTTCTGGCGTCGTTGCCGGCAGTGAGCGGCGGATGTCGTAAGGTGTCGGCCCTTTGAGCGCAATACCGAGCATCGACAGCAGGGCAATCGAAGATTTGCCGGCGCGAAGCTGGGCGATGCACGGCTGACCAAGCGATTGGTCAAAATTGCAGCGCACTTTGCCGACAAGCCCACGGCGAGCATCCCTACCTAGCGCCTGCCCCGGCAGCACCGAGACCCAGGCGACCTACCGTTTTTTTGACCAGGCCCGCGATGAGAGGCAAGGGCTGAGGCGGGAAGAGGTGCTGACCCCACACATCGAGTGCGCCAAAGCCCGTATTCACCAGCACCCGGTTGTCCTGCGCCTGCAAGACACCTCCGAACTGGATTTCAATGGCTAGGCCATCCACGGCTTGAGGCCGCTCAGTTACGAGGCGCAGCGCGACCTGTATCTGCATCCCACTTACGTGGTGACGCCGCAGCGTGAGCCGCTGGGCGTCATCGACGCCTGGATCTGGGCACGGGAATTCAAGGACGCCGAGGGCCAGCGTCCTGGCCTCATCAAGAGCACGCGCAGGACGGAAGGCTATGAACGGGTGGCCGAAATGGCCGCCACCCGTCCCGTGTATGTGGCGGACCGGGAAGGCGATATTGCCGCCACGATGCGCCGTGCGCATGCGCTGGGCACGCCTGCCGACTGGCTGGTGCGCGCCAAACACAACCGGAGCCTGCCCAAAGGCGGCACGCTGTGGGCGAAGGTGCGCGCGGGTGAAGCGCTGGGCGAGATTGAATTCACCCTGCCCGGGCGGGCCGGACACGCCGAGCGTCAGGTGCGTCAGCGCCTCTTTGCCGCCCGCGTCACGGTGTCGGATGGCCAGGGCGGGCGGTTCGCCGCGACCTGCGTAATGGCCCAGGAGTTTGGCGCCCCCCAAGGCGTCAAGCCCATTGAGTGGCGCCTGCTGACCAACCGGGCGGCCGCCACCCTCAAGTCCGCGGTGGAACTCATCGACTGGTATCGGGCGCGCTGGGAAATTGAAATCTATTTCCACTCCATCAAGAACAGCTGTCGGGTGGAAGCGTTGCAGTTGGTACATATCGACAGACTCGAACTGGCGCTGGCGGTCTATATGGCAGTGGCGTGGCGCTTGGCGCGGCTGCTTCGCTTGGGACGAACGTATCCTGACGGGAGTGCCGACGCCTTGCTCAGCGAGGACGAATGGCGGGGCGCCTACATTCTGGCGAAGAAAAAGCCGCCCCCCAAAACCGCCCACCTTGCGCGAGGCCATCTGGCAAATTGCCATGTTCGGTAGCTTTCTCGGGCGCAAGTGCGATAGCGAACCCGGCGTAAAAACCCCTCTGGCTAGGCCTTCAGCGCCTCAGGGACTTCGTTCAAGGCATTGAATTCATGCGCACATTTCAAACGAAATGAGTTGTGCGCAAGGGGATGGGCTAACGC
>ERZ650300.67-NODE-67-length-49666-cov-21.859809_pt1 | contig 49666 bp, 43 predicted proteins | sample MGYA00376236_ERZ650300 | MGnify/ENA primary metagenome ERZ650300 (study PRJEB26733, sample SAMN07839303) | wastewater metagenome | biome: urban; feature: wastewater treatment plant; material: waste water | place: USA: North Carolina | collected 2016-04-28 ...
CTGCAGCGACTGCCGACCGCAAAGCGCGATTGGATCACTTGATTAAGCGCCTGCCTAACTTGCCAGGCGTGTACAAAATGCTGGGCAAAAATGGCGACATCATCTATGTGGGCAAAGCCAAATCGCTCAAAAGTCGCGTTAATAGCTACTTTGCCAAAACCATCGACCACCCCAAAACGCGGGCGCTGGTGCAACGTATCGACAACATCGAAACCATCATAACCCGCTCTGAGACCGAAGCGCTGCTGCTTGAGCAAAATCTCATCAAGCTCCATCGACCGCCGTACAACGTGCTACTGCGTGATGATAAATCTTATCTATACGTGTTTATCTCAGCCGATAAACCTTATCCAAGACTTGCCTATGGGCGCGGTAAAGGGCAACACCAAAAAGGCAGATTTTTTGGACCTTTTCCTTCGGCGCATGCCGCCAAACAAACCTTATTAATGATGCAAAAAATGTTTATGGTGCGCCAATGTACCAATGCATTTTTTGCCCAGCGTCAACGCCCTTGCCTAGAGTACCAAATCAAACGCTGTAAAGCGCCGTGTGTCGGACTGGTATCGCCCGAAGATTATGCCGATGACGTCAACAACACCATTCGATTTTTAAAAGGTGAAGGCACGGATTTGCAAGTCAAATTGGTGGGTAAAATGGAGCAAGCGGCTGAAGACATGAACTTTGAGCAAGCCGCCTCGTATCGCGACCAACTCTCGATGCTACGCGAAGTACAAGCCAAACAAGCAGTATATACGGTCAAAGGTGAAGCCGATATCATCGCCATCGCCAGTCAAGCGGGCATTACCTGTGTGCATGTCATGAATGTGCGTAATGGGCAGGTTTTGGGTGGCAACAATTATTTTCCTGATGTGGATAGTGAAAACGACATAGCGGATAACTTGTCTGAGTTTGTCAGCTCGTTTTATTTTCAAGTCAGTGATGATTTGCCCGAAGAGCTGATTATAAGTCATGAGTTGCCCGACCAAACCGCGATGACAGAAGCCTTAACTGAAACCTTTGGCAAAAAGGTGACGATAAAAACCAAAGTTCGTGAGCAGCGGAGCGAATGGCTCACCCTTGCCCAAATGAATGCCAACAACGCCCTGCAAACCAAATTGGGCGATTATTTGGAAGTCAAATCTCGCTTTAACGCGCTCAATGCGGTATTAAAAGAGGCGCTGCAAGGCAAATCGCTCGACCGTATCGAATGTTTTGATATCTCGCATACCATGGGTGAAGCCACCATTGCCAGCTGTGTGGTCGCTGACCAAGGCGGGCTACGCAAACGCGACTATCGCCAATATGCCATTCATGGCATCACGGGCGGTGACGACTATGCCGCCATGAAGCAAGTATTAAACCGCCGCTATAGCAAACAGCCGCTGCCAGATTTATTGCTGATTGATGGCGGTAAAGGGCAGCTCAATATGGCAAAAGACGTACTGAGCGAGCTGGGGATTTTACCCCAAACCTTGCTCGTTGGGGTGGCAAAAGGCGAAGGTCGCAAGGCTGGGCTTGAGGTACTGCATTTTATTGACCGTGAGCCGCTCGATTTGCCGGCTGATAGCAAGGCACTGCATTTGATTATGCATATCCGCGATGAAGCGCACCGCTTTGCCATTACCGCACACCGCAAAAAACGCGATAAACGCCGCTCAAGCTCAGTGCTAGAAGCCATCCCTGGGCTTGGCGAAAAACGCCGCCGAGAGTTACTCAATCATTTTGGCGGCTTGCAGCAGCTGCTTGGTGCGTCACAAGATGAAATTGGTCAGGTGAATGGCATTGGTAAGGTGATGGCCAATACCATTTATAAAGTGTTGCATGGCTAATATTAAATTTTTAGCCCTTTTGGATGAAACGGGTAGTTAACAATGATAATGACATGGCATTGTAACAATGGCAGAAATTTTTTTTAAATCAATCGCAGCTGCGGATGGCGATATCTGCATGCACTGTGGCGCATGTTGCGCTAACTATCGGGTGTCTTTTTATTGGGCAGAAGGCGAGACACTCGGTATCCCCGAGGAGATGACGGTCAAAGTCAATGATTTTTATACCTGTATGAAAGGTACCGAAACAAAGCCGGTCAGATGTATTGCATTAGTGGGCGAAGTTGGTAACTCGGTGGCTTGCCAAATCTATGATAAACGCTCAAGCACCTGCCAATCGGTACAAGTCGGTGACGAGCAATGTATCAAAGCCCGTCATCACTATGGGTTATCTAACGATATCTTTAGTCAAGTGCCTGCTTAATGGCTTTGATGGCTTTGTGATAAACGAACAGTCAATTGTTTTTCCACTTCGGTTTTGAGCCATTGATTCAAATCCTCATTCATCAGCGTCATTGATTCGAGCAAATAGTTGTCGATATAGCCTTGTAGCTGTTTGACGATATCTTGTTTGATTTGTTCAATAGTGGGCGTGGTGGCGATAGATAGGTTGTCAATATCGGCAAGTGGGTCAGTAACGCTCGTTTCATGGGTCATCACTGCGGCTGTTGGGTCATCAGCTAACGGCTCAGCCTCAGCAAAGTTATCAGTGTTATCAGTGTGATCAATGGCATAGACCATCTCACTGCGATGGCGTTCAATCGTGACATCGCTAGTTGCGGTATCCGTGGACTGCGCTTGTTCATCTAGCTCGTGGGTCGCGACCTCGATTGAGCCAGTTGATAGTTGCTTCGCAGGTTTTGCAGGGTTTGCCTGTTTTGCTAGATGCGCTTGTTTGGCAATGGCGCGTTCTTGCTCGAGTAGCGCAATGGCTGCGTCATCTTGTGCTTGGCGTTCGCGTTGTAGACGTTCTTCTTGCGCTTGGCGTTCTTTTTCGTTTTCTTGTGTTAACTGTATTTGTTCAAGGCGCTGTTGTTCAAGTCGTTGTTGCTCAAGACGCTCTTTTTCCAAGCGCTCAGTTTCTAAGCGTTTGTTTTCTAACCGCTCCTGTTCTAGCCTGTGTTGTGCCAATCTTTCTTGTTCTAGGCGTTGTTCTTCAAGCTCGCGCTCACGTGCTTGCGCTTGTAATTTTTCTTGGTGGTCACGCTCGATAGCCAGTAATTCTTCGACTTTATCATGCAGATTAGGCACGCTAAATTGATACCCATCAAGGTCGGTATCGGGGTAAAGCAAGGTAACGATATCATCGAGTTCTTGAATAATGGCGTGTTTGACAGGGGTAGGGGTGGCAAGCCAGCGCTTTGAAAATTGGTGGGAGAATGCAAATCCTGACATGAATGGTGTCCAGCGTTAAGGATGAAATAGGATAGCTTCATTTAACGAAAAAACGGCTACAATTTCAATAGCCGTTTTCAAAATTCACACCGTTAAAGGATTAATGCTATCATCGCAGTGATTGCTATTTATCGTCACTGCCATTTGGCAAACAGCAGCGAGCCGTTGGTACCACCAAACCCAAAGCTGTTAGAAATCGTATGGGTTAAGTGGTCAACTTTACGGGCAGTATGCGGTACATAGTCAAGCTTGCACTCAGGGTCTTGATGATCCAAATTGATGGTCGGTGGTAATATTTGTTGTTGTAGGGTCTTAACAGTGAAAATCGCTTCGATACCGCCTGCAGCACCCAGTAGATGACCGGTCATCGATTTGGTGGAACTTACCACCATGTTGTCACCAAAGATACCGGCAATCGCGCGGCTTTCTGCCACATCACCCGCTGGGGTACTGGTGCCATGGGTATTGATGTAGCCAACGTCACTGGGGGCAATGCCAGCATCACTCAAGGCGTGACGCATCGCCATAGCGGCACCTTCACCATTTTCCGGTGGCGCGGTGATATGACTGGCATCATCACTCATGCCAAAGCCGATAAACTCTGCCAAAATCGTCGCACCGCGTGCTTTGGCGTGGGCAAGGCTTTCCATCACCAGCACGCCTGCACCATCACCTAGCACAAAACCATCACGGTCTTTGTCAAATGGACGACTGGCTTTGGTGGGTGCATCATTGCGCGTTGATAACGCTTGCATTGCTGAGAAGCCACCGATACCCAGCTGGCTTGAGGCTTTTTCACAGCCGCCCGCCAAAATCACATCGGCATCGCCATACGCAATCAACCGTGCCGCCAAGCCAATCGCATGAGTCGCTGTGGTACAAGCGGTAGAAGTGGCAAGATTTAACCCTTTAATCCCATGACGAATCGCCACTTGTCCAGCTGCCATATTCACAATGGCTGAGGGCACAAAAAACGGCGAGATTTTACGCGGACCGTCGCTATTAAGTTTTACCGCTGTGTCTTCAATGGTGGTGATACCGCCAATCCCTGAGCCGATAATCACCCCGATACGGTCGGGGTCAACCTGCTGTACAGGCGCGGCTTGCAACTCACTGATAAAGCCTGCTTGCTTCAAGGCTTGCGCTGCTGCGGCAACACCATATTGTACAAAGGTGTCGTACCGCCGCGCGTCTTTGGCGTTCATGTACAAGCCGATATCAAACCCATCCACTGTGCCTGCGATTTGTGCGCGGTAGTCAGTGGCATCAAAATGGCTAATCGCTTTGATACCGCTTTCGCCATTAATGAGCCGTTGCCAAGTGCTCTCTACATCCAGTCCTAGCGGGGTAATGGCTCCCATGCCTGTGATAACAATACGCTCATGGTCGGGGCGTTCGTTGTAGCGGGGTCTTTTAGTCATTGTTTTTCTCAAGTGAAAATAAAGAAGATTTTAACAAAATAAGTGTACGAGTGTAAACTTCATAAATCTTCTATAAATATCTTTTTATTGGTTTACAAAAACATTTTTTAGCTTTAAAATTGTTAACATATTTTAATTATAGCTGAAAAGAAGTAATTTATGAGTCAATCACAAAATATCTCACATATTATTGAAAAAAAATCTCTCGAAAAGATCGCTAAGTTTTTTCTAAAAATTTATGATTCTACCATTGATTCAAATTCTTCGGAACTTGATGATAATTATACTGAAAATGGAGTATTGTATCGACGAACTTATAATGCACTTCCTAATTTTACTGAATTAAATAATGAGTTTATATTTCCTGTGAAAGCTAATAATAAACCTATTATTTCATTAACAGATGGAAGTATTCATCTTAGGTTCTTAACTAAATCTTTGACTCTATGGAAAAGGGAAAAAGATAGGTATAGAAGAAGTCCTATTGAGTTATTTAATATTGATGCAAACGTTAGCCATAGTTATTTTTTGTTTGAAGAAGATAATTTAAAACCCTCTGAAAGTTTATTTGGTTTTATATGGTGTGAAGTGAGCGCAACAGAAGTTCAAGACATATATGTGATAGTTAAAATTGTTGACCAATATTGGAATGCCATTGCTGAATGGTCATCAGATGAAATTGCTACATTAAGACCTATAGAGCAAGATTTTTGGTCTGATTTAGATGATGCAGTTGAAATTGATATTGAAGAAATTAAAACTAGTGCACCTTCTGTAGGGATTGAAATTGATGAGCCAAAAATTTACTCTGAAGAAAAAGATAAAAAGAATGGCACAAAACCTACGGAAAAATAAATATTTTCTGTACTAAGTAGAGAGATTTAAATGAGGTAATATATGTTCCATGAAATAAACAATATCGAACTTAAATTGGTTCGATATTTTCATAAAATGTCACTACAGGAAGTAGCAGATAAACTTAACATTAGTCGTCAATATTTACATCAATTTGAAACTGGTCAAAAATCTGCTGAACAATATATTGGAAAGCTGGCTGATATTTATGAAGTTAAACCTAACTTTTTTATGAAAAAAGAGCCAATCATTCAAGAGGAACAAGTCCATTTTAGAAAGCTACATCGAACTAAAGATTTAGATAAGCAGTCTATTATTTCAACAAGTGATTACATCAAAAGATTTTTGGAAGTTATTGAAAAAGAGGGGGTTATATTTCCTAAAATAGATTTGCCTGATTTAAGTAATCAAAATTTTAATATTAATAATCCTAGTGACATAGAGCGAATTGCAGAGTATTGCCGTAAATATTGGGATTTAGGGCAGGGTGCAATTAGTAATATGACAAAGCTTTGTGAAAGTAAAGGTATTTTTGTCTTATCTTATGATAATCATGGTGATAATTCGGATATTGATGCTTTATCTGTTGCTCTACGTCGTCCTATTATTGTAAGAAGTTCAATTAAAAAAAATCCCTGTCGTTTGCGTTTTGATTTGGCTCATGAGTTAGGTCATTTATTGCTTCACGAGGGAATTGTTACAGGTTGTAGAGAAACGGAAAGCCAAGCTAATCATTTTGCAGGTGCATTTCTTCTACCTAGAACAATCATGCTCAAATATTTCCCAAAAATGATATCACCTACTGGAAGATTCAGCTGGAATAAAATTTCTGAATTTAAGATGTTATTTAAAGTAAATAAATCAGCAATTTTATATCGAGCTAAACAACTTTCGTTAATTACAGAAGCTCAATATCGTAAAGGTGTAATCCACTTAAAAAATAATGGGGAAGCTATTCAGGAAAATGAAGACAAATTAATTGAAACAGAGATACCTTCCTTAATTGAAAACTGTTTAGCAAGCCTAGCTAAACATAACAAGATTTATATCGAAAACATTGCCAATGCTATGGACGTTCAACTAAGTTTTTTAGAGAAATTGCTCTCAATTGATGTGACTAACCCGTTATATTCAAGAAAGGCTAAAGCATTAAAAGTTGACTATCTTAAATTAGAGTAATGTAACCTAAGGGAAAACTATAAAAGTTTTCCCTTTTTAATCAAAAACACACCTGTCCCAATACCACTTTTTTACTTGCCCCGGTGACACTGGGCAAGTTACTCGGTACGTTCAAAATCGTCTGCTGAGCCAGCCACGCAAACGCTACGGCTTCGACCCACAACGGCGACAACCCAATTTTGTCGGTGGTTTGTATGCTCCAAGTGGCTAAATTATCTTGTAAACGGCTCATTAAATAGGCATTTAACGCCCCACCACCACAGACAAACAACTCGCCTTGCGAAGCATGAGTGACGGACACAATGGCATCGCTGACGGATTTAGCAGTAAGCGCCACCAACGTCGCTTGCACATCGGCAGGTGAATAAGCCAAATTGGGGAATTGCTGACCCAATTGTTCTAGCATAGCGTCAAGCCAAGCCAAATTAAACTCCTCTCGCCCAGTGCTTTTTGGGAACGGTTTGGCAAAAAATGGGTGGGTCAAAAGCAAACTTAATAACGGCTCAAGCACTTGCCCTGATTTTCCCCAATCGCCATTGTGATCATAAGCTTGTTGGGTATGACGCTGGCACCAAGCATCAATGAGCAAATTTGCCACCCCTGTATCAAATCCAATCACCTCATCGCTGCCATCAAGTACCGTGATATTGGCGATACCGCCTAAATTTAAAATCACTTTTGGCATAACTTTATCGGCATGATAAGGCGGTGCAGCAAACATGGCTTGGTGAAACGCAGGCACGAGTGGCGCGCCTTGCCCACCCACTGCCATATCGCGGCGCCGAAAATCGCTCACCACCGCAATAGCAGTGCGCTCAGCGAGTACATTCGGGTCAAGCAGTTGCAAGCTAAATGACCACTGGGGACGATGACGCACGGTTTGCCCATGACAACCAATCGCAGTTACTTCATCAGGGGTGACCTGCGCTTTCTCGAGCAATTGATTGACCAAATTTGCGGCAAATTCAGCATAAAACACGCTCGCCCAACCAAATACATCAAGTTCGCTCTCGAACGCCAAATTATCATCAGCGATGAGTTGTGCCACCCCGTTTGGTTGGGTGAGCGCTAACAACACGGCGCGTAAATCATCAGGAAACGGCTCGCTCACCGTCGCCAAAATCTCGACAGGCTCATCATTGTCTTCATCAATCTCATAAAACTGGCACAGCACCGCATCGAGTCCGTCAAGGCTGGTGCCACCCATCATGCCAATCATATACGGCGAGTCGGCAAGCGGGTTTTCTTTGGTGCTCATCATATCATCCATGATGTCGGTAAAATGGCTAAAAAATCCTTCATCAAAAGGCAGGTTGGTAGGTAGTCCAGTCGGCAACGTTTGGCTCATAATTATTCTCGTTAGGGCGGTCAAAGTAGAGAGTGCCTTGATTATAGCATACTAAAAGCCTGCCTTATTTTATCTGCAAATTTGCTATAATGGCTAAACTTCACTTTTTTTTCAGCCGTTTTAACCCGCGCTTTTTTCGAGGTAAGCATGACCGATTCTACTCATAAATTTTTAGCAGCAGAAGAACAACTCAAACTCATCCAACGTGGTACGCACGAAATTATTTCGCAAGACGATTTAATTAAAAAACTTCAAGAAAACCGCCCACTGCGAGTCAAAGCAGGGTTTGACCCGACCGCACCCGATTTGCACTTGGGTCATACGGTTTTAATCAATAAACTCAAGCATTTTCAGGATTTGGGACACCAAGTGTTGTTTTTGATTGGGGATTATACCGCTCGCATTGGCGACCCAACGGGTAAAAACACCACTCGTCCGCCGTTGTCTGAAGAAAAAATCCTGGAGAATGCCCAAACTTATAAAGCGCAAGTATTTAAAATCCTTGACCCCGCTAAAACCCAAGTGATGTTTAACTCCGATTGGTTTAGTAAAATGTCGGCAGGCGACATGATTGGTTTGGCAAGCCAGCAAACCGTGTCTCGTATGCTCGAGCGCGATGATTTCTCAAAACGCTATGCCTCACAAACGCCGATTTCGATTCATGAGTTTTTGTACCCACTGGTGCAAGGTTATGACTCAGTCGCCATGCAAGCCGATGTTGAGCTAGGTGGCACTGACCAAACCTTTAACCTGCTCATGGGTCGTACCTTGCAATCTCGCTATAATCAAGTGCCACAAGTGTGTATCACCGTGCCGATTTTGGAAGGCTTAGACGGCGTACAAAAAATGAGCAAATCGCTTGGCAATTACATCGGTATTTATGACAGCGCAGGCTCCATGTACCAAAAAATCTTGTCCATGCCAGACACTTTGATTGCGCGTTATTTTGAGCTACTTAGCTTCAAACCTATGGATGAAGTCGAAGCCTTGCTAAAAGACATCGAAAACGGGCGCAATCCGCAAGAAGTCAAACGTATTTTGGCACTAGAGCTGATTGAGCGTTTCCATGACAAAGAAGCCGCCGAAAACGCGCACAAATCAGCGGGCAATCGCTTGGTAGATGGTGAGTTGCCATTGGATTTGCCAGAAGTGACGATTAGCCTTGATGGGCAAGCGCAGTTATTTATCACCCAAGTGTTAAACCAAGCCAATTTGGTAAAAAACTCAGCGCAAGCGAAAGACTTTTTGAAAAACCAATCGGTGAAAGTGGATGGGCAGGTGGTGGATGCAGGATTTGCCCTCACTGCAGGACAAACGGTGGTGATTCAAGCAGGCAAAAAAGCGTATGCCAAAGTGACGATTTCCTAAAGTCTATTGCTTAACCAATGGTTTTATTTTAAAATGTAGTGACAATATCACTACATTTTTGCTTTTTATAGAGGTTAGTAGCTATGACACAATCAACTATGTATCAATTTCGACTTGATGCCAATGAAAAGCGCCAAGCCTTTGAAGTGTTTGACGAACTAGGTATTAAGCCTGCGCAAGCGATTCGTCTATTTTTACGTCAAGTTACGGCAACACAGTCTATTCCGTTTGACGTCGCAATTCCTAACGCCACCACGCAACGTGCGATGCAAGACGTTGAAGCCATGATTGCAGACAAGCAAGCCCGATTTAGCAGTAACAAGGAATTGTTTGATGCCCTCGAAAAAGCCGATTAATTCAAAACGCACGAATTTACCAAGAACCTCAGATTTTACCAAAGATTTTTTGAATGATTGGCAAAGGCTAGTTAAAACAGGGCGTTATGACATGGTCAGGCTCAAAGAAGTCATGCTGTTATTAATTGCCAATAATGAGCCGTTAGGGGCAGAGTGGAAAGACCATGAACTAAAAGGAAATTGGGCAGGATTTCGAGAGTTACATGTGGGTGGCGATTTTTTATTAATCTACAAAATTCAAACCATCACAAAATTTGAGACAGTTTATTTTACTCGTGCAGGAACACATAGCGAACTATTTGAATAAAAAGGGATTTAAAAATGAAAGCCATCTTCCTCGACCGAGCCACCTTTTCCGCTGATTTAGCATTAACACCCCCACATGGACTGAGCGACTATCAAGTGTATGCGCAAACGCCCAATGACCCCAAAATCATCATTGAGCGTTGCCAAGACGCGGATATTGTGATCACCAATAAAGTTGAACTTACCGCCGAAATTATCGCGCAGCTCCCAAAGCTCAAACTCATCCAACTGACCGCCACAGGCATGAACAACGTCGATAAAGACGCTTGTGACAAACACGGCATTACTGTTAAAAACGTCGCAGGCTATGCGGTCAAAAGCGTCCCCGAACATACCTTTATGCTGATACTCTCAGCCATGCGAGCGGCTCGCCACTATCATCATGAAGTGGTCCATGGGGACTGGCAAAAAGATGGTCGCTTTTGTCTGCTCGATACGCCACTCATTGACCTTGAAGGCAAAACGCTGGGCATTATTGGCTATGGCACGATTGGCAAACGGGTTGGGGAAATTGCCAAAGTCTTTGGTATGACAGTATTGATAGCCGAACACCAAAACAGGCCGCCAAGAAATAGCGACTATAGCGCGTTTGATGATGTGCTTGCTCAGTCCGATGTCATTACCCTACATTGTCCATTGACGGAGCAAACGCAGCATTTAGTGAATGCCAATACCATTGCCAAGATGACAAAAAAACCGTTGATTATCAATGTCGCGCGCGGTGGCGTGGTCGATAGTCAGGCGGTGGCTGAAGCCGTTACACAAGGTAAATTATTAGGCTATGGGGCAGATGTGTTTGAAGATGAGCCGATTAAAGACAACGACCCATTACTCATACTTAAAGACCACCCAAGAGTGATTTTTACCCCCCATAATGCGTGGGGCAGCGTCAATGCCCAACTTAACCTATGGGACATACTGTGTCAGCAAGTACAAGAGTTTACCCAACTATCCCATAAGGGAAAATAATGAAAAATAACGAAAATAACGGAAAATAACTATGACAAATAAACTGCAATTTCAGGACCTAAGTGTTGGCACAGGTAAAACTGCCGAGCGTGGAGCACTGATTACCGCGCATTACACGGGCTATCTGCCAGATGGCACGGTGTTTGACTCATCGCATCACCGTGGGCAACCGTTTGAAGCCGTGATTGGCACAGGGCGCGTGATTAAAGGTTGGGACGTGGGTGTCTTGGGTGGCGAATACGCCCAAAAAATCGGCTATCAAGCCCAAGTTGAAGACCCTGCCAATCTCATAGCCATGCAAGTTGGTGGCAAGCGTAAACTTATCGTGCCAAGTCACTTGGCGTATGGTGAGCGCCAAATCGGTAAAATCCCATCAAATTCAGATTTGACCTTTGAGCTTGAATTGTTGGATGTCAAAACTCGTGATTGAGATTAAATTGGGTATTTATCAGCACTACAAAGGCAATCTGTACCAAGTGCTGCACATCGCCAAACATAGCGAGACTGAAGAGGCATTGGTCGTCTACCGTGCGCTCTACCAAGCGTATGGGGTTTGGGTGCGGCCGCTTGCGATGTTTGCCGAAACGGTGGAAGTCAATGGCGAAGCTGTGCCAAGATTTAAGCTGATAAAACCGCTAGACAATTAAGTTTGGCGGTAATTGATAGGGGTCAGTGATATAAAAATAACCGACAACAAAAAACCCCAAACTAATAAGCTTGGGGTTAATCGATGTATACCTAAGACAAATGATGGTGGCGTGGGGCAGGATCGAACTGCCGACACACGGATTTTCAATCCGTTGCTCTACCGACTGAGCTACCGCGCCAAGTTTGTCAGCATCAGTATTTGAGCGGCTATTAAACTAAAAATCGCCGAAGGTGTCAAGCACTATTTCAAACTTTTTGCAAAAAGTCGCTAGTAACTGGCAAAATACCCATTTATATCAACTCGTACATGGCTAAAATACGATGAATCGCACCGCAACCAGGTACAAACTTGGTATTGCCTTTTTTGCGCTCAATATCGGTGACTTGTTTGACAAATTTGGGGGCAAGACCGCGCCCGCGATTGGCGGGATGCAGTACAATATACTGTAGCAAGCGGCTAGACTCGATGCCTTCATTGAAGCAGCCCATCGCGGCAATCGGTTTTTCATTGAACATCCCCAAATACAGGATATCACCTTTGGCAAAGGCCTTTTCAAAAAACGCCACAGCATCACGACCTGTAGCAAACTCAGGCGAGCTGTCGTACAATTTTTCCACCCGCAATTTAAGTTCAGGATCATCAATGCGGTTGTTTTCAAAGTTATTGATGGCAACGGATTCTAATGGCATAAAGCCCTCCTTTTTAATTAGCTTACGTTTTAATTAGCTTACGTTTTAATTAGCGCACGTTTTAATTAGCGCATGGTGATTTAGTATAAAATAGTAACTAGGATACCGACAAACTTGTAATTGTTATTCCGTGTTTTTTGCTAAAAATAAAAGCTTGCAAGGCGTTGGCAAGCCGTGATGGCTTTTTTGGGTTAACCAAATCTTGGATAAACTCTGTGAAATGATGATGTGTTTTTCAAAACAACCTGCTCGATGCCGTCCACTAACCGAGGGCGAAAAAGCCATTGCCGCCAGCGTCTTTGGTGATACGTTACAGCTTGATAGTATACGCCTAAAAACCGCATGGTGGGTGCTCAAAGGCTATGCGGTCAGTCCCAATGGTCATGTGTATTTTCATCCAGCAGATTTTTGTGATGATTTTAGTCAGCAAAATGTCTATCTGCGCGCGTGGCTGGTGCATGAATTGACTCATATCTGGCAAATCCAACAAGGCGTTAAGGTGTTTCGCCGCGCCCTGCTCAATCGGCGCTATAGCTATGAGCTGCAAGCGAATAAGCCATTTGGTCGTTATGGCATAGAGCAGCAAGCGCGTATGGTAGAAGATTATTATCGAAAACGTGAGCTCAAACAGGATTATGAGCCATTACTTGCCTTTATTCCGTTTGCCAGTTTACAGCCTGCCACCGCCTAGCGCTATCAACTCTCTGTGTCGCTGTCACTACCTAATGTTTGTAGCGATGGCGGTGGTTTTTTTGGCATAATTGCTTGATAGATGGGTGTCTTAAGTTTCAGTTAAGTTAAATCTGTATGATAGCCTCATCCTAAATTTGGTTATTATATAATGGCTATTTTTTGGTGCATTTGGATAAGGTGAGTAATCGTATGTCAGTGAATAACTCTCGATGGGTAGCATGGCGTCAGCAAGGTATTAATACTAAAAGTGTCAGTACTCAAGGTGTCAGTGCTCAAGGTATCAATGCTTACGTGATGATGGGGATTGTCGCGCTATTTTTGACCCTGACCGCAAACGTTACTTTCTTTGATAAAGCCACTGAAGTCTATCCGTTTGCCCAGCATATTGGGTTTATAGGCTCATTGCCGTTGGTGCTATGCGGTGTGATGCTACTGGTTATTGTGCTGCTTAGCTATCGTTACACCCTTAAAGTGGTATTGATTTTTTTGCTATTGACCGCGGCAGTCACGGCGTATTTTACTGATACCTATGGCACTGTCTATGATGTCAATATGCTACAAAACGCGCTACAAACCGATAAAGCAGAAAGCGCTGATTTGTTTAATGTCAATTTTATCTTACGTATTCTATTGCTTGGGGTATTGCCTAGTGTGTGGGTGGCGTGGCAAAAGGTCACATTTCCCCCCATCAAGCGCAGTCTATTGCAGCGCGGCTTGACGTATTTGGTCAGCCTTGGCTTGGTGGTGTTACCGATTTTGGCGATGAGTAAAAATTACGCCAGTTTTTTCCGTGAACATAAACAGCTTCGTAGCTATACCAATCCTGCCACCCCTGTATATGCACTGGGTAAACTTGCCAGTATACAGCTCAAACAAGCACAAGCTCCCAAAACCCAAATCATGCATGCCACCGATGCGGTGCAGGTGAGCAACCCCACCACCCGTAAGCCAAAGCTGGTGGTACTGGTGGTTGGGGAAACCGCGCGCGGCGACCATGTGCAGCTAAATGGGTATAACCGAACCACCTTCCCGCAGATGGCAGCGACGGCTGGGGTAACTAATTTTAACCAAGTCATCGCCTGCGGTACCTCAACCGCTTACTCGGTGCCTTGTATGTTTAGTTATGTCGGCATGAAAGACTACGATGTGGATACCGCCAACTACCAAGAAAACGTACTTGATACCTTACATCGCCTAAAGGTCAATATCTTGTGGCGTGATAACAACTCAAGCTCAAAAGGCGTCACTAATCGTTTGCCCGCGGCAGATTTTGTCGATTATAAAACCGCGCGCAACAATACGATGTGTAATACCAACCCCTATGGCGAGTGCCGCGATGTGGGTATGCTAGTAGGCTTAGATGACTACGTCAAACAACAAGCTAACCAGAATACGCCTAACCAGGATACCCTAATTGTGCTGCACCAAATGGGTAATCACGGACCTGCGTATTTTAAACGATATGATAAGCAATTTGAAAAATTCACCCCTGTCTGCCAAAGCAATGAACTTGCCAAATGCGACCCACAAAGCGTGATTAATGCCTTTGACAATGCGCTACTTGCCACCGATGACTTTTTGGCAAAAACGGTGAACTGGTTAGGCAAATATGACAGCACCCACCAAGTGGCAATGCTGTATGTCAGTGACCACGGTGAAAGTCTGGGCGAAAACGGCATCTATTTACATGGTATGCCTTATAAAATCGCGCCTAAAGCGCAAAAACACGTCGCATCGATGTTTTGGGCAGGTAAGCACTCAGGCATTCAAGCAGTGCCATCTAATACTGAACTCACCCATGATGCCATTACCCCAACTTTGTTAAAACTGTTTGATGTGCGTGCGCAAACCGTACAAGGCAAACCCTTGTTTATCAAGTAAAGTTATCCAGTAAAGCTATTTGGTTAATTAGAGCCATTTGAGCAAGGTTAGCGACATAAAAAGTGTGTCCAACTCCAGCGACAGTGACGGCAAGATAGATGGTTCAAAATAGATGAGTATACAGATCGCTAAATTAAAAAATTTTGCCAGTAGGCAGGCCGTGCTCGGACTGGTGCTGGCCATCATTTTTACGCTAACGCTGGAGCACAGTGCTATTGATGTAGCCATCAGCCAGTATTTTTATTCCCCGACAGATGGCTGGCTGCTTGCCAAACAATCACTACTCCCTAACTTAATTTTTTATACCCTTCCCAAAAGATTATTAATTGCGTTTGAAGTCTATATGGCCGTCGCATGGCTACAACGCTACTTATTACAACGCCGCGCATCGAGTCATTGGCTTGCCAAGCAACAGACATGGTTTAAGCCTTTTAAGCGACTATCACTGACCGAAATGGGCTATCTATTCATCGTGATGGTGTTGGTACCTTTGATTATCGCATCGCTTAAAGGCGTAACGCATGTGGTGTGTCCCAATCACTTGCAAATTTTTGGCGGTGAGTATCCCTATCTAACGATACTAGAAAACATCCAAGCCGGCACCCGCTCAAAATGCTTCCCTGCAGCGCACGCCAGTGCTGGGTTTGCTCTGTATGCTTGGGCGTTTATCCCAAGTCTTTGGCACAAGCGCTGGCAAATCGCAGCGATGGTGACGGTGATAGCTTGGCTGATGGGTGGGTATAAAATGTTAATAGGTGACCATTTTTTCAGTCATACGCTGGTATCTATGAGCTTGGCATGGGGGATTTGCGCGGCAGTGGCATGGGCTTGGTGTCGGTTTTACGCCAAAGGTGTGTCCGCAAAAAATTCATAATGCTAACAGTTGATGGTATAAAAAAGCGTTGAGGAACACCCCACGCTTTTTTTTGGTTTCATGACTAGCTTAACCGATTGATGGTCATCACCACTTTATAGCCATTGGGATGACTGGCAGTTAAGCGAGAAGGCAGTTTATCGTTACTGTTGCTATAGCTAAAGGTGGCTGTCCAATCGCCATTTTGGGCACTGATTAGACGATTAGCGCTGTCTTTTTTACCATTGGCATCACTGGGTGCTGGCTGACCTTGAATCCAGTAAGGCAGCTGTGAGATGGGCGCTTGCCAACCGGTTGCACGTAATAGCAATTCTTCAGGGGTAGCGGCATTGATGGTGCCTTTTTCGTTGGTTAACGTGGCAGCTTGACCATTGTAGCTGATTTTGGTTTGACCCGCATTCATCGCACCGGCAATCTCAATGGCAAAGTTTTGACCTTGCTGTGTCCAAATATAAAACGCACTACCTGCCTGCTGCGGCGTGGTCATGCCAATTTTACCATTGATGGTAAATTGCGCGCTCGATAGCGTACTTGGAGCCGCTTGCTCAGTAGTGGTAGTCGATGGCGCTGTGGCTGTTTGGGTATTGATTCCAGTGGTTGTTATCACTGTGGCGGCAGGCTTGGCTGTGATGGGCTTAGTTGTTGCCTGTACTGACTGACAGCCTGTTAGCAGTATACTACTGATGCCCAAACCGGCAATACTTAATCCGGTGACTTGGCTGGTGATCGCTGGTAATAAATGCATAATATCCTCAAATGTTAATCAAATTTGTTAATCAAGTTTTCATCAAATGTTAACTGGTTGTGCTCAAGTATGATGGTTTAAAAACTGATGAGTAGACTATAAATAGCCATTGTTAAGCCTGTTTTGCTTAACTGCTCAAATTGGTGAAAAAGCGGTTATTATTTATCTGTTGTTTATCTGCCATTTACCTGTCATCTATCTGCCTTACAACCGTCATTGCTCGCTAGTCGTCATGCTTAGGGTCATGCTTAGAGACGATTTTAGGCAAAGCTATTGCAGATTTTCGGGTTGATAACCGAGTTCATTGACCAAAACTTGGTTGATGCGCTCCGCTTCTTTTTGGTTGCCCAAATTTAAGTAGGCTTGTTGCAGCAGCAAGCCGCTAATCACATCGGGTACGATATCAAAATTATCTGATAACAGACTAATGACGGCGCTGTTATCAGACTGATGCAGCGCTTGTTGCGACAATATTTGGCGCGCCTTTAAACCGACTTCTTTATCATTGATTAATGCCGTCAGTAGGGCGGTCACTTCTTCATTATTTTGTTTTAAATTGACCAAGGTTTGCGCATATTCGAGTTGATAATCCACGTTTGCCGGTGCAAGGCGAATCAACTCTTTTAACAGTCGCAGTTTACTGGCGTAATCATCATCGGGCAGTAACAATACCTTGGCAAATAAGATATCGGTATTATTGGGTAAATTGGTTTGTGCGCTATTAAGCAAGGCTAACGCTTGCGCGGTTTGGTTGTTTTTTTGCAAAATATTGGCTTGCATGATGTAGCTTTGCGGTGCAAAACTGTCAAATTGTTCCCGTAATTTGACGCTACTGGCAATCGCTTCCTCAAAACGACTTTGCGAGATTAATAAATCAATCTGTTGCTGTCTGGCTTTGAGCACCAAGTCAGGTTGCATCACTTTGCCATAGTAGCCAATCGCATCATTGAGTAGGTTCTGGCGTTCGGCACTGACAGCCAAATAATAATTGGCTTGGTCCTTAAAGTTGGGGCTGGCAATCAATGCTTTGAGCAAGCGATCTGCTGCGGCATATTTTTTTAAATCAATACCCACCAAAGCAGCCAGCAGTTTGATTTCTTCATCTGCCAAAAACTGCTGATTAGCACGGGCATTGAGCTGTTGCCATACCTGCGCGCTTTTTCCTTGCTTTAGCATATAGCGAATTTGATAGACAAATAGCGCTTTATTGTCAGGCACGGTTTTACGCGCCTGCGCAATAAACGCAATCACTTGATTACTGGGCGATAAGGCTTGCAGGATATCGGCTTTTAACGTCAAAAAAGCCGGGCTTTTTGGGTTGGTTTTAAGCGCCCGATTAATCGCCACTAACGCGGCTTTGGGCTGTTGAAACTGTAGCAGCAGACCTGCTTTCATCACCAGTAGTGAAGGGTTGTTTTTGATATCTAATCGATTGAGCGTAGCAAGCAGTTCAGCTTGGTCTCGGGTTTCGGTGGGATAAATCCCAATCAAAATCTGACTTAAATCAGCGTCAGGATCGTACTGCAAAATTTGATTGAGCTTTTCACCGGCTAATTCATACTCGTGCGCTTTGAGTGCCAAATGGGTCACATAAAAAATCGCCGGCACATGGTCAGGGTTTTGCTGCTGCCACGCATTGGCAAAAGCGAGCGACAACTGTGGCGGTTCATTTTGTAAAGATAAACCCAGTGCGCGTTCAAATACGGGGGCAGCATCCGCCAAAAAAGACTGCTGCTTATAGGTCGCTAACGCCTGATCCATACGACCGCGATCTGCGGCAAACTCTGCCATCAAAATCGCATACAGGCTTGGCTGGCTAAGAGACTGATTAAGAGACTGATTCACAGACTCACTAGCGGATGCAAAATTTGACCCCGCACTAAAAACCGCTGGGCTAAACAATAAACTTGCCAACGTGAGCGTAGTCGCGACTACATTTTTGCCTAAAACGGTAAAAGGTTTAAATACATCAAGCGGTTTTAGGTTAGATTTCAGATTAGGCTTTAGTTTGACAAAAAGTTGCTGCGGTGTTGATAACTGTATCGGTAAATAAATCGATAAACAATAAGGCTTGACATATTTCGACGCAAAAAAGCGTGGATTGAGGAGACAACCACGCACAGCACAACAAGCCGATGAAATAACCGCTGGAAACAACTTTCGCATTTAGCCCGCTTGGACAGTAACGTACCTAAAAATTACAGTCAGTATTACATTAATGACAAGTAAGATGTAACAAAATGTTCATGATAAAATTAAATTATACGGCTACGACGGGCTCAACTATGTAGAATTATGGTTAAATCGTATGGGTAAATAGCAACCAGACGAGCAGATGTGGCAGAGTTAAGTAAAAAAATACTATGATAACTTGGACGATGGTTCAAAATGCTAGGCATTAACAGGTTTTAAGAATGCTTCAAAGCGTGGCTAAAGAATTTCCCCCAAGCAAAAAAGCAGGATGTTTTTCATTTGTTATTAGCAATGGTATAATAATCCACTTTTCTACTTTACTTTTATTAAGTGGTTATTATTAAGTTGCTTTAGGTTTCTTTATATTGCCATTTTTCCCCCTGTGTTATTAAGCATGACAAATGTCGATAGGCTGATATGAGCTGGATGTCGCTTAGCTAGCACACTTAGCTAGCAAACTTAGGTTTACAAAAATCAGTTTTGATAAACGCGGTCATTTTTAAGGTCATTACGTTATATGCAGCTTCTGGTTATTGGGTTAAATCATAAAACAGCGCCAGTTGCCATGCGTGAGCAATTGGCATTTGCTGCTGAAGATTTGCCGATTGCCTTAGATTCGCTCAAAGCGATCACCCAAGGCGCGGTGATTTTATCGACCTGCAACCGCACTGAAATCTATGCCCTAGCCCCCGAAGGACAGACCCTTACTAGCACGATGTCACAAGTGATTGAATGGCTGGCGGCTTTTAAAAACACGCCCATGCAAAAAATCGCGCCACACCTGTATCAATATCAAAATAACCATGCACTGCTACATTGGGTGCGGGTAGCGTCTGGGCTAGACTCGATGATTTTGGGCGAGCCGCAGATTTTGGGACAAATCAAACAGGCGGTGCGCCAATCCCGTGCCAAAGAAGCCATCTCGAGTAAGCTTAGCTGGGTGATTCAGCAGGTATTTGCTGCCGCCAAACAAGTGCGTAACGAAACGCGGGTAGGCTCACAAGCGGTGTCGTTAGGCTTTGCTGCCGCCAAATTGGTGACCCAAATTTTTCAAAAACCTAGCAACAACACTTTGCTGGTGGTCGCGGCAGGTGAGATGAATCGGTTGGTTGCGACCAATATCGCAGGTTTAGGTGTCGGCAAAGTCATCATCTGTAATCGTAGTCCTGAGCGTGCCGCGCTGCTTGCCTCTGAGCTTGAAACGATTGTGCCGCAGATTGAGATTATCCCGCTTGATCAATTACCCAACGTGTTGCCGCAAGCGGATATTGTAACCAGCTGTAGCGGTAGCCTATATACCTTGATTGATAAAACCATGGTGAAACAGGCGTTAAAACAGCGCCGTCATCAGCCCATGTTAATGATTGATTTGGCCGTCCCTCGCGATATTGACCCTACCGTCAGTGAGCTAGATGACGTGTACTTATACTCAATTGATGACTTACAACATGTGATTGCAGGCAACCTTGAACAGCGTCGCCAAGCGGCCGTAGAAGCAGAATTATTGGTGAGCCAAATCGTGGTGGCGATTGAGCGTAAATACTTGGTACGCCAAGTGGGTCAGGATATTCAGCAGTACCGTGAGCAAGCCAAACACCATGCGGATATGATTTTAAGCCAATCCTTACAGCAGCTTGCCGATGGTCATGCAGCCGAAGCCGTGTTGACCGAACTGACCCGTAAACTCACCCAAACGTTAACCCATGCACCCTCTAAACTATTGCGAGAAACGGCTAGCGAACAGCCCGTAGAAACTGTCAATTTTGTGGCACAACAGCTGACCCATGCCTTTCGCAAAGACAAATGCCCCTATATCACTCATAACAACACCCTGCTTGATGACGAGCCAGCGTCACCGTCTTTTGACAATCAATAATTAACAAGCAATAATTTTCCTATCGCTGAGCTTTTAAGCCTAAGCCCAAGTTTTCGCTACAAGCGGCAGCTAGCTTTTTTGCATCAAATTTGTAATACTGAAAATTGCTCTGCTAACTCTGATAACAATGGCGTTGATTAGGATTTGCTATGTTTACTTGCCCACCGATACTACCGTATTTTACCCCACTGCCTGCGCTTAGCTTGCAAGGCGAAGCCAATCTTGGCATACCTGCTTGGTTAGCCGCAGTGGAAGCGGACTTGGATAAGGCGCTGGCATCTGGCACACCGATTCGCCAAGTCGTCATGGGGCGCTGCTGTGCAATTGATAGCATGATGGAAGCCTTATTTGAGTTGTATGAACTCGATCAAACCGATTTGACGCTGTTTGCCACAGGGGGGTATGGGCGTGGGGAGTTGCACCCATTTTCGGATGTGGATTTATTGCTGTTAAGTCCAAACCCGATTGATGAGGCATTGAATCAAAAAATTTCGCCGTTCGTAGCCAAGCTCTGGGATATTGGGATTGATCCTGCTTTGGTGGTGCGCTCTGTTGAAGAGTGCGATGAGGCTTGTCACGATGATATCACGGTCGCAACAAGTTTGTTAGAAGCACGAATTTTGGCGGGCAACGTTGCCCAAGCTGGGTTGCCGATGCAGCTACTCAATAAAAACTGGTCACAAACCAAGTTTTATGAGGCCAAAATGGCAGAAGCCAAAGCGCGCTATCTTAAACATAATTCGACGGAATATAACCTAGAGCCTGACCTGAAAAACGCGCCAGGGGGCTTGCGAGATATTCATACTGTCAGCTGGATTAGTAAGCGCTATTTTCGCGTGACAAACTTGTTTGGACTGGTGCAGCAAGAATTTATTACCGAAAAAGAATTTGATGAGCTGCAAGAAGCGGAAGATTTTTTGTGGTTGATTCGCCATCATCTGCACAAAATTGCCAAACGCAATGAAAACCGTGTTTTATTTGACTATCAGCGCCTGATTGCTGAGCGCATCGGTTACCGTGACAATTCGCATCCCAATGCCGCAGTTGAGCAGTTTATGCGCGATTATTACCGTTATGCCATGTCAAATTCAACATTGTCTGAAATGCTCACCCAGCATTATTATGAAACGTTGATTGAGGCGCGCTTACCCGATGAACAGCGCCCGATGCATAAGGTGATTAATGAGCGTTTCAAACTGGTGGGTGATCGCATCGCAGTGACGCATACGCGGGTGTTTGCCCAACATCCGACCGCGATTTTAGAAATGTTTTTGTTGATGGGTCAGCAAAATATTCGCCATATTCGTACCCGCACGCTACGGATTTTGAAAATCGCCGCTCGCGGCATTGATGAGCATTTTCGCAATGATCCCGTCAATAAAGCCATGTTTATGGACAATATTAAAGAGCAAAATCTGCTATTTTGGCGACTACGAGTCATGAAGCGTTATGGCGTGCTAGGTAGTTATCTACCTGCTTTTGGGCAAATTACTGGGTTGATGCAATATGACTTATTCCACCGTTATACGGTAGATGCCCATATTTTGATGTTGATACGTATGTTGCACCGCTTTACCGATGACAATTATGTTGATACTTATCCGCTTGTCAGTGGTATCTACCGCCGTATTGACCGTAAAGAGATGCTGGTGTTGGCAGCGATTTTCCATGATATTGCCAAAGGTCGGGGCGGTGACCACAGTGAACTTGGCGAGCAAGATGCCATCAAGTTTTGCTTGTCACATGGTTTAAGCCAAGCCGATGCCGAGCTTGTCGGCTGGTTGGTGTCTCAGCATTTATTGATGTCGATGACCGCGCAGAAAAAAGACATCTCTGACCCCGAAGTTGTCGCAGAATTTGCCGATAAAGTCGGGAATGTGACTTATTTGAATTATTTGTATGTGCTTACCGTTGCCGATATGAATGCGACCAACCCACAGCTTTGGAACAGTTGGCGCGCAACCTTGATGCGTCAACTATATACCCAAACCCGCCGTATTCTGCGAGCTGATATCGATGCGCCGATGAACCGCCAAGACATGATTGCCAGTAACAAGCAAAGCGCCCGTGATTTGCTAGCAGGTGATAATGGCTTGGCTGACATTGAAAGCCTGTGGGATGGGCTAGGGGAGGAGTATTTTTTGCGTGAAGTCCCAAGCGATATTGTTTGGCATTCCAAAGCCATCATGGCGCATGATGAGGTACAAAAACAACGCACAGAGAGCGAGCAACCTGAGCCGCTGATTATTTTGCGTGAACATCGCGAGTTGGCACTCGATGCCGTGCAAGTGTTTATCTACACCCATGACCAATCCAATTTATTTGCGGTGACCATGACCGTGTTTGACCAAATGGATTTGGACGTACTTGATGCGCGCGTCATCACCGCCTCGCGAGATTTTGCCCTAGATTCTTACGTACTGCTTGACCGACATGGCACGCTACTCACCGATACCGAGCGCCAAACTGAGCTCGTTGAGCGTTTAAAACAAGCCTTTATTAGTCCGACGCTGCCTGAGGTGGCGCAGCGACGCATGCCTAGACAGCTTAAGCATTTTCATGTGCCTACCAAAGTGTCTTTTAGCTTTAACCCGCAATCCAATCAGCATATGATGATTTTGGAAACCCTTGACCAGCCAGCCTTGCTTGCGCGTGTGGGGCAGGTGTTTTTGGCGCATGATATTGAAGTGCATTTTGCCCGCATTACCACATTGGGTGAGCGCGCCGAAGATATGTTCTTTATCACTGACCATGAAGACAAACCGCTATCGGATGAGCGCCTCGAAAAACTCAAACAGGCATTGGTAGAAACGCTGAATGTCAGTTAACTTGTCAGTGAAAAAAGTCGGCGGCAAGCAAGCCCAATCGTAAGTCTAAGCCCAATTACAAGTAAGCTGCGGGGTCTGATTATTTTTGGGTGCGCGCCAAATACACCATTAGGCAAACCATGGCAATGAGCGCGATACCTGCCCCTACATAACCCACCATAGCCAGTCCTAGGCTGGCAATCACCCATCCACCGACGAACGCGCCGCCGCCGATACCGATGTTATAAATTCCTGAAAAAATTGACATTGCTACATCAGTGGCATTCGGCGCAAGCTGCAATACTCGCAGCTGAAAAGCCAGGCTAATCGCCGTAATTGCCAAGCCCCATAGCATCGCTAGGACAAGCCATAAGGTTGGCACATGGGGCAGCCAGACCGATGCCAATAACGAAAACAGCAGCGTTGCCATCGCGCTAATCAAAAACGCCCGTGGAAAACGGTCATAAAAGTGCCCAAATAGCCAGCTCGCTAGCAACCCTGCTACCCCAAAACTCAGCAAAATCACCGTGGCAAATTGCTGACTAAACTGACTAATCGTCAGCATATAAGGCTCAATATAACTGTATGCCGTAAAGTGTGCCGTCACACATAGCACAGTGAGTGTATAGACAGTGAGCAAGGGGATATTGTTGAAGATACTGGGTAAACTTGCGGCTGAGCCGACATCTTTGCTCGGCAGTTTTGGCAAAATCCACCACACCATAATCATTGCCAAGAGCGCGGCCACACCAATCGTGCCAAACGTCATCCGCCACCCAAGCCACTGCCCAATCATCCGACCTAACGGCAGCCCAAGCACCGTCGCCAGCGCGCTACCCATCGACAATAGCCCCAAGGCTTTGGTTTGACGATCTTTGGGCGCCACACGCACCACAAGGCTTGCGGTAATTGACCAAAACACCGCATGCGCTAGCGCAATCAATGCCCGCCCAACCAACAGCATGGCAAAACTTTGCGCCATCACCGATACCGCATGCCCCCCGATAAAAATAACAAATAATGCTATCAATAGCTTGCGCCGTTCGATACCGGCAGTGACAAGCATGGCAGGGAGCGACAAAATAGCCACAATCCAAGCATAAATGGTGATCATATGCCCCACCGTTTCTACCGGCATGGCAAAGCTATGACCAATGTCAGAGAGTAGCGCAATTGGCACAAATTCGGTGGTATTAAAAATAAATGCCGAAATCGCCATGACAATCACGCGCCACTGGCGAATTTGGTTGGGATAGTTGGGATTGGACTGGGTGTGTTGACGTAACTGGTGAAAATGACTCATTGCGGGCAGGATGGCTAAGGCTGATGGCATACCTTAGCGGCTCACTCTATAAAATAAAAGCAATTTTACGTTAATTTATGATGAAAATAGTTTTGGTAGTAAAAAATCGACTCATAGGCTAGCGCGCCAACCCCAACTCACCAAAAAAGCGGCGCCAATGGCCTCGCTAAATAGGGATAAGGGGTCAGAAAACTGGCCATCAGTCCGACTATTTACCTTTGGAAAAAATCGCCACTTGGCGGATATAAGTGTGTAAATCAGCCACACTCTCATTCATCAATTCATCATCTTGGGTGTATTCGGCGTAGGCAATCCAAATCAGTAGCTGCTTGATGGTGTTGAATTCACTGTCAAAAAAAGTTTTGGTAAATTGTTTTAAAGTATTGTCATCTTGCAAATTTAGGCGGGTTTGCCAACTTTCAATTTTGGCTTGTTGCTCAGGGCTAAAGGTATGGCGAAATAAAAATTCGACAATCGCATGCGGTTCTTCTTCAGCCAGCAATTTGCCCAGACGCTTGATGTGGCGTTTACGTGCTTCATGGCTGGTGATATCGGCAAGCTGCAGCAAGTCATCCAAAAAAAACTCACTGGCAGGCAGTGCCTTCATTTGTTTTTTTGACAAATTGGCAAGCGGCTCAGCCAGTCGCTGTAGGCGTTCATGGGCTTTTTTTAGTTCGGTACGGCTAACCGCCATATCCATTTCAGCAAAATTAATCATTTATCAATCTCAAAGTTATCAATCATAAGTACAAAGTTGATTCAGAACGTGCTACCAGCGGTTTTTTTCACGGTGCTTGATACGTACCACCATCTCTTTGGGTAGCGACTGGGTCAGTGATTCGCCCAACTTTTCTGCGATATACACAGAGCGGTGTTTGCCCCCAGTACAGCCGATAGCGATGGTCACGGTATGGCGATTGTTGTGCAAAAAAGGCGGTAACCATTTTTTAAAAAAAGCGATAATATCATTCGCCATGTCATCTACTTCGCTGTAGTCATCAAAAAATGCTTTGACATCATCATCTAGCCCTGTTTGGTTACGCAGTTCAATCTTCCAATGGGGGTTTGGTAGGGTGCGCACATCAAAAATAAAATCAGCATCAATCGGTGCCCCGTATTTGAACCCAAAGGATAAAATATTGACGGTTACCGCATTATCCACGCCCAAATGATCGCGGATGACTTCTTTGAGTTGGTGGATATTAAGTAGGCTTGTGTCAATTTTGATATCAGCGCGGATAGCAATCGGCTCTAGAATATCGATTTCTTTTTTGATGGCATTGGGTAGATTACCCGATACCGCCATTAACGGATGCAGACGGCGCGTGGCGTCAAACCGTGCCACCAGGACGCTTTCTTGGGCAGTCACATACAGTATTTTAATCGCCGGTTTGCTATAAGTCTCTATCAGCTTATGATAGACTTCAGCAAACCGCGATAAGTCCGCTTGTGGCGAGCGTACATCGATACCAATAGCGATTTTGTAAATTTGGCTGTCATGTACAAGTTTATCAATGGCGCTAGGGACTAGCGAGAGTGGCAAATTATCAATTGGATAATAGCCAAAGTCTTCCATAATATTGAGAACCGATGTCTTACCCGAGCCTGAACGTCCTGAAACAATGATAACTTGCAGCGTTGACATAGTTAATCCTTTACAGATGCGGTGATAGGTTGTTGATTAAAATCGCTAGCCGATTGCTGACCCAATTGCTGATTCAATTCCGGACTAAATTCCTGATTTAACTCCCGACTAAACTCTAGGTTATCTAAAAGCCGTGTTTTCTTGCCCAAAAAAGCGGCGGTCAAAATTACCAAGTCTTTATCAGTGGGCTTCGGCGGCTGTAATAAGCGATTTTTAACTGCCAAATAATCCACTTTAAAGCCTGAATCAGCTACCGTCACGCGATTTAACTTATCGATTGCGCTGGCAATAATCTCGGCAAAATCGGCAAAATTGGCAGTTGTTAACTCATTGGCAAGCTGTTGCAAGCTTTTTTGTAAGGTGGGGGCAAGTTGACGTTCTGCTTCGCTTAGGTATTGATTGCGAGACGATAATGCCAACCCGTCATAAGCCCGCACGATATCTACTCCGACAATCTCAATCGGGAAATTGAGCTCAGCGACCAACTGGCGGATAATCGCAAGTTGTTGATAGTCTTTTTTGCCAAAAACAGCGATGTCAGGTTGGACGATATTAAACAGTTTGCTCACCACTAAGCCGACACCATCAAAGTGGGTGGGGCGAGTGTTGGCACACAAGATTTTGCTGATATCACCTGACAGCACTTGCACGTTGTTAGGGTAGGTTGGGTACATTTCTTCCACGCTTGGGGCAAATACAAAATTTGCCCCCGCTTCGGTAAGTTTTGCCAAATCGGCCTCTAGCGTACGTGGGTAGGTATCAAAGTCTTCACCCACGCCAAATTGGGTTGGGTTAACAAACACACTGACCACCACGATATCGGCAAGTTCTTTGGCTTTTTTGACGAGGGTCACGTGACCGCTGTGCAAATTACCCATCGTGGGAACCAGCGCTATCTTTGGCGCAGCCGCTTGATGGCGTATAGGTTTTAAGGTGTCACGTAATGCGTTGATGGTATGAAATACTTGCATTTTTTTGCCTTTATGATTACTAAAAACTATGCGCTGGCGTTGGGAACGTACGGTCTTTGACCGCCTGATGATAGGCTTTAAACGCCCCGGTGATATCTTTGGTTTCGTTATGCTCGTCGGTCAAAAAGTCTTTGACAAATTTGGCAGGTTTACGGGTATATACCCCAAGCATATCGTGCATGACTAGCACTTGACCATCACATTCCACGCCCGCACCGATGCCAATCACTGGCACGGGGAAAGTGTCACGCACTTTTTTGGCAAGCTCAGCAGGGACACACTCGAGTAGTAAAATCGCGGCGCCCGCTTCTACCACGGCTTGACAGTCAGCCATGAGTTTTTCCGCTTGGGTATCGGTTTTGCCTTGTACTTTGTAGCCACCAAACACATTCACTGATTGCGGCGTCAAACCTAAATGCACACAGGTCGGCACGCCGTTGTTGGCAAGCACTGACACAATTTTGGCAAGCTCGGCACCGCCTTCGATTTTGACCACATGCGCGCCTGCTTGCATCACCGCTTGGCTGGCATCGAGTGCGCGCTCAAGCGTGGCAACGCTCATAAAAGGTAAATCACATAAAATCAGTGCATGACTGTTGGCACGAGCCACGTTTTGGGTATGATACACCATGTCTGCGATTGTCACCGGCAAGGTTGAGGTTTGTCCTTGCACCACCATGCCAAGGCTGTCGCCAATCAAAATCGTATCAATCCCTGCAACTTGCATGGCTGCTGCAAAACTGGCGTCATAACATGTCAAGCACGAGAACGTCTCGCCATTGGCTTTGAGTTTGTTTAAGGTGGACAAAGTCACAGGTAATTTAGGTTTGGTCGTCGCTGCGGCAGATGTTGACTCAGTGGTTGAATTAGGGTTAGATTCTAGGTTGCTAACGTAGCTCATGCGGTTTCCTTTAAAAAGCAAGGTTAAAAGAATCAAGGGTAAAAGAAGTAAAGCTAAAAGAAGCAAGGGCAAAAGAAACAGGCAAAAACAAGAAATAGGGAAAACAAAAAACGTTACTTTATCAATGGTTTAATTTTTTGCGATTTCAAATCCATAGCACCAATAATTTGTTAATTTTTATAAAAATCCATGTTAACTAATATGGGTTAAACGCCGGTTAATTTTTCCAAGCCCTGCCACTGTTGACTGGTGGGTAAATCTGCCAATTTTTGCCCATTTACCATAAGGGTCGGGTCAAGCTCTAGCATCGGAATCAGCACAAAATTACGCGCAAATAAGCCCTCATGTGGCACTACTAAACGCGCATTGTTGATTGTGTCATCGCCATACAACAGTACATCGACATCCAAACTACGCTCACCCCAGTGGCGCAAGCGCGTGCGCTTGGCAGCGCTCTCCAAACTTTGGCAAAAATCCAACAGGGCTAACGGTGCCAAATCGGTATCAACTTTTACGACCGCATTAGAAAAATCGGGCTGGTCGGTGACCCCAAAGGCTTTGGATTGATACAGTGATGATGCGGTAACATTGGCAAAGTGCGGCGATGCGTAAAACGCCGCAATGGCATTGGCAATATGCTGCCTTGGCGTACCAAGTGCGTTTGCGATATTGCCACCTAGACCGATATAGCACGTAATCATGGCTGATGACCGTCGATTTTGACCGCGCGTTTGCGAGTGCGTTTTGCCGGTGCCTCGTCCTTAGTCACTGCTTCTGCTGAGACTTTGCTATCAGTAACTGCTTTTTTACGCGTCCGTGGCGCACGCTTTGGCTTTGGCTGTACCATGACATTTGCCGTGATATTTTCAACCGCTGATTCATTTTGTGGCGAATCATTGACGGTCTTAGTCACTGTATGAGTGTCGGTAACGCTGTTATTTTCACTACTAAGGCTGACAGGTTCGCCACGCAAATCACTAGCAGATGTTACGATATCTGCTTGCTGGCGTTGCTCCAAAATCGACCAGTTTGAGCTGGGGGTACGTCGCGCACGTTTGGCAGGTACACTCGCTGCCGATAAATAGGCTTTGTCGCGTTTGCGTGAGCGACTTAAGTGTGAATTACTTGGGTTAGAATTATTTGGGTGTGAACTATTTGGGCGTGCGCTTGTCTCAGCATAAGCTGATACTGAAGTAGAAACTGTCGGCTGATAAGGGTGGTCATCGTCTTTTTGCGCTGTGATTGGCGCTACGATAAGTGACTTAGCGGGTGCTGAGTTGGTGTGAGTGGCAAGCGATAATTGCTGCAGCTGGGCTTTTTCAAGTTGCTGCTGCTGTGTTGGTTTGTGCTCTTTGGTAGATAGTGCGGTATCTTGTACCAGTTCACGCTCGATTTGGCTATTGGCTGCCAAAGGCAAACGACGTCGTTCGCGGCGGCGCTGTCCATGACTCAAATCGCTACCCATGCCTGCCTCATTATCATGCACTGCATCGCTAGTTTGGTAAGCAACACTGTTGTCCTCAAAACTGGTCTGATTGACAATATTCGCAAAGCGCAAACGTACCGATTCAAGGTCAAACTCGTCAATTGCTTGTTGCTGCTGTTTGGCGCCTAGGGTTTGAAACCATGCCCACCAATGCCCCATGCCGTTGGTGCTTTCATCATCCAACGTAATCGCTGCGCCATGTTGTTTGGCAAGCGCTTGGTTTTTGGCTTCTACCTGCTCACGCATCATCAAAAAGTCATAGGCAGCCCGAAAACGCGGATTTTCAAACAGCTTTTGCAGATTTTTTTTGCGCGGCTGGGCAAGTCTTGGCTGCATGAGCCAAATATCTTTAATAAACTGCTCGGCAAACTTGGGCATGGCTGTGTGCTGGCGCTGCTTGTCCAACACTTTATTGGCGGCTTGGTTTTGCGCGTCGCTAAACGGTGTGTTCTTTTTAAACTTATCCAATAAATACAGATAGTTTTCCCACAAAATAGTCGCATAAAAGAACGCAGGGTTAATGCTTTTACCACTACCTATGCGCCTATCGGTATTGATGGTGACTTGGTTGAGTAGCGGTGTCACGGTGGTCGGTGGATAAAACAACAACTGGGAAAACGCACCATAATCAAATAGCAGCGGTAACATCGGCACCAAGTAGCCGCCTGTGAACATTTTTTGCGTTTCATCATACAAGCGGTGAGGGGATACTTGCGCCAATAATGCCCAGTTTTGTGCGTTGAATTGTTGGTTTAAGGCATTGTCAAAATCAAACTGCAATTTTGCTTTAAAACGCAGCGCTCGTAGCAGACGTACAGGGTCTTCTTCCACCCGTTTTTGGGTGTCACCGAGCAGACGAATGGTGCGGTTTTCAATATCGTTGAGACCCCCACAAAAATCATAAACGATATCGTCAAATGGCTGATAGTATAGGGCATTGATACTAAAATCGCGGCGCACCACATCTTGATAGATATCACCCCACACATTGTCACGCATAATCATGCCGTCTTCGGTGAGATGATTGTTGTCCTTAGGCGGCGCGCGAAAGGTCGCAACTTCAATCATATCGCGACCAGAATACACATGACACAGCTGAAAACGCCGTCCGATGATGCGGCAGCGTTTGCCAAATACTTCTTTGATTTGGTTGGGGGTGGCGTTGGTCACAGCATCAAAGTCTTTGGGCTTTAAGCCTAATAAGGCATCACGCACCCCACCACCGACGATGTAGGCTTCAAAACCCGCTTGCGTCAGTGTGCTAATCACTTCTTTGATGGAGTTGGGTAAATCAGCTTTGTTTAAGCCCAGTTTTTTGGCATCCCGGCGAGCCGACTGTCTATCTAAAACATAATCAGTTTGGGTATTGCCAGCAGCGGTTGCCGTGCTAGGTGATTTGCGAGTTTTTTTTGCCATGTATAGTAACCAAAATCCATGAAAACGGCAGAAATTTATTAGCGGTTAGTGTACCAAATTTCTGCCTAACTAGGGATATTAATTCACGGTTACAAAAAATCCAGTGAGCAAAAAATATTGTCTACTAATTGATTATCTGTAGGACGTTAGCGCTACAGGATGAGACGATTTGGTGGCTAGTACAGAATGTATAAAACATGAGAATAGGCTTGCGATGATTGCCAATGCTTTATTGAGCTATCACTATTGGGTGGTGATGCGGTGGCGATTTTTATCGACAGTCGCTTTGCCTATACCTTTGACGTTGGCTAGGTCATCTGCCGTGGCAAACGGTGCCATCATTTGCCGGTATAAAATAATTTGCTGGGCTTTTTTGGCGCCGATACCATCAAGCTGTGTAAGCTGTGCTTCACTGGCTGTATTGATATTAATCACTTTGGATGAACTGGCAAGGACATTTGCAGAAGGTTTTGTGGTATTACCATTAGTACCCGTCAAATTTGTCACGGCCAAAAAAGCCTGCTCGGGCGTCAAGGTTGGGGTACATACTTGCGCCTGTGCGGGCACTGCCCACAGGGCTAGAAATAAAATGGCTAGAACTAAAATGGCAAAAATCGAGCCAACTAATAATCGAAAAATCATTGCTTTAACGGTCAAATCCCTTTTAACTCAGTATACCTTGCCAACGCGTCTGGAACAATAAATCTTGAGCAATAAAAAAGCCAAAACCCAGTCAGGTTTCGGCTTTTACTATGCATTAAAGTCTTGATAAGACGAGGATAAATTATCTTGGCTGACCTTTTGCATAATGATAACCACGGTTTACTTTGACCTGTTTTTTGACATAATGTTTTTTCACCTGTTTTCTAACAGGTTTTTTGACAATTTTTTTGACAGGTTTATGGCGTAACTCGTTTTTATGCGTCACTTTTTTATGAGTTACTTTTTTGTGAGTTACGTTTTGGCTAGGTGCTTTATGGGCAGGTACAGGTGGTACAGCCGGTGCTGCAAAAGCGGTTGTTGAAGCAAATACCAAGGCTAGGGCGGATGCAAATAGTGTTTTTTTCATAGTCGTCTCTTAAAATATTATTGTTATACCGATTTATGTAATGAATCAATAAGATTGAATAAACAAAATAGGTGCAATGACAAACGAATCAAACCTTGTATTAAATCAATGCTATTAAATCAATGCTATTAATGAAATTGGTTTAATACATGGGTTTAATGAGTTGATGTGAGCTATTATGCCACCCCAAACTTAGTACAAAATTAGCTAAAAAACTGTTTTACCAAAAAAAATGTACACGGCATGTAAACAGGGTATTAGCTGTCAATAACACTAAACCCTAAAACCCACCCCGTGCTCAAATCCCTTATACAAATTTTTCATGCTGTTTTGCCAAATCCCACAAGTTATCCATTTCTTCTAAGCTAGCAGTTTCAGGGGTTTTACCCATTTTGGCGAGCTCATCTTCAATAAAGCCAAAACGAGAGCGAAATTTATGCACGGTGGTCAAAGTCGCTTTTTCGCTATCAATGCCCAATTTGCGGGCAATATTGACTAGGGCAAAAAAACAATCCCCCAGTTCTTTTTCTAGCAGTGCTTTTTGCTCAGGTGTTGGTTTTTGACCATCGATTGGTAAGATTTCTTTGAGCTCTGCCACTTCTTCATCCAATTTGTCCACCGCACCCGACACCACATCCCAGTCAAAACCGACTTTATTGGCAGTTTTTTGTAGTTCTTGCGCTTGCATTAACGCTGAGCCTGCCTTGACTGCATCAAGGGTGCGGCGATGGTTTACCAGTTTACCCTGTTTGGCTTTTTCGGCATTTTCCGAGGCTTTGATTTCATCCCAGCGTTTTTTGACATCTTCATCGGTTTTCAGATTTTCTTTGTCGAACACATGCGGGTGACGGCGAATGAGTTTTTGTTGCAAGGTGAAAATCACCTCACTGATATCAAACTGCTGCTGTTCTTCATATAGACAAGCGTGAAAAACCACTTGTAGCAGCACATCGCCAAGCTCACCCTTGATGTCGTCAATGTCGCCCGATTGTATGGCTTCGACAAGCTCATAGGTTTCTTCTAGGGCGTAGGGAATGAGGCTGTCGTTGGTTTGTTTTTTATCCCAAGGGCAGTCTTGGCGCAGTCGTGCCATTAAGGCAATGAGGTCAGCGAAATTGGAAGTCGGTTGCATCGTTATCTCTGAAGGGTGATTGATGGTAAATGGTGAAAAATTCACAATATAATTGACCTAGCTATTTTAGCGCATTTGACGTGGCAATCTAAGCCCATTGATAAGTGCATTTGCCTTGACCGTCTAGATGCTTTAAATACAAATACCTAAAACACAGAGGCTGCAAAATAATCGTTGTCATTGCTATGCCATTTTGTCAAACTATAGTGATATTGGCACAAACTTACCTAATTTAAAAATATAAGAAATAGCAAGGCTGAAAATAAGCGACGGTTTCGCTAATTTTTGCTGCGATTTGTAAGGTTCCATCACCCATGATTACAACCATCTTTGTCATTGGGGCAGGCTATGTCGGTCTGTCCAATGCCGTCTTATTAGCCCAACCTAAACTTGCTAACCAAGTCACCTTGGTCGATATCGATGCCCAGAAAATTGCCCAATTACAACAGCAAGCGTCGCCGATTGACGATGCGTTGATTGCGCAGTTCTTGGCAACCCAGTCCTTGAATTTAACAGCGCAGTTGGTAAGTGAGGCGGATTTTTCAACCGCAGACTTGGTGATTATTGCTACACCGACTAACTACGATGTCGCCACAGGCAAATTCGATACCTCATCGGTGGAAGCCAGTATCCAAACCGTACGCGCTCACAACGCACAAGTACCGATTGTGATCAAATCGACTGTGCCGATTGGATTTACCGTTGACATGCAGGCAAAATTTGATACGCGTATTTTGTTTATGCCGGAGTTTTTGCGGGAAGGCAAAGCGTTATATGACAATCTTCATCCGTCACGTATTATCGTTGGCTGTGATATAAACCATGTGCCAGCGCTGCAAGATGTTTGTCACCAACTAATCGCCCAATACCAAACTGCCAGTGAGCAAACCGACACGCCAAGCCAAACATCACGCCAAACACCAAGCCAAATTATGCCGCCCACTGAGGCAGAGGCGGTCAAACTATTTGCCAATAGCTACCTTGCCACACGCATTGCATTTTTTAACGAGTTAGATAGCTTTGCCGAAAGCATGGGGCTTGATAGTGAGTCGATTATCACCGGTGTGAGCTTAGACCCGCGGATTGGCATGCATTACAACAACCCATCATTTGGCTATGGTGGCTATTGTCTACCCAAAGACACCCAACAGCTCAAAGCCAATTATGAAGGGATTCCTGCCAATGTGATTCATGCGGTGGTGGATGCCAACAATACCCGCAAACGCTTTATCGCCCGTCAAATTATCGCCAAGCAGCCTAATACCGTGGGTGTGTACCGCTTGAGCATGAAAAAAGATGCCGATAACTTTAGAGACTCTGCGATTTTGGACATTATTGAACTGCTCAAACAACATGCCATTGATGTACAAATCTATGAGCCCAGTCTGTCGTCACCGCAGTTTATGGATTGTCCCGTAGTCAATGATTTAGCCAGTTTTTTACAAACCAGCGACGTGATTGTCGCGAACCGATTACATCCCGAATTAGCGCACGTCGAGGCAAAAGTGTATAGCCGCGATGTGTTTGGTGATAGTTGATCATTGCTAGTGAATAACTGAGAGTAAATAACTGATAGTAAATAACTGATAGTGAATAATTAACAGTTAATTGAATGACATTCTTAATTCTTAATCCCATGAGCCACGTATATGACTGATTTTTCTCCCATCACAATTTCGTCTTTTAAAGCCTATGATATCCGCGGCGAACTCGGTAAAAACCTTGACGAGGACATCGCCTACCGCATCGGACGTGCTTTCGCCCAATTTTTAAGTGAACCGCTATCAAATCAGCAAAAACCAGCGATTGTGATTGGCTGTGACATTCGGCCCAGTAGTGAAGCCCTGAAAAAAGCCACCATACAAGGCATATTAGATGCTGGTATCGATGTGATTGATTTGGGCATGACAGGCACTGAAGAAGTGTATTTTGCCACCAGCCACTATGGCGCGCTTGGCGGTATTGAAGTAACCGCCAGTCACAACCCCATCAATTATAACGGGCTAAAATTGGTGCGTGAACAGTCAAAACCCATTAGCGCGGACACTGGCTTGGCAGACATTCAACAAATCGCAGAAAAAGGCGCGTTCAAAGCGGCAGCCACTAAAGGCGAGTATCAGTTAAAAGAAGACAAAACCGCCTATATCGACCATCTCATAAGCTATATTGACGTCAACGCGTTACGACCTTTGACAGTGGTCGTCAACTGTGGCAACGGTAGTGCTGCGCCAACGATTGATTTGCTTGAGCAGCGTCTACAAGCTGCCAACGCGCCTATTAATTTTATTAAAATCAATCATGCGCCCGATGGCAGTTTTCCCAATGGTATTCCCAACCCCATGATTATTGCCAACCGTAAAGTGACAGCAGACAAGCTATTGGCGGAGAAAGCAGACTTAGCGATAGCGTTTGATGGCGATTTTGACCGCTGTTTTTTCTTTGATGAAAACGCGCGATTCTTGGAAGGCACTTATGTAGTGGGGGTGCTTGCCAAAGCTTTCTTGGATAAAAATTCTGCGGAGGCGATTGTCTATGACCCGCGCAATATCTTAAATACCGAAAGCGTCATCGCGGCGGCCGGTGGCAAAGCGACCATCAGTAAGTCAGGGCATTCTTTTATCAAACAAGTCATGCGTGAAAACAACGCAGTGTATGGCGGTGAAATGTCTGCGCATCATTATTTCCGCGATTTTAACTACTGCGATAGTGGCATGATTCCTTGGTTATTGGTGATTGAGCTGCTATCAAAATCAGGCAAAACAGAGGCGCCAAAAAAACTGTCGCAACTGGTGGATGAGATGATTGCCGCTTTTCCCATCTCAGGTGAGATTAACTTTAAATTAGACGGTATCACTGCGCCCGCGGTGTTGGCAAAACTTGAAGAAAGCTACCCACAATTTGATAGCCAAACGGCGACCCTCGATAAACTCGATGGTTTGTCGGTCAATTTTCCACGCTGGCGCTTTAATGTCCGCGCTTCCAACACTGAGCCACTGATTCGTCTCAATGTCGAAGCAAGCGGTGATAAAATGCTATTGGATGAAAAAACCAAACAGCTAAAAAACTGGATTGTGGCACAAGGCGGCACGCCAGCCGACCACTAGGTTTTATTAACTACCATAAAAAAAGCCGCTCCTATAAAAAAAGCCGTTTCAATGCTAATTCATTGAAACGGCTTTTTTACTATTTAAGCTAAAACCATTAATTCTTAGCAAATGGCTGTCGGATTATTTACCACCACGTTCAGCACGGGCTTTATTGATAAGATAGTTAACTACTTGTGGCACTTTGCCATCCTCACCCTCAACAACGTATTTGCCATCAACGACAACCGCAGGTACACCCGATAATTGGAAGCGCTGCGCCGCATCTTTTGAACGCGCGATACGGGTATTCACCGCAAAAGAATTGTACATGCTGTTAAATTTATTGATATCCACGCCTTTTGATGCGTACCATTGGCCGATAGAGGCTTGGTCAAACAATTTTTGACGGTCTTTCTGAATGGCGTCGAACATCGCTTGGTGAGTTTTGCTCTGATAACCTAATAACTGTGCGGCATAAAAACCGCGCGCGTTTTGTTCCCACACAGGGTTCATCGCAGCTGGCGTCTGCATAAACACCACATCAGCGGGCAATTTTTTCGACCACTGTGCCATGTAAGGTTCTAATGTATAGCAGTGTGGGCAACCATACCAAAAAAATTCACGAACAATGATTTTATTGCCTTCAATTTTTTCTGGGTTTGCCAGCACCTTATAGTCTTGACCCGCTACAAAATCTGCAGCTTGGGTTGATAAACTGGTCAAGCCGATTGCGGCGGCGATTGCGGTCATTGCTAATTTTTTCATGGTTGCCTCATTAACAGTCAAATCATAGGGTCTAGCACGGCTAATATCTTATAGTATCTTATAGAAAATCGCTTGCTAGCAGGGCTCAAAATACGAAAATACCTGCGCGTTATACTATCATAAATTAAGGATGCGCCTAAGTGTAATACTTTGTAAACTAAAAAAAACTACACTGGTGCAAAACATAAGCAATATGTTGGTTAAATTTTCTAAATTACAAAGTATATTTTTTAAGTTTAATTTATCAGTCATGCTTAAAGTTGGGCGGTTATGCGGCTGGGTAGTAATCAGCTATTTTACCCTGAAAATTTATCCTACATTTTACGCTATCAGCCTGCCACATAAATTCTACAGCGCATGGGCTAAAAACTGTTAGAATAAGGCTATTTTTGATAGCAATTGTGGTTAGCAAGCAACCGCATTTCAAAAAACGCGATAACACGCTATTGAAGTAACGCTATTAAAGTAAAAAGTATCGAATTAAAAAAATAGCGAAGTAAAAATCAAACGGAACTATCATCATGACACAACCGAACCTACAGCAAAACGTCGACTTACAAGAAGTACAAAAATTCACCGACCTTGCCAATGAATGGTGGGACAAATCAGGCGCGTTTGCCACCTTGCACCAAATCAATCCGCTACGCTTAAACTGGATTGAACAGCAAACCATCGCCCGCCAGCAATCAGGATTAACGGGCAAAAAAGTGTTAGATGTCGGCTGTGGTGGTGGTATTCTGTCACATAGTATGGCAGTGCGCGGCGCCACAGTAACGGGCATTGATTTGGGAGAAGCCAATATCAAGGCGGCACAAATCCATGCTACGCAGACCAACCAAGCGATTGATTTTGCTTGTGTCGCTGTAGAAGATTTTGCCAAAGCGCACGCTGGTGAGTTTGATGTGGTGACTTGTATGGAAATGCTCGAGCACGTGCCGGACCCGCAGTCAATTATCAATGCTTGTTTTACCCTGCTCAAACCTAATGGCGTATTGGTACTATCGACCATCAATCGCAACCCAAAATCCTACCTGTTTGCGGTGATTGGCGCTGAATACCTATTACGCTTGTTGCCACGCGGCACACATGATTATGAAAAATTCATCACCCCAGCCGAGCTAGATCGGTTCGCTCAGCGTGCAGGCTGCAAACGTCAAGATTTAATTGGTTTACATTACAATCCACTTATCAAGCACTATTGGCTGGCACAAAATGTTGACGTTAACTACATGATGGCAGTCTACAAGCCTCAGTAGTTGGCTTTACTAAAATATTAATCGTGATTTGAGCAAAAAATGACTGAAAAATGCCAAGCTGTATTGTTTGACCTTGATGGTACCTTGATTGATACGGCGCCTGATTTTATCCGGATTATTAAGGTGATGTGCGCCAAACACCAGCACCCAGCGCCCAGTGATACCGCCATTCGCGAGCAAGTTTCTGCAGGCGCCAGAGCCATGGTCAAGCTGATGTTTGGCGAGCTTGCCAATGTGACTGAGGATGACCCAACCTTGCTGGCTTATCGGCAAGAGTTTTTGGACACCTATGAAGCCGATATCTGTGTCGATAGCCGCTTGTTTGATGGGCTCGATTCGCTGTTAACACACTTGGAGTCACAGGGCATTGTATGGGGCATTGTCACCAATAAGCCGCGTTATTTGGCGGAAAATTTATTAGACAAACTTGAGCTAACTGAGCGCTGTGCGGTTCTGGTATGCCCTGATGATGTCAAACACACCAAACCTGACCCAGAGCCCATGTATTTGGCAGTAGCGCGGTTGAATGAACAACTCGGGCGTCAGTTACAGCCTGAAAATTGTGTGTATGTCGGTGACCATATCCGTGACATTCAAGCGGGCAATGCGGCGAATATGCGCACGATTTTGGCCGCTTATGGCTACATTCCCCCGGAAGACCAAGCGGATTTGGGCAGTTGGGGCGCAGATAACATAATCCATAGCGTCGCTGAATTGACCGCTTTGCTTGGCGATTGGACGGAGGTTTGAGCGGACACTTGAACAAGCGACTAGGCGGTTGATGCATAGACAAAGTGTTAACAATTTGCCCGATTTTTAGGAAATTTTTTAGCAAGCTTTTGAGAAAAATTTTGAGGAAACTATGACTTTAGCAACGCATGATGATATCCGTAACTTTATCCCACCTGCCGATTGTCTAAAAGGTAAAAATATTTTGGTCACAGGGGCAGGTGATGGCATCGGCAAAGCAGCCGCGCTAAGCTATGCAAAATATGGCGCGACCGTGCTACTGCTTGGCAAAACCGCGAGCAAGCTTGAAGCCGTGTATGACCTAATTGAAGCAGAAGGCGGTGCTGAGCCTGCCATGTTACTGATGAATTTAGAGAGCGCAAGCTACACAGAAATGCAGCAATTGGCGATTTTGATTGAGCGTGAAGTCGGGCATTTGGACGGTGTTTTACACAATGCAGGGTTGCTCGGTGTATTGACCCCACTTGAGATGTATGACCCGATTATTTTTGAGCAAGTGATGAAAGTCAATTTTAATGCCACCTTTACCCTTACCCAAGCTTTGCTACCACTACTCAAATCTGCGCAAAGTGGCTCAGTGGTGTTTACCTCTAGTAGTGTTGGCAGCCGTCCACGCGCATTTTGGGGGGCATATGCGCTGTCAAAATTGGCGGTAGAAGGGATGAGCGATATTTTCACCCAAGAGACCCAAAAAACCACCACCCTGCGCTTTAACTGCATCAATCCCGGTGCCACGCGTACCCAAATGCGTGCTGCTGCCTATCCGAGCGAAAACCCCAACACCTTGCTTGCGCCCGAAGACTTGATGAGTGCGTATGTTGCCTTGATGACTGATGAAGCGGCAGGCATCAAAGGTCAGGTGATTGATTTACAGCCACAATAAAATGGCGCGATAACGGCTTTAATACACTATTGAAATTTGACAAAATCACTACCATATTGTGATTAACCTCTTAAAATCTAAGGAAAAATATGGCAAGTGGTTGGGCTGCGGATGGCGCAGAAAACGAGCAAATTGAAGCGACTATTAATGATGCGATTGCACGGGCAAAACGGGCATTGCCACAGGGCGAGAGCCTAACGCATTGCGAGGAGTGCGATGCCCCGATTCCCGAAGCACGGCGTCTTGCGATGCCAGGGGTGCACTTGTGCGTGCGTTGTCAACAATCGCTAGAACAGCATCAGCAAAAAGTTGAGCTGTTTAATCGCCGTGGTAGTAAAGATAGCCAATTGCGCTAAGCGTATTGGTTAACGCTGTAGTTCATAACAATTGCAGCTTACAAAAATTTTTCAATCGGTAGGTGCGATAGCATCCATACTAGGGTACGCTGCCAAGCCTTGGTTTGTGGTTCTTCATCATACGTGACGATTTGACCGTTCTCAAGCGTTGACCACTGAATATTGTCATCTTTGAGCGACAAGGTGTAGCTGGTTGTTGGCAAGGCTTGCAAAAATTCATTGCGGATTTTGTTGGCAAGGACAGGGTGGGCGATGGCAACGCCAAGTTCGGTATTGGTCAAGGCTGAACGCGGATCAAAATTGAACGAGCCGATATACACCTTTTCACCATCGCTTTCAAACGTTTTGGCATGCAAGCTGGTTGCAGAGCTTCCCGTCAAGTATGAATCACGCAGATTGTCTTTGCTGGCATTGGGCTTGAGCTCATATAGCTTGACCCCAGCTTTGAGTAAGTCTTTGCGGTGTTTGGCATAGCCAGAATGCACAAGCTTAACATCGGTGGCGCTCATGGCATTGGTCAAAATATTCACCGCTACGCCTTTTTTTGCAAGGTTGATAAAATAATCTTTGCCTTGCTCTGTGGGTACAAAATAGGCAGAGATTAAATTGAGTTCGCGGCTGATTTTACCTAAGCTTTGGTTGATGTCTAGCCCTTGGGTGTTGGCTTTGCTGCCGAGTTTGTCAGGATTGTCCGTCAATAGCTGCACGCTTGCCCAGTAGAGCGGCAATTTTTGTTGTTTGATTTGGTTGACAAAGTCGATTGCCACCAAGCGCTTTAGATAGTCGTTTTTCAGCTTTAGCACTGGGTCGAGTTGTTGGGATGCGGGTTTATCAGCTTTTTGGGTTTTTGGGGTAAACACTTGGTTTAGGGCGGATGTCTCAGGTTTTTTGACCAAATCGGTGATAGGAAAAGCCAGTTTATGGTTCCAATATTGGTCAAACGCTTGTGACATCTGCGGTACAATATGCCCAACCATCAGCACATCTAGGTCAGAAAAGACCATCTCTTGGTCTAAAGAAAAATACTCATCCCCGATATTGCGCCCGCCTGTGATGGTGATTTGGCTATCAGCGGTGATGGATTTGTTGTGCATACGGTGATTGAGCCGCTCAAAATCGCCCACAAACCCTAGCCAGCGCCACGAGCGAAAACGATTGGGGTTCATCAATCTTACTTCAATATTGGGGTGGTCATTGAGTACCCACAGCGTTGGGTCGAGACCACGGGTATTGTTGTCATCTATCAATAATCGCACGCGCACACCGCGCTCTGCCGCTTCTTTTATGGCTTGGAACATCAGATTGCCAGTGATGTCGTTATTCCAAATATAATACTGCACATCTAGCGTTTTTTCTGCGGTGCTAATCAGCAGCATACGTGCGGCAAACGCATCCATGCCATCGGGCAAGGGATAAACGCCCGTTTTTTGTGGATTGCTTTTAACCAATTCTGCGATGCCATCGGCCATGCTTTGCGAGCCAAATTGGCGAAAACGGCTGGAGGGCTCATCAGGTGGCATATCGGTTGCCACCGTTTTTTGATGGTCTTTGGTAATCACAGCGGTTTGATAGGTGCTTGGTTTACCCGTGTTGGCAGGCAGACGACCCCACCAGGCGATAAAAAACAAAATCGCCATACCTAGCAAAAACAGGCTGGCTAAAAAAATAAGACGACGTTTGAACAGGGGTCTTAGCATGATGGCACTCACCAAGGTCAATTAAGCCATGGGTTAAATTAGTTAAATTGACGCCCAATAAATTTGACGGTTTCATCCTTGGCTTTTTTGACGGCAAGCTTGCGGTTTTGTCCCAGCAGTAATTTGATTTGCCACAGTTTTTCTTGATACAAGGTTGTTGCAGGCGTGTGATACATGGCATTGGTGATGCGTTTGCTCGCCAAGATGGCATCGGGGGAGCGATTACTTAATTCTGCGACCAAATTCTTCGCAACTTCCATCGGTGTGTCGCTTAGATGGCTGACCACACCGTAGTCAAAGGCCTGCTGCCCATCAAAAATCCGTGCGGTCATTGCTAATTCCTTGACGATATCGGCGCGTAGCACCCCCATCGCAGACTGGGTCAGTCCCATATCCGCTACCAGTCCCCATTTGGCTTCCATAATAGCAAATTGGCAATCCGCTGTGGCAATACGGATATCGGTCGCCAGTGCCAACTGTAGTCCTGCGCCAAGGCAATGTCCGTGCAATACACTGATGACAGGCATCGGCAATTCTCGCCACACAAGGCACACTTTTTGAAATTTACTTTGAAACGGTTTGATAAGCTCCCAAGCGACCTGTTTTAGGTTTTTTGGGTTGTTTAAATCCGCCAAATCAATGCCGGTAGAAAAGCTTTTACCTTCACCTGCCAAAATCACCGCCCGCACGTCCGTCCAAGTGGCGAGCAGGTGGGCTAAATCAATGAGTTTATCCATCAACGCAAAACTTAACGCATTGCGCTTGTCGATCCGTGTCAGCCAAACAATGATGCTATCATCACCGCTAAGTTCCAACCGCACATCGGGTGCAAGGTTATCGTTTGCAGCTTTGATACGCTGCGCTAAAGACAAAGCAGTAGCACGCTGAGGAAATGGCAAAAAACCTACACCCGACAATATTTTTGATACCGACAAAACCGACATACGCATCCTTAAAATTTGACCAACCCAATACACTTAAAAAAATATTGCGAAACGCGAAGATTTGCAATCATCCATCTCACTTTACTGATTTTGTTGTTTTGGCACAAGAGGCGATATCAGACGATACGTTTGAGAAAGGTAACGTGAAATGGCAAGTATGCCAAACCTAGGAGGCATTGTGGTGATGGGTGTCAAATCATCTTCCAAGTCATGTCGTTTTCTTTGAGCTGGGCATATTTGAGTGCAGGAAATTGACTCAAATCAGCCTGTGCCAAGTTATCGAGCGCTTGTAGCATTTGCTCATAATAAGGCGCCAAAATGGCAAATTGCGCAGGTGAGCTATTGTTGATATTTAGCAAGCACTTGTCTTCAAGATTTTGACTGGCTTGGCGTAGCTGGGGTACGCCGGTATAACGACTCGCCCCTAAAATGCGATGCGCGACGTGGGACAAGGCTTGCCTGTCGTGGCGCTGCCAAGCTTGCTGCAAGTCACTTTTTTCCTGTTCAATCGACTCAATCAGCAGGGTAATCAAGTTGGCTGCCAAATCAGGCTTACCTGCTACCCGCATCACTGCATCATCCCAATCAATGACCGCAAGACTTGCTAGTGACTCAGCGCTATGCTGACTGCTGACCGATGGTAGGCTTGGTAGATTAGCGTTGTCATCGGCGGTAGTCGCTGAGGCGGCTAATGGCGTATGAGCAAATACGGCACTCTCTTTGGGGGTTGCAGGTGCAGTACGCGGGTGATTTGCCCCAGACGCTATAGACGCTATCGACCGCGCCGAGCTAGGCGACTTGATAGCAGATTTGTTAGAAGCCACATCAGCGGACACGGACGTGCTGTGTTTACCCAACCAACGTTGCAGGATTTGCAATAACTGGGCTTGACTGATTGGTTTGCCCACATAATCATCAATCCCCGATGCCAATAATGTATCGCGTTCATCCGATAGACTATGCGCGGTCAGGGCAATAATCGGAATATGTTGATGTCCTGCTTGCGTTTCAACCTTACGGATTTGGATGGCGGCTTCACTGCCTGACATTCTTGGCATTTGAATGTCCATAAAAATCAAATCCACGGCGGTATCGCTTTGCGACTGGTGGGTGGTGATGTATTCAATGGCGTCAAACCCACTATTAACCGTCACCACATTAATGCTCAGTTCAGCCAACAAGGCTTCTAGTACCAACAAATTGGGCAGATGGTCATCCACGGCAAGCACAGTAAAGCCATGCCACTGCGGCAGTGTTGGCTCTTGGCTGCTGGCAGAATTGCTATCGAGCAGCTGATAAAGTTGGCGACGATCGAGCGGCTGATACAAGGCTTGTGCTTGGTAACGCGACAACAATTCTGGCTCAAGATTGACTTGATAGCCAAATAGTAGCAATTTACCGGCATAATGTAAGCGTACTTGTTTGAGTAGCGACGTGGTATCCTCAGTGGTGCCATTGTCCACAATGACCCAATCCCAATGATTGCCTGTTTCTTTGAGCGATTCAAGTAGGCTTGCTAGCGTACTTGCGGTAGTAATGGCAATTGGCAATTCACGCAGCGAGCCTTTTAACACTTGTAAGCTTGCAGGATGATCAATCCAAACCAAAATATTTACCGCAGTAGTGGTATCAGCCGCTACATAACCGGCATCAGTTTTTGGCGGCACAATGGCAGGTAACTGCCAGATTGGGTCATGAATAAGCAGCCGCTGCTGTTCTTGGTTACTGATGCTCATCGGCAAAGTAAACCAAAACGTCGTGCCTTTGATTTTGTGCGATTGGCTCGCATCACCCGCTTGCTCAGTGGCGTTGTCATAAAAACCAATATTGCCGCCCATCAGATAGGTGAGCTGTTTTGAAATCACCAACCCCAACCCCGTACCGCCATACTGGCGAGTAATCGAAGGATCGCCTTGCGAAAAACTTTGGAACAGTACTTTTTGATGCTCAGGCGAAATCCCGCGCCCTGTGTCTTGCACACTGATATGAATTAAATCATCGATGTCATCATCCAAACTGACCCGCACAATGACCTCGCCATCATCGGTAAATTTGATGGCGTTGTTAACAAGATTGGTCAACACTTGCTTGGTGCGTAACGCATCCCCTACTAGATAATGCGGCACATCGTCATAGAAGAACACCGCCAGGCGCAAGTCTTTCTCTGCCGCCAGTGGCGATAGCATATCGACCACATCGTAGATACTGGCATACAGGTCAAATTCATGACTATCTAGTACCAATTTGCCGGCTTCAATCTTAGAAAAATCAAGCACGTCATTGACCAAGGCTAATAGGTGCGCTGAAGACTTACGAATCGTTTGCACGTACAAGTCTTGCTCGGCATTTAAGCCGCCATGACGGGATAATAGGTTGATAAAGCCATCAATACTGTTAAGTGGGGTGCGTAACTCGTGACTGATATTGGCTAAAAATGCCGATTTGGTTTGACTGGCTGAAACCGCGGCATCACGCGCATTGCGAATTGAGATGTTTTGCATTTCCATCTCGTCAAAAGCCAATCGCAAATCATCTTCGGTCTGTTCGGCGTGATTTTTGAGTTCTTGGAAACTTTTATGCAGACGTCTTAAGGTCTTGACCAAATCTTGTTGCAGTTGGTTGATTTCACCACTGGCGTTGATGGTCATCGGTTTATACAGGTTGTTGGCGTTGGTGCGCTGCAAATGTAACCGCATCTCATAAATCGGCGCAATCCAGCGTCTAGCATATATGTGGGTGGTCAATAGCAGCAGCAAAATGGTAAAGAGTCCGGTAATCGCTAACGCTAACATCACTTGATAGCGAGCCACTTGTAGCGGCTCATTATCAATATTGACAATAAGCCATAAGGTCGGTAGTGGGGCAGTCGCATTGGCGGGCGGGCTGAGTACCAATTTTCGACCAAATAAACTACTACCCTTACTATTAAATAGGCTGTTGGATTGGGTGTTGAGCTGCGTCAGCAAATAAGTTTGCTGTGTATTGTTTTGCGCTTGCAGGTGGCGTCCCAAAAAAGGCAACAAGCGCGGATTGGGCTGTTGTGACAAATCCCCAAAACTGACCAACACGTTACTTTGTTCGTTGACAATCGCCACGCCTTGCAAGTGTTTGTCGTTGATGGCATTTTGTAGGGCAAATTTCACATTGGCTTGTAGCGCCGCCAATTCTTTGGGTGATAGCTCGGCTTTATTTACGCTGTGTTTATTTAAGCTATCTGTATTTGAGCCATTATCGCTATTAGGCTGAGTGCTATTTGTAGATAGCGCTTGGTTGATTTTAATCAGATTGGTCTGCATGGAAGCGGCGACTGGCTGCAAAGTCACCAGCAAATTATCGGCGGTTGATTGCTGAATAGTACGCGCAGCACGGCTGGTATCCGATAACACCAAAAAACCACCCGTCAACGCGAGTGCACTAATCGGCAAAAACACCAACAGTATCAACTGTCCATAAGCGGTGGAAAAATCCAAGTGAAATCGTTTGCTCACATTGCTAGCCTTGCATCAGCCTAATTTAGGCATCAGATTTTTTATCAGGGTTTTGGAGTATAGCGTTTTATTTTATAGGATTTTAGCCAATTTTGCTTGTGTCGCTAGGGTTTTTGTCGCAAGTAAATTTTTGACAAGTGTATACCCCAGCAAAAAATCGAGATAAAATCAGATGGGGTAGCGGTGGAAAAATGACTTGCACAATAATCATGATTCGCAACTGACGGGTGATACGAATTTTGCTAAACTACGCGCGCAATCCAAAAAATTTACTGTTAAAAAAACTAATCAACGCTAGCTAATCTATAAGATAGACTAAATGCGTCTGCGCAAAACTCGTCTTATCAAAAGTTCATGGCCAAAAACTAAGGTTGTCTTATGACCCATAATAATTTCATCACTGAAACCAGCACGCTCAATGACTGCATTGGACATACGCCACTGGTCAAGCTAGCGCGATTTGCACCGCAAACCGACCAAGGCACAGCCACCCTGCTTGCCAAACTTGAAGGCAACAATCCAGCGGGCTCAGTGAAAGACCGCCCTGCCTATAACATGTTTTATCAAGCGGAACTACGTGGCACTATCAAGCCAGGCGACACCATCATTGAGGCCACCAGTGGCAATACAGGCATCGCCCTTGCCATGGTCGCGGCAATGCGCGGCTATGCGATGACGCTGATTATGCCTAGCAACTCTACCCAAGAGCGTAAAGACGCGATGGCAGCGTATGGGGCGACATTGATTGAAGTCGATAACATGGAGTCGGCGCGCGACCTTGCCCAGCAAATGCAGGCAGAAGGCAAAGGCATCGTACTCGACCAGTTTAACAACCCTGACAACAAACAAGCGCATTATCTGACCACAGGTCCTGAGATTTGGCAGCAAACAAATGGCACGATTACCCATTTTATTAGCTCAATGGGGACCACAGGCACCATCATGGGCGTGTCCAAATATCTAAAAGAACAAAACCCAAACGTGCAAATTATCGGTTTACAACCCGCTGAAGGCGCTAATATCGCAGGGATTCGTCGATGGCCAGCCGCCTATTTGCCAAAGATTTTTGAGCCAAGTTTGGTGGATAGGGTGATGGACATCGAGCAGCACGATGCGGAAGTGTTTATGCGTAAGCTTGCCCGCGAAGAAGGGATTTTTGCGGGGGTGTCATCCGGTGGTGCGGCGTGGGCAGCGTACCAAATCGCTAAAGAACACCCAGAGGCAGTGATTGCATTTATCGTCTGTGACCGTGGTGATCGTTATCTATCAACCGGGTTGTTTGGCGTTAAAGATGACGCTTAATACCCGATAACCTAAAGCAGAAAGCAGAAACTAACAAGGAAGTATTATGGCTACGCCAGCGCCGATTTTAGTATTTGATATCGAAACCATACCCGATGTTGCCACAGGCAAGCGGCTATACCCTGAGTTGGCTGGGTTATCGGATAACGATGCCATGACCAAGCTTATGGCACTGCGTGAGCAAGATGTTGGGCATCCTTTTATGCCACTGCCTTTGCACCAAATCGCTTGTCTTTCGGTGTTGTGGGTGGCGGGTGGCAAAATGACCCTAAAATCGCTGTCGCTGGCTGACCATAGCGAAGCGCAAATGATTCAAACCTTTTTTAATGCCATCGAAAAAAATCCGTTGTTGGTGAGCTGGAATGGCAAGGGCTTTGATATACCTGTCATGGTGTATCGGGCGTTACAGCATGGTCTAACCGCGCCCAAGCTGTTTAGCCAAACCGGTGAGATGAGATACAACAACTATATCAACCGCTATCATGACCGTCATACCGATTTGATGGTGAAGCTTGCCATGAATAGCACGTCGCAAAAACTCGATGTCGTTGCATCCTTATGCGGCTTTGCAGGCAAGCAAGCGTTGGACGGCTATGATGTGGTGCCTATGGTGCAAGCAGAGGCATGGGATAAGCTCACCACCTATTGTGAAAGTGATGTGCTCAATACGTGGCTGATTTTTTTGCGCTACCAACGACTGACGGGACAATTTTCAGCTGAGCAAAGCGAGCAATGGGAGTCCACCACCCGAGACTATCTGCAATCGTTCACCAATCAAGACAATAGCCTGCGCCATGATAAGTTTTTGCAAGCGTGGCAACCTGCTAGCAATTTAGCAGATGACAAACATGTCACTCATGTCACTGATATCGCCATCACCCAGCCGCCATCTGATACCCCAACCAACCAAGTAGAATCACCATGAACTATATTTTTCCACCCATGCCAGTCGCTGGCTTGCCTATTCATGGTAGCGACCAACAATTTCCCGTACGCCGTGTGTATTGCGTGGGGCGCAACTATGCCGACCACGCCCGAGAAATGGGCAGTGACCCAGACCGTGAGCCGCCATTTTTCTTTTGTAAACCCAGTGACAGCGAGTCGATTATCGCGGTTCGACCCGATAGCGTTGCCCAGTTGCCTTATCCGACTAAAACGCAAGCGCTACATTATGAAGTAGAATTGGTGGTTGCGATTGGCAAAGCAGGTGCCAATGTGAGTGTAGCACAGGCACATGAGCTGATTTTTGGCTATGCCGTGGGGCTCGATATGACGCGCCGTGACTTGCAAAACACCATGAAGCAAAACGGTCGTCCGTGGGAGATTGGCAAGGCGTTTGACTATTCGGCACCCATTGGCGAAATTTATCCCGTTGCTAGCGTTGCTGAGATACAACAAGCGAATATTTCATTGGCGGTGAATGGCGCGCCCAAACAACAAGGTAATATCAATCAGTTAATCTGGAATGTGGCAGAGACCATTGCCAATTTATCCGAGTTTTTTGAACTCAAAGCAGGGGATTTGATTTTTACAGGGACGCCAGCAGGCGTCGGTGCGGTGGTCAAAGGCGATAGCGTACTGGCGCAAATTGACGGACTGGGTAAAATTGAATTGGTGGTTGTATAAAACGGGTGGTTTAAAAGATGAAAAAAGGCGCTAATAATAGCGCCTTAATTATTAAGATGATTAATTTTATTGGTACGTTTGTTATACTACTTTTTCAATCTGAAACCCCATTTTTTGCATGAGTTCAGCTTTATCAAACGGCGCAAGGCTTGCGCGT